>Ga0207419_1000609_pt1 | contig 30764 bp, 25 predicted proteins | sample ElkSloMetagenome_4_FD_184723 | JGI IMG/M metagenome (GOLD analysis project Ga0207419, IMG submission 184723) | Hot spring microbial communities from Elkhorn Slough, Monterey Bay, USA - MD2A (version 2) | ecosystem: Environmental > Aquatic > Marine > Intertidal zone > Estuary: Microbial mat ... | reverse complement strand
CGTGCCGTCTCCGTCGTTTTACGGTGAACCAGTGCGGTAAGCGCGGTTACGCCTGCGTGGAGCAACTGGTGAACCCGAAGGGCGGAGTAATCTGTGACTACACTCCTGAACTTCTGACTAACAACTTTAAAAGACTATGCTGGGTACTTTTCAACAAAGCAATCTTCGTATTGAAGTCGAAGCGTCAGAAGTGGCGATTCGCGAGAGTTTATTGCGTCCAAGTCAGCTTCAAAAATGGTTATGGCCTCAACAGTTTTCACCCGGACTTCCGGAACAGTTTCAAACGGGGATGAGGTTTACCAGTTCTATCGGGCCTGTTACCATTCAGCATTATGTGGATGTGGCAGAGTCGAACTGTCTTCGTTTTCTGTTGAGTCAGGGAATAGATGGTTTTCACGAATGGTATTGGGGTGAGGGTTGGATTCAGTCCCGACTTGAAGGAATTTCTGTGATTCCGTTGAATTTAGGTCAAACGATTAATTTAGTGCGATTAAAAGATTTTTTGAGTCATCAAAAAAAGGTTGTGACTAATTCGCCTGCATCTTGAATACTGAGTTGGGCGGGTTTATTTAGCGGGTTTATTGAGGTGATCTGTTCGTCTCAAAATTTGTTAGACAGCCCGCCCCGACAGTGGGGTTGTTATTTTGTGTTATTATTTCTATAAATTTGATTTTTATAATCACTTTCTATGTTAACAATTGAATCCTCTCAAGCCCCTTTATTGGGATTATCTTTAGACGAATTAACCACTTGGGTTCAAGAACGAGGACAACCCTCCTATCGCGGTAAACAACTCTATCAATGGATTTATCAGAAGGGAAGTAAATCTCTAGGCGAAATTACAGTTTTTCCGAAACAATGGCGAGAAACTGTGGCTAATGTTTCTATTGGTCGTTCTACAATTCATTATCGGTCAGTTGCACCGGATAAAACGGTTAAATATCTGTTAAAGTTAGCGGATAATAATATCATTGAAACCGTTGGAATTCCCACCGAAAAGCGCCTCACCGTTTGCGTTTCCTCTCAAGTGGGTTGTCCGATGGCCTGTGATTTTTGTGCGACGGGAAAAGGGGGATTTGTTCGCAATTTAGAAACCCATGAAATTATCGATCAAGTGTTAACGGTTCAAGAAGATTTTGGGCGACGAGTTAGCCATATTGTATTTATGGGAATGGGAGAACCCCTGCTGAATACAAAAAATGTCGTTGCTGCGATTAAATCTCTTAATCAAGATGTAGGTATCGGACAGCGAATGATCACGGTTTCAACTGTAGGAATTCCCCAACAAATTCGTGATTTTGCGGGCTATCAACTTCAAGTTACTCTGGCAGTCAGTTTACACGCTTCTAACCAAAAGCTACGAGAAAAGTTAATTCCTAGTGCTGACCATTATCCCCTCGAAAAACTGATTGCAGATTGTCGAGAATATGTCAATAAAACCGGAAGACGAGTCAGTTTTGAATATATTCTTCTGGCGGGTTTTAATGATAAACCGGAACACGCGATTGAACTAGCAACTCATCTACGCGGCTTTCAAAGCCATGTGAACTTAATTCCTTATAATCCTATTTCTGAAGTGGATTATCAGCGTCCGACTTCACCACAAATTAATACCTTTATGAAAGCGTTAAAAGAGCGACATATTGCGGTAAGTGTGCGGTATTCTCGCGGTTTAGAAGCGGATGCAGCTTGTGGACAGTTACGGGCTTCTCAAGTCAATGCTTCTCAAAATTAGCAAACACTTTGACTCTTTTCTAAGGATATTTTTCTCTTGTTGAAAACCTTAGTATTGAGATGAAGTTAAAGGAGAGTTAACCCCTCCTTATTTTAGCTTCTAAAGGCTACTTCACATCAAAAACAACAGATTTAACAGACTGTAAATTACTGGCATAAAGACCGGGTGCTTGCGCTTCGATCACATTTCCCGTTTGCGGACAAGTTACCATCAAATAGTCACAGACTCCGCATTCAGTTTGAGTGCGATCGCTGTAGTGCCAACGTTCGGCTAATGCACCACAATTAGGACAGTGAACTGCTTGTTTTGTTACCGTTTGAATGGATTTTTGTGTTGTAGTCGTCATTTTAAACACCGATTGTGTAATTGAGTAAAGGTTTTAAAGTGAGGTTCAATTTATTCCCGAATTTAGACTGTGGGGATGTAAACCGATAGGAATCTCTATCATTCCGACAATTCTAGAGTCATAGAAAAGCAGGATAAATCTTTTTCTACTTATCCATATAGCTTCTCATCTACGACATCCCCTACAAATCCTTCTTTCGGCATATTTCATTGATCCCCTACGATAAATTCTGTATATTTTACTGATTTAATAGAGCATCTTATCACAGTTTTCTCTAAAAAAAAGCAAATATTTTTATGAAGATAGTTTAAAGCTCCTTCTCAAAAATACTTAAAAAAAGTTTAACAAATCACACAAAAAGCGCTACCAAGATTAATTTAATATCATTAGCGGTTTTGTGCCTCAACTGATGCCACTAAAGCGTCAAGTTCTTGCTGCATTTGCGTTTTAACCTGTTGATAACAAACATCAACATAATCGTGATCTAGAGAGGCTTCCCGGCCATAGCGTTCAAAGTGAATGGGCGCACAAACCCGGGTATAAATTTGAGCAGGTAGAGGAAAATTCGGCAACGGCCCGATGCTAATTCCCCAAGGAAGACCCAGATAAATCGGAAAAACTTCAGGGTCAATATCCATTAACCAAGGCATTCCCCAATCATGCAATTGTTTGACAATTTTGTAACAATCTGTTAAAACAATTAAAGTATCGTGAGCGCCCCAAGAAATTACAGGAACAATTGGAACTTCCTCTCGTAAAGCCAGTTTGATAAAGCCTTTACGTCCAGCAAAATAAATTTGATTTCGCATAGAATGGGGACGAAAAACATCTTCGCCCCCCCCTGGATAAACCGCCACTGCTGCATTGCGTTTAAAAGCGGCGATCGCCATTCGTGGATGGGCAACCACAGCACCACATTTGATCGCCTGACTCGCCACTGAAGGGGCGACTTTCCACATATTCGGGTGCATCAACCCATAAAGTAAGCGATCGCTGCCAAACCGCCGAAACCAGTCATACAGACACATATGTGTATCGGGTGAGGCTAAACCGCCATTGTGAGAACCGACGAGCAAAATTTTTCCTTCAGAGGGGATATGATGCCAACCATCGGTTTGAACTCGAAAATAGTAGCGATAAAACCATTCCCAAAAGGGCATTAAAGCGTTAATATAATCGGGATCGCGTTCATCTAAAGACCAACCATCATAGCGAGAACGAGAATCAGACGGACTGGAATAGGCAAAATCTGACACGGGAGTTAAGAAATGTAAACATTAGCCAATCCTAAGATAATCTAGTTGTTCCGCAAATGGCAATCAATAGAGATAAATTAAAGATTGATTTTGATCTGAAATAGTCTCAGAAGCGATCGCAGTTCCAGCAAAAACGGTTTGGGGACAATTGGGAGTTATTGATAAAACCGTAACTGAAATTGCCGATAATTCTGGTTTAAATCTGATTATAGATCGCTGGATGAAAGTTGAGTATAGACGCCTGAATGTAGAGCATTTTCGCTCTCAAGCTAATTGAGGTTCTGGGTGTAAAGAATAGGTATCTCGTCCGCGTTGTTTCGCTTGAGATAAAGCTCTAATTGCAGCACTCATTAAGGCTTCTGCGGGACAAGATTCTGAACTGGGAACAATACTAGAAACCCCTAAACTTAAGGTAATAAATTCACTAACATTGGATTGACTATGAGGAATTTGGAGTTGTTGAATGAAAGAACAAATTGTTTCAGCGACTTGTGAAGCTTCTGAGGAATTTGTATAGGGAAGAACGACTGCAAATTCTTCACCCCCATATCGAGCAACAAGATCCGCCGGGCTACGAGTGGTTTGTAAAAGGGCTTGAGCAATGACTTTTAAACAGTCATTTCCAGCTTCGTAACCGTAAGTATCATTGTAGTGTTTAAAGTAGTCAACATCGCATAAGATAAAGGATAAAGGAGCTTGTTCACGTCCGAGTTTTCCCCATTGTTGACCTAGATATTCTTCAAAGCGCCGACGGTTGGCAATTTGGGTTAAATCATCAATCGTTGTAATCCGTTCTAACTCCTCAGTTGCGCGTTGAACAACAGCTTTAGCTTGTTTGCGATCGGTGATATCATTGGGAATAGTGAGTAGATAATCTTGTCCGTCATATTCCAAGATTTCTGCTGATAAGAGTATGGTTCTAATTGTTCCTAATTTAGTTCTATAATTAAATTCTTGATTGCGAATTGTTCCTTCTGATTGTAATTGTTGAACCACTCGTTGTCGATCATCTGGGTTCACCCAAAAGTCTAAGTCATCGGCTGTTTTTCCCATGATTTCATCAAAACTATAACCCGTTAAACGACAAAAGCTTTCATTCACTTCGATATAGCGTCCTTCTGCGAGGGTGCTGATCGTCAGAGGATGTGGACTACAGCGAAAGGCTTTAGAAAACTTTTCTTCAGAGAGTCTAAAAGCGGATTCTGCGAGTTTTCGATAGCGAATTTCTTCTTGTAAAAGCTGATTTTTTTCTTCAAGTAGGTGATTTTGTTGTTCGAGTTGTTTGGTGAGACTGCGTAATTTTAGGTGAACATTAACTCGGGCGATCGCTTCTTCGTGTTGTAGAGGTTTTGTAATATAGTCAACCGCACCCAAAGTAAACCCTTTAAGTTTATCTACGGGATCAGTTAAAGCTGTCATAAAAATTACGGGAATATCTTTTGTTGCGTCTAAAGCTTTAATGCGGCGACAGGTTTCAAACCCATCAACTCCAGGCATCATCACATCTAACAAAATTAAATCGGGCTTAATTTTTTCGAGTTTGTGGAGACAGCTTTCACCATCTTTTGCAATTAAAACTTTAAATCCAAAATCTTTTAGAAAATCAGATAATACTTTAATATTTGTGGGATTGTCATCAACAATCAAAATGAGTTCTTGTTGCCTGTTTTCCATGATAACTAACTCCTCTAAAGTAACTTTATTTGATCAGATTGATAATACCTTCTTCATCAAATTCTTGTGCCATTTCCAAAAGTTTAACAGCAAAGCCAACATAACTTTGATCTAGAGATTTAAGTCTTTCAGCTTCTTGCTCAATTGTTTCAAAATCACCAATTTCTAAGGCTTCTTTTACAGTGATCAACTCTGAACGATAAGGAAGTAAGACATCTACATTTTTATCATATTTTGCAGAATAACTCATGCCTATTGGGATTTCATTATCTTCATAGATCCAAGAGATTTTCAGTAAACTTTGTAAAGTTTCTAACAAATCTTCAAGCTGTAACGGTTTAGGTAAAAAAGCATCACAACCTGACTCTTGGCTTTTTTGACGATCCAAACTAAAAACACTTGCAGAAGTCGCAATAATGTTAGTGTGTTTGAATTCGGGAATTTGGCGGAGTTTTCGAGTCATTTCAAATCCATCCATTTGCGGCATGACTAAATCTGTAATAATAATATCAGGTTGACAGATAATTGCTTTTTCAACACCTTCCTCACCGTGAGTTGCTTCCACCAGTTGAAAACCAAGTGGTTCTAACATATTAATCAGAATTGAGCGATTATCCCAGCGATCATCAACCACTAATATTGTGTATTTTTTACCTTTATACCCTCTAATAATTGCAGGCATGAGCAAACTTGCATCCACCCATTCTGAAGATTCATGTAGATCTAAATCAACCCAAAATTTACTCCCTTTTCCGACAACACTTTCCACATTTAATGTACTATCCATCATCGAGACAATTTTTTGGGTAATTGCTAATCCTAATCCCGTGCCTTCAGCTTTACGAAAGCGATCGCCGACTTGTTCAAACGGAATAAAAATCTTCTCTATTTGTTCAGAAGGAATACCAATTCCCGTATCTTGAACTAAAAATCTAATTTTGTGAGTTGCACATTGAGGTGGCGTAAAACATTGATCTGGATGTCCGACATCACAAACCGTTGCCATGCCATTTTCGATCAGTTCAGCCGAAAAAATCACACCCCCTGTATCGGTAAACTTAATGGCATTACTAATCAAATTAATTAACACCTGACGGACTCGTTTTTCATCCGCATGAAGACTTTTAGGGAGATGTTGACTGGTTTGATAAGTAAAAGAAATATTCTTCTGTTCAGCCCGAACTCGACAAATTTCTGAGACACCGCAAAGAAAGGTTAAAAAATCAAAATCTGTCGGATGAAGTTCAAGTTTTTGAGCTTCAATTTTAGAGAGATCGAGGATATCATTAATTAACGTCAACAAATGAGAACCACATTGTTTAATCACTCCTAAGCCTTTTCGTTGTTGTGGGGTAATGTTTTTATCCCGTTGTAAAATTTGAGCATATCCTAAGATTCCATTTAAAGGTGTTCTTAATTCATGGCTCATATTGGCTAAAAATTCACTTTTTGCCCGACTCGCACTATCAGCTGCCGCTTTAGCCCGTTTGAGTTCTTCTTCAGCTCGTTTACGTTTGGTAATATCCCGAACAAATGCAGTATAAATTCGTTTATTTCCGAGTTCTAACTTAGAAATTGAAGCTTCAATCGGAAATTCTTCACCATCGCGTCGCCGTCCAAATACCGTATTTCGTTCGCTCATTTTGCGAGCCGATAATGGGGCTTGAGTGAAATCTTTGATATGTTGATGATGAGCGTCAACATATCGTAATGGGAGTAAAATATCCAGGGCTTGCCCGAGAACTTCGGCTTGAGAATAGCCAAAAATCTTTTCTGCACCTTGATTAAATAAAGTGATATGTTGAGTTTCATCAATGGAAATAATCGCTTCATCTGCATTATCTAAAATTCCGGCAAATCGGGCTTCTGAGTCTCGTAAAGCCCGTTCAGCTTCATTTTTAGCTTGAGCAATCGCAATTAACGCTCCGACTCGTCGCACTAAGTTAATATCCTCTTGATTCCAAACTCTGGGCGATCGCACATTATCAAGACCAATAAATCCCACATTTTGATTAACATCTGCCCCGGTTAATTGCATGGGAAGAATTAATAAAGATTGAGTCGTCAGACGCTTGAGTTCAGCTTTTTCGGCTTCGGCTTCATCAGGCAACTGAGCGATACTAGAGACTTGAAAAGGTTTCCCTTTCAGAATCGTTTGCACAAACCAAGGAAAAACTTCAATCGGAACGCCTTGATAATCTTGAATGAAAGACGGAACATTGGGGGCGCACCATTCATGAGTTTGGGTGAGCTTCGTATGATTATCGGTATAGCGAAAAACATAAACCCGATCACAACCTATAAATTCACCTGTGGCTTGCAAGGTGAGATGAATTGCTGTATCAGTATCTTGGTTGAGAAACTGTTCGGAAATCCGACTGAGCAGGTTATCTTTTTGGGCGCGATATTCGAGTGCTTCTTCGGCTCGTTTGCGATCGCTAATATCGGCATGAGATCCGGCAAATCGAACGGCTTCTTCATTTTCATCAAATAAGGCTTGTCCACGAGATAAAATCCATTTATAGTCACCATTTTTACAGCGCATTCTAAACTCAAATGTAAAGTAAGTAGTTTTGCGCTTAATATGGTCTTCAATTGCAGCTAAAGTTGGAGGTAAATCTTCAGGATGAACTCGATCTGACCATTCATCCAGGGTGTTTCCGATTTCATGATCTTCATACCCTAACATTTCTTTCCAACGAGTTGAATAGAAGCTTTCATTGGTTTGAACATTCCAGTCCCAAATCCCATCATTGCTTCCTCGTAGGGCGAGTTGCCAGCGTTCTTCACTTTTTCTCAGTTGTTCTTCTTCACGTTTAAGCAGGCGATTTTTTTCTTCGAGTTCCCAAGTTCGTTCAGCGACTTTTTGTTCAAGAGAGACATTGAGTTGTTCTAATTCTTGATTAATTTTATGGAGGGCGGCGTTTTGTTCCGAGAGTTGTTTGTCTCGTTGATAGCTTCGTAAAGCGGCTGTTACCGTTAAACAAAGATCAGTTTCACTCCAAGGTTTAGCAATATAGCGATACAGACTCGCAGAATTGACAGCCTTGCCAATTGCGACGGTACTTGCTTGTCCGGTGAGCAGGATTTTTAAGGTTTTACTAGAGCATTCGTGAATCTGCTTGAGAAGTTCGTCCCCTGTCATTTTGGGCATGATTAGATCAGAAATAACCAGGGGAATTTCAACCTGATCGAGTTGTAGTTCTTCGATAATTTCTAATGCTTCTTCTCCGCTTTCTGCCAGTTCAATGTTGTATTTTTCTCCCAAATAGGGTAAGAGCTGATCTCGGAGACTAATCAGCACAACTCGTTCATCATCTACACAAATAATAGTAGGTTTTCCCATCACTTTCCCCTCGAGAGTTGAGGTCTTTCTAATCTTTTCGCCGGGATATTTAGAAACTTTTATAGAGATTTTTAACTTTGATTTTATTTTTCAGGTCTAGATTTACAAAAGATCAGTTAAAGTGCATATTATAGTTCATGATGTGGACGGATTGAAATTAATCAAGGAAATCTTAATCCTGATCATAATTTTTACAGAGTATAGAATTAATTCCTGACTAAATTTACCCCCTCGGATGAGCGAGTCAACGGATGAATGATGCGATTAACCCGAGCGCAAATGGCCGATTTAAAGACAGACTATTTTCCCACCTTGATCAGAGGATAAGCTAAAATTTCCACCTGATCAGTTCAATCTGAACAAATTTCCATCTAAGATTTAGCAGTATTGTCAATAGGTATCCATACTGTAAAACTTGTCCGTCCCGGTTGACTCTCCACTTCAATATGTCCCTGGTGTTGCTCGACAATCTGGCGAGAAATATCTAATCCTAAACCTGTTCCAACTCCTACTGCTTTGGTGGTGAAGAATGGGTCAAAAATTTGGTCTTGAATCTCGATGGGTATCCCACAACCAGAATCGGTAATTTGCACCCGGATAAAATTCTGATGGCGAGTTCCAGTAATCTCTAGTTTCCCTTGACTTCCCATCGCCTGAATTGCATTCTGAATGAGATTAGCCCAAACTTGATTGAGTTGTTCAGGATAACACCGAATTCCGGGTAGATTTCCATAGTTGGTACTGACTTGAATACCTTGTTTAAACTGATGTTGATAAAGGACTAAAACAGTATCAATCTCCTCAGAAATTTGGGCGGTAATCATGCAACTACAGCGATCTGAATGCACATACTGTTTCAGTGCCGTAACAATCGTTGAAGCTTTATCAACGGCTAATTTAATATTTTCACTATTTCTATATTGCAACACCAGATAATAAGCGGTTTCTAAAATCATCATCGAGTTAGACGCTTGTAAAAGGCGTAATAGAGGAGGTTCTACATCTGTGATTCCCATTTCGACTAACATTGAAGCGAGAGTTTCAGCTTGTTCGATCTTGTGATTAGTTAACTCTTTTTCTAATGTTCGTTTTAACTGACGTTCTTCTCGAAAAGAGAGGGGGAGATTACTGGGGCGAGTTGCGGCGAGTAGAGTCAGAAAATCTTCTTGCTGAGTTGTCGAAAGTTCTTTGAGGAGAAGTGGCAGTTTTTCTAACGTATGTTCTAGGGCGTTAGATAGGTTTTGAACAGAAGCATAAATTGCCCCTAAAGGAGTATTAATTTCGTGAGCAATGCCAGTAATTAGCTGTCCAAGAGCGACCATTTTCTCGGATTGTACAAGTTTTTTTTGTGTTTGTTTTAATTCGCCAGTTACCCGTTCTCGTGCTTGAGTCTGTTCAGCTACTTTTTGATGAAGATTATTGTAGCGGTAAGCATTGTTTAATGCAATTGCTATTTGAGGAGACAAGCGGTTGAGGAGTTCTTTAAAAACAGGTGTAAAAGCGTTTGTAATAAAATAGTTTTCTAAATACAAAACCCCAATGAGTTTATCCTGACATCGGAGGGGAAAACAGAATAAAGATTGGGGCTTAACCAGACAACTTGGACTCAGATCAACCTCTTGAGAAATATCATTCAACACCAGAGGAGTTTGAAGGTGAAGGACACGACTGACAATCGGCATCAAGAGCGAACTTTCGGCTGTTTCTAACGGTAGGGATTTTAAGATTTGTACAGAATGAGACTCAAGACTTCCAGAAGCTTCGATGACCCAATCACCGGATTTTTCTAAAATCAACCACGCCTTACTGACCACTTCGGTTTCGAGGATAAGATTGATCAGGGTCAGCAGAAGGTTGTCAAGTTCGAGTTCTTGAGAGAGGCTTTGATAAGCAGCGAGTAGCCAATCGAGATCAAGCGTTGTCGAAAAGTTGGGGCCAAAAGTTTTCTGTTGTCGAAAGAAAGGTTCACTCAGAGTCTGTCCATCGGGAAGTTGACAAGATAGAAAGGACGCTGCACCTGATGATTGAAAATTATTGTGATCGCGAAGCCTGGGCTTGCTGGTATTGCGATTCGGTCGCCTGATATATTCCATTAGTCCCTCTGAAAAATCAACCCGAGTCCCTGATGGGTAAGTTTCCCGTGACAACACTATACATGGTGCTGAAAGTCAACCTTTATTTTAGCGATGTGTTCTAGCGGATGCGCGATTTTGGGTTTTTTTCAAACTCTCCTCAAGTCGGATACATTTGGAGTCATTCTCCTATATGATTGATTTGAGATCTTTTTCTCTGGATAGATTTTGAATCAGAATCAACGTTTGCATTTTTAGGAACTCGGCCAATCATCAGCAGTTTGCGGCTCGGCTTGTTTGATCCTGAATTTGATCTTGCCGTTTGTGACTCTAACTGCTAGGCTAGCTGACTAAGACGGTGATCTGAATTTTATCTTTTTAAACTTGGGCATCCTGATTTTAGAAAGGATTGACTGAAGCTGATCAACACCGATCGCGCTCTTGCAATCTCAATATTTTTTTCAAAAAAACACGATTTACAACAAAAACACTGAATATTATGCTTTCTGTACAATACAAATCAAATAAAAACCGTTTTGCTGCCGTTTCTCAAGCTTCTCGTTCATTTTTAAAAACTGTATTATTGGGAACTCAGGTCATTGGCGCATCGTTATTGTTCCTGGGGGCTAATCTCCCGGCGGCAGAGAGCCAAACTCCTTCCTATTCTGTGGGTTACACGATGTCTTCCCCTTCTCCTTCTGAAAACGTCCCGGCTTCGATCTCTGAAATGGCCCAAAAGGTAACAGTAAGAATTTTTGCTAACCGAAGTGTGGGATCGGGCGTGATTATCAATCGTTCTGGACAAGGATACACAGTTGTCACAAATGCTCATGTTGTTGAAAATAACTCCGGCAATTTTATGATTTTGACCACAGATGGCCAAATGCACGGAGGCCGCCTGGTTTCCTCATCTCGAAATCTTGATGTTGCGGTACTACAGTTTAATAGTAGTGGCTCCTATCAAGTGGCAAAGCGGGGAGATAGCAGTCGGGTTGCAGTCGGAGAAACAGTCGTTGCTGCGGGATTTCCGAATTGGTTGAATAGTCCAGGACGGATGCAAGACACTCGGGAGTGGGGAAATCGGCCGTTTCAACTCACTCAAGGTCAAGTGGGAATGGTACCGAACCGAAGCTTAGTTGAAGGGTATCAACTGGGTTATACCAACGACATTCGTAGTGGAATGAGTGGTGGCCCGGTATTTAACCAACGCGGTGAACTGATTGGGATTAACGGTCGTTCTAAGTTTGCCCTCTCCGCAGATAAGGTCTATCGTTATAGTGATGGCTCTAGCCCTTCTCCAGAACAAGTTCAACAAATGAAAACACTGAGTTGGGCAATTCCGGTTTCTTATCTGTCGTTACAAGGACTGTCTTAATTGCTTTATCAACGATTTTTAACCCGCCTGTGGTTGTGGTGAGTTGGTCGATGATTCGTCAATCAACCGATATCTCTCAATTGTTGTCACTCTACTTCTTGTACCTGCTTACCTGAGAAATTCTCATTTCCAAGATTACTGGTTTTGAATTTTGGAGACAGAAATCTCTGAACCTGTAGTGGGGTCTGTCACTTCGTAGCGATAGATAGTGACTCCACCTTGTCTAATCCGATTGATTTCTTCGGTATGATCTTCACTGTGGTATCGAGCCGAAGGTGTTCTCGGAGTTTCAGAGATCACGCCGATCATTCCAATCGTGACTAAAGCAAGAGCAGCAGAAACTTTGAAGGGGTTATTCAGGCTTTGGTTGTTGGGTTTGATGGATCTGCCAAACATGATAGATTCTCCTGTTGATCGGGTTGAGATAGTTGAATTGAGATAATTGCAGGGTGAATAGCACTGAGGTGATGGACTTTTTCTAGATGTCAGAAAGCTTCATTGTCCAACTTGATTGGAGATTTTCATCTCAGAAGTCTTACACTCTGTTAAAGATTCAAAGTCTGATTCGAGGTTCGCTGCCAGTTGACGGTTTTGTGACTTAGCATGAGCCTGAAGACTGAGAGCGGTAATCATGGCGATCGCCATAATGCAGGCTTCTGTGATGGTTAGGTTTGAGCTTTCAATCCTCTGTGGAATAGATGCTTTCTTGACCGAGTTCATAGAAACTAGAAGTAACGTTTGAGTTTGTTATTCTCCCAGTCAACTTCTACTTCCCATCTCTGATGATTTTTATCCATCTGTGAGTTAATATTTTCACTCACTTGATTGAGATTGTTGCGCGATAGCCCAGGTTGAGACTGAACTTCTAATTGATCTAAACTGACGCTCAACTGATTATTGTTGAGATCTTGATCAATAACTTGATTGTTAGTCTCGTGAACCTCTTGCACTCTAGAATAAGAAGTTGTTGTCACTGCGGAGATTTCTTCTTGAGCGGCGGAGGGATTGGCAAAGCTAGACAATAGAAGCAGTGCGGTAGTGAGTTGTATTGCTTTCATGGTTAGCCCTCGTGAAGTTCTAAAGGTTGACGATTCTTCAATCAAGGCGATCAATGAGTTGAGCAGCGTTTAGCTTTGGAGAAAGACAGGAGTTGCAGAATAACGTCTGTATCTATTGAGAGGTTTTTGACAACTCCTGAAATTCTGGGGTAAGCTCAATTAGTTGTAAAGCGGCTCACCACTCGCAGTTGCATCTCCAAAGTCTTGGAGGTGTTCAACGAACACATCGCCTTGATCCCGATTTCCTGGAGATAAAGTGAACACTACATTTTGGAAGTTAGCGTCACCGGGTTCTTCTGAGGCGAAGATTACGCCTTCGTAGTTAACGACTCCGGCTTGGTACATTTCTTCTAAACTGGTCACGCCTAAAGAGTCAGCCAAGTTTGTTAAACGAGTGCTAACTGCCGCAGCGCGACGGTCAGGAGTGTAAGATCCTTGAGGATCACTAGAAGAAAGAGTAACTTGCCAAATTACTAAAGGTTCAGATGCAACCTGGACGACTTCCCGTTTCAGTAAAGAATTTCCACCGAGAAGACCAGGATAACGAGTGTCGTAGGTTTCCCGTACAATCATGGGAACCGTACCATATTGATTGTTTTCGGCGTCGATTTCAACAGTTTGAAAGACAACCCGTTCTTGAGTAAAAGTATCCGGTTGAGCTTTGGCTTGGGAAATACCAACGACTAAACCAGCAGTGACGATAGCAGTGGTGACGAATGCTTTGATTGTGCTTTTCATGAGTTAGACCCTCCAGGTGCTTTAAAGAGAGGTTGTTTTGTTCGGTATGTTCTAAGATTAAAACAATCCTATAGCCCTGTCAGTAAGAACAAAGTAATGTGTTCTAGAAGTTTTTTGGGTGGGTGTGTTAGCTGAAAGTTAGCCAAAAGTGATCGAAAAGTAAGTGAGATTTGAGAGTGTTGTATTTCTTCTTACAATCTCAAGGCTACTTCTTTCTCTCTTTAGGGTTATATAAGTAATTTTACTCCTATTTGTACTTTTTGAATAAAGGCAAAAAATATTATTTAAAATTTGATGAGAGGAATTATCTAGCGTCTCTGTTCAGTCGATTATTAGGATTTTTCTCTCTCTAGAGTAACGAATATGAAAAGGTTATAGATAGATTAGATAATTAGGATACAAACCCAATATAGAGTGATTTTATATCTTTTGAGGAGAGGATTTACACTCTATCGCTCTAAAAAAGAAGTTAAGCTATTTTATCATTGTTTTAATTATTTAATCAAAGAAAAAATAAAAATTATTCATCATTAACGTTTCTCTTTTTATTAGATAAATAGCTCAAAAAAAAGAAAACAATCAGTAAATTTCTGTAATTAAAGTTACAAAATATAAAAATTTAAACATTCTGCTTTTAATCGAGTCAGATGATGATCCAGCATTTGCGTGCCTTGTATCTTATATAGAGTGCTATGAGCTTGGCTGAGGACATATTTTCCAACCCGAACCGAGTCAGGAAGGAGAACTGTTGTTCTCACTGAGTTTAGTTGCACTATATATATAAGGTGTATTCAAGTCAGCGAGTTCTGAGTATCGCTATGCGCGCTCGTCAGACTAAAATTTGATGGGTGAGGTTCGGAGACCGTGATCCGTGAGAGCGAGTACCTGTAAACAGGTGTCAGGAGTCAGGAGAGAGGGAGAGTAAACTACCTACACTTCCGGTAGGGTAAGTGTAGGCTTTCAGTAGCCCTAGAGTTAATGTCGCAAGACAATAGCTCTGAGCCTCTGGGCTGGTTTACAGAACAGCCCCACAGTTCAATCATCTTCGCGCCGTTGTAGTCAGCATCACAATTATTGCCGCAGTTTTCGCACTTAAAAGACTTATTGTTTCGGGTTCCGATGTGCAGACACTTCTGACAGGTTTGAGAAGTATAAGACGGGGGGATAGCTATCACTTTCACCCCTTCTTTAATCCCTTTGTATTCGAGGAAGGCTCTCAATTGATAAAAAGCCCAGGAGTTGGAACGCCTGCGTTCTGTTTTGTTTCTGGGTTTTTGGTTGGTTCTCTCTCGAATTCCCGTCAAATCTTCCACGGCAACAATTGAGTCAGTGGCAATAGCTTCTCGAATGATTGAACTGGAAATGTTGTGGTTTAACCACGATTGATACCTTTTTTCCCCTCCCGATAGCCGTTTCAAAATCTCTCTCGCCCGACGGCGTGTAGATCTTGTGCCTTGAGACGCTTTTTTCTGTAATGATGTCCGAGTCCTGAAATACTTGTCTCGGATGCTGCTGATATCTTTTCCCGACCAAGAATTACCCGTCGAGGTAACGGCAATATCTCGCCTGCCAAAATCCACCCCAATTACATTTTTGGATTTTTTCAGCTTGGGCGCATCGGATTTTAGTTGGATATGGATATAAAAGTTGCCATCTCGATGCTTGCAGACCTGAGCGGAAGTGGATGGGCGTCCTTGAAGTTTTCCGATGTGGTAATTGCTAACCCTCATCGGAACTTTAATCCGTTTTTCTGTCGTGCTGAGGCTGACCAAATACCCTTCTTCAATAATCCGAAAGGTTCGGGCATCGCAGTCAAAACTTGTCGGTTTAAATTCCCTGACTTTTCTCCGTTTCCGTTTGGCAGTTAATCGATTTGCTGCGACCCTCGCGCACGCCCTAACTACATGATTGGCTGTCAATCCAAATTGGGACTTAACATCGCTGTAGCAGATTGCTTGGATGGAGTTTCTGTTGGTCAGATTTGAATTAACGTTGCCGTTGATCCAGTTGCAGGCATCAGCAAACGCCACCGCAGTTTTCTCGATTAATTGAGACTGCTCTGGGGTGGGTTGAAGGCGTACAACTAGCGTGATTGACTTGTTTCACGGCAACTCAAAACTCACATAATGATATATTACCATACCGAAAATCGCTGTGCGGGTTTTCCTCCTCACACCAAATCAAAGATTATGGTGTGGGCTTCCAACCCGCCGGAATGGTGAGTTGTAGTATTCTTTTTTTCAATTTCATATCAGGGCTAGGTTATCAGCAAGCATTAATCGTCATAACAGCCAAATTAATCAAGCTGGGTTGAAAATCCCCTGAGTGCGTGAGACGATCACACAAATCTTCTGTAATTTTAAGGCTAAGTCAATATAGTTTTTTTTCTTTCTCATCCGGTATCATGTGATAGAAAGTCAATTTAACCCGAGAACCTGCTCAAAATCTTACCTCCGGAGATAGTGTTGTCATTCACTCAGGTCAACCGTTTGAGCATACTCTGAGTTGAGAACAAATCAAATCGAAACATCACTCAAGCTAACGAATTAGTAAACGGATATTAGTCACGGATCACATCAATTTTTATTAGAACGAACTCTCTCCCTATTGGCAAAATTGTCAAGAATTATAAGGCTCAATTGGATAAAAACCCTGGCTTTACAAAAGCTTTATCATTTGTTTGTTTTTTTTACAAAAGCTTTACACGCTTCTCTATCTTTATGGTGATTTTTTTCACTATTTTGTTTAAGATGATAGAAGAGAAAAAGAAACAAAAGATCACCATCAAAGGAAGTATGATCAACAACTGTTCAGATCCTAAGCCAACGATATCAGTTATTATTCCTGTCTATAATGGCGGCGAAAAATTTCAGCGATGTCTTCAAAGTTTGGCAAAAACTTCTCTTAATGCAGATGAAGTGATTGTAGTAGCTGATGGAGATACAGATGGTTCTTGGTTGCTCGCTGAGAACTTTGGCGCAAAAGTGATTCGACTCCCCAAAGCAGGAGGCCCTGCTAGAGCGCGTAATTTAGGAGCGGAGGCTGCAAAAGGTGATATTCTGTTCTTTATAGATGCAGATGTAGAAATCTATCCGGATACGATTGAAAAAGTCGTCAATGTGTTTACAAATGAGCCAGATTTATCAGCTCTAATTGGTTCCTACGATGATACACCGGGAGCAGAGAATTTTCTCTCCCAATACCGAAATTTATTTCATCACTATACTCACCAAATCAGTCAAGAAGAAGCATCTACATTTTGGGGAGCTTGTGGTGCCGTTCGTAAAGAGGTTTTCTTGCACGTTGGAGGTTTTGACGAAAAATATCGTCTTCCTTGCATTGAAGATATTGAACTCGGCTATCGACTTAAAAAAGCAGGTTACAGTATTGGCTTGCGGAAAGGTATTCTAGTTAAGCATCTGAAAGAATGGCGACCGATTTCCATGGTAAAAGCAGACTTTTTCTGTCGAGCATTGCCTTGGACTGCTTTGATTCTACGCGATCGCCAGTTAAATAATGACTTAAACCTACAATACTCAAATCGGATGAGTGTTGTCTTAGTTTATGCTAAGATCGGTGCATTACTGGCAACACCTTGGTTATCTCAAACTTCGATCATTGCCTGTATCTTTGCTTTAGCGTTTGTCATTTTGAATGCACCAGTTTACCAATTTTTTCATAACAAACGAGGTTTGTTTTTTACCCTTCGAGCTTTGCCTTGGCACTGGCTGTACTATTTTTATAGTGGGTTAGCGTTTGGGATTGGTTTCGTTCGTCATTGGTTTCAAGTACAACTCACTTATCGCAAAGCATAAAGTCGTGAAATACGACCTTTTTTTAGGATCAACTCAGCAGCTTTTAAAACTTGCCCAAGACAATATCACTCCATTAAAGCTTTCGATCCTTCCGATGTCATGTCTTGAATTTAGTTTGAATGATTATTGTTGAGGGGGGTTAGCCTTGGCCATTGGTAAGGTTTGCTTTGGGTTGATGAGGTAAGCGAATCATCGCAATTTTTTGAAGCCATTTCTCTTAATTTTTTTTGTATGTGTGCGAAATTCTGTACTCAGCATCCTATAAAATTACAGTGTTCTCCTAAGACTCCTGAAAATACCATCTGTTAAATTTTGAACTCTACTGCGCCTAGCAACGTCTAAACTGCTCAGAAGTTCAGGATTTTCGGCAGACACATCTTTCCTATCTCAAGTTCAGCAAAAACTACGTCATCAGAGGTTACAAATGCTACATCACCCCGTTGTCATCATTGGAGCTGGCCCTGCTGGTTTAACTGCGGCTTATGAACTCACAAAGCGAGGAGTGCATCCTCATGTCTTAGAAGCAGCAAGTCAAGTAGGAGGAATTTCTAGAACTGAGATCTATAAAGGATATCGCTTTGATATTGGTGGTCATCGCTTTTTTACTAAAGTAGATGTTGTCAATCAATTGTGGCAAGAAGTTCTGGGAGACGAGTTTATTCAAGTTCCTCGACTGTCTCGCATCTATTACCAGAACAAATTTTATGATTATCCGCTGTCGATTTACAATACACTCTTAAATCTAGGTGTAATTGAAAGCTCGTTAATTTTGATGAGCTATTTAAAAGCAAAAGTCAAAGCCAAGTTACAACCCGATCTAGAAGCGGAAACCTTTGAAGAATGGGTTACAGATAGCTTTGGAAGTCGGCTTTATCGAACATTCTTTAAAACCTACACTGAGAAAGTTTGGGGAATTCCTTGCAACAAAATTGAAGCCGAATGGGCAGCTCAACGGATTAAAGGTTTATCTCTGAAAAAAGCCGTAATCAATGCTTTATTTGGCAGCAATGATACCAAAACTTTAATCAAAAAATTTGACTATCCAATTTATGGCCCGGGAATGATGTGGGAACGTTTCCAACAAAAAGTGGATGAAAAAGGCGGTCAAATTTCCCTTAATACTCGGGTGATGAGTGTTAAGCGAGAAGGTTATCATATTACCGAAATCACAGCTGATCAAGACGGTCAAGAAATGACAATCACAGGCGAGAATTTTATTTCCAGTATGCCTGTCACTGCATTGGTTAATCGACTTGATCCTTTACCTCCTGATGAAGTTCTACACGCTGCAAAATCTCTGTCTTATCGAGACTTTTTGATTGTTGCTTTGATTATTGATGAGGCTAAACTATTTCCAGATAACTGGATTTATATTCATAGTCCAGAAGTTAAAGTGGGTCGAATCCAAAACTTTAAAAACTGGAGTCCGGCGATGGTTCCGGATCAAACAAAAACCTGTTTGGGTTTAGAATATTTCTGTACAGAAGGCGATGAAATTTGGAAGTTGTCAGACACCGAACTTTTAGATTTAGCCACTCGGGAAATCGAAAAGCTAGGTTTAGCAAAAGCTAGTCAAGTAGAGGATGGAACAATTCTCCGTCAACCCAAAGCTTACCCCGTTTATGACCGAGACTATCGCCGTCATTTACAAGTTATTCAAGATTATTTATCCCAGTTTGATAACTTACAAACCATTGGTCGTAACGGAATGCACCGTTATAATAACCAAGACCATTCGATGCTAACTGGACTGTTAGCCGCACAAAATTTACTCGGTGACGATCACGATCTTTGGAATGTTAACACAGAGCGTTCCTATCACGAAGAATTTACTAAAGAAGAATGGAAAGGTCGTGAAAAACCTGAATTAGTAATGAAATAAAATTAATGAGTTGATGGGGTTAATATTTCGATAATTCCCATTAACTCTTTATCTGTTTGCTTTCTCTGGTAAAAGCCTTAGCTAAAATTTCCTGGAAATGGAACATTCATCTAGACCTTTCGTGTCCGTAATTGTTCCTGTTTATAATGATACGGAACGCTTAAAACACTGTTTAAAAGCACTGGATCAGCAGACCTATCCTCAAAGCTGTTATGAAGTGATTGTAGTGGATAATGGTTCTGATCCGGCTGAAAAAGTAGACCGTGTTGTAGCTTTGTTTAATCAAGCGTTTTGTATCAATGAAAGCACTCCAGGTTCCTACGCTGCTCGAAATCACGGAATATCGGTTGCCAAAGGGGAAATTATTGCTTTCACTGATGCTGATTGTCTTCCGGCTTTAGATTGGCTCGAACAGGGTGTAACGAATTTGCAAAAGGTTCTAAATTGTGGATTAGTTGTAGGAAAAATAGAGATTTTCTTTCAAAATTCTGATAAAATCACACCAGTAGAACTCTATGAAAGTATTACAGCTTTTCCCCAAAAAGAACTTTTAGAAAAATATCAATATGGCGCCGGAGGTAATTTATTTACTTGGAAAAAAGTCTTAGAAAAGGTCGGTGTTTTTGATGCAACATTAAAGTCCAGTGGAGATGTCGAATGGTGTCGGCGAATTTTTGAGAGCGGTTATCTGCAAGTTTATGCGGAGGAAAGTTGTGTTCAACATCCTGCTAGAACGTCTTGGCGAGAATTGTATAAAAGAACAATTCGGCTCATGGGAGGAATCTATGATTTACAGCAAAAGAAAAACACTAGAAACTTCCCAAAAGATCTCGTTTTTCTTTCCCTCTTGCTGAAAAATTTAGTTCCCCCTTTGAACTTTGTAGTTAGTACATTTTTAGATGAGCGCTTGACAAGTCTAAAACATAAATGTCAGGTTTCTCTAGTGATGTTTTTTGTCCGATATGTTAGCGCTTGGGAAGTTCTCAGACTGAGATTTGGTGGATTATCTGCCCGAGAGTAGTGAACGGTTAATAACGATGAAAATTGCATTTATTGTTGGTCATTTTCCCCAATTGTCAGAAACCTTTATTCTCAATCAAATTACGGGTTTAATTGAACGAGGTCATCAGGTTGATATTTACGCCAGTTCTCCCGGTGATACGAGCAAAGTTCATCCGGCGATCGCTAAATACCATCTCTTGGATCGCACTTATTATTTTCCTCAAGTTCCCGACAATATTCTCCTGAGAATTTGGAAAGGAATCGGATTACTACTCACTCAAGGCTATCAAGAGCCTGGGCGTTTTCTCGATGCTTTAAATTTTTTCAAATACGGTCAGCAAGCCCTTTCTCTGTGGTTGCTTTTCACGATTATTCCTAAATTTGATCGCCACTATGACATCATTCACTGTCAATTTGGAACTCAAAGTTATCGAGGAATGTCCTTTCGGACAATTAACGCTCCGAATGCTCAATTAATCACGACCTTTCGAGGAGATGATATTAGTCGATTTGTCCAAGAAAAAGGCAAAAATATTTATCAGAAATTATTCAAGACAGGTAACTTATTTTTAGCGAATTGCGAATTCTTTAAACGTCGAGTTGTAGAGCTAGGGTGTGATGAAAGTAAAGTATTTGTACATCGTTCCGGTCTAGATTGTCGTCGATTTCCTTTTACTCCTCGTTCCTATCCTGTCGATGGAAAAATTCGGATTGTTACCACAGGTCGGTTAGTAGAAAAAAAAGGAATTGAATACAGTATTCGAGCCGTAGCCAAACAAGCTTTAGTCAACCCAAATTTAGAGTATAATATTATCGGGGATGGCCTTTTAAGGGAAAGCCTACAAAAATTAATTGACGAATTAAACGCCAGCAAATTTATTCATTTGTTGGGTTGGAAAAATGAAGATGAAATTATCGAAGTCCTCAATCAATCCCATATTTTTATGGCTCCCAGCGTGACCGCATCCGATGGAAATCAAGATGCTCCCGTCAATGTTTTAAAAGAAGCGATGGCGATGGGTTTACCTGTAATTAGTACCTATCATGGAGGAATTCCAGAGTTAGTAGAAGATGGAGTTACAGGTTTCTTAGTTCCTGAACGAGATGTAGATACTCTAGCTGAAAAACTCGGTATTCTGGTGAAGAATTCGCAATTATGGCTAGAGATGGGAAAAGCTGGACGAACCTATGTTGAAGAACACTACGATCTCAACAAACTGAATGATATTTTAGTCGAACTATACCGAAAAAGTTTTACATCGGGTTGGCAGAATAAGAACTTAAATGTTCAGATTCCACCGTCAGTTAAGAGTATAACTCAATCATCACTTTAATCATTTTACAGAGGTTATCAAAATGGAAAACTTATCAACAAAAACTGAACCCCAAGTTACAATCATTGCTGTTCCTCGCGAACGGTTTAGCTGTGCGCGTGAGTCCTTAGACAGCATCTATGAACACACAAAGATACCGTTTAAATTAGTCTATATTGATGGAAATTCTCCCAAACATATTCGAGCTTACTTGCAAGAAAAAGCTGAAGCGAAAGGCTTTAAAATCCTACGAACCGATTATTATCTATCTCCCAACCAAGCAAGAAATATAGGTTTAGCTGAAGTTCATACAAAATATTTAGTCTTCATTGATAACGATGTTGTTGTCACACCCGGTTGGTTAACTCAGTTAATAGAATGCGCCGAAGAAACAGATGCGACAGTTGTCGGCCCTCTCATGTGCCAAGAAAGACCCTTGCATGAAATTGTTCACTGTGCTGGCGGAGACTCTCATATTTGGGTTGATAAAACGGGTCGGCGACGGTTTCGGGAAAAAATGTGTTTGCAAGGTCAAAAAGTGAGTAAAGTTCGCGATCGCTTACAACGCCAAGAAACCGAATTAGCTGAGTTTCATTGTGTTTTAGTTCGTCGTTCAATCTTTGATGAAATTGGTTTTCTAGACGAAGCCATGCTCAATACAAAAGAACATTTAGACTTTTGTATGTTGGTTCGTCAAGCCAGAGGAAAAGTCTATTTTGAACCCAATTGTATAGTAACTTATGTACCAGGCCCTCCTTTAGAGTGGAGTGATTTACATTACTATATGTTGCGGTGGAGTGATGCTTGGCAATTAGCAAGTTTGCACCGTTTAAGAGATAAGTGGAATTTGGCAGAGGATGAATATTTCAAAAGCAAATATAAAAAGGTAGGGTGGCGTCGATACGGCACTATTATTGTTCCCTTAGCTTTGCGTTTAACTTGGGGTATGGGCAGTGATCTTTTAGCCAGAATTATCGGTAAAATTGACCATGTATTTATTAATCGCTTCTTGACGAGCCGCCATGCACATCAGCAACGTAAACTTCATCAATCAATGTCAACGAACCCTTAAACCGATTAAGGTATTATTGGGATGGAAGATCCTAAAACTTAGCCATGAGCATCAAACAGAAGGCAATTCAAGGTGTTGTTTGGTCTGTCATCCAAAACTGGGGCAGTCAGGCAGGTTCGCTGGTTGTATTCTTAATACTAGCTCGCTTGCTGACTCCAGAAGCCTTCGGTTTAATTGGTCTAGCTAATGTTTTTTTTGCGTTCATGCAAATCTTTCTGGAGCAAGGATTTTCCCAAGCCTTAATTCAACGCGAGGAAATTGAGCCAGAAGAACTAGACACAGCTTTTTGGACTCATGTATTGAGTGGGTTGTTGCTGACAATTATTAGTTTTTTATGCTCTGGGTTGGTTGCAGAAATATTTGATCAACCCAAGCTTATCCCCATCATTCAATGCTTCTCGTTTTTGTTTTTCATTAAGTCTCTGAGTCATGTTCATAAAGCTATTTTAACCCGAACGTTTGCGTTTCAAGTCATGGCGCTTCGGACAATTATCGGTATTATTATCGGCGGAATTGCAGGGATTGTCATGGCTTTATCTGGGTTTGGGGTTTGGAGTCTGGTTAGTCAGCAATTTATTTATGAAGCGGTAGAAGTCTTTATCATTTGGGGTGCAATTGACTGGCGACCCAAACTCAGATTTTCTTTCCAACATTTGCAAGGTTTTTTAAATTTTGGCTTGAATATCCTGGCTTTAAAGTTCCTAGCTTTTTGCAACAAACGCACGGATAATTTACTCATTGGTTACTTTTTAGGAGAGGTGGCTTTAGGATATTATCTGATAGCTTTTCGGGTTTTAGAGGTGATGAGTCAACTCCTCGTCAGCACAACAAAGCAGGTCGCCTTACCCACGTTTTCTCGATTACAAACCGAACCTGAACGCTTCCGACAAGCATTTTATAAAGTTACCCTATTCACCAGTTTAATTGCTTTTCCCACCTTTTTAGGAATGATTATTTTCACCCGAGAATTGGTTTTTACACTATTTGGAGAGCAATGGCTACCTTCAGTTCCCATCATGCAAATTCTGGCTTTTGCGGGAATTCTAAATGCGATTTCTTACTTTAATGGTTCTGTATTTATGGCGATGGGTAAACCTTCGTGGAAACTGCGATTAAGTTTGCTCAATGCGGTACTCAATCTAATCGCTTGTTTGTTGGCGGTACAATGGGGAATTGTTGCAGTCGCTCTCGCTTATGTTGTGAGTAGCTATTTGGCTTTTCCGGTTAGTCAATGGACAATTGGCAAATTAATTCATGTTCCCGCAAGGAAGTATTTACAGCAATTTATCAGTCCGATTATTTGTTCGGTTATTATGGTCGTAGGAATTTTAATTTATAAATATTTTCTAATCGATTTACTTGATGAAAAGCTATTAATCCTAATCGGTACGGCAATCGGTATAATAATATATGGATTGTCTATTAAATTCTTATACCCTCCGATTTTTGAAGATTTACTTCAAATTTTAGAAATGCTAAAATCTTCCAAAAAAAAGTTTTCAAATCGTTAAGTATAAAATCATAGCTTGAATTTAATCCTAAAAATTACCGCTTATGTCACAACTAAATTTACCGTTCAAAATAGACTTCAGCTTCTCTAAAAACCAAGCTTTAATCGAAAATAGCATAATCGTTGCTTTTATTTTTTTCGGCTTGGTGGGTATCCTTCACCACGAAATTTGGCGGGATGAATTTCAAGCTTGGTTATTGGCTAGAGATAGTGCATCCCTAATGGAACTTTTTCACAATATGCGGTCTGAAGGACATCCGGGTTTATGGCATCTCTGTTTATATGGGTTAAGCCGAATCACCCAAAATCCTTTAATCATGCAGATTTTTCATTTATCTGTATCCGTTGTAATTGTTAGTTTAATTGTCAAATTTTCTCCTTTTTCTCCTTTACAGAAATTTTTACTCAGTTTTGGATATTACTTTTTTTATGAATATACAATTATCAGCAGAAACTACAATTTAGGTGTTTTATTTATTATTCTATTTTGCGTCATCTATTCAAAATCAAAGGTTAAACCCATATTACTGGCGACGTTATTAGCACTGATGGCTAATGCCAATGCTTTTGCTTTCATTCTCAGTTTTGCATTCTCATTAACTTTAATTGACGAGTTTTATTTTAAGTTAAAAGCCAATCAACTCAACCGAAAAAAACTCTTAATTAGTTTCTTGATTTTAACTTCGGGTTGGGCGATTTCCTTTTTACAAATTATCCGCCCTTTAATTTCCCAAGAAAAAGTAATTCGTCCTATCCAATCTTCGGCCGAACAGATTCAATCTAGCCCGAGTTTATTGCAAGAAATTGAGCGTTTGGGTACGGCTGTTACAGATATTTGGAGAAGTTATGTACCGATTCCCTTTCACCTCGACAATGAGTTTTGGAATACTAACATACTGGTTCACAATACAAATTTTCCCTCGGTTGCGGGTATACCATTGGGTGCAATTATTGCCGGATTAGCTTCTTTAATTCTTCTAGCAATTAGTATCAAAATATTATATCAAAAACGGCTACTGCTGACAATTTATCTATTTGGAACGGGTAGTATTTTTGCGTTTAACTACCTAATTTTTCAAGGGGTTATGCGGCACAGAGGCCATCTGTTTATATTGTTAATAGCCTGTCTGTGGCTGCTTGAAAAAGAGTTATTGAATCGGCGAAAATTAACTTCAAAACAGCAAGCACCAAGTCAATTCAGAAGTCAATTTTTAACGGTAATTCTTTCGGTTCATTTACTCGGAGGTTTTCATGCTTACACTGTAGATTTGTTTTATCCTTTTTCTGTCGGTCGAGAAACGGCTCAATATATTCAAGATAACAATCTCGACCAGTTAACCATAGTCGGTCAACGATACAGACAAGCGGCCGTTTTATCCGGCTATCTCAAGCAACCCATTTATTATCCAGATCTGGGTGAATTTGGTAGTTTTTGGACGAGCGAAACTAAGATGGAAAAAATCAAAACAATAGAAGGATTCATTCGGGATAATCCCAATGAAACTTTACTGGTTTTAACTTATGAACTGGAATCAGATTCGGTTTTCCCGGACGACATTAAAATTACTGAATTGAAGCGTTTTGTTGAACCAACCATAGAACCCTATGAAAATGTGTTCTACATCTACACCGCCAGAGAAATTGAAACCCCTTTAGACAACTAAAATCCAGAACAAAAAAACTCAGGTAAAAATGATGAATCAGCCTTTTTTCTCCATTGTTATTCCGACCTATAACCGCCCGGATAGACTGAAAAATTGTCTTCAATCTATCAGCAACCTCGACTATCCCCGCGATCGCTTTGAAGTGATTATTATTGATGATGGAAGTTCGATGTCTTTAGAACCCATTGTCACTCCTTTTCATCAACAAATTGAGATCACTTTCATCACTCAAGCCAATGCAGGGCCGGCTTCTGCACGCAATACGGGGGCGGCTAAAGCCCGAGGAAAATTCATTGTTTTTACCGATGATGACTGTCAACCGAAACCCAATTGGTTAAACAGTTTAGAAACTCAATTTACCCGGACTCCCAAAAGCTTATTAGGAGGCAAAACCCTCAACGCTTTACCGGATAATTTGTATTCAACCGCCAGTCAATTACTGATAGATTATCTGTACGAATATTACAACGCTGACCGCGAACAAGCCAGCTTTTTTGCGTCTAATAACTTTGCCCTTTCTACAGATAGTTTTCATCAAGTCGGGCGGTTTGATACAACATTCCCCCTCGCTGCCGGGGAAGATCGGGAATTTTGCGATCGCTGGTTGTATCAAGGTTATTCAATGGCAGCCGTCCCCGATGCCGAAATTTATCATGCTCACAATTTAACATTAAAAAGCTTTTGGCGACAACATTTTAACTACGGTCGAGGGGCTTTTCACTTTCATCAATTACGGGCTAAAAGAGGGGTGGGAGAAATCAAAGTTGAACCCTTATCCTTCTACTTTAAATTGCTGAGTTATCCCTTTTTCCAACCCGGACATCATCAACCGAGATTAATCCTTTCTATGCTGTTTTTTGTCTCCCAAGTTGCCAATGTTTTGGGTTTTTTCTGGGAACGCATAAATTCCAAATCAAAAGTTCATCCTTCTCCGCTTCCCGTTGAAAACAATTGATTTTGTCTGAACAGAGTTCAAATCTCTTTGCATTGAAAGTTTTTTGGTGATAAAATAAAAGGGTTATAAAATCAAGGTAAATCATACAAAGCCAATCCATTAAAACTATGCGCTTAACAACGAATTTATGGGAGGTAAAGTTATGAGTCATCCCCCAATCAGTATTATTATTCCAACCCATAATCGACCTCATTTATTACCGAGAGCGGTTCAGAGTGCGCTGAATCAAACCTACCAAAATTTAGAAGTGATTGTGGTCGATGATGCTTCACAAGAACGTGCATATCTCCCAGACGATCCCAGATTGCGAGTTATTTTTTTAGAAAAGAACGTGGGCGGAGCGGGGGCGCGAAATGTGGGAACTAAAGCCGCTTTAGGACGCTGGGTGACTTACTTAGATGACGATGATTATTTACTACCTAACATGGTAGAAATTTCTCTGTCAATATTGGAAAAAACAACCGCCAATCCCCCTGTTGCAGTCATTTCAGGACTTCAAAAAGTAGATGAGACGGGTAAAGCGATCGCCACGCGCATTCCCCCCGCTCTTTCTCCGAAAGGAAGCCATTTCTTTTTAGAAACCCCAGAACCCGGGCGTTCTTTTCACACCAAACAAACCCTAGTTGTGGAGCGGGATCTGGTATTGAAAATTGGGGGATGGGATGAAACCTTTCGCTCCCGTGTTCATTCGGAATTCTTTTTACGACTAAATCCCCAATGTACTCTAATAGGTTTACCGAGCGTAACTTATCATCTCCTCTCTCATAGCACAGAGCGAGTCTCAGGCAATCAACAGCTACGACAAGAAAGCTTTTATCGTTTGATTAAAAAACATCAGGATGTCTTTAGAAAGCATCCTAAAATGTTTGCTGAGTTTGTCTACAAACACGCCGTCACCTCCTCTGAAATGGGGCAGAATAAAGCCGCTTTTACTCATTACCTCTGGGCTTTGAAACTTCATCCCGCTCACACCTTTTTTATGAGCGCTTGGTCTGCTTTTTCTCAACTATCAAGAAGGTAGAAGGGCTATTTTTAACGGCTTCAACTTCTTCTTAATTATCTTTTGTCCAAGTCAACAATATTTATATAGGAGCTTACATGATTCGCGACATTTTAGAAATTGATGAGCAAACGACATTAAAAGGTCAAGTAATTGTTCTTGGCTCCGGCATTGCGGGGGCTGAAGTGTCAACCCATCTCGCCCGTCATGGCCGGGATGTAATATTACTCGAAAGTGGACGCGATCGCTTTGATCCCGAGATTCAAGCCTTAAACGATGTAATCTTTCTGGGGAAACGCCACCGCGAGTTAAATCCGAATACATATTATCATCGATACTTACCTCCTGAGCTACGGGGAGTCAGTCGGGTACGTCAGTTTGGGGGAACCAGTAACGTCTGGACCGGGAAATGGAAATATCTACAGCCTTCTGACTTCGACGGAAGAGATTGGATACCCAACAGTGATTGGCCGATAGACTTTACCGATCTCCTAGAACATTATCGTTCTGCTGCCAAAGATTATGGATTTGGTGATTTAGAAGCCGAAGCGGTACGCCCTGAAATCTTGGAACTTCGAGCCAAAATTGCGGCCTATGGCTTGAAAATGAGCAGTTTTTATTGGGAGAAAACCCCCACCCGCACAGCAATCCGTTTTGGGGAAGAAATGCGTCGATCGCCGAATCTACAAGTGATTCAAGGTGCGACAGCAACGGAGTTAAAACTCGATCCTTCAGGCCAGCGAGTGACTGCGGTGGTTTGTCGCTCTCTCGAAGGTCGAGAAATCTTGGTTGAGGGTGATACCATTGTTCTGGCGACTGGGGCGTTTGAAGCAGCACGTCTGTTATTGGCATCTGACCGTCAAATCCCCAATGGTATCGGTAATGCTCATGATCTTGTGGGTCGTTTCTACACCGATCACCCGAAACATCATACTGGCTTCCTCTTGCCTGGTCATCTAACTCGACAATATGCCCCTGAGTTGCAATATGCCCCTAAACCTCGGTTTTGTATCTGTTTTGCTTTAGATGATGAGACTCAGCGTCAACACAAGCTTCTCGAACACGTTTTATATATTAAGCCAATCTATGAAAAACTAACAGACCGACTCAAACGAATCATTCAACGTCGGCCGATTTGCAAGGATAATAACGGAGTGGTGGCTGCATATCAAGTCAAGTTTGTGACGGAGCAACTTCCCCAAAAAGATAGCCGTCTTAAGCTCGGTACTGAACTGGATGCCCTTGGTCAACGAAAATTAGAGGTTGACTGGTGCTTTACTGAGCATGATCATCGTTCCATGAAGAAAACCTTGGAATTGTTGACCCAACGTTTTGCTGAGGTTGGTATTGGCACCTTTGAGTTTGGGGATGATTCGCCCTGTATCGATAATATGACCGACGCCGCCCACCAAATGGGAACAACGCGCATGGGTAGCTGTCCTGAAGAGGGAGTGGTTGATGTTAATTGTCGGGTGTTTGGCACGGATAATCTGTATGTCGCGAGTTCTGCCGTCTTCCCAACGGGGCCTTCCTATTCACCTACTTTTACTATTTTAGCTCTCGCCCGTCGTCTTGGTCAACATTTGCTTGAGATAACAAAGTCTCATTCCCCGAGCAAGCATAAGACTGAAGTAGCTTCAGCCAGTGACTTCCCGACAACTTTAGTCAATACCGCAAGCCAACAAAGCGACCATCTCTAATCAGTTTGATCTCTAAAAAGGTATGGATTTATGAGAGTTGAAAGTTTAAAAGTTCAAGTCCAAAATATTTTTAGTTCTCCCAAGCCCAAGATTATTTTTATGCACGTTCCTAAAACAGGAGGGACATCAGTTGATCGCTCTCTGAGAATGGTTTATGGAAAAAAAAATAGTTACCAAGTTCACCCCATACTAACCAGTAATGCGGTTAAAGCTGTGACTCAAAACGGGAAAATTCACGGTAAAATTGATAAATTTCAACTCCGAGAATCCCTTTTGATTTACGAGATGGCTAAAGGAACAAAATATATTTCCGGTCATTTTCATTTTAACGAAGATATTTGGGAAGCTTATCGCGATCAATATGCTTGGATTACTATTTTAAGAAATCCGGTAAAACGATAGATCTCTCAGTATTTTTATGATGCGTACAAACCGGAAGATCACGCCCGGGTTAGCGAGAGTTTAGAGGATTTTATTGACACCGAAAGGGGAAAGTTTAGAGGACAAAATTATATTAACTACTTTGGCAATTTTTCCCGAGACGATAGCACTGATTTGTCAACAAGATTAGAGGCGGCTAAAGAAAACTTATCAAAATTATCTTTGATTTCTTTTTTAGATGATTTAGATCGGTTCAGAAATGATTTACAAGATAAATTCAATTTAACTGTTAAGATTCCGCACATGAATAAAAATCCAGTTTCCCAACCTGAAATTGAAGCGTCAGTCATCAAAAAAATAGAAAACATTTGTGAATATGATTTAAAACTTTATGATTATGCCAAAGAAAATTTTTGATGATTATTTTGACCTCAACGCTTAGTCACTGATTAACCGGATTTCATATAACCAATCTCTGGGATAAAGTTGCTTAAATAAAATTTCCCCCTGGTGATAACAATCTTTAATTCGAGTTCTGGTGTCTAAATCTTAATCGGTTGTCAAATTAAAAGCATCACAAATAGAGCGATCGCTTTCACTCATCTGAGGATAATGTTGCAAATAATTTTGTACCCAAGTACATCCTTGATGTAACAGTTGATCTTGATCCAAAACTTGGGGGATATTCCACAGAATCAAACTTTGATCTTCACTGGCGGTCGCCAACGTTTGACCATCAGAACTAAACGCTACTTTCCGAACCGGGCCATTGTGACCGTTGAGAGTGGAAAGCAAGACCCCTTGATTGTCCCAGAGTTTCACGGTTCCATCTTGACTCGCGGACGCTAGGGTTTGACCATCGGGACTAAA
>Ga0207419_1000608_pt1 | contig 30780 bp, 23 predicted proteins | sample ElkSloMetagenome_4_FD_184723 | JGI IMG/M metagenome (GOLD analysis project Ga0207419, IMG submission 184723) | Hot spring microbial communities from Elkhorn Slough, Monterey Bay, USA - MD2A (version 2) | ecosystem: Environmental > Aquatic > Marine > Intertidal zone > Estuary: Microbial mat ... | reverse complement strand
AAAGCCATTAGCATTGTAGCCGCCCTTGAACTTGGACGACGCAGAAAAAATGCCGATATGCAGGCAAAGCCCCAAATCACTTCCAGCGCCGATGCCTATACCCTGATGCGTCCTGTGATGGAAGACCTGCCCCACGAAGAATTTTGGGCTGTTTTTTTATCCCGGTCAAACAAAGTGCTGGAAAAGCACCACGCCAGCAAAGGCGGGGTCTCCGGAACAGTTATTGATGTACGACTTATTTTACGCGAAGCTATTCTAACACGCGCTTCGTCAATTATTCTTTTTCATAATCATCCATCAGGGAACTTAAAGCCCAGCTCACAAGATACCAGCCTTACACGCAAAATTTCTCAGGCAGCAGAGCTTGTTGATGTAAAAGTAATTGATCATTTAATTATCACAGATGCCGGCTATTATAGCTTTGCTGATGAAGGCATGCTTTAACTCAAACCAAATTTCAAAAAATTGGACAGACATCGGATAAAATATACTGCAGGCAGAGAAATTGATACAGAAAAATGGAATCAGGGCATTCGGAAAGCCTTCAATGGGAATATTTTTGCTTATGCCTGGTACCTCGATGTGATCAGTCCCGGATGGAATGCACTTGTTAGTGATGATTACCGAATGGTTATGCCCTTGCCGGAAGGAACCTTCATGCAACGCCCGGCACTCATTCACCCGTTTTTCAGTGGTCCACTGGGCATTTATTCCTCAGAAATTCTTTCACCCGGTGTGGTAGCAAGTTTTGTAAAAAGAATTCCTCCAAAGTACTGCACCATTAGGCTTAAGCTTAATAAGTATAATAAGCTTGCACAAACGGAAGCCCTTACCTGTAAAAATACCGCCGGATATGATATGGATCTTATCTCATCATACAATAAAATTAAAGCCGGATACGATCCTGAAATCAACAGGCAATTGAAACAGAGCAGGGCATCTAATCTCAGCTTTCTATCGGGTGTGCGGCCCAATGATTTAATTATGCTCTACCAGCAATACAAGAACAACATACCCCTGCTTAAGCCTGATCAGGTAAATACACTCAGACAATTGATTGCCATTATCCTCCGCTATAATATGGGCGAGATAGTCGCTGTTTACGACAGACATAATAACCTTTGTGCAGCAAGCTTGTTTACCTACTCACACGAGAAGGCCACATGTGTATTCTTTGCCGGTGCACCAGCCGGTGATAAGAATTATGCCTTTTCTTTTATGCTCGACAGCTTTATCCGGGAACATTCCGGAAAAGGTATTATTCTGGAACTCCTTAATGAAGCGATGTACGGTAAACAGGCAATAATTGAGGGAATGAAATTTAAAGCCCATAAAAACATTGAATTAGAAAAAAACACCCTGCCCTGGCACCTTAAACTCATGTCAAAATTATGATAAAAATACTGGGAGAAAAAAGCTCACTCTTAAATCAGTTTATCGCTGAATTACGCAATGTTGAAGTTCAGAATGACCGCATGCGGTTTCGCAGGAATTTGGAGCGCATTGGTGAAATTTTCGCTTATGAGATCAGTAAAGGTTTTCAGTCGTATGAAGTTGAAATTACTACGCCTTTAGGGAACGCCAATGCCACGGTGCCGAATCAACAGGTGGTGCTTGGCACTATTTTGCGGGCAGGACTTCCTTTGCATCAGGGATTCCTTAATTATTTTGATAATGCGGAGAATGCATTCATTTCCGCCTATAGGAAGTACAGCAAAAGTGGAGACTTTGAAATTAAATTTGAACACCTCTCAGCACCTAACATTCAGGGGAAAACGCTCATCCTTAGCGATCCCATGCTGGCTACCGGTTCCTCCATGCTTATTGCTTATGAAGGATTGCTGAAGAAAGGAATTCCAGAACATACCCATATCGTTACCGTAGTGGCCAGCAAGGAAGGACTACGGTATCTGCGTAAGCACATGTCTATGAGCGATGTTACCGTATGGGCCGGCGAGGTGGATGATGAACTTACCGTAAAATCTTACATTGTGCCCGGTTTGGGCGACGCCGGCGATCTGGCTTATGGCGAAAAATAGCTATTTGTCTTTTTTAAGTACATGGACCTTTCCTGTATCCTGACATTCCTCAAGGAGTTTCCATATTTTCTTTTGATAAACCGGATGTACAAAATCTTTGTCAATTTCTGCTAATGGTACGAGTGTAAAGCGCCTTTCGTGCAAACGTGGGTGGGGCATTATAAGCCTTTCAGTTTTCATAACCAGGTCGTCATAAAAAAGCAGATCAATGTCTATCAGGCGCGAGGAATAACCTTTTCTTTTTTTACGTTTCCTGCCCATTTGCTCCTCTGTACGTAAAAACATGTCAAGAACTTCTTCTGGTTTCAGGTAGGTTGTTCCACGGATTACCTGGTTTAAGAAATTGGTTTGGGCGGTAAATCCCCATGGGTCACTCACATAAACAGAAGAACAATGGGTGATGTTGATACCGTTTTTATTAATTTTAGCCGTTGCATGACGTAAATTTCCCTCCCTGTTGCCTTCATTTGTTCCTAAAAGAATAAAAATATGGTGCATTGAACAAATTATTAAAAGTTATTGTACTATATCAATTGTTACGCATTAATTTTGTCGGCTGGACAAATATCTATAATTTAAGGCCGGAAAAGTACGTAGGTTAAATTTAATAATATAATTATGAAAAGTTTTTTTCGAAATTTATTGGCAAGTGTTCTTGGGGTAATGATTGCCTTTTTTCTTATTTTCCTGATTATGATGGGGGTGGTTGGCTCACTTGTGTCGTCGCAGGAAAATGTGTTTAAACCAAAAAAGAATTCAATTTTACATCTAAAAATGGATGTTCCCATAATCGACAGGGCACAGAAAAGCCCATTTGAAGACATAGATTTGGGCCCGTTTCAGAACGTTGGGAACACAGGTTTGGATAAACTGCTGAAGAACATAGAAAAGGCATCGGCCGATGAAAATATTGAAGGAATATTTTTGGATGTTAGTATTATCCCCTCCGGACTGGCTACTATTGAAGAAATTCGCAATTCCCTAAAGTCTTTTAAAGATTCCGGGAAATTCATCATTGCTACCGCAGATATTTACTCTCAAACCAGTTACTATCTTGCAAGTGTGGCTAATGAGGTTTACCTCACACCTGAAGGAACGCTGCCTTTTGTAGGATTAAGTGCCGAAGTGGTGTTTATAAAAAACATGCTTGATAAAATCGGGCTTAACCCACAAATTATCAGGCATGGCAAGTTTAAAGCAGCCATTGAGCCGCTTACCCGTGAAGATCTGAGTGATGAAAACCGTCAGCAGATTCGCAGCTATATTTCTTCCCTCTGGAACCATATGATAGATGGAATAGCAGAAGGACGCTCCATCCCTTCAGCCCTGCTCAATACCTATGCCGATGAGCTTACCATTATCAAGGATTCGGATATGGCACTCGAACATAAAATGGTGGACGGCTTAATTTACCGCGATGAGATACTGGAAAAGTTACGTGATTTAACCGAGGTGGAAACCATTGAGGATTTTCACATGGTGTCTTTGTCGAAATATGAAAATGCACCGGAAAAGAGAAAGTTTAAGGGGCTGGCACGAGATAAAATTGCTGTTGTTTACGCACTGGGAGATGTGGTTATGGGCGATACCGAAGAAGGTACCATAGGCAGTGTACGCATTTCCCGGGCCATTCGTGAAGCACGCCAGGATTCAAGCATTAAAGCTATTGTACTTCGGGTAAATTCTGGTGGCGGCAGTGGTCTGGCAAGCGGCATAATTGAGCGGGAAGTTCAGTTAGCAGCCAAAGCAAAACCGGTGATTGCCTCATTTGGCGATGTGGCCGCTTCTGGCGGATATTATATTGCTGCCTCTGCCGATACCATCCTGGCCAGCCCAACTACCATTACCGGCAGTATTGGTGTGTTCGGGTTGTTTATGACCGGCAAAGAGCTTATGAACGAGAAGCTTGGCATTACCTCAGACATCGTGAAGACAAATGAACATGCTGATCTTGGCTCTTTTTTCCGTCCCCTTGACCAGGAAGAAAAACAAACTTTTGAATATGCTATAGAGGATTTTTATGAAACATTTATTACTGTGGTAGCCAATGGCCGCGGAATGAGCAAGGAACAAGTGGATGAAATTGCTCAGGGCCGCGTATATACAGGGCTTGAAGCACTTGAAATTGGACTGATCGATGGCCTTGGTGGCCTGGAAGATGCCATACAGATAGCTGCAGATATAACTGGCCTGGATCATTACCGGGTAGTAGGGCTCCCGGAATTAAAAGACCCAATTGAAGAACTGTTGGAAGGTTTAAATGAGGGGATGACAGAAGCGGCCATTGAAAAAGAATTGAAAGCTTTCTATCCTAACTACAAGCAGGTGAAGAATTTGATGCATGCAGATGGAATTCAGGCACGAATGCCTTATATTATTGATATAAAATAGAAGGTAAGGAATATCATTGTTTTTTGGGGGACGTCTTGTCTCCCTTTTTTTGTGCCAGCCCCATATATTTTATTAAATTTGCCGCCTCATATAAAAAAAGATTTGTGAAGAAGAAGCACGCTCTCTTTGATTACCTGGTACTATTCCCGCTTTCATTACTCTACGGTGCTGTTGTAGCCATTCGGAACTGGATGTTCAATGTTGGAATTCTATCCTCACAGGAGTTCAAAATACCTGTAATTAGTGTGGGGAATATTACTGTGGGCGGTACCGGAAAGACCCCTCATGTGGAATACCTTGTATCTTTATTACGCAAGGACTTCCACCTGGCGGTATTAAGCCGGGGTTACAAACGCAAAACCCGAGGTTTTGTGAAAGCATCGGCATCAACCGGCGTGCTGCAAATTGGAGATGAGCCCCTGCAAATTCATCGGAAATTTCCAGGTGTATCTGTAGTTGTAGATGAGTCCCGTGTGCATGGTATTAACCGGCTTTTACAGAACGATGAAAAGTTGAATGCGGTTATTTTAGATGATGCATACCAGCACAGGTATGTACATGCCGGAATAAACATATTGCTGATAGATTATGATCGCATGATAAACCATGATCACTTGTTGCCGTTTGGAAGGTTAAGGGAAAGTGCGCGTGAAAAGCGCAGGGCAAATATCATTATCATAACCAAATGCCCCGCCCGGATTAAGCCAATTGAAAAGCGGCTGGTTTACAAAGAGTTGAATCTTTTCCCCTATCAAACATTATTTTTCACGACCCTGCAATATGATGAACCGTTGCCTGTATTTGGAAATGCTGCTGAAGTGCCGGATAAAAAGGCATGGAAAAACAGAAAGCCTAATGTATTGATGCTTACTGGAATAGCAAATCCCCGTCTTTTTAAAAAACAGATAAGAAGCATTACCACTAAAATAACGGAGCTGGCATACCCTGATCATCATAATTATAAACTGAAGGATTTACAAAAGATTATTTCTGAATATGAGAAAATTCCAGCTGATGACAAAATAATTATAACAACAGAGAAGGATGCCATGCGTCTGCAGGAATTTGAGGAATTCAGTGAACAACTTCGTGATATTTTGTTTTATATACCGGTTAGAGTGGTATTTATGGAAGACAAAGGAGAAAATTTCAAAAAAATAATTACTAATTATGTTAGAAACAATAAAGCATACAGCAAATTACATCAATGAAAAAACGGCTTTTACCCCGGAAACCGGTATTGTTTTAGGTACCGGCCTGGGTGGCCTTGTAGATAAAATTTCAATTGAACACGTATTGGATTACAAGGAGATTCCAAACTTTCCTTTATCAACAGTGGAAGGGCACGAGGGACAACTGATTTTTGGTACACTGGGACCAAAAAAAGTAGTGGCCATGAAAGGGCGTTTCCATTTTTACGAAGGATATACCATGGAACAGGTGATATTTCCCATTCGTGTAATGAAATACCTTGGTATAAAAAACCTGCTGATCAGCAATGCCAGCGGAGGTATGAATCCTGATTTTGAAATAGGTGATATCATGATCATCACCGACCATATTAACCTTATGCCCAACCCTTTGATAGGGGAGCATTATCCGGAATTTGGAGAACGTTTTCCTGATATGAGCCAGCCTTATAACAAAAAGCTTACAGATATGGCACTGAAGATTGCACGAGCAGAAAACATTCCCGTGCGCACAGGTTGTTACCTCGGGGTTACAGGACCTACCCTTGAAACACCTGCCGAGTATAAGTTTTTCCGTATCATTGGTGGTGATGCTGTAGGCATGTCTACCGTGCCGGAAGTCATTGCAGCACATCAGATGGGTATTCCATGCTTTGCTGTATCTATTATCACCGACCTGGGTGTGCCCGGAAAAATTGTTGAAGTTACCCACGACGATGTGCAGCGTGCCGCCAGCGCAACTGAACCATTAATGACAAAGATTATTGCCGGTATGCTGGCAAAAATGTAGTGTTTATGAATAAACCTAACGCCAGCTACGGAAAGCGTTTCAGGTTACCGGCTGTACTTCTTATCAGTATTGGGCATCATATTCATGATATTTATACGTCGTTCCTGGCGCCCATCTTGCCACTGTTGATTACCAAACTGGGCATGAATTATACACTTGCCGGTTTTCTTTCAGTGATACAGCGCATCCCTGCATTGTTTAATCCATTTGTGGGTATTATTGCTGAGAACCTTCGTATCCGTTATCTGGTGATTTTAACGCCGGCTACCACGGCTATCTTTATGAGCCTGATAGGTGTTGCGCCAAACTATATCTTCCTTGCAGTCATTTTGTTTTTTGCCGGACTGAGTTCCACGTTTTTTCATGTGCCTACCCCGGTTATGATAAAGCAGGTTTCAGGAAACCAACTGGGGAAAGGCATGAGCTTTTATATGTTGGGCGGGGAGTTTGCGCGTACTGTAGGTCCGGTTGTCATCCTTGGAGCTGTATCCCTCTGGGGGCTGGAAGGTACATACCGCCTCATTCCTTTTGGGGTAGTTACTTCATTGGTTTTATTCTGGAAATTAAAAAATGTAGATGTGCGCAGTGTCCAGCCAAAAGATTCATCTCAGGTAGGTTACTGGCAGACATTTAAAAAATTTTTACCCGTGTTTTTGGGTATTGCCAGTATGTCAATCTTCTGGGGCGGCATGAAAGCCGCACTCACCCTGTATCTGCCAACATATCTTAACCTCAGGGGCAGCGGACTATGGTTTTCCGGTATCTCACTCTCTGCCCTCCAACTGGCCGGGGCAATAGGGGCTTTACTGGCCGGATCTTTCAGTGACCGCCGCGGACGGATGAATACCCTGCTTATGGTTGCCTTTGCTTTACCCTTACTTATGCTGTTATTTGTACATGTAACGGGAATTGCCGTAATCCCCGTTTTGCTGGTAACCGGCTTTTTTCTGTTTGCACCCACACCCATCTTCCTGGCCATTATTCATGAGCTTAGAACCACTCATATGCCATTCGTAAATGGTATTTTCATGACTATCAACTTTTTTATCAGCTCTGTAATGATGATGCTGGTAGGGTATTTGTCTGATGAACTAGGTATGGAACTCACATTTAAAATTACTGCTTTTATGGCAATCCTTGCCATACCATTTGCCTTGCGGCTCAAAATAAAGGGAGATGTGGGTTGAGGAATTACATCTATTTCACTATAAGTGTGGCTTACCTTCTATAACTCAGCACAACAGATTTTTTATATTTCTGCACCTCTCCATCCGGATGGAATATTTCAATGTAGAAAAGATATATTCCGGGAGGACATCGCGTTCCTTCCTGGCGGGTGCCATCCCAGGTTAATGTGCCGCTGGTTCCCAATAAGTAATTCTGCGCAATTTTATGTATTACCCGTCCTGATGCATCGTAAACAGTAATGTTTGCCACAAAGCCCTGCCTGGAGAGATTGTAACTTAAAGAGGCAATGTCATCCGTGCCGTCATTGTCGGGAGAGAATATTTCCGGTGATAATGCAAATGACTCTTCATGTACGGGAGTATTTTCACTGAATTGTGAATTTACCCTTCCCGGTGTGCCAAAACCTGCCGTTTGTGAGGCAGAATGCCAGTTGTTTCTGAGGTTTGTTTGCCAGTCAGGATTTATTCGCTCCAGTGATATCCCTTCCGTAACATCCAGCAAGGGGAAATGCATGTCTTCATCATATGCAAAATCATCTATTACTTTACCGGTTTTAGTTAATAATGCTACTCTTCCTGCTTCATCCGGAAAGGAAGGCAGGTTTTTCAACTGGATGAAATTCTGTTCTAAAGCGTCAGAAACATGATAATGAAGCCGGACCGTTTCAGGCTTTTCAGATAACACAACAAAAGACCCGGGTGTAAATAAATAACTTTGGTCTGAAATATAATAGGAAGGAGAATAACTAAAGGTTTGTTCATCAAAGGAAGCAATCAGCATATTTGCAAGATCGATAACTTTACCTGAGCGGTTGTAAATTTCTACATAATCACTGCCATCAGGTAAAGGATTGAACAGTATTTCATTAATAATGATATCAAAGGTATCCGCGTTTTCGGGCAGGGAAAATGATATCTCTTCTATCTGTTCATTTCTGTTTCCGGCGCAATCTGCAATGCTTCCTGTAACGCTAAGCGTATAAGTGGTGCCGGGTTCAAACGCATGCTGGTAAAAAAGTTCTGCCTGGTTAAAAAATGGTGCCACAGGCTTTACAATGGGTTCCTCATCCACAGCCGGATCTAGACTATATGTGTTGCTAATTAATGTGGCACTATCCAAAGCTTCAGAGAAGTAAATTAACACGGTGCTGTCATTGATTATCCCTGCACGCAGCAGCTGAGGTTTTGTTTGGTCGGCATTGGGCACATTCACAGAGTTTATCTCCCCGGGTGTACCGCCTCTTTCATCTTCTGAAGCCATCCAGTTTTCTCTTTCCCCGCAAGGGTTTTGCACATCCATCATTTCCAGCGACCAACCTCCATTCATTTTAAATTCATTTCCATACCAGGATTCATCATAGTTTATCGCATGGATGGTTTTGCCTTCACTATTTGACAAAACCAGTACCGTTCCCGAATTGGGAAGGGTGTTAAATCCTTCAACTCCAATTACACTTTTAGCGTCAAAATACCATGCATCGGACATATTACACACGATGCTGTATTCTCCGGGTTGGAGCACAGCGGCCGGCAGGGTTCGTTCAGCGGTGCCGGTAGTTAGTATCCAGTCTTTTAGTTGATAGGGGTGCGTACTATGGTTGAAAATCTCCATGTATTCAACTTCCGGCAGAAGAACTGAGGGAGAAGGATTCGCCATAATTTCTGATATGATTACAGCATACGGTTGAACCGGATAAAAATAAAGTGGGAGGCTTGTGTCTTTCATCAGGTTTCCACAAGCATCCGTAATCCCTGAAATAGTAAGCAAGATTTCTCCGGTAAGGCTGTCCTGAAAGTGTAAAGATACTGCCTGAGCATCTGAAAGCCTATCCAGGATGAAAGAAGTTTCATTATTTAGCTGGTAAAACTCCTTTTTTAGCAGAATTGTATCGGGAATTGCCTCAGAGAAACGGATGAGCACTTCCTGATATGAGGTGGCGAATGCAGATACAATTGTTGGTGCTATAGAATCCAGGTTTCTGGCAAACACTGAGTTTGTTTCTCCTGGTGTACCCCCCGAAATGGTTTCGGAAGCTGTCCAGTTTTCGCCGCCGCTGCAAAGATTATCCGGATCAATACGTTCAAGGCTCCAGCCACCCTCAGCTTTTTCAGGATTTCTATACCATTCATTATCCCAGTTTACCTGATTTATTATAGCACTATCTGGTGCAAAAACTGTTAATAATGACCCTCCATTTGTCAGCGTTGAAGTGGAAGAAAAAAGACCAATTGTCATTCCAAAATCAGCATACAGATCAATAAATTCTTCATGGGTAATAATCAGGTATGATCCGGAGGGGATGATGATGTCGGGAAAAGATTTAAACGTAGCACCGGAACTAAAACGCCAGTTACGCAAAGGTAGGGGATAGGCTGAGCGGTTGTAAATTTCGACGTATTCACCATCAGGAAGTCCTTGAGAGGGATCTGGGTCAGCCATAATTTCATTGATGATAAGATCACCTGCTTGCGGAACATGAAACACCAGGTTAAGTGTGGTGTCGTTAATGTTGTTGCCGCACCTGTCTTGCAAATTGCTTATAGATATGCTAAACCTACTATCCGGGGTAAAAGATTCCGAAAATGTAAGCAATATTTTGTTCTCACCTGACGGTTCAATGGTTGATAAAATGAGTCCTGGTTCTGGCTTGAAAAAGTCAGGAATAAAATTTCCGGCTATTGCTTCTGAAAATTTCAGTATCAGGCTACTGTCATTTTCGAAATTCCAGTATACAAGGGAGGGTGCCTCGGTATCTGTCAAATCCGCTTTCACAGCATTTTCCCTGCCGGGAGTACCGCCGCTAATATCTGATGTTGCCACCCAGTTTTCTTCCTCCAGGCAGGTGTTTCCGGGATCAATGCGTTCCAGGCTCCATCCTCCAGAGCTTTTTGTGTCGTCTTTGTACCAGGTATTGCTGTACGAAACTGCGTCAATCTTTTCGTTATCCTCTGTGGCAAGTGTGATGGTGGTGCCACTGTTTGCCAGTGTTGATGTGGAGGTGAAAATACCCATGGTGGTTTCCTCAAATTCTTCTACTGCACTTTCATGGGTGAGTACCAGGTATGCATCAGGCAATAAGAGAAAAGCAGGAATTGTTTTTGTGGTTGAGCCGGCAGTAATTGACCAACCCCTGAGATTTACAGCAAAAGGGCTGTTATTATACAATTCAACATATTCGTATTCTGGAAGGTCAACCGGGGGAGTTGGATCTGCCATTATTTCATTGATTATAATATCACCCTTTTTAATTTTGAAATAAAGGAACTTTGATTCAAGGTTGTTGGCAGTATTGCCATGAATGTCTGCCATGGCTGCAATAGCAAGAAGGCTGCTGTCTCCTTCCGGGAATGGTGTTGCAAAAGTTAATGAAACTGCCATCATGTTCTCTATTTTTATCTTTTCCGGTTGCAGACTTCCGTTTACCAGATAATTATCAGGCTGTGTGGCGAAGATGGTATCGATATTTTCTGAAAAATGAATGGTAATCTGGTTGGAATCCAGTACCTCAATTTTTTCAATATATGGAGGCGTTTCATCCGGAATAAATGAGCCTTGTATGGAAATATCATCTAACCACAATTGCTGGTCTTGTGTAGATGAATATTCAAAGCTCACACCAAAATGATTTGCAGTATGATGGTTACCCGAAATGGCCGAGCCAGAGGGAATTAAATTATCAAATCCACCGTTGGTATCTGTTTCCAACTGCCATTCTCCTGATTGCGTGCGTGCTACTTGAAAGCCAGCAGGAGTGCCGGTTCCTACAGAAGACTGCCAGTTAATACCCGTATTAATAATAGCATTCGCACTACCTTCAGTAATTTCCCAGAGCTTTATTATATCGTCCGTTCCGCTATAATTTACGCCTAGTACATAGCCATTAATGGCACCACCGGGTGCCATTTCACTGGCTGACGCATCAGCAAGAAGAAATACGCCCCAGTTGTTTGAACCCGAAGGTGTGTAGCCATGCTTTACCTGGAATCTCCATATGGTGAGGCCGGAATCAGGCCTTAGGGGATAAAGTGATGTGGAAATAGCATCTCTGCCGCCTTCAGCATTATCAAAGGCATGGTGCAATGAGCCTGTGCCTGTTATGGTTCCGGTAGCTGAAATTTCCCATCGGTTGGCGGGGACTTCCTCCCAGTTTACCAGGTTGCCTGCCTCAAAATCAAGAATGATTTGAGCATGCAGTATGTTTATGGCTGTCAACGCATAGCACATGGTGATGAAAAGTGAAAAAATGGTAATTTTTCTTCTCAAAATAACATGTTTTATAGCAGATGTCTTATTTTTGCACTAAATTATTATCCAATTATAATTTCTTTACATAAAGATATAAAAAAATACGTATTATATCAGTAAAGCAAAAACTAAATTTGAATTATGAAAGTAGCAGTAGTTGGTGCCAGTGGGGCAGTAGGCCAGGAGTTTTTAAAAGTGTTGGAAGAGCAGAATTTTCCGTTAGATGAACTGGTTTTGTTTGGTTCTTCACGGAGTGCGGGAAAGACATACAATTTCAAGGGAAAAACGCTCACGGTTAAAGAGTTGAAAGACAACGATGACTTCAGGGATATTGATATTGCACTAACTTCTGCTGGCGGGGGTATTTCAAAAGACTTTGCCCCGGTAATTACCCGGCATGGTGCTGTTATGATTGATAATTCCAGCGCTTTCCGTATGGATAAGGATGTCCCCCTGGTTGTACCGGAGGTAAACCCGGATGATTGCAACAACCGGCCACGCAACATCATTGCCAATCCCAATTGTTCTACCATCATTATGGTGGTGGCACTAAAGCCGATTAACGATCTATCTCCCATCATCCGCGTGCATGCTTCCACATATCAGGCGGCCAGCGGTGCAGGAGCAGCTGCAATGCAGGAATTATATGATCAGACAGAACAGTTTTTGAAAAAGGAAACTGTAGTAACTGATAAATTTAAATATCAGCTTGCTTTTAATCTACTTCCACACATTGATGTGTTTCAGGACAATGATTACACAAAAGAAGAGATGAAGATGTATTATGAAACACAAAAGATAATGCATTCCGATATTGCAGTGAGCGCCACCACTATTCGTGTTCCGGTGTTGCGTGCCCACAGTGAGGCTATATGGGTGGAAACAAAAGACCCGCTGGAGCCCTCTGCCATACGTAAAGCCATGGAAAATGCCCCTGGCGTTGAAGTACAGGATAATCCTGCTGCCTTTGAGTATCCTATGCCTTTGTTTGCAGCGGGTAAAGACCCGGTGTATGTGGGGCGTATCCGTAAAGATATTTCGCATCCAAATGGAACCACCTTTTGGTGCGTTGGCGATCAGATTAAGAAAGGTGCAGCCCTTAATGCAGTCCAGATTGCAGCATACATGATTGAAAATAAATTATTGTAAGGCACTTTCTGAAGGAGGGGTAATTATTGTCCCCGTTTTCAATCTTAATGATTAACTTTGCAGACTGAATTTCTGAAACAGACTTCGTTTGAAAGTTTATACTGATATTTCTTCCGTAAAGATTAAAAAGCCTGTTGTTACCATTGGGGTTTTTGATGGTGTGCATAACGGGCATGCCTACATCATTCAAAAGCTGAATGAAAAAGCAGATGCTGTTGGTGGGGAGTCAACCATTATTACCTTATGGCCGCATCCGCGTATAGTATTGGAAAAAGCAGATCAATCCCTGCGGTTTATTTCCACTATTGAGGAGAAAAAAGAATTGCTGGCCTCGCGTGGGCTGAAAAATCTTATCCTTCTTCCCTTTACTAAGGATTTTAGTCAATTAACTTCAAAACAATTTATTAAGAAATACCTCGCGGAAAAAATTCATACCTCTCATCTTGTTATGGGGCATAATCATCGTTTTGGTAGTGACAGGCAGGGGGAGGTAACCAAAATACAGGAATACTGTGAACCTTATGGCATTGAAGTTTCGCAGTTACAGCCGGTTTTGCAAGAGGAAAAGGCTGTTAGTTCTTCTTTTATCCGGACGCTGATAACGGATGGAGATATTCAAACCGCAAACCAATGCCTGGGATATTCTTTTTTTATTCGCGGAACAGTGGTGCATGGAAAAAAACTGGGTAGGAAACTGGGATTTGCCACTGCTAATCTTGGAAATATTGAGCCTTACAAAATTCTGCCCGCCACAGGTGTATATGCTGTAAAAGTGCGGGTTGATCAGAAACTATACGGTGCCATGTTAAACATTGGATACCGGCCCACGGTAGAAGAAAAGAAAAGCAGTCCTATTATTGAGGCACATCTGTTTAATTTTGAAGGGGATATTTACGAAAAGAAAATTGAGATATTATTTGTGGGATGGATACGAAATGAGAAAAAATTTCAAAACCTGAAGGAACTCTCGGATGCCCTTGAAGAGGATAAGATTAAAGCTTTGCAGATGCTTGAAAAAAGCAATTAGAATATATTATAAATCATTCAAATTGATTAATTTAGGACTTTATTAAATTACATAATCAAATATATACATTTTATCATGAAAGTAGATGAAACAATAGTTAAACCATTACCATATAAAGTTGCCGATATTTCACTGGCCGAATATGGAAGAAAAGAAATTGAAATAGCAGAAAAAGAAATGCCCGGCCTGATGTCAATTCGCAGAAAATATGCTGCCGAAAAACCACTAAAAGGCGCACGTGTTTCCGGATCATTACACATGACTGTGCAAACAGCTGTTTTAATAGAAACGCTTGCAGAGCTTGGCGCAGATGTTCGCTGGGCTAGTTGTAATATATTTTCCACTCAGGATCATGCTGCTGCTGCTATTGCTGCCACTGGCATTCCTGTATTTGCATGGAAAGGTGAAACCCTTGAAGAATACTGGTGGTGCACAGACCAGGCGCTGACTTTTCCCGGCGGATTAGGGCCAAACCTTATCGTTGACGATGGGGGAGATGCTACGCTTCTTATTCACAAGGGAGTTAAGGCTGAAGACGATGCCTCTGTCCTGAATGTTAAGCCTGAAAGTAAAGAAGAAGCTGTGGTATTGGACGTACTAAAGCGTAACCTTGAAGCCGATAATCAAAAATGGCACCGGATGGCTAAAGACTGGAAAGGTGTGAGCGAAGAAACCACCACAGGAGTACACAGGCTATACCAAATGAAGGAGCAAGGTGAGTTGCTTATTCCTGCTATCAATGTAAATGATTCGGTTACTAAATCAAAGTTTGATAACCTTTACGGTTGCCGTGAATCACTTGCTGACGGTATTAAACGTGCCACCGATGTGATGCTGGCCGGAAAAGTAGTAGTAGTGCTTGGTTACGGCGACGTTGGGAAAGGTTGTGCGCATTCCATGCGTTCTTATGGCGCAAGGGTAATTGTTACTGAAATTGATCCTATTTGTGCGCTGCAAGCGGCTATGGAGGGCTTCCAGGTAACAAATATTGATGAGGCCCTGGAAGAAGGTAATGTATTTGTTACGACTACCGGAAACAAAGATGTGATCACCGTTGATCATATGAAAAAAATGAAAGATCAGGCGATTGTTTGTAATATTGGCCATTTTGATAATGAAATTCAGGTTGAAAAACTTTATGAGCATCCTGGCATTGAAAGAACCAACATTAAGCCACAGGTGGATAAATTTAAATTTCCTGATGGAAATGCTATCTTTTTACTTGCTGAAGGCCGCCTGGTTAATCTTGGTTGCGCCACTGGCCACCCGTCTTTTGTTATGAGTAACTCTTTCTCTAACCAAACGCTTGCACAATTGGAGCTATGGAAAAACAATTATGAAGTAGGTGTTTACATGCTGCCTAAAAGACTTGATGAGGAAGTGGCACGATTGCACCTGGAACAAATCGGTGTGAAACTTACCAAACTTTCAAAGGAACAAGCCGAATATATTGGTGTTTCTGTTGATGGCCCCTATAAGCCTGAACATTACCGTTATTAATCGATTTAATATTATCATTACATTCAGGCAAATCCTTTGCAGGGTTTGCCTGATAATTTCATCTTATATTACATTTTACCTTAAATTTTTATGAAAGCATATGTTTTTCCCGGACAGGGAGCACAATTTGTTGGTATGGGCAAGGACCTGTACGACAATGCCGAAATTGCTCAAAATTTATTTGAGAAAGCAAATGACATCCTGGGTTTTAAAATAACTGAATTGATGTTTTCCGGAACCGATGAGGATCTTAAACAAACAAAAGTTACGCAACCTGCTATTTACCTGCATTCAGTGATACTCGCCAAAACTTTGGGTGATAATTTTACCCCGGAAATGGTGGCTGGTCATTCGCTGGGGGAATTTTCAGCTTTGGTTGCTGCGGGTGCCATGAGTTTTGAAGATGGGCTGAAACTGGTTTCCAAACGTGCCCTTGCCATGCAAAAAGCCTGTGAAAATGAGCCTTCCACCATGGCGGCTATTATTGGTCTTGAAGATAGCGTAGTTGAAGGCATATGCCAGGGGATTGATGCCATAGTAGTGCCTGCAAATTACAACAGCCCGGGGCAGATTGTAATATCTGGCAGCATAGAAGGAATTGACAAAGCCATTGAGAAAATGAACGAAGCAGGAGCTAAGCGCGCACTAAAACTACCTGTAGGCGGAGCATTTCATTCTCCCCTGATGGAGCCTGCAAAGCAGGAGCTGGAAGAAGCCATTAATGCTACTCCTTTTGAAGAACCAGTTTGTCCTGTTTTTCAGAATGTAAATGCTGAAAAAGTTACAGATCCTGCTGTTATTAAAGCCAATTTAATTACCCAGTTAACGGCTCCGGTAAAATGGACGCAAATTGTGGAAAATATGATTGCCAGTGGAGCCACTACTTTTATTGAGGTAGGTCCGGGTAAAGTTTTGCAGGGGCTTATTAAAAAGGTAGACCGGAAAATGCCAACAGAAAGTGCTTAAACAAGTATAATATTAAATGAAGCCCGGCAATAATTTTCCTGCCGGGCTTTTTTATGCTCTCAATTTTTTTCTTACAAATAAAAAACCCGGCACAAGTCCGGGTTTCCTGAATTCGTTTTACTAATATTTTAGTCTATACCGATTACAGTTTTGGTAAAATCATTATTTCCAATTTTCATTTTCACAAAATAAGTCCCTTTTTCAACAGCAAATGAAGAAATGTTTACGGGGACTTCATATAAACCAGGTACTTGCATTTTGGATTCAATCAAATCGCCTACTTTTTTACCGCTCATGTCAAATAGTTCAGCGCTAACACTGGCTGTAGTTTCTACTTTATACTTAAGATTGAAATAATTAATGAAGGGGTTTGGATAAACCTCAAATCCTTCTTTCATAGCGCGGTTCAGTTCATCAGCGGATAAAGCAGTTTTAACATTTGGATGATAGGCAGTTTTAATAACTTTAGAACTGTTGGGAGTTTCCTGCTTGATAACTACCAGTACCGGATATCTTACATCTTCCAGGTACCAGCGATAAGTTACTGTGGATACAAAGGAATTGGTATAGATGTTCTTACGGGTTGTTTTTACACGTAAAACATTATCAACCTCCACATTATGAGGTAAAATAAGCTTTCCATAGCCATCGGCAGCTACTTCATATTCGCCATTAAAGGCACGTGTGGTAGTGCCTGTAATCATCTCACCTGAAAAAGCGCCACTGATTTTGTCACTAAAAGTGAAAGGATATTTTATCTTAACAAAGGGTTCTGTGTATTTTACTACCAGGTTACCTGCTTTTGTTTCCAGACCGTATTGTTTAATGCCATCTTCGCCCACCTGAAAAAAGAATTTGTTGCCGTATTCTTCAATTACAGCATTTGCCTGATCAATGGTAGTGCCGCTCTTTAATACCATGGGGGCGAGCATATTGCTGGTTAAATCAGCATTTTCATCCAGCCGCACAAGGCTGCTGAAATCCCACACCTGGTTTAGTCCTGAAGGACCTGCCTCCACTGGTTTTGCAAGATAATAATCATGAGCATCACCGGTTGCAATGCCATGGCTGGCATAATTCATTGTAAATTGTGCCGAGGCAGCACCAAATACAAACAATGAAACGAAAAGAGTATAAAGTTTATTCATAGCATATAAATTTTAAAAGTAAATAATCAGTTTTTCCTTAAAATTAGACAATCCTTTTTGTGAATGCAACAATTTTCCGTCAAAATAATTTTCAAATAAACAGAGATACGTTAAAATTAAGTTGACAGTTTCGGAAAATGTAGAGAAAAATATAATTCAATGAAAACGCTAATCGGATTTATGGCGCTGATTTTACATCCCATGCATCTCTCAATCCATTTCCTACAAGGGTAAAGGAGAGAACGATGAGCATGATGGCCAAACCCGGCAAGATGGCAAGGTAAGCCATATCTACGATGATATACCCATAGTGTTCTTTAATCATCGAGCCCCACGATGGGATAGGTGGCTGAACACCAATACCAAGGAAGCTTAAGCCTGCCTCCATAAGAATAGCTGAGGCAAAATTTGCCGCAGAAATTATAATTACCGGAGCAATCGCATTGGGCAGGATGTGCCTGAAAATAATCCGACGGGAAGAATAACCCAGGGCTCTTGCGGCTTCCACATATTCTTTTTCCCTTATTCCCATTACCTGTCCGCGAACCACACGTGCCACTTCAACCCACATGGTGAGTCCCACAGCTACAAATACCTGCCAGAAGCCTTTGCCAAGCACCAGGGTGATAGCTATTACCAGAAGCAATGTGGGGATAGACCATACAACGTTAATTAACCATGTGATAACATCATCTATCCAACCGCGGAAATATCCGGCAATGGCTCCCAGCGTAAGGCCGATTACCAATGATATAAATACCGCAATAAAGCCTACGGATAATGACACACGGGCACCAATAACCAGCCTGCTCATCAAATCTCTCCCAAACCGGTCACTGCCCAGAGGGAAGTTCAAAACAGATACGTGGTCTTCTTTGATCTCTTCACTCAATTGGGCGTAGGTTGTTTTAATCGCGGAGCCATCTGCCAAATGTAATAAGAGGGTGTCTCCGGTTAAGTTCACAATTTCCTCTTCTGCATTTAAAGCATAAACTACATCAGCGGGATGATATTCTTTTAGAAAGGGTACATCATTATTATATCCACCGGTATATTCTTCAAGTACAACAACTTGCCTGATAATTTTTACTTCTTCAAAAGGTATACTTTGGTATTCAGGTGTTTTTCCAAAAATCATTTTATGAAATAAACCTTCCTTTTCTGCTATACGGTTGATCTTCACCCGTAAAACTTTAACAGAAAATCCGGGTGGCTTTGTGGTCAGCTCCAGGTGCTGCTGATTGGCATATGGGGTGGAGTCCGGAATTACCAGGTACCCTAAAACAGCGATAGCAAACATAAGAACTATGTATATTAGCCCTGTTAGTGAAAAGGGATTCCTCCTGAATTTACGCCAGGCAAGTTTATTTGGAGATTCATTATTCATGCCCGCTGGTTTTATATTTTCGGTCTTTCCATGTAAATTTACATAAAAAACCGGCCAAAGCAGTGATAGGCACATACATTATGTATATTATCTGCAAAGGAATAATCGTTATCCATAGTTTCCTTAGGTTAAAAAAGGTGGCAATGGTTTGCAGAAATGTATAATCCATCATGCTTTTCAAGAGAAAAAAAACAGCAAGCACAAAAAAGGCGTTCGGGAAAAATGGTGATAATCCGGCAAGGAAAAGCATCCATAAATTGGTTAAAAAAACAGTGAAAGAGGTAACAATGATATCTGTGTCAGTATAGTTTCTGCTTTTAGCTGCCCAGCGAATGCGCTGCCCGAAGAATTTTCTAAGAGAGTTTTCTCCCTGGGTAATTACCATTGCATCTTTACTTTTCAGAAAACGAATGCGTTCAGCACCCTGTTTTTTAATGGCGAGCAACAGGAAAACATCATCGCCGGAGGGGTGTTTATCATTAATGCTTTCATACACGTTTAGCCAGGTGCTTTTTTTGATGGCCATGTTGGCCGCGCTGCACATAATGGGATGCCCAATGCCTGCGGCACCCGCGGCAGATGCCACCAGGCTTGCGAATTCAACTTTCTGGAAATAAGAAAGGAAATTATTCCCGGCTTCCATTATTACAGGTCCAAATATCAGGTCAGTGGGTTTTGATATATATGACGAGGCCAACTGTCTTAGCCAGTTTTCACCAAATCTGCAGTCCGCATCGGTTGTTGCCACTAAGGGGCCACGGGCCTGCTTTATGCCCATTGCAATGGCATCTTTTTTTCCTGTTTTACCTGGGGGCAGCATAAGAACCTGCATATTAACAGCTGCTGGTGTATGCCTCCTTATGAGTTCTGCGGAAGAATCGGTGCTGTGGTCATTAACAAAAATTATTTCCAATAATTGATGCGGGTATGTTTGTTTACTGATAGAATCTAGAAGTGTCGGTAAAGCGGTTTCTTCATTCCGGAAGGCTATTACCAGGGAGATAGGAGTGTTTGCTGACTGATTCAAATCAGTAGAATGAGTAGGTTTTATGTTTTTCCAACCCACCAGGAAGCCTGATATCAGCAATACATAAAATGATATAAGTATAACAGAAAAGGTGATCAAGAGGCTCCGCTTTCTTTATTTATTACATTTAATTGCTGTTGTATAGCCCGGAACAATACATCAATCAGCACTGGCTTGGTAATATAATCAGTAAAACCTAATTCCATGCATTTTTGTTTGTCTTCTTCCATGGCATTGGCTGTTTGCGCAATTATGGGTACTTTTTTGTTGAATTTTCTAATGATTTGTGTGGCTTTGTAACCACTGATTTCAGGCAATTGCAGATCCATCAGAATAATGTCTATTTCAGGATGGCTTTTGGCAATTTCAACAGCAGATTTCCCATTGGCAGCATGGATTATAGAGGCTCCTGTTCGTTTAATTACCTCTTGTAAATAGCGGAAACTAAGTTTATCATCCTCTACGATAAGAATGGTGTTTTTTTGCCAGTTATAATTTTTGTGATCCGGGATTTTCTTGTTCTCTTTTGCTTTTCCTCTTGCCCCTTCGCGGAATGGCAGGGTAAAATAAAATTCTGATCCGGTGCCAAGGGTTGAATTAGCCCAGATTTCACCACCCATTAAATCTATAAAACCCTTGGATATTGCCAGTCCTAGGCCTGAGCCTCCATATTTACGTGTGGAAGTATGGTCAGCCTGGATAAAACGGTCAAACACAGACTTTAGCTTGGATTTTGAAATGCCAATGCCTGTGTCTTTCACAAAAAACTGAAGGGTGTTGTCTTCCAGTAAATCATAACCGAAAACCACACTTCCTTCCTGTGTAAACTTTAATGCATTACCCAGCAGGTTGGTAATTACCTGCCTAAGCCTGACAGTGTCAGATATAATATGTACATCATCTGAAAGACTCTTGAATAATTTAAGTTGTATATTGGGTTTTTCTGTTAAGTATGATGAGGAAGCATAAAAGGAATAAATCTCATCCATGAATTTATTCAGTGCAAAACTTTCATTTCTCACACTCACCTGGCCGGCCTCAATTTTAGATATATCAATGATATCATTGATCAGCTTGTTGAGTATTTTACCGTTGCTGTTAATAATCTCTGAATATTCTTTGCGCAGTCCGGGTGTTATTGTTTCATCATTGAGCAGCTGTGAGAAGCCCAAAATTCCATTCATCGGTGTACGAATTTCATGTGACATGTTTGCAAGAAAGGCAGATTTTAATTTATCTGAATCTTCTGCTTTTTCTTTGGCTTGTATCAGTTCATTTTCAAGCTGCTTTCTGTGCAGGGCAATGGATGCCTGGTAGATAAAGGTTTCTATAAGCTTATTATCGGTAAAGCTGGATTTCTGCTTAGGTGCAATTAAAACATTGCCATATATTTTGCCACCACGCATAAGTGCAATGCTGTATATTTTTTCTACCTCCAGAATGTTTTCAATTTTTTTTGCTGTTTCAGCAGGTAAATAATCATCGGTAGCTTCCTGCAGACCTTCTTTAAAAAGGAAAAGCTCTTTTCCGTGTTTGATTAGTTTTTTTCGGAATCGTCCTTTTACAGGAATAATTAGCTCATCAAGTCTGGTTCCCAGCACTTTTTCAATTTCTCCTTGTTTGTTTTCAATTCCAGAGAGAAATGATACCCTGAACTCATTTCGCAGATCATCAAATGGAGCTACCACAATTATATTATCCTTGATAAGCTCAGCGAGCTTCCTGCCAATGTAATCGAATATATTTTCGTCCATTGATATACTCAAAAATTCAAGGGCGGTAAGGCTCAGATAGAACAACTTATCCTTAAATTCTTCTTCCCGCTTATCAGCTTGTCGCCGTTCAGAAATATCCCTGCTGTTCACTACTATTCCCTTTATCAGCGTATTGGGCAGGTGGTTGGTAAAAATAGATTCAACATACACCCATTCATTGGTGTTGCTCATCCCTCGAAATTCTGTTTTAAAGGGCGTTTCAGGGTTTTCAAGGGATTTTTGAAAGATAATCTGAACGCTGTCCTGGTCATCAGGATGCACAAAATCTATTAATGGTTTACCTTTTTGTGTATTGAAGCTTATCTTTGAGATTTTTCCTTCGAGTGAACTTTCAAAGAATATTCGGCCTTCCTCATCAAGAATGGTAATGGAGTCCGATGAATTTTGCAGGAGGGCACGGAACCGGTCTTCCGATAATTTTTGTGTGGCTTCCAGTTGTTTCCGATCGGTAATGTCTCTGGAAATTCCCGCAATACCAATTACCTCAGAAAAGTCATTCAGCACAGGCGTTTTAAATGTCTCACTCCAGCGCAGGTTATTCCCTATCCGTTCCTTTTCTTCATGGTAGGTTTGTTGTTTGGAATGGATAACTTCCAGGTCTTTTTTTGTGTATTTCTTTGCCAATTCAGGATCACAAACTTCAAAGTCTGTTTTTCCAAGGAAATGAGCGGGCGATTTGCCGTAGAATTCAGCAAAAGATCGGTTAACAGACATATAGCGGCCATCTGCATCTTTAAACCAGGCCAGGTGAGGGATGTTATTTAAAAGTGCCGCCTGCTCCTGGCGGGCTCTTTGAAGTGCAAGCTCGTTTTCTTTTCTTCGTGTAATATTATGTGAGAAAAAGGTGGCCCCGGTTACCTCCTCATTTTTTCCAAAAACTGGACTGATAAATATTTCAAAATAAGCTCTTTTGCCTTCAAAATCATAACTGTGTTCCTCTACCCATTGTTTGCCGCTGAGCGCCTTTTTGTAAATGGTATGCCAACGTTCTTTTTCATTTTCTGATACAAGAGATAGAATATTTGTTCCCGGTTGAGGCATTTCGCCGGAATAAGAATGGAAAGATTCCCGGAAATAAGTGTTTATGGTTGTGATTTTAAAATTTTTGTCAATGGCCCAGATAGCATTTTTTGTGTTTTCTATAAAGGCTTGCAGGTTGTTGTGTTTATGTTGCAGCAATTCCTCTGTCTCCCTGATTTCGGTAATATCTCGTCCAATAGCTGCAAGGCCTATTACCTTTCCTGTAGAGTTCTTTACAGGGATACGTGTGGTAATTATGTGTAGTGTTTTTCCACTATTGATGTCAAACCCAATTTCTTCTTCACTCGGTATAATATTTCCGGATTTGAAAATCTCTTTTTCTTTAAGGAGAAATTCCTCTGCTATTTCTTTAGGCAAAAATTCCTCGTCAGACCGTGTAAGTAATTCATCGGGCTCGTTTACCCCCATGATGCCTGCCATGGCTTTATTGGCAATTAAGTACCTGTGGTTTTTATCTTTAAAATAAATGAGGTCAGGCATGTTGTCAATCAAAAGTCGCAGTTGGTTTCTTTCATTGATAAGAAACCCTTCACGATCGCGGCGCTCTCCCAAATCTCTGCCTAAAAGCAGATAGCTTCCTGCTTCAGGAAAAGTAGAAATTTTAAATTCCAGCTCTTTAAAATTGTTTTTGCCTAGACAAAGATTAATGAGGGCAATTTTTTGTGTGCCTGAAAGCAAGCGCTCAAAGCTGTTTACGATTTCTTTGCCTGAAATATCTTTACAAAAATTTGCCTCCTTCAGATTTTTCCCTGCTTTAAAAGAAAAAAGCTCATCAGCCAGGGGATTAAGGTACAATACATCAAGGTTTTTGTTAATAACCACAGCATACTCACCAAGGGAATCCAATAATGATAACATGCCCGGTTCCGGATTGAAAACATTCTTATCCGGTAATGATGAATGAAGTTTATGTGCGCCTGATTTTTTGTTCATAATGTGAAAATGAGCATGATGATGGTTAACTAAGAATTACACCTACGATTGTTGCAGACAGTAATGATGCCAGTGTGCCTCCAAGAAGTGCCCGCATGCCGAATTTTGAAAGTAATGTTTTTTTATCCGGTGCAAGTGAGCCAATACCTCCGATTTGTATGCCAACTGAGGCAAAATTAGCAAAACCACATAACATGTAAGTAGCCATTACAATGGATTTATCACTGTAAAATTTTCCGGCTTCTTTCATATCTGCAAGGCTTACGTAACCAATAAATTCTGTAAGCACCAGTTTTTCGCCAAGTAATTGGCCTACAAGTGCAATATCGTTGCTGTGAACCCCAATAAGCCACATGAGAGGTGAAAAAAGATAGCCCAGAATAAACTGCAATGACAATTGCTGGTACTTGCCATCAGAAATTTCTTTCACCATTTCGTTCAGGGAAGTCCAGTCGCCAATTTTACCAAAAATATAATTGAACATGGCTATAAAAGCAATAAAAACAAGCAGCATTGCAGCAACATTGGCAGCAAGTCTTAGTCCTTCAAATGTTCCGTTGGATATTGAATCAAGAACATTGTTTCCTATGCGTTCCCTGGGGATATTTACCTGCTGTTTTTTCTCCACAAGCTCGGTTTGCGGCACTAAAATTTTAGATATTACCACTGCTCCCGGAGCCGCCATCACGGAGGCAGTGAGCAGGTGTTTGGCAAAGATTAATCTCTGTACGGGATCAGTTCCTCCGAGAAAGCTTATATATGCAGCCAAAACGCCGCCGGCAAGCGTGGCCATTCCTCCGGTCATTACAAGAAAAATTTCAGAGCGTGACATTCCGGAAAGGTAGGCTTTAATCATTAATGGTGATTCTGTCTGGCCTAGGAAAATATTCCCAGCTACGGAAAGACTTTCTGCTCCGGTAAGCCGAAGGGCTTTGGTCATTAACCAGGCTAACCCATATACGATTTTTTGAATGATGCCATAGTAAAATAACATGCTCATAAGGGCCGAAAAAAAGATGATGGTAGGCAATACCTGAAAAGCAAATACATATCCGAACTTTTCTGTATTTAAAAAGTTCGGAAAGAGAAATTCTGTACCTGCTTTGGTAAAATCCAGAACCAATACAAAGGCTCTTCCAAGATACTCGAAAAATGCCTGAATAAAACCAACATGTAAAACCCCCACGGCCAGTAGTATCTGGATTCCCAATCCCGTTAACACCACCCGCCATGCAATGGCTTTTTTATTGGTGCTAAAAATAAATGCAATAACTATCAATCCGAGCATTCCGAAAAGGCCGCGAATAAGTGTAGTGAAGTCAAATTTGTAAGAATGTTGGTTGGAGATTAGCAGGTTCGATTTATCTTTAACCACAGTATCTTCTTTTATAGCCGGGGCAGAAAGCTCTTCTACGGTTACTCCATCACGGGATAACGAAGATGTATCCTGGGCATTTGTCTTTGCCGGGAGCAATAAAAGACAGCATAAAAAAAACAAAAGACCTAATAATCTATGTGCAGGGTTTAATTTTCCTCTGGTGGTTAATAAACAGAATATTCCTGAGATACTCAAATTGCCTGGTGTCTGCTGAGAGGAGTTAATTGTTGCTTCTGCGCTTAAGCTCATCCCTGATAATGCTTGCTTTTTCATAATCCTCTTTTGTCACTGCTTCTTTTAACTGTTCTTTTAATTGTGATATATCAAGATCTTTTAGTGTTTCATTGGCCGGTGAGCCCGGGGTTTTTTCTTCAAAATCGTCCTGAAAAGGATTGCTTTGAAAAGCAGGTTTTTGGCTCTCTTTCTCAAAGTCCAGAACAATACCGGCTCTTTGCATAATGTCTTCCGTAGTGTATATGGGGCATTTAAACCGCAAGGCAAGGGCGATGGCGTCAGAGGTTCTGGCATCAATGGTAATTTCTTTTTTCCCATCATCGCAGGTAAGTTTGGAGAAAAAGACCCCCTCTTCCAGCTTATAGATCGTTACTTCTATTAGTGCAATATGAAAAGCTTTGGAGAAACTCACAAAAAGATCGTGCGTAAGTGGCCTGGGCGGATTTAAACCTTCCAGTTGTATGGCAATGGATTGTGCCTCGAAACCCCCAACGATAATAGGTATACGTCTTTCTCCTTCCTCCTCTGTTAGCACCAGGGCATATGCCCCTGATTGTGTTTGACTATATGAGATGCCTAAAACATTGAGTTTAATTCTGTTCATAATAATTCACCCGCTTTAATTGTTCCATACTTCGTTACGAAACACAAATATAATAATTCGACATCATTTATAAACGCTTTTTTTGCATTCATTCTTTATATAAAATAAGCGTGTTTTTTATTTAAATTGCTGTATAAACAATTCTTCCAGAGGTAAGTTTATTCTTTTTGCAAATGTGAAGTTTCGTATCCTTACTCTTTGGGTGTTTTTTTCAGTGGAAAAATCGATAGTCAACCAAATTAAAGTAGCTTTTCATCCTGTTTCTCAGGGAAAGTGCTGATATTTGCCAAAAACTAAAGGCAAAAAGCTGAAAAAATGATGAATGTTCGTCCGAAGAAGGCCCTTGGCCAGCATTTTTTAACTGATACAATTACTGCCGAACGTATTGTGCAGAGTTTACAGGCAGAAAATGGTAATGTGCTCGAAATAGGCCCTGGAATGGGGGTTCTGACTCAGTTTTTACTAAAGCGGGACCTGATGTTAAAGATCGTTGATGTTGATGCCGAGTCTATTGAATATCTCAGGAATAAGTACAACGATCTTAAAGATGAGCATATTTTTCATGCCGATTTTTTAAAAACACAACCCACAAAGTTTTTTGATGATCAGTTTTCTGTTATTGGCAATTTTCCTTATAACATATCCAGTCAGATTTTTTTTGCTATTTATGAATTTATTGATCAGGTAGATGAGATTGTATGCATGCTTCAGAAAGAGGTGGCCATGAGAATTGCTTCTCCTCCCGGCAACAAGACATATGGCATTTTGAGTGTGCTGCTTCAGGCTTTTTATGATATCGATTATTTGTTTACCGTGAAACCCGGGCAATTTTTTCCCCCGCCTAAAGTTCAGAGTGGTGTTGTTCGTTTATCGAGAAACAATCGCGATGCCAATGAAATTGATCAGAGAAAATTAAAAGAAGTAGTCAAAACTGCATTTAATCAGCGACGGAAAATAATGCACAATTCTTTGAAAAAATATAACCCACAGGCACCTGAGATACAAAAATATTTAAGTTCCCGACCGGAACAATTATCTGCAGAGGATTTTATATATTTATCGCAGTTTATTTAATTCGTAAGCTTCTGAGCTATGGCAGCAAAAACAAAGCAACATCTGAAAACACATTTTGAACTTACCCGCGAATACCTTGATGAGCTCATCGAAAATATCGAGGCTGACAAAGAGGTTGAGGTATTTAATATGATTAAAGACCTGCATGCTGCAGATATTGCCGAAATTTATGATGAACTTAACATTGATCAGGCACGCTTTATTTACCTGATGCTTGACAATGAGAAGGCTGCTGACGTGGTAATTGAACTTGAGGAGGATGACCGACGGCGTTTTCTTGATGCCATTCCGGTGGATAAGATTGCACGTCAGTTTATTGATAACATGGACTCTGATGATGCTGCTGATATTCTGGGTGAGCTTTCAAATGAAAAGGTAGAAGAGATCATCTCACATATCGGTAACGTAGAACAAGCCAGTGCCATCCTTGACCTGCTTAAGTATGACGAAGATACCGCAGGTGGACTTATGGGGACTGAGCTGGTAAGTGTGAACGAAAACTGGAGCCTGGTAACCTGTATAAAAGAAATTCGTAAGCAGGCTGTTAATATAGACGAGATATACTATGTATATGTAACAGATAACGATAACATCCTGCGGGGCACCCTTTCACTGAAACGCTTGCTCCTGGCTAATTCTGCGGCAAAAGTAAAGAACATCAGCAATAGTGATGTAATTTCTGTAAAAACAGACACCCCTTCAGAGGAAGTGGCTAATGTAATGAATAAGTATGACCTGGTAACGCTGCCCGTTGTTGATCCTATAGGCAGGTTAAAAGGGCGCATTACCATAGATGATGTAGTGGATGTGATACGAGAAGAAGCTGAAAAAGATTACCAGTTGGTGTCCGGTATTACTGCAGATCATGAGCCTTTTGATAATGTTTGGAGGGTGACAAGAGCACGGTTGCCCTGGTTGTTTATCGGGTTGGTAGGAGGTGTTCTGGGCGCCAGTGTGATTGGAAATTATGAGGATCAATTGAGGTTGCATCCTGAAATGGCTTTTTTCATACCGCTTATCGCGGCCATGGCCGGGAATGTTGGGGTGCAATCATCTTCCATAATTGTGCAGGGTCTGGCCAATAACTCAATAGGGCTTGATAGCTCAGGCCGTAAGCTTTTAAATGAGCTGGGAGTGGCGCTTATAAATGGGCTTATTTTATCCGGGGCTATATTTATTTACAACTATTTTATTCGCGATAGCTTTGCCCTTACCATTACCGTGAGTGTTTCCCTGCTTTCTGTAGTATTATTCGCCTCGATGTTTGGTACCTTTATTCCCCTGGCGCTAAATAGGTTTCAAGTTGATCCTGCCGTTGCCACGGGCCCTTTTATTACTACCCTGAATGATATTATGGGTTTGTTTGTATACCTGATGATTGGGCGATTGATGTACGGTGTGTTTTAATCAAATGCCTTTTTTGAATTACTTTTGTGCGGGGCATTGAACCTCATACACAAAATACCTTTGCGAACTTAATAATTCTTTATAATAACGAGAATTGATTTTATCGTCACTTACCACATAATTGACCTGGTATTGACTACAAACATCTACAATCAGATCATGATTAGATTTTACTTGTTTTGACAATTCATTACGAGTATACCACTGGTATAGTAATTCAGATGTAGTTGGTACAAATTTGAACAGGACAAAGAGCTTTCTTTCGCTTTTGCGAAGTAAGGGCAGCATTTCATCGTTTTCAACAAAGCTTAAGATAACATCTTCCTTGTCGGTATTTTTCTTAAAAAACTCGGCAATTACCTGTACGTCTCTGTTTTTATATTCTTTGTGGTACGAAATTGCTGATAGCGTACTGTTTATAGTATAAAAAGAAACAAGTATAAAGCTAACAAGCAGAATAACTGATTTTAAGCGGGAAATGGTAATCCATCTTGTTTTCCCGATAAACCCATGGTTAATTTTAATGTATAGGGCAAATTCGATAAGTATTAGAAATAGGGATAAAGCGCTGGAGCGGAAGGGGTAATACTTTAAAAATGCTCCGTTCTTATCAAAAAAGCTAATGATGACAAATAATAATTGAAATGAGAATATGGCAATATTTAAGTTGTTTAACTTTCGGAATTGCATATTTTCTATTTTGCTGAATAAAAAAATACATAAGCTGTATAGTACAATTGTTATTAAAATTCCTGGAAAAAAATAATGATAGAATTTATGAAAGCTTTCAAATGGAGCTAAATGATGAGCGTTCCTGTAGTATGCATAAATCCAGTTGGTGTTTATACCGTTAATAGTTGTTTCTGTATCATTGATGTAAGTAGGGACGAGAAAAATAATAAAGGGCAGTGTGATAATAAGAAATAACAACCCTGATTTAATAATTTTTGTCAAAACCTGTTTTTCCAGTAACAAAAAGAATATCAGATAAATTAAAAACCATCCTCCAACAAGTACGTGAAAATAAGTGGCCAGAGCTGTAAATATTATTGCGTGGTAATTTTTGTTTTTGAATAATTTATACAATGCCCAGAAGATAAAAATATAAGCCAGTGATTTGGCTTCAATACCCATAAAAATCCATTCGTGTGCGAATAGTGCCTGGTTTTTAAAAATATATACAGACAAAATGAAAAGAATGATATAATTCGGGATATTCAGCAGTTTGAAGATTTTACCCAAGGGAATTGCCATAAAAAGGAAAACCATAATTCTTCCCCAAAATGCAAATGCTTCAAATGAAATATGTTGAAGAATTATACCTGCAATGGTTTCAAATATAATTCGTGTTCCGGTAAACTCCTGTAGGGGAAAAGCTCCCTTTATCCATTCAGGATCCATATAATGTCGGGCAAGCGCAAAATATTGTTCCTCATTTCCGATAAGCTGAAAATTAGCAAATCGTATACACAAAAGCAGCCATATCAGAATGGGTGCAGGCACTTTTTCTATTTGCCTGACTAGCTTATCAATACTCATGGAGAAAAATAAAGTGTTAGAATTTTATTTTAAAATAATCATTGTAATTTAACCCTCCACTTTTACTTCCCTGGAGTCACTTTGCCATAGTCCATGTTTGGTGCAGCTGGCCATGGCAGACAGGTTCATGCTAACCTGTGGCACAATGTAAAAATCTACTTCAAAATGGCCTGCTGTTCCCCCCAGCGTACCAGGGGTAAAGTGTGTTTCGGCCAGAAAAGTTTCCCGGTTCCAAAGCTGGATATAGCTAATGAAGTGTTCCGCGTCATCAGGATGCGTGTATTCGTTTCCCATACGTACTTTTACTTTAAATTTCTCACCTCTTTTTGCAGTTTCGTCGCAAACTACAAAAGGGGTGTGGCGGTCATAATAATCCCGTTTTAGTTCTTTCTCTTCTTTGGAGATGTCAACGGCTTTGAATACTCTTGGCATGTTATATATTTTACAATTTTGAGGTAAAATTATGATCTTTTTTAGTTTCTTATGGAGCTTCCACCAATCTTTTATCCAGGGGCTATTAATTTAGAATGGGTATTAACATGGGGGTAGTTTGAAAAATATTGTAAAGGCTAAAAACATTGAGTCCACATGCACTAAGAAAAAAATGAAATATAATACAAAAAATATATTGCAGGGTGGAGCAGTTGGTAGCCCGTTGGGCTCATATCCGCCTGAGGCGGACGCAGGTTCGAGTCCCAGCATAGAATTAGCCAGAACATGGGTAGCGTCAACTGATTTAATTTTTTTA
>Ga0207419_1000607_pt1 | contig 30790 bp, 24 predicted proteins | sample ElkSloMetagenome_4_FD_184723 | JGI IMG/M metagenome (GOLD analysis project Ga0207419, IMG submission 184723) | Hot spring microbial communities from Elkhorn Slough, Monterey Bay, USA - MD2A (version 2) | ecosystem: Environmental > Aquatic > Marine > Intertidal zone > Estuary: Microbial mat ... | reverse complement strand
GAAGCCGGGACTCCTGGGGCGCTGTCCGGTGGATCAGGGCACCCAGCATGCCGTGGGACCGACGCGAATCATCTTTTTAGACAGTCTCTAAGCGAATCAGACAGAGACAATGACACAACAACCTGCGAGAAGTATATGCTTTGACCGGGCTCCTGTGTCTCATTATTACACGGGTTACACGGTCGGCTATTTACGAGGTAAAAAGCGGCTTCCACCTCCGGCAGGATGGGTAGCCCCATCGCGCAGGTGTGCCGATGGTTTTCCAAGCTGTGCCGCGTGGCGACAAAGCTGCCGGGTAGGGTTGATCAAAACCAGTTGCCGGTTGCACAGATAGGCATACCAATTGCCGGACTTGCCCGGCGCGCATGCTTTGTGAAGCATGCGTTGACTGGTACCGCTCACCATGCCCTGCCGGTAATGAATAAATTAGGAGGATACCTATGCGCTACTGGAAAAGTTATCGTATGCGGTTGCTACCGGGATTGCTCGTACTGGTGTTGCTGAGTGCCTGTGGTGGGGCACCGACAGCCCCCGAAGCTGCTGCGACAGTCTCTCCAACGGCGACAGCAACGATTGCCTCCAGCGCATCTTCCGCTTCCACCGACCAGTTTAACCCCGATAGCGAAGCTGACAGCATCAACTTTGACCAGCTTGATACCCTGCTTGGCCCGGTGCCGGAGATCAGTCGTTCCTACCAGGTTGGTGTCGTGCTCAAATTTCTGGGCAACCAGTATTGGGAACTGCTGGCCGCCGGCATGCGTGATCAGGCGGACGGATATGGCATAACGTTGGATGTGCGAGCGGCCGAGTCCGAGGCGGATCAGTTTGGACAACTGGTGCGTATGGATGCAATGCTGGAGGAGGGCTATGACGCCATTCTTATTTCGCCCCAGACTGATACTAACCTCCTGCCGGCGGTCGAACGCGCAGAAGCGGCCGATGTACTGGTGCTCAATGTAAATGACGCCGTGCTGCCCGATGCACAGCACTGGGTTGGTCCCAACCAGTATGAGAACGGCGTGCGCGTGGCGCGTTACCTGATCGAAACCCTGCCGGACGGCGGGCAGGTCGCGGTCATCGAGGGTCAGGCGGGGGTTTATGCCGCCCGGCAGCGGACCCAGGGCTTCCGGGATACCCTGCAAGACACACCGTTTCAGGTCGTTGCCGGCATTCCTGCCGATTGGGATGCGCAACAGGCGGCAGATGCCGCTACTGCCATTCTGGAACAGTACCCCGAACTCAAGGCATTCTACTGCAACAATGATATTATGGCGCTGGGAGTGGTCGATGCGCTGAAGGCGACCGGCCGGCTTGATACGGTGATGGTGTTCGGCACTGATGGCATTGACGCTGCCTACGCGTCGATCCGCAATGGCGAACTGACCGGAACCGTTGACTCGTTCCCGTTTGTTACCGGGCAGGCTGCCGTGGAAGTGCTGGTGCGGCTGCTGGAAGATCAGCCGGTGCCCCGTGCAGTTTACAGTCCCCAGAATCTGATCACTGCGGCAAATGTCGATAATCCGCACCAGCCAGTAGTGCAGGAATAAGTCATGATGTGGCGTAAGTTAAGTATCCGGAAACGCATTTTGTTGAGTTACGGGCTGATCCTGGTGCTGGCATTTGTGCTGTCACTGTTTCTGGTGTGGCGGATGAACCGGTTTAATCAGCGGATACAGCAGATCCAGACCAGTCTGATAAGTGAGGTAAATACCAGCGTGGAACTGACGGCACACCTGATTACCAGCCAGAGTGCCGTAGAGCGCTATTTGCAGCAGCCACAGACGAGTACTCTGCTAGCGGCACAGGTAAGCCTGAACGATTTTATCGACAATATCACTGTGGCCCGACAGGTATTGACCCGACCGGATCAGCAGCAACGCATGGAGCAGATAGCACAGATCCATGCGCGCTACAGAACATCCTTTGACGCGCTCCGTCGGCTTCTTGGTCAACAGGAGCCGGTGCGGGATAGTGTAAACAGCCAACTGGCACAGGCCGGCTTTTTGCTCGATACGATGTTACGCGATTATCTCAGCATGGATGCGCCCACCGATACACAGGTAGTGGCGGATCTTACCGCGGCACAGGAGCATCTCCGCACAGCGAGTTATCTGGTCTTGCGTATGACGCCGCTTGATGCCGAAACTGCCGGAGCCGAGGCCCAAAACGAGTTGACCCAGACTGTCCGACGGCTGAATAATCACCGTGCGGCACTGGCGAACAGCAGCAGTGTCCCGAATGCGCTGGAGAATACCCTGGACGCGATTGAGTTGAGCCGTATAGGTGTCCTGCAGATGGTAGATACGCTATCTCAGGTTCAGGCCGAGCAGGACGCATTGATCAATGAGCCGGGGACACTGCTACGTCAGGAAGTAGCGGCCATTGAGCAGGAGGCACTCAATAACCTGAACCGCACTACAACCATGCTGGAACAGCAGACGCGCCAGACGCAGCAGGTTGCCCTGGTTGCCCTGCTGATGCTGCCGCTGCTGACCGCGTTGATTGGTCTGGGGCTCTCCAGTACAATTACGCGACCAATCAAAACCCTGGTTGATGCAACAACTCGCCTGCATCAAGGTGATTATGAGGTTGTCGTACCGGTTTACGATGAGAAAGAAAATGGGCAACTTGCGGTTGCGTTCAACCGTATGACAGTGACACTCAAGGAGCAGCGGCATAGTCTGCTGGAGCAGCAGACAGCTATGGCGCAGCACAACCAGGAGCTTGAAGCCGCTCTGACCGAAATCCAGGCCGCGACCGCTGCGCGTGATGAACTGGCGCGCACAGTACGCCGGCTCAGTGTGCCGATTATTCCCATTCTGGAGCATGTGATCGTCCTACCACTTGTTGGCGAGATCGACGAAGAACGCGCACACGACCTGATCCGGCAGTTGCTGAGTGGAGTGGCGCAGCAGCACGCCCGCCTGGCAATTATCGACGTAACCGGCGTGCCGATGGTTGATGATCTGGTGGCGCGGGTAATTCTGCAGGCGACCCGGGCAGTGAGCTTGCTGGGGGCGCACTGCATCCTGGTAGGCATCGGGCCGGAAACGGCGCAGGCACTGGTTGCCACGGGCGCGGATCTCACGCAACTGACGACCCGCGCCGATCTGCGCAGTGCGGTGGCCTATGCCCTGCGCCTGCCGGTGCGCTAAGTGCAATCAGGCGCGTCCTAATCGGCGATGTTCCCTTCGGCAACGATATTGGTTGGGGTGACGTGCACCAGCAGTTCACCCTCAACCGCATTGCGCCGCCCAAACGCCTCGGCCTGGTCCGCGCCCATGTAGCGTCCGCCGATTTGCGTGGCCCAGTGGAGCATCTCGCCCATGTCGCTACTCAGACTCGCACTGCCCTCGATCATGACGAAGGAGTAGGGCGGGTTTTCATCATCAACCGTAATGCAGACACGCGGGTCGCGCTGCATGTTGCGCCCCTTGACCGTGGCTGCCCCGGTGGTAAAAACCAGCGTGTCACCATCGAGAACAAACCAGATCGGGACGACATGGGGACGACCATCCGCTCGCGTTGTTGCCAGTTTGCCGGTGCGGGTGCCCTCCATCAGGAAAGCCTTGTACTCTGCGGATGTCATTCTATGCATGGCTATGGTTCCTCTGTTGTGTTAAAAATCCTTTACTGCCCGGTCAGATGCATCTGAAAAAACCCAAGCGTACGGGTGGCATAGAGTTGGTGATACTCACCCATCAGCGTATGGCCGCCGCCTTCGTAGAGATAGAGCGTCACCTCCTTCTCCACCGCTTCAAGCGCCTCGGCAATCGCAATACTGGCGCCGGCATCCACAATCACATCGCCCGTGCCATGGTGCAGCATCACGGGTGCGGTCACTCCATCCAGGTAGTTGATCGGTGAAACCTGCTCGTATGCGGTGGGATTCTCGTGCGGTGGGAAGGGCCAGGTCTCCGTGCCGGGATCACCACCGCTCTGCGCAAAGCGCCGGGCATAGTCCGCCGCCAGGTCGGCCGGGGCAGGCGCGTAGACCACCGCCGCCGCAATCTGGTCGGAGATGGTTAACGCCGCCACGGTGATGGAGGCTCCCCGGCTATGGCCCCACATTCCGACTTTGCCGGAGCGGGCCATGGGCAACTGCTGTGCCGGCGGGATCAGGTGGAGAATATCGGCATAGTAACCGGTGTAGAACGGGTTAGGACCATCGTCACCCCCGGCGTAGCCACGATAGTCGGGCGCGACCACCAGGAAGCCGTTGTAAGCCATCAAATCGGCGAAGACCCGACTGTCCATACCGGGTTGATAGCGTTCCGGCGCAATGTAACCCCGGTTGGCAATAATCACCGGGAATGGTCCCGGACCATCGGGCACATGCAGCAGGCCGGTCAACTGGAGTTCGCCGGCAGGATAGGTAATGCGATAGCTGGTGTAGCCGATCCCCCGATTGTAGACTTCGCCAATGCTGATGCTGCCGCCGCCATAGCTGCGGGCCCGCAGATCGGGGATGGTCAGGCCGCTAACCGGGCCGGGCGTCGGCGTAAGCGTCGGCGGCACCGCGGTCGGGGCCAGGGTAGGCAGCGGGATCGCCGTCGCCGGGGGTGGGGTAGCGCTGGGCAGCGGTGTTGCGCTGGGCAACAGCATAGCCGTCGGTAATGGTGTGTGTGTCGGCGCGGCCCGGGTTGCCGCCGGCACGACCTGCGTTGCCGGTGGAACAGTGGATACGCCGGCCGCTTCGGGGCGAGCCGCCAGACCACACCCGGCGAGCAGCAGGATAAGGAGCAGGTTAAGGAATATGCGCATGGGTTCTCTTCTTTCACCACCGAAGACGCCACCCGCAGCCCGATCTGGCCTGGTCGGTGTAAGTTGCGCAGACCGCGGTCTGTGCAGTATGTCAAGGATACTTCTGGATTACGGTATCGGGTGGATAGGAGTAGTGTACCATAACCCGGTGGACTGAAGGTCTCGAAATGTCAGGAGCACCGCATGACCCAGGATCAGCACCTGATCGATACGATCACCTCTGAGTTGCAGCAGCATGCCGACCCGAACTATCGGGAGTTGGTCAGGCAGCGCTACAACATGAATGTGGATAACTTCTGGGGGGTTAGAACGCCGACTATTCACAAGATTGCCAACCGGCACTACGCATCGCTCAAGTCGCGTCCCATCGATCAGCGGCTCGCCGCATGCCGGCAACTGCTGGAGACGCGCGTCTATGAGCATAAAATCGCTGCGTTCCGCTGGGGCTATCGCAGTCGCAAAGACCTCGATCCGTCACATCTCCCGGTGTTGCGCGACTGGCTCAACACCTATGTCGATGACTGGATTGACTGCGATGATCTCTGCCTCCACGTTCTCGGCGAATTTTTCCTGCGGTATCCCGATCTGGCGACGCAGACCCGCACGTTCACTGACTCGCCCAACCGCTGGATGCGGCGGGGAGCAGCGGTATCAATCATCTTACCCGTGCGCAAAGGCATCCACCTGGAACTGGCGCTGGCAATTGCCGACCGCCTGATGCACAACCAGGATGATCTGGTGCAGAAGGGGTATGGCTGGCTGCTCAAGGAAGCCAGCAAGACGTACACCATGGAAGTGTTCAACTATGTCATGCGCCACCGCGCGACCATGCCTCGGACCGCGCTGCGGTATGCGCTGGAGAAAATGCCTGCTGAACTGCGGCGAACGGCTATGGGGAAGTAAGGAGCATCTCAGGTGTAGACCTGTTGTGGTAGGGACGCGCAGAAGCGCGTCCGCAAGCTGTCCCGATGCGGGAAGGGCTTTGCTCGAGCGGCGGGCTATGCCACGAGAACCAACCACGCGTCTGCCTGGACAACCGGCCTGATTCGCCTCCGGCAGGATGGAAGATTCCAGGCTTTTTCATAAAAATGTTGCACTGTGTGCAACATTTTTATGAAAAAGCTAAAACGAGTACCATGCTGCCGCAGGCGGACTACACCGTTATTGGAAGCAAACGGCTCGTTTTTACGCACACCGCGTAACTCCTGCACTTGAGAGAAGTAAGGAGTATCTTTTATTATGTCAACCAAAATTACAACCGAGCGCCCCGATACCGCCGATGCGCTGCTACTGATTGCGGAGTTAGAAGCCTATCTCGACCCGCTCTATCCGCCTGCGAGCCGTCATGGGTTGAGCGTTGAACAGTTTCTGGTCGAGGCGGTGGCATTCTTCGTGTTGCGCTATAATGGAACATCCGCCGGTTGCGCCGGCATTAAACTGGTCGGCAGTGCGTATGGGGAAGTCAAGCGCATGTATGTGCGTCCACAGTTTCGCGGGTTCGGGTTGGGGAAGCTGCTGCTCAACCATCTGGCGAGCCATGCGCGAAACCATGGTGTCGGTTGCCTGCGCCTGGAAACCGGCATTTTCCAGACAGAAGCGATTGCATTATACGAGCGCGTGGGCTTCAGGCGCATTCCCCCGTTTGGGAACTACCCGGAAGACCCGCTTAGTACAGCATTGCATAAGTTCGTAGCGGATCTTGGTCACCGCTTCGGCATTACTGCAGCCAGCAGGAGTCGTTCCGTTTCGCCACGGATTTACGCAATGCTGTACTTAGTCTCTTTTATGAGAAGCTAATCGGGTGAAGAGTATAGAAAAAGCTGCGTCACTACTCGATAACGACCTATGCTATAATCATAGCCTGGTTGTTCATTTATCATTAAGGTGACAGTCACATGAAGAATGTGCCAATCCCCCGTCTGGATAAAAACCCTCAACTCAGGACACACCTGCTGCAATACTGCCGACTACAGCCAGGCGATGTCTGGATTGATCCGGATGGCCGGCACCGGGTTGGCTGCCTGGATGCGACCAACATTGCGGATACCCGGCGGCTTATGCAGAACGACGCGGCGACGCTGGCGATCCATGATCCGCCCTATAACCTGGTTGCCTTTGAACAGAAGGAACTTGATGACTATATCGCCTGGTGTCACCAGTGGGTTGATTGCACCGCTCATGCATTATGCAAAGATGGCTCGCTCTATGTCTGGCTGGGTGCGGATCAGACGGCCGGGTTTCAACCCCTGCCGGACTTTATGCTGATGATGCGGACTACGCCTTTTACCGCGCGGAGCTACATCACGATGCGCAATCAGCGGGGCTATGGCACGCAGAAAAACTGGATGGCCGTACGGCAAGAGCTTGTATACTACACCAGAGGTACACCCTGTTTCAATGTCGAAGCTGAGTACACCGATATTCCGAAAATCCTGCGCGGCTACTATAAAAAAGTCAATGGGCAAGTAACCGAGAATCTTGAGCGCGGGAAATCGGAGCATATCCGCGCCGGCAATGTCTGGGTGGATATTCAACAGGTTTTCTATCGTATGGAAGAGAATGTTAATGGATGCTATGCGCAAAAACCGCTGAAGAGTATCGAACGGATTATCAGGGCAAGTTCTCAACCGGATGATATCGTTCTGGACTTTTTCTGTCATTCGGGGGCAACGCTGCTGGCGGCGGACATGCTTGGTCGCAGATGTTACACGCTGGATATTGACCCGATCTACTGTGAAATTGCCATACGCCGGCTTGAGCGCTTCCGCCGGACCCACAAAACCGGATGGCAGAACAGCAATCCGTTTGAGCGCGAACTAACTACAGACAAAACCCTCCAAACGATGCTTAACATAGACGAAGACGAGCCAGTTGTCATGCAAACTAAACTATTCATGGAGTAAATAACATGGAGAAACTCAAGGCTCAACTTGATGAATTGATAAACCGCCTTGACAAGCCAGAAGAGCTACGTTCCATGCTGAATGAAATCATATCGATTTACCCATTTAGTGAATATGAATATATCATTTCACATGTACTTGCCGCAGGAAAGCTTTCTATTGATGAATATTATCAGTTAAGAAATGACTATCTGGATAGAAATCTTTACTTGTACCTGTTTGAAATCAGCGCACCTCGGGGATTTGGGGAGGTTTGGGCGCAAGGACATCTTAAGGAACTAGTACCAAACCTTCAAAGACCAAATAAAAAGTCAGACCCGAATTACTCTGGGGAATACGACTTTTTACTACCTCCTAACATCCGAGTTGAGGTAAAGGCTTCGCGAGCTGTTGAGTTTGGAGTGAGCGCACCTTTGTATCTGAAAGCATTGTTATCTGATTCACAAAAACCATTCGATATGAATTTCCAGCAAATAAAACCGGCCTGCTGTGATGTTTTTGTATGGCTTGCTGTCTGGCGTGATGTAATAATGCACTGGGTAATTCCATCTTATGAAGTAGAAAACAGTCAATACTATTCCAAAGGACAACATAGAGGGAATGTAGGAGAAGGTCAATTGCACCTAAATAAAGACAATATACATAGTTTCGATCAATATCTTGTTGAAGTAAAAAATATTGAGGAGGCTATCAGATCTGCATTTGAGTTAGAGAAAGAGTTACGAAGCTTTAATATATAACCCCGGAAATCAGCGTTTTTTAACAACATTATAAATATTTTGAGTAGTACATAGTGTAATTATGCACTATGCCACAAAAAAGCTTACATTTTAATGTTTGAATTTACATGTTTAATGCAACACTGTTATGTTAGTTAGAAAGGTATAAAGATGATCGACACTGGACGTAACCAACAAGATCTTACCGTTAAGGGTGAGTCAGTTGAGCGTATCTATGGTAACTATCGAGACATGCGGTATGTTGTTAATCGAAGATACCAGCGAAAGCTTGTTTGGACGTTGGAGGAAAAAAGAAAGTTTATCGATTCGATTATTAGTGGTTATCCGGTCCCCATTATTCTTCTAGCTGAAAATCGACGGCTTGACCGAAATATTTTCGAAATCATTGACGGAATGCAGCGTCTTAACGCAATCACAAGCTTTTTAGAAAACGAGTTTTCTGTTGATGGTCATTTCTTTGATTTGAATACAATGGCAGATACAAAAGCACTGCTGGATGAAGAAAAGTTAACCCAACAACAACCAGTACTACCGAGAGACACATGTGTCAATATTGCTTCCTACACTGTTCCATTGTCAATCTATGAGTTTGCGGCAAAGGATGAAGTAGACGAAGTATTTCGCCGAATTAATTCTGGTGGCCGCAAGCTTTCTCGCCAGGAGTTGCGCGCAGCAGGCTCAACAGGATATTTTGCTGAACTCGTTAGGTTCGTAGCCAGCAAGATTCGAGGTGATGTCTCCCCAGCAGATGAGCTATTTCTCAACGATATGAAGCTGATTAGCATCGCGCAGAAAGAACTGCCTTATGGAATCGACGTCGATGAGCTATTTTGGGTTAAGCAAGGTATTTTCACTAAGGAACAAATTCGAGAGTCTCGAGACGAGGAAATTATTGCCGATATCCTGGCTTTTATGTTACTCGATCCACCTCTTTCATCACGCAGTGAGTTCCTCGACGATTACTTTGGTCTTGGTGAAAGTGATGCATCTAAGCAACGTTTTGACGATGTTGAATTAGCTGTACAGAAACACTCACTTGAAATTGTTGCTGCTGATTTTCAACGGGTGATAGATGAATTGAGGCTTGTTTTAAATTCATCTGGAAAAACATTTGGACAACTCCTATTTAATGTTCAACCTTCCCGCGCACCACGATATTTTCAAGTCGTTTTCCTCGCCCTGCATAAGTTGCTGGTTAAAGACAACATGGAAGTGACAAACTACCAGGAACTCGCACGGCTACTTGATGGCAGCGGGAATAATATTAATGTTCCGGAAGGCGGGCGATGGGGGTTCCGAGATCGAGTTAATGCAGTAAATGGAACAGCAGGTATTTATGCCCCTGCATTTAAGCAAGCACAGGAATATGATCCAGCGAAGGTTAGATGGATTACGCAATTAGAGAATATTCTTACTCAATCATATACTGAACAAGCTGCATATGACTTTAAGCAGGGTTTTCTTCGCCTAGACGGTTCGAATGGATGGGATGAAGAATCTTTTGATAAGATTCTGAAAACACTTGTTGCTATCGCCAATATAGAACAGGGGACTAAAGGGTATGTTCTTATCGGTATTGCGGATAAAATTCACACTGCAAATCGAGTAACTGAGATATTCGATGTCCAGCCAAGGCCGTTTGAGCGATTCTTTGTGACAGGTGTAGAGCATGAAGCACAAGCATTGAACAAAAGCCTGGATCAACTTTTCCAGACTGTAAAAGACCGTATCCTTCAATCCCACATTTCGGAAGATCTTCGAGATTATGTAGCTCGAAACGTCAAACAAGTAAGATACTATGATAAATCAGTATTTATTCTGGAAAGTCAAACGCAAGAAGATCCATCACATCTCAATGGTCAATACTATATACGTCATGGAAATTCACTCCAACTTGTAGACCCCAAAGATTATGCAAAGCTCTTCCGGCGACTTGTTCCCGGGACATAGACGAAAGTAATATTAACTGTCTTAATTTATATTTAGACCGCGCCCGATTTTCATTTCAAGGATGGTGTTCTAACATACGGGCAGTAGGGGCTTGTACATCGAGCCCCTATGCGCATCAAGCTAAGGGTTTCTGGACACGGGGATAACTTTCGGGCATCATGATGGTGAACCAAACCCATATGATACCGGAACGGAGCATCCCCATGACCAGCATACCACAGGTTGCCCACGCCATGATTGAGGTCTTGACGAACACGGCCCAGACGATCGCCCGGACGACCGGATTCGTCCGACGCGATTCCAAACGCGATGGTGCCCGGTTTGTCCAGACCATGGTCTTTGGGTACATGACCACGCCAGACGCCGCGCTGGAGGATTTGGTCCAGACGGCCGCGACCCTGGGCGTGGCGATCACCCCCCAGGGCCTGGAGCAACGCGGTACCGAAGCGGCCGCCACCTGGTTGCAGCAGGTGCTGGCGGCGGTGGTGCAGCCGGTGTACCGCGCAATATATCGATAAGTACGTCAGTATCGATCAGGTCTGTCATTCCGGTCGTCTCCATGCCTCCCGACGCAACTGCTGTGCGAATGCACTACTGTCAGGTATATCTTCCCGGTCATGCCACATGCCGAAGAATTCGGAGGTGAGCAGATCTCCCAGCGTTCTGTTCGGAGATGGGTTTACGGGTGAGATGACCACAACAATCTCGACCTGACCAAGGGGTACATCATCCGGCAATGAGATATGTAATTCGCGGTCTGCATGAATCTCGGTTGTGACAGTAATGGTTTTCAATACATCCTCCCCTGTACTTTATCATTCCGCTTCTCCTATTATAGCCTGGCATCCCAAAGCCGATCAGAACCGTGGGTCGATATTGTGGAGTGACGATGTGCCGGCCAAAAAAGCGGGTGTTTTTCGCTCACTCTCTTTACTCCATCGGAAAGTCAGTACCACTCTCCTGGAAACTCCACACTCCTCCATCGGAAAGTTAGCGGTCACACTGACGCTCTGATCAAGCGCTACGACTTGGTTAGCAGCCGTGAATTCCAGCATTGGATTTGAAGCCGTACATTGCCGGCGCATCGCTCAGTGCGAACAGCGGTTAGCAGCCGTGAATTCCAGCATTGGATTTGAAGCTGCTTCATTGATCCTGGAACGTATCAAACGCCAGGAGTTAGCAGCCGTGAATTCCAGCATTGGATTTGAAGCCCGCCGCATATGGCTTGGGAGATCCAGCATCTTCGTTAGCAGCCGTGAATTCCAGCATTGGATTTGAAGCGACAACTTTTACTTCGTGCCCGATCTTGCTATTGCCTTCTGGCTTATGTTCATTGACACGACAAATTCCAGCATTGGAATGGACTGCATTCCTACCAGAATGCTGCCCTTGGAGCAAATGTATTAGCAGAAATGAGGGAGGTAATGAAAAACATACTGGAAGAGATACCCGTCCCGCCATTGCAGGAATTGAACCATAGCACTATTATTGCCGACCCGAGCGAGCAGGAAAGTGGTATACCTGAGGCTCTTCAGGAGAGAGGGTTGCACGTGGTGTTCGAGGATATTGGGCCAGGCTGCTACATAGTAATCTTTGGCTTCTTCCGTCAACTTGCGCGCCGGGTACCCTATGAAGAAGTCATGACGGCGAATGAAACGCGTACTCTCACGGCACTGCTACCCCCCATCCCTGCGCTTGGGATTCATCGGTTGTCCCTCTTCATGGAGGACACACCGCGATCATCCGGTACTCCCCAGGAGATGGGTGATCTCTGTGCCGCGCTCAGCACAAGCGGTGTCCAATCGTTATGGCTCAAAGACAACAAAGGGATTGCCGCCTTCCTGGCAGAGACAGCAATGAGCGCACAACCCCTTTATGCGCTTGAACAAGAACCGCCGCTTTTCACTCCAGATGGCAAACTACCGTTTCATTTGCGAAAGCTTCGCAAGAAGAAATCGCCCCTGCTTATCGAACAGCAATTGGAGTGTACGCGGCGCATTATTGGTGTTGATGCAGCCTGTGCGGAACGATTGCTGCGTCGGTTTCAGTCGGTAAAAAGGGTCATGTGTGCCACCATCGAGGAGTTGCTCGAAGATGAAGGCGTAGGCTGGATGCAGATCCATCACCGGTGGGAGATGATGACCGCACCGGTGACAGCACAGTAAACCACAGCAAGAACAACGCTCCACAATGGAGATATGCATGCGCTCCGCGCACCCAGATGCACGACAATCCCCCGAACAGATGGGCGGAACCGGGGAATTGTCACGCGAGAATAAGCGGCTGGCACAGAAGCAGTGTCAGCCGCTCTGTATGTCCTATGGCGCGGTCTTCAACATGTGCATTGATATGTTGCAGTGACCTCAGTAGATGATATGATTGACTGGTTGCATTGAAAAGCTGTACACTGCATTGACAGAATTGCTGAATGCATTGAAAAAATGACCAGATTGCATTGAAAAGTTGTCTTCACTGCATTGAAAAGTTATCCGTCACATCACATCACCGCTCCCCCAGCACCAGCAGCAACCAGAACGCAAACGCCAGGTCCGGCACAAAGTAGAAGTTATCGACCAGACCGTGCAGCAGGGCTGCAAGCATTGCCGCCGCCACTCCCGCCAGCAGGTAGTTTTGAGTTTTAAGTTTTAAGTTTTGAGTTTTGAGTCTTGAGTGGTCAGTGTTGAGTGTTGAGTGTTGAGTGTTGAATGCTGAGTGCTCAGTGCTGCGTTCCGCATTCTGCGTTCCGCGTTCCGCGTTCTGCGCTCTACGTTCCGCATTCTGCGTTCCGCGCTCTGCGCTCTGCGCTCTGCGTTCTGCCCACTGCGCTCTCACCTTCCCCCAGAACCGTACCAGCAACCAGCCAAACGCCACCAGTCCGAGCAGACCCATACGCAGCCAGATATTCAACACGATGTTGTGCGGATGCGAGGTGTTGATCTCATTTGTATTCACTAGCGAGGGATGAATATAATCAGGATACAACCGCCCGAACTGGTCCAACCCGATCCCAACCAGCGGATGGTCGCGCACCAGCGCCAGCGCCGAGGCCCAGGTCTTCAGGCGGATACTGCTGGTCGCTCCTAGCGGGTTGAGCCGCTCAAAGCCGAGCAGCAGCACCAGCAACCCCAGCCCACCGGCAATCAGCCCCAACGTCAGCGGCACCCGGTAGCGCCGCCAGAAACGCCAGGGCAGATCCGCCCCCAACCAGACCACCAGCAGCATCAGCGCTCCCACTGCCCCCAGCAAGGCCCCCTTCGAGAACGAAACCAGCAGTCCGCCCAGCGAGAACAGAGCACAAACGGCAAAGAACAGGGTAGCACCACTTAAACCAGGCAACCACCTGCGCCGGTTCTCAGTTGTCGGTTCTCGGTTCTGTGCGAGCGCCAGCGCCGCAGCAATCGGCCAGATCCGCCCCATGTAGAGCCCCAAATTGTTGGGATGCCCATAGACGCTCGTCACCCGACGCACGCCCTCGGCTAACACGCTATCCGTGCTAAAGCCGGCCTTGGAGCCGAGCAGCGGTACCAGGTTGATCCCCAGGAACTGCAAGATCCCCAGCAACCCGACCAGTGCGCCTCCCAGGACAAACGCGCCAATCAGCAACTGCCGATATTCCGTCCCCAACACCCGCCGCGGCCTGTGCAGATAGCAGCGCAGCAGGCCATAAAACAGCAGCGGCTCGACAATCAGCCAGCGCCACTCGCGCAGCGCAGCCCCGCGCCCCTCCGGCCAGGCCACGAGCAGCCCGAGCGTCCCCGCCGGCAGGAAGAGCAGAATCGGCGCATTGTCTCGCAGGAGCGACGTGAGGTGTGAGACGTGAAATGTGAAACGTGAACTACGCCAACGTGCCAACGTGTTAACAAACGTTGCGCCGACAACGACCAGCAGCAGGATTTCGTGCAGCGGGAAGCTCAGACCTTCCGGGCGAATGCCGAAGCGTGCATCCCAGATGCCTTTGGGCATAAAAAAGAGCGGCACAGTCAGCGGCACCACCGGCAGCGCCAGATCGGGCCGCAGCAGCGCCAGCCCCCCAAACAGCGCCAGCCCCACCAGCGTTATGGGCAGTTCGGTGGAGGCGCGGTAGAACAGCGCGACTCCCAGCAGCATCCCCAGCAGCAGCATCCGCTCGCCCGCCGGTGTACCGAGCCAGGGGCGCAGTCCCATCCGCCCCGGCGCACTGCGGGCCAGAGCCGCATCGGCAACACCAAAGAACGCCTGCATCGTCGCCACGCCACTGAGCAGCAGCAGCCCGATCAGCAGCGCCGGAGCCGCTACCCAGAACCCGGGCAGCGGCCGGTCGCGGCCAATCACAAAGCGCTCCGGCAGCGCTTCCCCCGGTGCCCGAATCACCAGGGTGTGAGTCCTGTCGGCCAGCCCGGCGAGTTGCAGCGCCGGCTCACCCATCGCAGTGCGTTGCACTTCCAGCGTAACCGGCCGGCCGTCGAGCGTTACCTGCTCCGGACCGGGATTGAGCCCACCGATCAGCGTGACGCGGCTGCCGGTAAAGCGCAACTGCCGGCCATCCGGTAGGGCGGTGACGGCGGGATGTTCCCACGTATGCGCACCCACCCCGGCAACGGTCGGCTGGTTCAGGTATTCCTGCAGTCGGGTATAGGCCGGCAGCCGGGTCCAGTCACGCGTGACCAGCGCAAAGTAGGGCGTGGGATCGTTCGGGTCGGGCTCCAGGTAGCCCCCCTGGCGCAGCATCCAGATATGCATCACGCCCATCCAGGGCCACTCACGCTTCGCCCGCTCAACCTGGTCAATAATATACTGCGCCTTCACTTCTTCGCTGACCGGCGGCCCCCAGGTAAAGCGCCGCTCCGGCGGGATCGTCTCCGGTGCGCTGTTCCAGCCAAACTCGCCAATCCAGATAGCTTTGTCAGCATCGCCATGGCGCTCCATCACTTCGCGCAGCAGCACCACCCGGCTGACATCAACGCGCGTGTCGATCGGCCGGCTCCAGACCCAGTCATCCGGCATGCGCAGCCGCACATAGCGATGCTCATCCGGCGGCTGACCCAATCCATACGCCTGCGCCGACATAATATCGAAGCAGTCACCACCACCATCCCGATAAAACTGTTCCAGAAACTCCAGGTCAGTCAGCGGGGCGCGTTTGTCCAGGCCATCCGTGGGAGCCAGGCTGGGAAAGAGCACCACTGCATCGGGATTGGCATCATTCGCCGCATAGTACCCAAAGCACTGAAGCGTGACAAAGTCGCGCGGGTTGGGCGTCTGCCAGTTCCACTCATTCAGCAGGTTGGGTTCATTCCAGATCTGGAAAAAGCGCACCTGACCACGATAACGCTCCACCAGGGTATACATGAAGTTGTAGAAATCAACAAAATCGTCCGGCGGCCCGGTTGAGGTGGGGTCAATCTGCAAGCCTTCCTGGAACGCGGGCAGATTCTTGAAAAATTCGCTGGCCCACAGCGGCGCGCGGTCCACCCGCATCACCAGTTCCAGGTCAAGCTCATTTGCCAGAGCCACGATCCGATCATACTTGGCCCAGGCCGAAACCTCCCCGATGCTGTCAACATTGCGGCGATCGGTAAAATCGCCCCGCCCGTGGATCTCAATATCTTCCCAGGGGATCTGCATACGCACATAGCGCACCCCCAGATCATGCGCCAACTGCAGCGTGCGCGTGACAACGGCGGGGTCGGGTTCCAGATGAAGGTTGTAGGCATTCACCCCCACCTGCACCTCATTCGCCCAGGGGATCGGCGTCGGGTCCGGCGTATAGGTAATGCCCCGGTTGACCGCGTTATCAAACCAGATAACCGCAGCCAGGGCAACGAGCAGCAGCAGATCAACCAGGAGCAAAAACAGCAACCGGGTAGATGTGCGACGTGGCAGCAAACGCGTTCTCATCAGCGCAGAGTATAGTCCTCTCTTCAGCGGATGTCAATCCAGGCGAGTGTTCCTGCTGATCATGACGAAGAACACCCCGGCAACTGTGCGCCGGTTGGGGATGTATTGAGACGTATTACAAGGCCATAAAAACCCCGAATGAGAGTTCCTGTCATGTGACAGGAGTTACGCGGTGGTTGTTCAAACCGGACGTTTGATCCGATGAAAGCCTGATTCGCCTGCGGCAGCATGGTACATGTTGATTCTTTTTTCACAAAAAATTTGCACTGTGTGCAAATTTTTTGTGAAAAAAGATGGTTTCTTCCGCCCTGCCGGAGGCGAAATTTCGTGCCGGGTCAACCACCGCGTAAGTCGTGTCATGTGAGCGCCCGCACCTATCACACAATGATAGGCCAGGATAGTCATTCTACCCTGCCGAGACTATCATCGGAACACATCCACACTATCATAGGAAGAGAGTGCTTTTTCACCGCGATCTTTCTACAATGTCATCAGGAGGGACGCAATGTACCGCATCCCGAAGGAGAGTGCAGCATGCGACATTCCCCACACCTTCATAGGAATCCGAAAGGAGGCATCAATGGCTACGCTATCGCCACAAACCAGGCATCACGCTGTCCCCACCCATATTGCGGTGCTGGCGGACAATTTATGCAGCTCGGTAGACGCGCCGATGTCTCCGCGCCCGGACAGATATCGCGCTGATGTGGAGCGAATTTTCTCGCTGGTGCCGGTCGGCCTGGAACTGGGTGTGCCGATCATCACGCTGGGACTGATCGTGCCCGGTCAGCCGGCGTACTCAAGGGCTGATCAAGCAGCGTGGCTGCAAAGCCTGGCCGAACTGCTTGATGCCACAGCCGCCGACCTGCATGCGCTGGGTGTTGCGGTGCATCTGCTGGGTGAGTTGCCAGTGGATAATACTACCGCAGCAGAACGACTCCAGCAAATTAGTGTTCCTACCCGCAACACTACTCGCCTGATTCTCAACCTGGTCTTCAGTTATGACAGTCGGGCCGATATTGCGCAGGCCATGCGCCGCATGCGCGCCGACGGAATTGGCCCCGATCAGGTAACGGAAGAGTTGCTGAGTTCCTACCTGGTAACACGCAGTATACCTGATCCCGATCTGATCATCCAGACGGGCGGGCGCTTGCGGCTGGGGAACTTTCTGCTCTGGCAGGCGGCCTATGCCGAATATTATGCCGCACCGGTCGGCTGGCTGGATTTTGATCGTGCTGCACTACGGGCCGCCATCGCTGCCTATGCCGGGCGCGAACGCCGTTTCGGGGCTATTCCCACCGCCCCAACCCATTGCGATTGAGGAGGTACTGTATGCAACCGATGGTACAGCGAATAAACCCACCCACACATGAGAAATCGACCCGAACACTCGCACGCCGGCAGTGTTCCGACCGGATCATTCCCCGGCATATTGCCTTCATTATGGACGGCAATGGACGCTGGGCAACTATGCGCGGCCTGCAGCGCAGCGTGGGCCATAAATATGGGCGTGAGCATATTCTCACCGTGGCTGAGATGTGTTACGACCTCGGTGTGCAAGTAATCTCCTGCTTCGCCTGGTCAACCGAGAATTGGAACCGGCCCCCGGCGGAGATTGACTACATTATGCGCTCCACCGAAAAACATCTGCTACGCTTTGTCCATCAACTGCATGCGAAAAAGATTCGGTTTATGCATACCGGGAGCCGGCACGAGTTACCGGAGAGCGTCTTGCGGGTGATTGACGCTGCCGTGGAGTTGACCCGGTCACACACCGAGCGGGTCTTCAACCTGGTACTGAACTATAGCGGACGTACGGAACTGCTGGAGGTAGCCCGGCAGATGCTGGCGCAACCGCTCACCGCCGAGGAAATTTCCGAAACCACGATTAATGCGCGGTTGTGGACCGCCGGGCTACCGGATGTTGACCTGCTGTTTCGCAGCAGTGGCGAACAGCGGATCAGCAACTATATGCTCTGGCAGAGCGCCCATGCGCACCTGCATGTTTGCAATACCTACTGGCCGATGATTACGAAACAGGATATTGAACAGGGCATCGAGAGCTATAACCATAACCTGGGCCAGGAATAGGGAGGGGTGATGCTTTTGCACTGGTTGAACAACCGCCGCCGCATACGCCTGACCAGCAGTACCCCGCCGCCAAGCGCCGCCGCGCCGCCAGTCCAGTTACGCCAGGTGGATAAGATCTACCAGACGCCCCGGGGCGCATTCACCGCCCTGCGGCAGATCGATCTAACCATTGCGTCCGGTGAGTTTGTGGCGCTGACAGGTCGTTCAGGCAGTGGGAAATCCACTCTGCTCAACATGATCACCGGGATCGATCGACCCAGTGCCGGCACTGCGCTGGTAGCGGCAACCCCGCTGCATGCGCTGAACGAGGATCAGATGGCACTCTGGCGGGGGCAATATGTGGGGATCATTTTTCAATTCTTTCAACTGCTGCCCACGTTAACCATTTTGGAAAACATTATGCTGCCGATGGAATTTTCCGGCCGGCATACGGCCCGCCTCCGGCGGGAGCGCGCCCTGTCGCTGCTGGAAGCGGTCAATCTGGTGGATCAGGCCCACAAACTGCCCGCCATGCTCTCCGGTGGGCAGCAGCAACGGGTAGCCGTTGCGCGGGCGCTGGCAAATGATCCTCCATTACTGGTTGCCGATGAGCCAACTGGCAACCTCGACTCGCACAATGCTCGCATGGTGGTTGACCTGCTGGGCACTCTGGCCCGCCAGGGTAAAACTGTGGTGATGGTCACGCATGATCAGGATCTGGCACGGCACGCAACACGGGCGATTCATCTGGATGATGGGCGAATTGTTGGTCAGTGGCGGCATGGCTGCCGCATTCCAGAGGAGAACGGGGAGAACAATGCTGTCGATACCTACTCAGTGGCGCAAAACGTGGCGTGATTTTATTGCCGACAAATTCCGCAGCCTCCTGGCTATTCTGTCGATTGCGGTTGGCGCATATGCCGTCAGCACGGTGCTGCGGACGCAGGCGATTCTAACGCGCGAACTGCAGCAGAGCTACCTGGCAATACAACCGGCCGACGCGCGCCTGACGCTCAGCCCGTTTGCGGCCGATTTTGTGCAGAGTATCGACCGGATCGACGGCGTGCAACGGGTTGAAGGCTACACCGAAGCATCCGCGCATGTGCTGACCGATCCGCACGCACGCCTGCGACTGCGCCTGTTTGCGTTTCCCAATTTCAGCGATCTTCAGATTGACCAGATCCGCCCGCACGCCGGGCAACCCGTTCCGCCAAAGGGCACGATCCTGCTGGAACAATCGACGGCGAAGACCCTTAATCTACAGGTAGGCGATAGAGTCACAGTTGAGACCGCCGGCGACAAAGTTGTCACGCTGCCGGTGGTGGGCATCGTCAGCGATCTGACTCGCCTGCCGACGGATATGATCGATGTGGCCTATGGCTATATCACCCGCGAAACCCTGGAGACGCTTGGCGAACAAACCGCTTTCACTACGTTGCGGCTGATTGTGCGCGACGATGTGGCTGACGTAGTCCACATCAAAACTATTGTTCGGCAAGTGCGCGAGAAAGCCGAACGGGCCGGATTACGTGTACTGGCGGAGGAGATTCCTGAACCGGGGCAGCCACCGCTGCATAATGTTATCCAGGCGAGCCTGCTGATCCTGGGGTTGGTCAGCCTGCTGGCCCTCTGCCTGAGCATTTTTCTGGTTACAAATACCATTTCCGCCCTGTTAGCCCGACACATCCGGCAGATTGGCATTATGAAAGCTATCGGAGCCCGGCGCGGTCAGATCCTGCGCATGTATCTGCTGACTGTCGGCCTGTATGGAGTATGTGCGCTGGCGCTGGCAATTCCGCCGGCAATTGTTAGTTCCATCGGACTGGCTCACTTTAATGCCGGCTTCTTCAATTTTAACCTGGAGAGTGTGGCGGTACCACCCACGGTGTGGGCACTCGAAGGAGTCGCTGGACTGGGATTGCCGCTGTTGGTAGCGCTCTGGCCGATCTATCGCGGTACGCGGGTGACAGTTCAGGAGGCGGTCAGCCAGACGGGGACGGCGACGCGCCGGTTTGGAAATAGTCCGCTGGATCGGCTGCTGGGTCGGTTGCGCTTCCTGAATGCAACGCTGCTCTATGCCTTACGCAATGGCTTTCGGCGCAAAGCCCGGCTGGCGCTGGTTGTTTTGACACTCAGTACCGTTAGCGCCATTTTTATCACGGTTGTTAGCCTGCATGGGGCATTTATTCGCAGTATCGACACCGTCTCGAATTATTGGCGTCAGGATATCACGCTCTATCTCAAGCAACCCTACCGGACCAACCGCATTGAGCAAGTGCTGCAAGATTTTCCCGGCATTGTGCGAACCGAACCGCGTGGGCGCGGCACCTTCTTCCGGCTTGATGCCGGCGGCCAACGCAGCACGCGTAGCTACCGCCTGTCGGCCTTTGTGCAACCGACCGATTTTGTCCAGCCGACGCTGCTGGCAGGGCGCTGGCTCACGGAGAGTGATCAGCAGGCAATAGTGGTCAACAGCGAACTGCTCAAAGCCGAGCCGGACCTGCTGCCCGGGCAGGAGGTCATCTTTGAGATTGATGACCGCCCGACGCGCTGGCAGGTGGTTGGCGTTGTCACCTCGCAGGTGCTTGATAGCGGCGGCATTCTGACGCCCATTGCATATGTCAACTACCCTCATTTTTCGCGGCTCGTGGGGCAGGCCAGTACCACAGACTCTTTCCTGATCGAAACCCGCCGGCATGATGCGGACTTTCAAACTGCCGTGGCTGAGGCGATGGTGCCCTTTCTCGATAACCATGGGATCAAGGTTGAGCAGACGCGCACCTATCACTATGTACTGACGCAACTCAAGCTGGTGGTGAATGTGCTGATCTACCTGCTGTTGATCCTGGCGGTGTTGTTTGCCATTATCGGGAGCCTGGGCTTAATGAGCATGATGAGCATAAATGTATTGGAGCGCACGCAGGAGATCGGGATCATCCGCGCTCTCGGCGCACCCGGCGGACTGGTCCGGCAGATCGTGGTGATCGAGGGTGTCCTGGTTGCCGGTTTGAGCTGGGCGCTGGGCACCTTGTTGGCAATTCCCTTGAGCAAAATCGTTGGGGATGCCGTCGGGCACACCTTTTTCAGCGCGCCCCTGGAGTACACCTTCTCACTGCCGGGGGTGCTGCTCTGGCTGCTGATCGTCGTCGGGTTAGCCGTTGTGTCGAGCATGCTGCCGGCACACAGCGCAGCACAGACCAGTGTGCGCCAGGCGTTGAGTTATGCATGATTTTCATTACGATTGTCCTGGAGAAAATCCCATGAAGATACCCACCCCATTCGCTACCCACCCCACCGATGCACCCGCCCGCTCTGGGCATGCGCTGGTCATTGGCGGGAGTATCGCCGGTCTATTGGCGGCGTGGGTGCTGGCTGACCATGTTGAGCGGGTAACAATTATTGAGCGAGATCATCTGCCGACAGCGCCCGCATTTCGCCCCGGCGTACCCCAGGCACGTCACTATCATTTTTTGCTGGTACGAGGTCGTCAGATCCTGGAAATGCTCTTCCCTGGTCTGGGCGCAGAACTGGTCGCCGCCGGAGCCCGGCCGCTAGACCTGTGTGCCGATCTGGAGCGCTTTGGACCACCGGGTCGGGCCCAGCGTTTTGTCTCCGATCTGCAAACCTATGCCTGCAGCCGGGATCTGCTGGAGTGGAGCATACGCCGGCGGGTAAGACAGCACCCGCGTATTCATTTCCGGGAAGGCTGTCGGGTTGGCGATCTGGTTTTTGACCAGAATAATTCGCGCATCACCGGAGTGTGGCTGGCACCCCGGTCAGTGACAGTGGCAGATAGAACAGAGGCCACCAGCCTGTCGGCGGATCTGGTAGTTGATGCCGGCGGACGAACCTCACGTACCCCGCAGTGGCTGGCGGCCCACGGCTATCCTACCCCCACCGAGACGGTGGTCGACTCGGGCACCGGCTATGCCACGCGCTCCTATGAACTCGATCCGTCAATCCGGCGCGACTGGAAAGGGCTGCTGATCTACACCCGCACTTATGGCGCCAGTCTGCTCCCATTGGAAGGCGGGCGCTGGAATGTCTTACTGACCGGCATGGGTGAGCATGCGCCCCCCACCGATGAAGCAGGGTTCATGGAATTTATCCGCAACCTGAGCCGGCCCGACCTGTATACTGCACTCGAGCATGCCCGCCCGATCTCGCCGATCTATGGCTATCGGCGCACGGAGAATTGCTGGCGGCACTATGAGCGTCTGGACCGCCGGCCGGAAAATTTCCTGGTGCTGGGTGACGCGGTCTGCGCGCTCAATCCCATCTACGGACAGGGCATGACTACCGCTGCGCTCGGCGCAATTACCCTGGACCGCTGCCTGCGCCGGAGTGGTTGGGGTAAACATTCTGCTGGGCGGAAAGGGCTGGCGGCCCGGTTTCAGCGACAGCTTGCCCGCACCCTGCACGCTTCCTGGCTGCTGGCAACCTCGGCCGACACGGCAACTGTCCGCAATGCCGGCGACGGACGCCGCAGCACCCGCCTGATCCATGCCTATATGGAGCAGTTGTATCTGGTCACGCGGCGCAACCGGCGCGTAGCCCTGGCCCGCTATCGGGTAGCGCATCTGGTCAGTCCGCCGATCAGTCTGCTGCACCCCGGCGTGGCCCTGCCGGTCATCGCAAACTGGGTCCGCACCCGTCTGACACAACGGCAGCGCCCGGACGGTCAGGCGGAACCAGGCCTGGAGCCGCCGCGCTACCCGTCGTGTCAATCAGGTAGATACTGAAACCAATGAGAGGATAGAGTTCCATGCATGATGTCATTGTGATTGGAGCCGGGCCCGGCGGATCAACCACCGCCCACTACCTGGCACAGGCCGGACTGAACGTGTTGCTGCTGGACAAGTTCGACTTTCCCCGCGAGAAGACCTGTGGCGACGCCCTGACGCCCCGCGCAGTGGCACAACTCGACGCCCTCGGGCTGCTCCCGCAGTTGCAGGCGGCGGCGCAACGCGTTTCCGGCGTGGATGTCGTTGCGCCCAGTGGCCTGATGACCCGGGCCGAACTCTCCACGCAGGCCGGTCGCCCCGATTATGCGCTCGTGGTGCCGCGCCTGATCCTTGATGCCGCGATCTGCGAACGCGCCATCCGTAGTGGGGCTCGTTTTCAGGGCAAGACCCATGTGATCGCCATCGAGACGACCAGCAGCGGCGTCCTGGTGCGCGCACGACAGGCGGGCGGAACGGTTGCCTTCACGGGGCGACTGGCCGTGATCGCTACCGGAGCCGGCCCAAAGCTGCTGCTACAGGCCGGGTTGCTCCAGCAGCCTCCCCACACCATTGTGGCCGCGCGGGCCTACTTTGAAGATATCCCCGATCTCAGCCGGCATTTGCGATTTCACTTCAACGGCGTGCCGCTGCCCGGCTATGGCTGGGTGTTTCCGCTAAGTGAATCCAGTGCTAATATCGGTATCGGCAGCCTGCACGCCGCGCAAAATGGCACCGGTCGCTCCGGAAAGTCCGCTGATTTTGCCCACTTCATCGCCACGCCGGCAATCCAAGCGCTACTGAGTGGCGCGCGGCAGGTGGGGCCAGTGAAGAGCTATCCCCTGCGCACCGATTTTGCCACCGCGCCAACCGTGGGCGAGCGGGTGCTGGCCGTCGGCGAAGCAGCGGGGTTGGTCAACCCGATCACCGGCGAGGGCATCGATTATGCGCTGGAGTCAGGCAAACTGGCAGCCGCGCATCTCGTCGAACTGTTCCGCACGGGCGATCTGTCACAACCGGCATTGCAGTGCTACGACGGAGTATTGCGCGACCATTTCCAGCCGCTGTTTGTCTACTGCCGGCGCCGTCAACGGCTGATTGGCTCGCGCTGGGTGCTTAATCAGCTTATCCGCGCTGTGGACCGCCGCGTTGCATACAGGCAAAAGCTAATCAACATACTCCTGGGCCAGGTAGAAATCTCCATGGCTGCCTCCCAGAAGCCGCTCTGGAAGACGGTGCTGTCAGCCGCCACTGCCGGCCTCCGATAACGTTGAACCATTGGCATGTTCATAAACACGACTTACGCGGTTAAGTGGGCAAACCGACGTTTGCCCCAATGAATACCAGAATCGCCTGCGGCAGCATGGCACTTTTCTCTTGTTCACACAGAACTTGCATGTTGTGCAAATTCTGTGTGAACAACATGGTCTAATTCCGATCTTGTTGAAAAATGTTGCTCGGAGAGCAACGTTTTCCAACAAGGATGTCCGGTACCACCCTGCCGGAGGCAAGGTGCTGTTCCCGTTCAAGGACCGCGTAATGCGTGAAAAAAGAGGAGTTCTTTATGGTGCTCAAACACAAACAGTCCCCGCAATCCACTTTTGGCCTGCGGACAATCCTCAAGCACGCCGTCGCATACTGGCGACCCTACTGGTTACCGGCAACCCTGATTATGTCGGCGCTGCTGCTGTTTGAACTCTTTAATACGCTGTTTGCGCTCAGCTTCAAGCTGATCATTGACGGCATCCAGACTCCGGCGGCCGGCCTGCCGCTCAACGTTGTGTTGATCGCGCTGGCGAGTGGGTTTGTCGTCGCCGCCATTGCCGCCGCCCTGGCCGAACATTTGACCGCCCGCACCAGCGCGCACATCCTCAACGACCTGCGCTTGCGCATGTTTGAACATCTGCAGCAGCTCTCGCTGGAGTATTACACGCGCAGCCGTATGGGTGATATTCTGGCGCGTTTCTCCGGCGACCTGGTTACGATTGAACAGGGGCTGACACGTCAGTTTATGCATGGTTGTGTAGCAGCGGTGGCGCTGGTGATCAATCTGCTGATGCTCTTCTACCTGGAGTGGCGGCTGGCGCTGGTGACTTTTGCCGCCTGGCCGCTGATTGCCATGCTGCTGGGGCGACTGACTGCGGCTACCTCAGTTGCCAGCCTGCACTATAAGCAGACCGAAGCGCACATGCTCAATACCGTTCAGGAGAGTGTGCGTAGTCAGGCAGTGGTCAAAGCCTTTGGATTTCAGTCTCACATGCTTGATCGCATGCGGCAGCACCTGCTGACCCTGGCTTCGACCGGCACAACCGCCTTCTTTTTCAAAGGCATGGTGGCAACATCGTCGCTCCTGAGCGTGCTCTTTATGCAGATCCTGGTTACGGGTGTGGGAGCCTGGCTGGCAACGCGGGGCTATCTTTCGATTGGCGCACTGATTGCCTTTCTCGGCCTGCTGACAGTCATGGGGCGCAATGCCTACGAACTTAGTAAGCGCGTGCTACCGGACATGGTAGCGGCCAGTGGCGGACTCCAGCGCCTGGAGGAACTGCTGGCCGAAGTGCCCAGCCTGATAGACGCACCGGAAGCTGTGACTCTGCCACGTCCGGCACAGGAGATCCGCTTTGACAATGTCAGTTTTAGCTACAGCGGTGAGCAACCCACGCTCGATCATCTGACGTTGCGCATTCAGGCCGGGCAGTATGTGGCGATAGTCGGGCCGAGTGGTTCCGGTAAAAGCACACTCCTCAACCTGCTGACGCGCTTCTATGATGTTCATGCCGGCCGGATCGCGCTGGATGGCTATGATATCCGGGAGGTGACGCAGGCATCACTACGCGCACACATGGGCGTGGTCTTCCAGGATACCTTTCTGTTTGATACAACTATTCGTGAGAATCTGCGCCTGGCGCGGCCCACCGCCACAGATGACGAGATCGAAGCGGCAGCGCGGGCGGCTGAGATCCACACCTGGATCATGGGTCTGCCGCAGGGCTACAACACGATGGCTGGCGCGGCCGGGGGCCAGCTTTCCGGCGGCCAGCGGCAACGTCTGGCCCTGGCGCGGGCCCTGCTGCGCGACCCGGCACTGCTCCTGCTCGATGAGCCCACCTCGGCCCTGGATGCAGTCACCGAAGCGGCCATCAGTGTCACGCTAGCACGGCTGGCGCACGAGCGCACAGTGATTATATCAACTCACCGTCTGGCTGCAGTGGTTAATGCAGATCGGATATTTGTGCTGGACGCGGGACATCTGGTTGAAGCCGGAACGCATGCGGAACTACTGGCGCAACGAGGGCTGTACTACGACCTGTGGCAGAAACAGCAGAGCAGCAGCAACGCTACCGGAGAGCGGACGGTTCCCATTGACGTTGCAGCAGAGCACCTGGCAGAGGTTGCCGCGGCGGTATAACGTTGGAACCGACCGCGTAACTTCTGTCAATCACACGCCCGGTTTGCTCGTCCACCGCGTACGTCCTGACGGCATTTCTGATGGCGCTGGTCCTACAACTCACTTCGGCATTCTTCAACCAGGCGGACGACGATTGCAACATCATCCATTCCCGTGCATAATGGGAACGAATACGTTACAGGAGTTACGCGGTCGGTTCCAAACCAGGCATCTGCCTGGACAACCGGCCCAATTCGCCTCCGGCAGGGCGGAATGGGACATGCTTTTTCCAGAACATGTGGCTCGGCGAGCCACATGTTCTGGAAAAAGCCAAAAACGTACCATGCTGCCGCAGGCGCGTCGGGCTTCCATCGGGTCACACGCCCGGTTTGAACGAGCACCGCGTAGTCCTGTGTGTTAGGTGCAATTGAAAAGGACGTAGCCGATGGACGCGCGTGAACAGATCCGGCTGACCAATCTGGCAGCCTGCGCTGGTTGAGCATCCAAAATGGGGCCGGGTGCCCTGGCGGATGTGCTCACCACGCTGCAGTTGCCGACCAATCCCAACCTGTTGATCGGGCTGGAGGTCAGCGACGATGCCGCAGTCTATCAACTGAATAGCGAAACCGCGCTGATCCAGACCGTGGACTTCTTCCCGCCGATTGTCGATGATCCCTACACCTATGGCGCAATCGCTGCTGCCAATGCGCTAAGCGATGTCTACGCCATGGGCGGGCGACCGCTGCTGGCGCTGGCAGTGGCCGGCTTCCCCGGCAATCTGCCGCAGTCGATCATTCGGGCGATCCTGCAAGGTGGCGCGGATAAGGTGGCCGAGGCGGGCGCAGTCCTGGCCGGTGGGCACACGGTGGTGGATCAGGAGCCCAAGTATGGCCTGTGTGTCACCGGCGTGGTTGACCCGCGCCGCGTCACGCCCAAGGCCAACGCGCAACCGGGCGACCAGTTGTTGCTGACCAAGCCGCTGGGCACGGGCATTATCACGACGGCGATCAAGCGGGAGGTCGGGCAGGCGGACCATCTCGCGGCCGCAGTTGTTAGCATGCTGCGCCTCAATCAGACCGCCGCCGAAATCGCGCAGACGGTGGAGATCCACAGCGCGACGGATGTGACCGGCTATGGGCTGCTGGGGCATGCCGCCGAAATCGCGCGCAACAGCGGCGTTGGCCTGCAGATTGATGCGGCCGCCCTGCCGCTGCTGCCGGGCGCGCTGGAGTATGCCCGCACCGGAATAGCGCCGGGTGGCCTCTACAACAACCAGGAATACCTGGAGCGGGATGGGTATGTCACCTACAGCGCCGGCGTTGACGCGGCGCAGAAACGACTGCTGTTTGACCCGCAGACCTCCGGCGGGCTGCTGCTGGTCCTGCCCCCGGCGGCAGCGGATCGGTTCATGCGGGCCTTTGCTGCGGTTGGCGAGTCCTGCCGACTGATCGGCCGGGTTGTGGCGGGCAGGGGCATTGCTGTGAGCCATACCGGGTGAGCCGTGAAACTACCTACTCTGACGTCCGCCACGGGTCAGCGGAGATCATCCAGAAATGCCTGGATCTGCGCGGCCACAGCCTGCGGACGCTCCATCGGCAGCATGTGACCACCGGCCAGTTCGACCAGGCGGGCATGCGGCAGACGGCGCTGGAGCCCGGCCCAGACGCGGTCGGTGACAACGTCGGAAGTTGTACCCCGAATGATCAGCAGCGGTTGGCGCACCTGCGGAACCACCCGCCAGGCATCCAGCGGAACCAGCGCGAAGATATGCGCCTCCCACGCCGTCGGCCAGGCCAGCGTCACCCCGCCGTCCGGAGCCGGCTGCAATCCCCCGGCAAGATAGCCCTCCAGGGCGGCCGGTTCCCAGTTGGCAAAGATACCCCGCCCGCTGTAGCGTTCGCGCGCCGTGGCAACATCGGGGAAGTGGTCACGGCGGCGCAGAGCGCCCCGCACCAGGGGCGCCCGCCGATGTAACCGCACCAGGCGCATTAGCCCGATCAGCAGCAGCATACGTAATTCCAGGATCACCGGGTCAAGCAACACCAGCGCGTTGAAACGCTCCGGACGACGCAGGGCCGCGTAGAGCGTCATCATCCCGCCGAGCGAGTGCCCACTACCGACGACCGGCGCGTCGGTCACTGTTTCCAGGTCCGTCAACAGATCGGCGGCCAGGTCATGCCAGCTTCGCATGGTTTCCGGACGGCTGCCCGGCCAGAGCGGGCGGCTGCGGTAGCCCACAACCCGCTGGTGCGCGGTCAGTGGTGCGGCCAGTGGCGTGTACGCTTCGGGCGGAAAGCCGTTGGCGGTGGCGATGTGCAACACCGGCCCGGCACCGCCAAAGTCAATGTAGTGGGGCAGCATCGCTTTCGCTTTCACACAAGAAGGCGACGAGCGTTGCTCATCGCCTCCATGCATCGGATTATTGACAGGAGTTACGCGGTCGTTAACCTGAAAGACAATCCGCCTCCGGCAGGGCGGAAGAACTCAGATCTTTTTCACGAAATTTTGGCTCGAAGAGCCAAAATTTCGTGAAAAAGATAGATTAAGTACCACGCTGCCGCAGGCGAACCTGTCGTTCATCGGGGTAACTGTCCGGTTTGAAGGCACACCGCGTAACTCCTGTTATTGATACGAGTTACGCGGTGTGCGATCAAACTGGGTGTTTGTGTCCGATAAAGGCCGGCTTCGCCTGCGGCAGCATGGTACGTGTTGATCTTTGTTTCCAAAACATTTGCACGAAGTGCAAATGTTTTGGAAACAAAGATAGTTTCTTCCGCCTTGCCGGAGACGACATTCCCTTCCAGGTCAGTGACCGCGTAACGCGTGTGATTGAGTCGTCAGATTATCGGATCATCCGCGTGGATGTTAGCGCTTCACTACAAAGGTATCAAGAATACGATCCAGCGCTTCGATATCCGCCTCGCTGACAACCTGAACCTGGACTAACCCCAGGAATGACGCATCTTCCGGTTCAAACGCAACCACCAGCAGCGCCGTATCGGTACCGTCACAATTTATCCAGACATCATAGAAGCCGATGTAAAGCGAGTCTTCGTATGCTTCACGTCCGTCATAGGTACAGGTATCGTTGAAAGCATTAGCATCCAACAGTTCATTTGGTCCCATCTGCTGCCCCAGCGTCTCCGATGCACCCAGAAACATGCCGGGGGTTGTCCAGGTGGAGGAAAACTCATCGACGTTGGGAGCCGCCGAGACTGCAACCCCAATTTCCTCTTCATCCATCACCCAGGCTGCCCCGCGGGTATCAATCCAGGCAGCAGGCACCTCAACTTCAATCACACCCGTGTCGTCGGTGAGAGTCTGGTAACTTTCATAGGAAGTCGCGTCTCCCTCATTCTGCGGGACCGACTCGGCCTGCGCAAAGGAGAAGCTCTCTTCTAATTCGCGGCCATTGATCTGTCCTTCCAACACCTGCTGCGTCTCTGAACGCACCACCTCAATAGCGAGGGTGTCACTGGGACTGCGACTACGTAAGATATCACAATAGTCGGTCATGGTACCGTCAGTTGCCAGCACCAGTCGCTCCAGTTTGGTCAAAACATCCCCCGGCTGCACTCCGGCCTCGTCCGCCGGTGAGCCGGATTTGACGGACCAGACCCAGATACCGGAGAGATCATCCGAGGTAAATGCCTCACCATTGATACCAATCGAGGTAATATCTTCGTTGGCTTGCAACTGCTCAATAATCCGAATCGCTTCGTCACGGGCGATGGCGAAGTACTGGCTGGTCTCCGACGATCCGGCATAGTTAATGCCAACCACTTGCCCAGCCTGCGTCACCAGCGGGCCGCCCGAGTTGCCGGGATTGATCGTGGCGTCGTGTTCAAGCACCGCATCAACCGAGGCCCAACTGGTCTCGCCGCTGGTTTGCGCTTTCGAGACAATGCCGCGCGTCAAGGTAAACTCCGGGTCGCCCAGTGGAAATCCGGCGGCAAAAATATCCAATCCCACCTTGACTTCATCGTCGTACCACTCCAGGTAGGGGAAATCCTCGCCTTCGATATCAATCACGGCCAGGTCCGAACATTCGGAGGCTCCCAGGATGCGTGCATTCCGGGGCTCGTCTTCGCCGCCAACATATACCTTGATCAGCGCTGCCCCGGTGACAACGTGGTTGTTGGTGACGGCCAGACCACTCTCATCAACAATGAAACCCGATCCACTTCCAGCCACGTTAAACATCATGCCCTCACCCGGATCAGCAAAGGTGCCCTGCGATTCTATCTGTATAACCGCGGCTTTTACTTCATCCAGCGAGTTAGGGTTCATAAAGAAATAAGTTCGCCATTCTTCGTAACACAAAATATATACCCATGGTATACTCAGGCCACCAATGAGAGGAGGCCCGTGAATGCC
>Ga0207419_1000604_pt1 | contig 30846 bp, 26 predicted proteins | sample ElkSloMetagenome_4_FD_184723 | JGI IMG/M metagenome (GOLD analysis project Ga0207419, IMG submission 184723) | Hot spring microbial communities from Elkhorn Slough, Monterey Bay, USA - MD2A (version 2) | ecosystem: Environmental > Aquatic > Marine > Intertidal zone > Estuary: Microbial mat ... | reverse complement strand
GAAAATCAGAACAAACCTAATTCCGATAAACCCTGACCGCAATTCATCTCACGCTGCTCTGTCGGGTCAGACGTGGGGCTTCTTGGGGAAGAAGCTAAAGTTTGACTAACTTTTAGGGCTGATCATAAAATCGTTCAAACCGTTCTGAGTAATCTTGGGGTTGTGCTTCATCATTGAGCATTTTTTCGCTGAAAACAACCCATTTTGAGTGCTTCGAGTCCATCAATTGCCCACAAGTTGAAGCCAACGAGTATCATCCAGTGTTCCGGGTTTGATCTTAATAATTTTAGGGTTACGGGCTGGAGAATGATCAACCCAATGCAGCACAGCGTTGGAGAATACGATCTCAAATTCGGTGGTAAACCGAAGTGATCACGCATCGAGACAGGCAAAAGAAAGATTTGCATACTCAAAAGGTCGATAACTCTGTGCTGCATAGGCAATCAATTCGGGAGAACTATCGATTCCGACGACTTTTCCTGAAGATAGAGAAGCTGCTGGCATTCGCAGTTATTTTTCTATCTCCACAGCCGACATCAAGAACCGATTCACCCCCATTCAAATCGAGATGAGAACGCAATTGCTTTGCCCACCGAAGTTGAGCATCAGAATTTTTTGTATATTCTTCTAGGTTCCACATCTGAGGGCAAATCAAACAATTGAGTTTGGATGATCATTCCATCTCGGAAATCCTAACGAACCTGTTCAAACCGTTTTCGAGAGTTCCGCATTCTGCGGCGTTCTCTATGTCTGGCTATTTCCTTTCGCTTTTGTTTTTCGGCGAGTGTTTCAAAATAGCGGTTCTTTTTCATGTCTGCAAAAATACCCGCCCTAGAGACTTTTTGTTTGAACCGACGCAGGGCTGACTCCAACTGTTCGCTTTCCCCGACGACCACTTGAGCCATTCAATATCCTCCCTTATGAATTACTTGTTAGTTAGTTATTGACACTCTCACCGACAAGTTTTGCGCTTGCTTGGAGATTCTTGCTTCAACCTCTCTTAACTAGACTAGACTTCAGAGAAATCTAACCCCCGTCAGACCGAGTCCACAGGCATTTTGATTTGACTTCCACTGGCTGCCCGACAGCAGAAGGATCTCAATTTTGACTTTTGGTGTTTTTTGGCTCTGCTTGTCAAATGCTTTAACCTGAGCGCTATATCACCGTTACATCTTCTCCGGCAATATTTCAACGCTCTGAGGTTAGGAAAAGCCACTCCCTTTACTCGACTAGATTTTAACACGAGTCGTTCAGGCTTGGATCTGATCAGATTATCATTTTTAACTGTGCGATCGCTGAAAATCTCGAAATCATTTCACCAACGATGATCTGATCAACTCAACTCAGAGAACTTCAATTCTTCAAAGGTGACTGAAAACCCTTTTCCATCAGGTGAGGCACACATCAACCCAACTTGTAGCTTTTCGGTGTCACTGAGATAAGCTAATCGTAACAGATTATAGCGATCGCCATCGAGAGAATATTCAACCTCTACGGCTTCTGCATTTCGTTTTAACCGCAAAATGATCCATTCCGGGTTTTGAGGTAAGGGAACCACTGACCAGTCAGAATAATCTCTAGTCACGACAACACTCGCCTGTTGTACCCCGTTGACGAATTCTATCCCACATTTTAACCAGGTGTTTTCATCCTGACGAATCATCAGCCCTGCTTGATCATAGAGGTCTTGATATTCTCCAATAATTTTAACTTCTGCGGTAAAGTTTCCCGAAACTTCTTGATAATAAAAGTGACCGTTATCCCGAATAAAACCATAATGGGTTGTTCGCCAAAAATCGGTTTTAGCCCCAGACAACACTTGAATTTTATTTTGATCTTCTGTCCATTGGGGCGGTTCATTATACCATTGCATCGTTTTTTTTAGATTAGTAACAATTCAATAATAAGTCAACTGAAAAAGTAATAGTCGGAAAAGTCTAAGTTGATTGGATAGCCCCTAACCCCGGGTCAGTAATACCTGTACTTTTGGCTAGGTAAAAAACTAATCGATGGGTGAGTACCTTTCTTGGATGTATCTCTGTATGGTGGCTTTACTGTCGGAAATTAACTTTGCAGACAGGTCTTAAGAATGTCCAAATGCCTTAAAAATTACTAATTTTGAAAAATTTATCAAAAATTGGGTGAAAAGTTCGGGGATTCCCCGAAGTCAAATAACTTACCCCACTGCTAAAACTCAATCCTGAAGCTAGATTCAGCCTTTAAATTTTCGACTTGCTTGTGTGCAGTTCATCTTGATATTCTCGATACAGCAGCTTTAGAGAGGTTCAGAACCCCAACTCTGAAGCCAAGTGTAAATGCTAATTTATAGTCAAACAAACATTATCCAACCAATGACGAATTCCTTTTTTTCACCGAGGTAAAGGGGGATAATAGCATGATTAGAAGAAAAATATCGGAACAATCGTCAACATCAGTTCTGTACATTTATGATGAGGTAATGATGAGTTTACAACCCAATCATAACCAACGAGTCAATATTGATGGTGCATCCATAGAAGGCTCTCAAATTGCTCAGGCTGGACGCGATATGATTCAGACTGTAACCATCTATGAGCGTTTGAGTTTTACAGGTTTATTTAGTCGAGAAGTTAAACCCCCAACCCAACAAGAATATCGCTTCCGACAAAAACTATTGAGCCAAGTCAAAGAATTTTGGGTAGAGGATGTCTTAGAACGGTCATTGCATAATAAAGCGATGATTGACCTCGGACTCGAAGAACGACCCGATTTGGTAGAGCGTCCTTTTAGTAATGTTCAAATCTCCCCAGAGCAATCACAAAAACCTTTATCTACAAGTCGAGGAATCACCACTGCATTTAATCAGATGGGAGAGGGGGGAACGCTGCTGATTTTGGGTGAACCCGGAGCCGGAAAAACAACGATTTTGTTGAAGTTAACACGGGATTTAATCGCTCGGACTTCGGAAAATTTTAATCAGCCCATACCTGTGGTTTTTAACTTATCTTCTTGGGCAAAAAAGCAGCAAAAAATCGCCGATTGGTTAGTCGATGAACTTGAGAGCAACTATGGTGTTTCTAAGTCTTTGGGTAAAGCATGGGTGCAAGAGCAACAACTGTTACTTCTACTGGATGGTTTGGATGAGGTGCGAGCCAAACATCGAGAAGATTGTGTAGAAGAAATCAATCAATTTATGAAAGACTATGGAGTAACGGAGATGGTGGTTTGTAGCCGAATAAAAGACTATCAAGCCCTCTCAAATCGCCTACAAGTGCGGGCTGCTATCTGCGTTCAACCTTTAACCTCAGAACATATTAATCAGTATCTAAACAATGCTGGGGAACAACTTCAAGGTATTAAAACTATCTTTCAACAAGATACAGCGATGCAAGAGATGATGAAATCTCCCCTGACTCTCAGTATTGCTAGCATGGCTTACAAAGATATCTCTATTGAAAATTTACAGCAATTCAGTTCTATTGAGGAACGTCGTCAGCATCTTTTTGAAAACTATATTGAGCGAATGTTTCAGCCTCATGGACGGGCTATGAGGATGAAATATACGCCTGAACAAACCAAACATTGGCTCACCTGGCTGGCGACCCGGATGGTACAAGAGTCTCAAACTGTATTTCTCATCGAAAAAATACAGTTTACTTGGTTAGAAAAAAAGGGTGAACGTATCTTTTATCGTATTGTTAGTGCATTGGCTTCTGTGCTGATTTTTGGGCTGATTTTTGGGCTGATTTCTGAGCCGATTTATGGGCTGATTTCAGGGCCGATTTCTGAGCCGATTTCAGGGCCGTTTCCTGAGCCGATTCATGGGCTGATTTCTAGTCCGATTTATGGGCTGATTTATGGGCTGATTTATGGGCTGATTGGAGGAGAAATTAAAACTGTTGAAAGCTTAAAATGGTCGAGCCAAGAATTTAAAAAAAGTATAAAACAAGGGCTAATTTCAGGGCTAATTTCAGGGCTAATTTCAGGGCTAATTTCAGGGCTGATTGTTGTGCTGATTTTTGAGCCGATTTCAGGGCTGATTTCAGGGCTAATTTTTGGGCTAATTGGAGGGCTAATTGGAGGGCTGATTGGAGGGGAAATTAAAACTGTTGAAAGCTTAAAATGGTCGAGCCAAGAATTTAAAAAAAGTATAAAACAAGGGCTAATTTCAGGGCTAATTTCAGGGCTGATTTCTGTGCTGATTGGAGGGCAGATTTCTGTGCTGATTTTTGTTGGGGTGCCATATGCTATTGTTCAAGGATTAAAAGGGCCAGAAATAGACACTAAAAAGGTTCCAAATCAAGGAATAAAAAAATCTGCATTAAATGCTCTATTTGTTGGGATAATTATAGCTATAGTAGTAGGAATACTAGGATTATTAGGTGGGGAGCTATTTGATATTTTCCTGAAAAAATATGATGGTATATCGTGGGAATCTTTCTTCTTTAGCATACCATTCTGTCTAACAATCGGCCTAGCTTTCGGTGGTGGATATGCTGTCATCCAACACTTAACTTTGCGTTCAATGCTTTACAAAAAAGGCTTTTCTCCCTGGAATTATGCTCGTTTTCTAGACTACGCCACCGAACTAATCTTCCTGCAAAAAGTTGGGGGCGGTTACATCTTTATTCACCGAATGCTACTCGAACATTTTGCCCAAGTTGAACCCTAACAAGTTCCATAAAGTTCGGTGAAAGTTTCTCAGTCGATAGACCTGATAAATGCGGTTAATTCAGAAGAAGTTGAGACTTTAAAAACCGTTGAGACATTAGAACCCGAATCAGTCTCTAATAAAATTTGTGGAAATTGCCAACATGAAAATGCACCGGAGTTTAACTTTTGTTCCCAGTGTGGAACCGCACTAAATTCTGATAGTATTTCTAACTAAACTCGTAACATCAAGGAGATTCAACCATGAAGACCATTTTGATTTTATTATCCAATCCCAAAAATTCGGTTCAGTTGCGTTTGGGAGAAGAAATCCGCGAAATCAAAGAAGCGTTGAAACAGTCAAAAAATCGAGAACAATTTAAAGTTGTGAGTGAGTCAGCCGTTCGGGTGAAAGACTTGCGACGAGCATTATTAGAATATGAACCTGCAATTGTTCACTTTTCGGGTCATGGTTCTGGGAGTAACGGACTGATATTATAAAACGATTTGGGAGAAACTAAACTCGTGAGTAGTGAAGCCTTAGCCAAGCTGTTTAAACAGTTTCAAACCAAAGTTCAATGTGTTGTTCTCAACGCTTGCTACAGCGAAGAACAAGCCCAAGCCATTCATCAATATATTGATTGTGTTGTGGGGATGAATAAAGCCGTTGGAGATGTTGCAGCAATTAATTTTTCTACGGCGTTTTATGAAGCTTTAGGAGCAGGAAAATCCTATGATAAATGTTTCAACTTTGCTGGCAATTCGATTGATTTAGAAGGAATATCAGAGTCGGATACTCCACAAATTCGGTATCGTCCTCGACATTATATTTCTGATATTGAGGAAACTCAGCAGGCTCAAAATCAAGATGATTCATCTTTTAAACCTATGTCAGAACAACCTAAATCTCAATCTATGAACTTTAGTGGCGGGACTTTTTCAAAGGTTCAATTGGGTCAAGCCGGACGTGACCTAACTCAAACTCAAAAGTTCAATTCAGATCACTCTTAAAAACAACTTACTATTACAGAAATTATAACATTAATCCAAAAAATTTAAGCTATTTTTCGCAATTCAAATTTACCCGAAAAACAGCAGGAAAAAGCTCTAAATTACCTAGAAAATGCTCAAGAAGCAGTTCAGGAAGATGAACCTGATAAAAGTTATGCAGCCAAAAGTTTACAAAAAGCTAACAAAGTTCTTAAAGACGCAAATCTCTGGCTTGAATTCAAATCTCAATTAGAACCTCTATTCACTCAGTTAGAACCCTGGCTAGAAGTCGAAGCCAAAACGTTATCGTAATTTCTAGATTTGTTCTAATCCTGTTGTTCTTTAATCGTGTCACTAACTCCCTATTTTTTAAGGTAGATTTAGGGAGATCAAGTATCTGTAGCATTATTTTCTGTATTTCAGATCAGAAGTTAGAAGTCAAGATCTCCCCATCTCCTCCAATTGACAATTAAAAGGTGTGATAGCAGGTTAATATAAGGGTGGAATTCCCGCCACATCTAAAATTTTAGAAATCAAATCTTCTCGTTTAACTGCCATCAAATGAACACCCCGACAAAGTTGACGGGCTGTTTTCACTTGTTCGGCGGCAATTGTTACCCCTTCTTCTAGCGGTTTGGGGGCTTTTTCTAAGCGTTCTATTGTTGATTCGGGAATCTTAACACCGGGAACATACTTATTAATAAATCGGGCATTTTTAGCAGATTTCAATAAAAATATTCCGGCTAAAATCGGTTGGTCAATGCCTGCTGCAACTTCGGTCATAAACTTATCAAGGCGGTCAAAATCTGTGATTAATTGACTTTGAAAAAACTGCGCCCCGGCTTTTAATTTGCGTTCAAATCGACTTTTTAAGCCGGACAAACTGGGAGATTGGGGATCAACCGCCGCCCCCGCAAATAAATCTGTCGCCCCATCAGATAAGGCTTTATCATTCCAATTTGTACCGTTATTTAACTTTTGAATTGCGGTTAATAATCGTACTGATTCAAAATCAAAAACAGACTTTGCTTTGGGATGATCACCGACTTTGACAGGATCACCTGTGAGGGCTAAAACATTGCGAATTCCCAACGCATCTGCCCCCAATAAATCGGCTTGTAAACCAATTCGATTGCGATCGCGACAAGCCATTTGACAAATGGGTTCAATGCCATGACTTTTTAAAATAATCGCAGATGCCAACGAACTCATACCCAAAACCGCCCGACTACCATCAGTAATATTAACTGCATGAACCCGACCTTTTAGGGTGTTTGCCATCTCAATCATGTGAGTCGGATTTGCCCCTTTTGGCGGTGCAATTTCTGCGGTAATAATAAATTCTCCGGGGGTTGAACAAGCTGTACGAAAATAATTCATTAATTGATTGTGAATGTTAGATTAATTAGGGTTTGATTGTTTACTCAAAACTCAGCTTCACCTCTAAAATTATCGAGATGCTTCCTATTTGATCAACTTATTGGTTTGAGTCTGTTTCCACTTAAAGCGGAGTTGAATAACCCAATGCTTTTTTAACTCGGGCTAACGTTGCATTCGCCACCGCTTCTGCTTTTTCTCGACCGTCTTTGAGGACAGATTCTAAATAAGCGCGATCGCCCATTACTGCTTTATACTTTTCTTGAATGGGTTTGAGGGCCTCAATTGTTGTTTCCGTTAATAGGGGTTTAAATTGACCCCAACCCATATCCTGACATTGAATTTTAACTTCGTCTTTAGTTTGACCAGAAAGAATAGCATAAAGCATTAAAAGGTTATGACATTCGGGGCGTTCAGAATTATCAAATTCTAAACCCCTTACCGAGTCCGTTTTACAACGCTTAATTTTTTTAGTGATGGTTTCTGGAGGATCAAGTAAATTAATCCGACTCAATTCAGAAGGGTCTGATTTTGACATTTTGCGGGTACCATCGGTTAAACTCATCACCCTAGCGCCTTCTGTTCTAATCATCGGTTCAGGGATTTTGAGAATTTCTTCTTCTTCCTGACCAAACATATGATTAAACCGCGCGGCGATATCCCGAGTTAATTCTAAATGTTGTTTTTGGTCTTCTCCAACCGGAACTTGATCCGCATCATAGAGTAAAATATCGGCAGCCATTAACACCGGATAATCCAGTAAACCCGTACTGACATTTTCACCTTGTTTGATGGCTTTTTCCTTAAACTGGATCATATCTTGTAGCCAGTTAATCGGCGTAATACAATTGAGCAACCACGTTAACTCGCTATGAGCGCTAATGTGAGACTGAACAAAAATAGTAGAATGCTCTAGATCAATGCCACAAGCCAAATACAAAGCTGCTATGGTGTAGGTATCAGCCGCTAAGGTGGCGGGGTTGTGCGGTACGGTAATGGCGTGTAAATCGACCACACAGAAGAAATTATCATACTGACTTTGACCTTCAACCCAGTTGCGAATTGCGCCTAAGTAGTTGCCGAGATGAAGGTTTCCGGTTGGTTGAACGCCTGAGAGAACTCGCTGTTTACCCATAATCGGTCAATTTCGGACTGGACTTATACTATATTGGCACGTTATGCTCACACCTGAGTGGTGAATTCCTCGGAATCAAGGTAAATTGTAGTCTATTCTCTCTATAATCTCATTGATCACAGAGCAGTTTGCAGAACGTTACCCAAATGTTTAGGGTTAACTGGCAGGATCATGAGAATCTTCTTAAAATAAAGATCAGTAAAAACCAGGAGAAATCACCCGTGTTCCGGTTTAAAAACTCACTACGCCAAACAAAGAAGTCTGTAGTGCGAAGATTTAAACTTCTTTATCGATATTGTGGACGATGGCTGCGCCGTCTCTATCGACGTGTGATGGCGATGAAGGGAACACCGGAATATTTGGCGAGAGGGCTAGCGTTAGGCGTGTTTGCGGGATGTTTTCCTTTCTTTGGCTTACAGATTTTGATGGGTGTCTCCTTCGCCGTGGTGTTTCGAGGTCACAAACTCTTAGCCGCAGCCGGAACTTGGGTGAGTAATCCTTTAACTTACGTGCCGATTTTTCTATTTAACTACAAAATTGGACGATTGTTGCTCGGTTCTCAACAACCCTTATTTGAGGATTGGGGAAGTTTACACTCAATTGAAGATATTTTAGCGGTTGGGGCAGAATTTGCGATCTGTTTATTATTTGGATGTTGTGTCATCGGGACAATGAGTGGGATTTCGACCTATTTGGCTAGCCTAAAAATTATTCGACATTGGCGCAAACAACAAGTTAAACAAGTTTGGAATCTTCATAAAATTTCGAGTAAAATTCCTCCCAAACGTAGAAAGCAGGAACTCGGAGAAAGTTAGGTTAAAACTTCTATAAAAGACTTAAAGATTTACTCCCCGTGCTTTCTCTCCCCTCGCCCTGCTTTGAAACTGGGGAATCAGAATATAAAAAGTCCCCCGCCCCCCCGTGACCCCCAATTCTGGGGGTATTTCTGAGGGGAATTAAACTGGGGCGGTTTTTGATGATGTTTCGTTGTCCGATGTCGGTTGAATTTCATCCAAAATTGCAATCACTTCTCGTTCAAACACAACTTTAGCACGATTGGTTTTTCCGCCCAGATACAAACGGTTATCGGCTTCTAAAACCCAAATTTGGGAGTGAGAAACATAACTCATTAATACACTCACCATCAACAACCCAAACCCTAAATAAACAATCGGAATTCCGGGGTCTGCTTTAATTTGGAGTCCGGTACTTCCAACGACTTCATCGATAAATAACGTGACGCCATTGACTTCGGTAGACATTCCGGGGCGCAACGTTGATACCAGTTGACCTTCATTATCATACAATAATAAAGTTCCTTGTAAATCCCTCGCTAACAGGGAAACACCCGCACTCAAATCAGGTTTTGTGGGAATCCAAGTTCCCCAAATTCGCCCATTTCCGCCTGTATCTAATTGTGCCATTGGCAGTTGTAAAACAGGGCTTCTATTCATCCGAATCTTAATTCCAGCAATTCCCCAATCTGCTTGATAAAAGGTCACACCATTGTGTTTGAGGGGTTTGTTGACGTGAATAGTTTGACGGTCAACTTCTGAACCCTGATTATCGAGAACGGATAAGTCGGAATAAAATTGATCAATGGTTCCGTCTGGAGTATAATCAATCCAAAATCTATTGACTCTAACTGACCAATCTTGAGGAACTTGAGAGGCAGCAAATGGCCCTGCATCAATAATCCGTTTAACTTGAAAGGTTTCTCCACTGGGAACGATTTCTTGGGCGATAAACCCGGTTAAAGAACCCACTAAAGAACCGATTAAAATCAAAATCATACTAGCATGAACAATAATCGGCCCGATACGTCCCATTAATCCTTTTCTGGCATAGAGTTTATGGTCTTCTTCAAAGATACGATAACGACGTTTTTGTAATAGCGTTTTCAGCGTTTCTAGAGAACCTGTTTCTATTTCTGCACTTAATGCGAGGTTTTTAAATTGTTTCGGACTTTGATAATAATTCCAGCGGCGAGCAGATTTCAAGTTGGGGAGTTGTCGGGTAAACGTACAAGCAATTAAGCTACTCCCAAACAGTAATAACAGCGTCAAAAACCACCAAGTTCGATAAACATGATCTAAGCCAACTAATGCAATTATTTTCCAGGTCAGAAACCCAAATAAAGCAGGATTTTCTGGATAATTCGCTTGATAAAATTCCAGAGATTCACCCTGTTCTATAACGGTTCCAGATACACTAAAAATCGCAATCACGAGTAATAATACAATCGCTAATCTTAAGTTTGCTAGAATCGGTAAAATTTCCTTCTGCAAAACTTTTAGAGGCGTTGTTCCCCAGTCAGAAAGTTTAGATAAAAATAATTCTTTTGCTGTCATTTTATGAGATTTTTTCTATATTTTAATATCGGTCTAGGTTATTGGAACAAATCGAGATAACAGCGAAAACACACCAAATCCGACTAATAACGCCCCACTCACGGGAGTAATCCAACCTGACCATTGTCGTAGAGAAAGCAGTTTTTTGATGCTAGCTGTAAAGGTTCCGGCTAAGACTAAAGGGGCGACATATCCAGCCGCATAAGCCAGGAGAAAAACCCCACCTAAGACCCAATCTTTTGAAGTCGAAACCCAAGCTAATAATGTTGCTAAAACGGGAGTGCTACAGGGAGAAGCGACTAAACCAAAAGTCAGTCCTAAAAAGTAGGAACGAACACCATTGGGAATGTTTTTAGGAATCCATTCCATCGTATCAAGAGCAGGTAGGGGAATGGGTAAAGCTTCCAATAAATTTAACCCCATTAAAATCGCAACAATACTGACAATTATCGGTAAGCCAATACCAATCTGACCATAAACTTGTCCGACGACTGTTGCTAGAATTCCTAAACCTGCTAAAGTTGTCGCTAATCCCAATGCAAACCAAGTCGATTGGGCTGCGGCTTGTAGACGATTTTGGGTTTCATAGCCGCCAATATAGCCAATGGTAATCGGTAGCATAGATAGCATACAAGGAGTGAGGCTAGTCAGCAAGCCCGCTAAGAAAATAATCCCCACACTCACCCAACTGAGTTGCGTTAATTGGGTTTTGACGAGGGTGTTGGCATATTGAGCAATTTCATACAGTTGAGTTTGGAGGCTATCGAGCATGAGTTCCGATACAGTTCACGTTCATCACAAATTGTAACGTTTTCTCAGTCTGACTAGAGTTATACGTCCCTATTCGTTAATATGACCATCGGGCATGATTGTACCTCGCATGAGAACACCTTTCAAATTTGTATCTTTTAAATTAGCGCCTTCTAAGTTAGCATTACTGAGATTTGTGATGTTTTGAGATTCTCTAAAATAATAGCTATGCAGGTCAGCATTACTGAGGTTACTGTGTGCTAAATTAGCATATTGAAGATTAGTGCCGTGTAAACTGGCTTGCTTTAAATTAGCTTTGGTTAGGTTCGTTCCCCACAGTTTTGCTTGTAATAAATTAGCATTTTCTAAGTTAACGTTGGTGAGATTTGCTAAGGTTAAATCTGCCGCCCACAACCCGGCTTCTCGTAAATCTGCCCCTTCTAAATTAGCCCGACGTAAATTCGCTCTAAATAAGTTCGCTTTTGTGAGTTTAGCATCTCTTAAATCAGCCCCGGATAAATCAGCAGATTTAAGGATGGCATTTCTTAAGTCTGCCCCTCTCAAATTGGCGCCTGAAAGTTTGACTTCAGATAATGCTAAACCTCGCAAATCGGCATTTCTAAAATCACAGGTTTTCCAAAGAAATGTTTTACAAGACTTGCTTTTCATCAGTCGATTGAGAGCTTGAGAATTTGAGGCTTGAACCGGAGTTGTTCCCCCGAATATCAATCCAATTACTAAGAATAGGATGATGACCAATTTCTGAAGATTCATACCTTTTCTCAATCCTCTTTATGGACGACAACCGATTTCGATATCTGATGATTGCACCTAATTTCTTGTGATAATCAGTCATCTGACTCCAACCCACAGATGTAGATTGAAGTCAAACCAAAGCAAAAAATTATCAACTTAGATGTGATTTTAAATCTATACTAAGTTTACCCAATCTCTATCCAATTGTCAAACCTAAATCATTAGGAGAAACGACAACAACTGAGTTTTGAACCGCATCCGGAAGAACATTCTGGACGATGCCCAAAAAGTCGCCATTGGTGCGGAAAATATAGGTATCTTGCCGGACAATATTATAACTAAGTTCTGAAGCACTAATATCGCCAATAATCGCAATGCGATCGCCTTCACCGATGTTAAAATCAGTAATCCGATCAACAGCATTAAAATCTCTGACTCCTGCCGATTCATCGACTCTCAACATAAACGTATCTGCACCGACTCCTCCTGTCATTGTATCTGATCCTAAATCCCCAATTAAATAATCATTTCCTCCGTCTCCATTTAAAACATCATTGTCTTGTCCTCCGCGAATAAAGTCATCTCCGTTCCCCCCAGAAATCACATCTTGTCCGCGATTTCCATTAATAATATCATTGCCATCACCACCATTAATGAGATCATTATCTTGACCCCCAAAAATATAGTCATCTCCGGCTTCTCCAGTAATCGTGTCATTACCTTGATTGCCATTAATCACATCAGCAATCGATGAACCTGTCGCCTGATCATTACCCCCTCGCAACAAAATCCCTGAAGTCGCTTGTTGAGCATCTTCCGGGGTAATTGTCACTTGATTATCGGCATCAAAGTCACTCGGAAACAAGGAAAAATTCAGAGGTAAACTGGTAAGATTAACCGTATTAATAAAGTTGTTTAACAATAGAGGATCGTCAATAACAGCAGACTCTCGACTAGGAACAATTCCCGCAACAACTTCTGCATCTTGAATGCGATCGCCTTGTTGAATTTGATCGACAACTGCAAACCCTTGAATGACCTCACCAAAAACGGCATAATTCCCATCTAAGAAGTCAGAATCCGATAAATTAATAAAAAATTGTGAGGAGGCAGAATTCGGGTCATTTGTACGCGCCATGGCGATAGTTCCCTGAGTATTTGGTAATACCGGAGGAACAGTTATTCCAGCTTGTTCAAAGGTTTGACCATAAATCGGTTCTGTAGCACCTTGAGGTAAAATTTCTAAAGGAATTGTCCGTTCTTGACCTGTTGTCGGATCAATAAAACCCCCACTTCCCAGTTGATTTTCTGGAAAATTGGGGTCAAGACTATTGGGATCACCCGCTTGAACAACAAAGGGATTGGGTTCACGAGCAACACGATGAAATGAAATCCCATCATAAAAATCTCGCTCAACTAAATCAATAAAATTTCCAGCCGTAATTGGGGCATTATCGCCATTAACTTGAATAACAACGGGTTGTCCATTAATAATCATAATCGCAACCGCAGAGCCAGTTAATACAGGTAGATCTTCCATTTTTTGAGGTAAATTGTTTGCAATAAAAGTCGTCAATTTGTTTAGCCTTCAGAAGTTGTAAAAAAGTTCAACTGACCGAGGTTAACGCCTTCATCTTGACCCGAACTAGAGCAATTAAGTTCCTTCAATCATCTAAAGACGAGATCAGGATCAACCGCAAAATTAGGATTGAGTCTATTTTTCTAAATTGTGTAAACTTATGTAAAGTACCTTCCCATTTTAAGTCATCATGTCCCGTCGAACCTTGATCCGTTTATTTCTAGCCGCTTGTTTGGCGGTCTTGAGTTTCAACCTAACTTCCCCGGCGTTGGCATTGGGGGGAACCCTACCGACCTTAAACCAACCCGCTCCTGAGTTTACATTACCGACGAATACCGGAGATGGAGAAATTTCGCTTTCTGATTATCAAGGTCAGTGGGTAGTTGTGTATTTTTATCCTCAAGATTTTACCTCGGGATGTACATTAGAAGCCCGAAGATTTCAACAAGATTTGCCCAAATATTTAGATCGAAATGTACAAATTTTAGGAATTAGTGCAGATGATGTTGATTCTCATGCTGAGTTTTGTGATTCAGAAGGGTTGAAATTTCCCTTGCTTGCAGATACAGACGGTACTGTGAGTAAAACTTACGGTTCTTGGTTGAACTTTTACTCGACGCGACATAGTTTTATTATTGATCCTGAAGGTCAATTACGAGAAACTTTTGTAAATGTTCGACCTGCAATTCATAGTCAAGAAGTTTTAGCACGTTTGGATGAATTGCAAGCCGATTCCTAATGTTTTGAAAAAGAGTCATTGACTATAAAAAACAGTCTATCTTTTTAGGTAGGCTTTTTTATGAGATATTTTTTTCCGTACCAAATAAACCAAATACAGGGAACTAAAATTACAATTTCCTGTAAAACAAAAATCAGATTTTGGAAGCTAAAAAGGGAAAATAAAAAGCCAAATAATCCAGAACCTCCATAGTTAAAACCGCCAAAAATAGTCAAGGGAAAAATGAAATAATCAGAAGTAAACGGCCAAAACAATTGTACTCCAGAAGGAGGGGCATCATCTGCGACCATTAAATCCAGAAAAATGTGACCTGCATAAAGTCCCCCTATCCATAAACTGAACCAATTCCAGTGTTTAAATTTTATTGATTTAGCGATCAAAGCTGTTAAGACACCAACAATAATTGCTAAAATCAAACTATGAGTTGCTTGACGATGAAAAATTCCAGGTTCTCCTCGCAATAAAATTCCTGCTAAGATATCTACATCGGGTGCATTGGCAATAAAAACGGACGTAAATAAGCAAGAAAGCCGCTGATATTTAGGGATATGGGGTTGAACGAGAATATACCCACAAATGCCTGCAAGTGAATGTCCGACGGGTGATGGCATGGGAAAGTTAGAAAATAGATAAACAACAAAACAGTCAGATTATTTCTACTCTCAATACTGTGAACTTTAAGCAGCGATTACATTTAGGGCGTAAGGCTTACGCCCCCTGATGAATAATCCTATAACTCGATCAATCTTTTCAGTGATTAACTGGGTTCAGGAATGCTAATATCAATCGCTGTAATTTTAGTTTCACTATCTAAAGTCGATAGCGGGGGCTGAATTTCGGCTTCATTTCCAACCACTAAAGTCACGATTTTGTCAAGCTTGAGATACTTTTGAGCAACTCGTTGAATATCCTCAATCGTTGTGGCTTCTACTTGACGTTGATAGTCAAAGATAAAATCTTGAGGATAATCATAAAATTCATACAACATTAAGCGAGACAAGGTTTGATCGGGAGATTCAAAATTGAAGATAAAGGAGTTTAGGGTTGACTCTTTAGCATAGGATAATTCTTCCGGTTTAACGGGTTCACGTTGAACTCGAGAAAGCTCAGTTTGAACGGCTTTAAGAAAGTCAACAGTCGCATCAGATCGAGTTTGTCCACCTGCAATAAAAACACCGGGATAATCATAATTAGCATTCCAAATCCCATAGACGGTATAAGCTAACCCTTGATAGGTGCGAATTTGGTTAAATAACCGTCCACCAAACCCATTTAATACCCCATTTAACACCATTAATTCGGGATAGTCCGGATTATTTCGTTCACCTCCGATGTGACCCATTTCAATATAACTTTGAGTCAATTGAGGTTGATTAATAAAATAGATTCCGCCTTGATGAACTTGATTTGTGTTAGGTTCAGGTGGAATTTCTAGCGTTCTTGCAGGTTTCCAGGTGCCAAATTTTTCAGCAATTAATGCTTTCATTTTATCAGTTTCAAAGTCACCCGAAATGCCTAAAATCATATTTTTGGGGTGAAAATATTTCTGATAAAACTCTACTAAATCTTCTCGCTGAATGTTATTGAGTGTCTGATATTCAACAGTACGAGCATAAGGACTATCTTTGCCATAAATTAACTTCTGAAACTCTCGTCCTGCGATCCGTTCAGGACTATCATTTCGCCGAGCAATTCCACCTTTTTCTTGAGTTTTAGCCAATTCCAATTTTTGAGCATCAAAAACAGGTTCTTGGACAACTTCTGCAAACAGTCCAAAAACTTCTTCTAAATCTTCACTCAATGCACTAAAACCTGCACTTCCGGCTGTTGTACCAATTCCAGTTTCGACGGCTGCCGCTTTTTGTTCAAGAATTTGATTTAACTCATCTGCGGTATGATCGGCTGTTCCTCCGGTTCGCATGACTTCTCCAGTTAAGCTGGCCAGTCCGACTTGATCGGCGGGTTCATATCGACTTCCAGTGTGAAATAATGCGGTTCCTCCAATTAAAGGAAGTTCCCGATCTTCCATTAGATAAACGATGATTCCATTATCAAGTTGATAGCGGGTATATTCGGGTAATTGAATTTCAGGTAAAGGCGGAAAATCCAGTTCAGTGTAATGTTTGGCGGTCGAGGCAACTGCCGGAGAACGCCAGGTGATAATTAATAACATCGTGGCGAATAGCAGTCCGAATAGAGATCGTTTTGATTTTCTCAGGTTAAATTTGGCTTGAGCTTGCATAATTGATGAATCGTCGAAATCGTTTAGAGAGGTGATAGATGGATGAATGAGAGTAACTTTTGGCAGTTAAAGCCTAAGACTCTTGGGATAATAATTTGCCAATGGTGCGATTTTCTGGGCGGAATGTTTCTTGAGCAACCCGTTGAATATCAGCCGGAGTAATCTTAGAAATGGCATCCAATTGTTTGAATAAATTCATCCAATTTCCGGTTTTTACCTCATATTCTAGTAAAGCAAAAGCCATCCCCATATTAGAATCTAACGATCGCAATAAATTCGCCCTGGCCTGGGTTTTTACCTGTTCTAATTCCGTTTGAGAAACAGGTTCGGTTTTCAATTTTTCGATCTGGTTTCGCAAGGCAACCGCCACCTCTTCGACAGAGTGACCCGGAGCAGTCAGAGCGTAAAATAATATTAAATTGGGATATTTATCACCCGGATAACCACTAAACCCTTCTGCCGCTAAAGCCACTTGTTGATCTTCGACTAAAGTTTGATAAAGGCGAGAGGTGCGACCATTACTCAAAATACTCGCGATCGTTTCATAAATCACATGATCGGGGTGAGACAGTGCCGGCCGATGATAACCCTCAAAATACCAGGGTTGAGACGGCAATTTCATCGTTACTTCTCGCGTTTCCTGTTGAGGCGGTTCAACGAGTTGTATTTTTGGCGGTTCAGGTTTGGCGGTGTAGCGTCCGAAATAAGTTTGAGCGAGTTGTTTAACTTGAGTGGGATAAACATCACCCACAATCGCAACGGTGAGATTATTAGGAACGTAGTAACTCTCAAAGAAATCCTCTACATTGTCTCGATCAAGTGTCTTTAAGTCTTCTACATAACCAATGACCGGACGACCATAAGGATGAACTTTAAACGCCTCTGCGGTGAAGTTTTCAATCATTTGACCGACAGGCGAATTATCAGTTCGGAGTCGTCTTTCTTCTAAAATCACCTGTTTTTCTTTAAAAAATTCTCGGAAAACGGGTTCAAGAAAACGTTCAGATTCTAGAGACATCCATAATTCCAGTTTGTTGGCGGGTAAACTGTAAAAATAAACAGTTGAATCGGTAGAAGTTGCGGCATTTAATCCCACTCCCCCCGCTCGTTCGACAATTTGAGAAAATTCATTCGGTTTAACAAACTTTGAAGCTTCAGTTTGCACCGTTTCAAATTCAGCCACTAACTGAGAAACCTGTTCAGATTTTCCTTGTTTTTCAGCCGCTTGAATCTGTTCAAAAAGCTGATCCATGCGTTCAAGTAAAGGCTTTTCTTGTTGATAATTCGTTGTTCCGATGCGCTTTGTTCCCTTAAAAGCTAAATGTTCTAAATAATGAGCCACTCCTGTTTGACCTGTCGGTTCATTGGCGCCGCCCACATCGGCATAAATGAGAAACGAAACAACAGGGGCTTTATGGCGTTCGAGAACAATAAATTTCATCCCATTATCGAGGCGAAATTCACTCACCTCATCCATCACCTGATCAAGATAAGGCTGAATGGAAGCACTGGAACGGGTGGGATTTTCATCAGCAAGCAAAGGGGTTATAGACAATCCCCACAATAAACCAATCAATAGGGTGCCAACAAATCCCCGCCAAATTCGGCCGCTTGGGATATGCTGAATACAAAGGGGAACACGCCAACTCGGAAACATAGGCTTCAGTCTCGTAAGGAAATACTTTCAGACGAATTTTAACATTCAAAGCATGAAGAGTTTTGTCATTTAAGCAATTTGCTCAATCACAAATGATAGGCTAATACAGCAAACTCAGGCTTTGAGAATACAGAACCCATTGGCTGAATGTGGGAACGGTATCATGCGATCTAGACTTACCGCCACTGATAACGGTTCCAAATCTCTCTTTCGACAAATCATCAGATATTTAACGATTAAACGATGAAAACTTTAAATCATACTCCTCAGTTGGAAACAGAAACTTCGGCTCGGATTTTAAAAGCGGCACAGCGATTATTTGCCCATAAAGGTTATGATGGCACAACAACTCGGGATTTAGCACAGGCGGCGGGTATTGCTGAAGGAACGATCTTCCGCCATTTTCCCAACAAAAAGGCGATTTTAATTGAAGTGGCGACGGAAGGATGGATTGAAATACTCACCGACTTGTTGACTGAATTGAGTGAAATGGGCAGTTATAAAGCCGTCGCGCAAGTGATGCGCCATCGAATGTTAAGTTTACACGAAAATACGGATTTAATGCGGGTTTGCTTTTTAGAGGCTCAATTTCACCCGGAATTGCGGGATCGCATTCAGTCGGAAGTGATTGCTAAAATGACGGATGTTGCCGAAGCATTTTTTGAGACGGCGATGGAAAAAGGGGCTTATCGTCCGATGAATCCTCGAATTGTCGCTCAGGTGTTTTTAGGAATGTTTGCGGTGGCTGGATTTAGTTACACGACGTTAATTGAACCCGGAGCAAATCCTAAAGCAATGCAGGAAATTGCCGAAGGTTTAGCAGATATTTTTCTCAATGGGGTCTTAAATACAGAAGCCAGTTCTTAAGAGATTTTTGGATCGCGAAAGTTAGGAAAAAGAGAATAAAAAATCGGATCAATTGTGGGCTACCCAAACGCGAAAAATTTGGCTTTACTCAAGTCGAATGTGTTGGGTTAGCCCCTTTTTATCGATCTAAAACGACTGCGCTTCCTGCACCCATCGTTGCACCACGGCTACAGACGGACACAAATCGCGCCGTTGCAAGGTGATGACGTGCAGACGGAGAACTTGTTGGTGGAGTCGGTGAACAGGCATTTGCGCTAACTGAGTGACTGAGCCAATTCCGGCATGAAGCAACAGTCCACAATATTTACATCCAACACTTGGAATTCGTGATAAATCAGCCATCGCCACCCATTTACTGACTTCTCGTAGGGTGGTTTGCAAAACATTTGCGAGCATCATTTTTTGGGCTTGGGTGCGGCCTTTTTGCAGAAGTTCAGTCGTTGTGGTAATTTCACATTTCTGACTGAGAAGTTGTTGATTGTTTGAGGTTAACCCTGGAAGTTCAGCAATCGGCCAATCACAAGCTTGTATTGAACGTTGAGGTTTGGATGGAGAGACAGCCATAGGAGCATAGATGAATTTAGAGTACAACAAATTTCTGAACAGACAGCTTTACACAGATGTGTTCTTGATGTCCGTTCAGTTTTAGCATCATAACCTTTAAATCTCGAACCGAGTTCTTTTAGATCGTGATGCGGGTTCTTTATTGTAGCAGTCTATTCTCGGAAATTCAGGTATAGGAAGGCACTGGAAATTGTTACAATTATTAGCATAATTTTAATCTTATTTGTCTAGATGAGTTTTTGCTATTTTTCTTCGCTACAGGACGGGGTTTCCGCCCCAATTTTTCTAGGGATAGACTGAAAGTAAATTAATCCGGTCTATTGTACGTTGATTTTCTTCAGGTGTCCCTACAGTAATGCGTAATCCCCCCCCAGTCTGACGAATTAATGTTCCTTGAGACTTGAGTGTTTGCAGAACTTGATCTAGAATTTTATCAGTATCGCGAGCCAAATCTTCAGACTCTAAAGATTTCGGACGAACATAAACAAAATTTGCGTTACTCGGCCAAACTTTTAACTGGGGATGTTGAATAATTGCATCCACTAACAAACGACGTTGAGCAAGAATTTCAGGAATAACAGTTAATAACTGGTCTTGATAACTTAACGCCAATTCAGCCGCAAGTAAAGAGAAACTGGGGAGATTATAAGGAAGTCTAACTTTCTCTAAAATCGCAATAAAATCAGGATGCGCGATCGCATATCCCACCCGTAACCCCGCCAACCGAAACGCCTTAGAAAAAGTTCGTAAAATTACCCAATTTGGATGTTGAAGAAGTTCACCCAAGAGAGTTGTTTGACTAAACTCAAAATAAGCTTCATCAATCACGACTAAAACTTCTCGGGGTAAGCTTTTTAACCAGTTGATTTCGGCTTCTGTTAAAGCATTCGCTGTTGGGGAATTGGGATGAACCACAAATACAACTCGAATCGGTGCTTTTTCTGGGTGTTCAATTGCATTTTGAGCGGCGGCTAAGTCCATTTCAAAATTGTCTTCACAACGCCCAATTTGGACAACCGGAATTCCTAACGTTTCTGCTAAAATTCCATACATTGAGAACGTCGGATTTGCAACTAAAATTGAACCTTCTCCTCCTAAACAAGTTGCAATTAATAGAGATCGAATTAATTCATCTGAACCATTTCCTACACAAAGATTAGCAGAATGAACAGGAATTTCAGCATCGGAAATCCCCCGATTGACATAATTAACAATCGCATCTTTTAGTGTAGTATGAGAACCATCGGGATAACGATTGGTTTCAATTTCATGCTGATACGTCCAAGCCAGCTTTTGTTTTAACTCCAAGGGGAGATCATAAGGACATTCGTTGGTATCTAAACGATCTAAAATAATCTCAGATGCGACTGGACTCCCAGAGTCTCCACCCGGATGAGGTGCATAAGCTTGAAATTGAGCCAGATCATTGCGAATGAAGGGAAGCATAGGGCTAAAAACAGTGAACAGGTTACAGATGTTAGGTGACTAAATCCTAACCCCTAATCCTCTAATCCTACAAAATCGTAACTTGAATATTGGACAAACTCTAGATTCTTATGGTTTCTCTTAAACTTGATATTGGTTATCTTCCCACACCACCGGAATTAGTCACTGCGATGCTGGATAGACTCCGGTTAAACAATCAGGATGTATTGTATGATCTCGGCTGTGGAGATGGACGAATTGCGATCGCTGCGGCCGGGCGTTATAGTGTTAGAGCAGTCGGAATCGATATCGATCCAGAACGAATAGAAGAAGCAAACCGGAATGCTAAAATAGCCGGAGTTAGTCAGCGAGTAGAGTTTCGTTTGCAAAATTTGTTTGAAAGTGAGATTGGGGAAGCAACAGTCGTTTATATTTATCTATTACCTCACCTCAACCTCAAACTCAAACCTCAGTTTGACCAACTCCAACCGGGAACTCGTATTATTTCACGAGATTTTGAGATCGGAGACTGGAAACCTGATCAGCAGTTTCATATTAAAGGCGCAGAAGAAGAATCAACCTTTTATTTTTGGCAAACCTGACGAAATAATTCGGCTAACTTGTTGGCTTCTGTGGTAATATTATGCTGATTAGCAACTTGTTCTGCTCCATATCGACCCATTTCTTCAAGTTGTTCACGAGGAGTTTGTAAAACAGTTTTCAGCCCTGCTGTCAGTGCTTCAGTCGAACCGGATGGAACCAGCCAACCGCTTTTATTCGGTTCAACCAATTCCGGAATTCCAGCAATATAAGTGGTTAAAGCCGGACGTCCTAGAGCCAGCGCTTCCATCAACACCACCGGGAGTCCTTCTGCAAAACTCGGTAAAACGAGGGCTTGAGCGGCTAAAATTTGTTCTCGAACTTGTGTATTGGTTGCCCAACCTGTAATTTCAATGTAATCTTTGAGATTGAGTTGAGCGATCAGAGTTTCCATTCGTTGGCGAAATGGCCCATCTCCGACAAATACCAGCTTAAATTGAATTCCTTGGGCTGCAAGTTGACTAACCGCTTCAAGGAGGACTAAATGACCTTTTTGTTCGCTCAAACGCCCGATACAAACTAAGCGCGGTTCATCAGGAATGGGAACGTGAGGTTGGTCTAGAAACAAGTGATCAACTCCACAGCGAACGACCTGAATTTTAGACCATTGTTTGTAGTCACACCAGCGATACAGTTGACTTTTTCCAAAAGAACTAATAGCGACAACAAAACTAGCTCGATTGATTTTTTCGGTTAAATTAATGGCTTGAGGTTGATCAAATTCTTCAGGGCCATGAACAGTAAAGCTATAAGTTGGCCCTCCTAAAGCGTGACAAAACATCGCAACAGTGGTGGAATTTGTCCCAAAGTGAACGTGAATATGTTCAACCTGTGACTCTAAAACCCATCGTAACATCACACAGGCTTCTGCCAGATAGATCAGATGATACAGGATACCCCGTTCAGATTTTTGACCGACTTGGAAAGCGAGTCTGAGGGCGGAAAAGAAACGAAAGGGACGAGTGACAATTCCCCACAATACACTTAAAAATAAACCGATTGCTCCCACTTTGAGAATAAATCGAGTTTTGGTAAATTCCTGTTTATCCGCTTCGTCTACTAATTGACTTTCTAAAGAACGAACAGAAAATCTCTGAACTTCAATTCCTGTGGCTTCAACCGCCAAGATTTCCCGACGAATGAAGCTATGGCTAACTTTAGGATATTGGTTAACAAGATAGGCAATTTTCATGGTTTTAAAAGTGACAGGTTTCAGGGGTGAGATTTCGGAAGAGGGGGAAATATTAACTGTTCCCTAATCACAATTAATCAGTCAGGAGTTTGGTAGACCCGTCAATATTGTTGATGAGGAAATAGAACCCATCCCTACTTTAAATTAGCCCCGACTTGATCTCGTTCCGTTCTTACCCATTCTTTCTCCCGTTTAACAAGAAAACCGAAATAAAGCGGAATTTTCCAGAGGATATACACAGGTACACTGAGTAAAGTCCAGCCTGAAATTCGCTCTCGACCGTATTTTGCCCAAGCTGCTACAATTGCTACTAGCATTAGTCCACCTGTAATACTATTGAAAATAGCAGGTTGCCAAGATAAACCCAAAATTCCGACGATTGTACTAATAACTGTTATCCCTAACCATAGCATCACCAGCAAGGACAGAGGCGGTACAAACAGGTCTAAAGCCATTACCAATAAGTCGAGACGTTTTTGCTGAAGGGAGGCTTTTAGGAGTCGTGGAACTTGAGTTAGGATGGTTTGGAGATGGCCATGTTCCCAACGGGTTCTTTGTTTGGTAGCGGCTTGTTGCTGTTGAGGGAGAATACCTGTGACTCGCCCTTGGGGACAGTATAAAGGCGGATGACCTGCGATCGCTAAATCGACACCAAGCTGCATATCTTCGACAATATTACCACTGGCAACGCTGATTTGACGCAAAATTGACCAGGGAAAAGCCATTCCCGTTCCAGTTAAAGCACAAGGGAAATTGAGGCGTTCAAGTCCTTGAGGACGAACTTGATTTTTGACTAAAAAGGCTAAGGCTGAGATCGAGTCTTTGGGTGTAGGTTGATCGGGAATTTCCATTAAGTATAAAGCTTGTACGGGTCTTCCGGTAGCGATCGCTTTTTGAGTAATTTGTTCTAGGGTTCCCGGTTCGACTCTACTATCGGCATCAACCATCACTAAAACATCGGGCGGATCAGTTTCTAAGAAGCGCAAACCATAGTCTAAAGCGTAACCTTTTCCGCGTTGATCGGGGTTTTGACGTTCTAAAACGGTGACTCCGGTTTGACGGGCAATGTCGGCTGTTTTATCGGTACAGTTATCGGCAATTACGATTATTTTATCCTGGTTTTTTAATTGAGGTAATAAAGATTTAATTGTAGCTATAATTCCCAATTCTTCATTATGAGCTGGAATTAAAATTGTCACTCGTGGCTGGAAGTTATTTAGGGATGAATCTTTAGATAAGTCAGGAAAGACAGCGAAAATACATTCAAAAACAAAGACCAAAATTGGAATGGCTAATCCTAGCGCTATTCCCAAAATAAAAAGAATTAAGAATCCGCTCATACTTGACCTCTAATTTCCGCCTATCTCTTAAAATTTTATCAGGTCAAATTGGTGATGACAAGATAAATTTTTGTCCGGAATCTTAAATTGTATAATAAAGTTCACATTTTTTGTCTCTATAAATCGATAGATCTAGGTCTAACTTTTGGAAATGCTGGCCCGTATAATTTTAACTCTCCTGCCCCCGAATCACCGATTGAAGTGGCGAATAGTAGAACTTTACAAAAACTTTAATAAACTCGAAAAAATTTTACACAGTCTTTCCCTCGTGGGAGTCTAAGCTTGATAGGATCGCAAAAGTAGCTCAGTTAAATTCTAGATTAATCCAGATGCGATCGCTCCGGGTCAGAAGATTGCTGTAACTGACACTGTAGAAATACCACAACAAAGGGCTGACGATCACTAAAGAGAAGGATTATACTGGATTCGATAGAAATTCATTATAAAGTGAGGACTGCCTGATGTCTCTGTCAGATTTCAGAGTGAGGCTGATATTAGTTCAGCAGATGTGCAGAATGATTGACCGACGATTTAATTTGGACGTGTATCAACAGGTCAAAGCCTAATTTAGTAAAAATAGGGGTGTAGACTTCAAATTATTTTTTGAAACGAAGAACAATGCAAATCCAATCGATTGGGATATCTGTCACCAACTTAACCCTATATACGATTCTCAGTCTGAATCTACAATTACCCGTTTTTGCCCAAAATCGACCGTTGATTCCTCCCGTAAATCAGACTCCGAATGCGACAGAGTTACCCCAACTCGATAGTACCTATAATCTGGGTACTGGTGATCGACTGCGGTTGGATGTATTTGGAGTTGAAAAGTATAGCGGGGAGTATCTGGTTTCAACGGATGGAACACTGAACTTACCCGGAATTGGTACGGTTCCAGTACAAGGACTGACGTTACCCCAAGCCCAAGCCCGCATCTCTGAGCGATATCGTGCTTTATTGAAACAGCCTGTAATCACTCTGAGTTTGATTGAATTTCGTCCAGTACAGATTGCGATTTCAGGAGAAGTGAAGCGTCCGGGGTCTTATCGGATGGCGGGAGTTCCAGGTCAAGCAGGGGGGGGTGATGGACAACTTCCCCGAGTCACACAAGCGATTCAGTTGGCTGGAGGTTTAACAAAGGCGGCCGATTTAAGTCGTATTCAGCTTCGACGGACGACACCCAATGGTTCAGTCGTGACCTTAAACCTACAAGAGTTGCTAGAACAGGGAAGTTTGAACCAAGACCCAATTTTACTCGATGGGGATAGTATTTATGTTCCGACAGCAGTGAGTATTGATTCCTCCCAGATTCGTCAAATTGTTTCATCGGGTTTGGTTTCAGCAGAAAATGAACCGTTACAAGTGGTTGTCGTTGGCCAAGTATTTCGTCCGGGAGCTTACACGGTAAGTGCAGAAAATGATAACTCCAATCCGCCGACAGTGACCCAAGCGATTCAAATTGCGGGAGGAATTACCAACTCAGCCGATATTCGGAATGTAGAAGTTCGTCGAATTACAAGAACAGGCTTACAAACGACTGAGATTAATTTGTGGGAACTGCTTCAGTCTGGTGATATCAATCAAGATCCTTTTCTGCAAGAAGGGGATACAATTGTAATTCCGACAGCTTCAGAGATAGATCCAGAGGAAGTAGAAGCTTTAGCAACTGCCAGTTTCTCACCAGAAACGATTAATGTTAATGTCGTTGGAGAGGTGGTAGACCCCGGTATTTTGCAAGTTCCTCCTAATACGCCTCTCAATCAGGCTATACTCGCAGCAGGGGGATTTGATAGTATTCGCGCTCGTAAACAAGAGGTAGAATTAATTCGCCTAAATCCGGATGGTTCAGTGACTCAGGAGAATCTTACTATTGATCTAGCCCAAGGAATCAACGATCAAAATAATCCGATCTTACGGAATAACGATATTGTTGTGGTTAGCCGATCAGGTTTAAGTCGTTTTGGAGATGCCACATCAGAATTTTTTAGACCTGTAAGGGATATTATCACTCTAGGTGCAGTTTTGAGATTATTTGGAGGTAATTAATTATTCGGTTTGATGAGAAAGTTTTTATTGAGAGACGCTTTGAATTGTAATGGGTAATCCCCGCAAGATTGTGGGGAGCTTTGGGAATCTCAAGCTTCCAACCTGCATCCTTTGATGCTGTCATTCAAATGCTCAATGATTAAGATAGAGTAAGACTATTTAAAGTTCTAGGTAATTATGCAGCGCGATACTGTAGCAATTGACTCAGATGATCTAAAGGGTTCACAATTTGCCGATGAGACGGAGGAGTTGACAGCTTCTTCGACTGGCGGCGGGTTGAGTTTAGGCCCAGTGTTAAGAACCGTTCAGCGAAAAATTATTTTGATTGCTGGGGTAGCTGGAATTGCCACCATTGCAGCCAACAGGTTTATTGAAGACCCACCTCCAACTTACGTGGGCAATTTTCAGATGTTGGTTGAACCTGTGACTTCAACCGATAAGTTGACTGATCCTTTAACCCTTAACCGCACCCAAGGAAACCCCAACGATAATTTATTTAATTTAGATTATCCCACTCAGCTAGAGATTTTGCAAAGTCCAGAAGTTTTAGATGAAATTGTTGCGAAGGTTCAAACGCAATATCCAGACTTTAATCTGAAAAAAATTCAAAAGAACTTAGTCGTTGAGCGTTTAATTGGAGAAAACAGGAGATTTGATATAACTAAAATTCTAGAAATTAAATACGAAGGCTTAGATCCGGGTTTGATTGAGCTAGTCTTACAAGAAACGGCTGAACGGTATTTGACATATAGTGTAGAGGAGCGCAGTAGTGGTCTTCGCGAAGGGATAAAATATATTGATACTCAACTCCCGGACTTAGAAAAACGGGTGAATAGCTATCAAAATCAACTCCAAAACTTGCAACAAGATTATCAACTCTTTAATCCCCAAACTCGGGGAGAAGAACTCTATGAACAAATTCGCCAACTTGAGGCTCAACGAAATGAAACTCAAAGACAACTTCAAGAATTAACAACTCAGTACAATAATCTGCAAGCTAAACTGAATTTAACCCCCGATGAAGCGATTGCGGCTTCGAGCTTGAGTGAAGCTCCTAACCGAACTCAATTATTAGCCAGTTTAGCAGGAATTGAAAACGAAATTGCTAAACAGTCTGCGGTTTATAATAATAATACGCCGGAGATGCAATTACTCCTGCAACAACGAGCCAATATTCAGCAATTACTAGATCAAGAAACCCAAAGAGTTTTAGGTGAAAATTCCTCAACAATTTCGCCAAGTTCTTCAGTTTTAGGATTTCAAAGTTCAATTCGTCAGCAACTGATTGGACAGCTTGTGGAAGTCAGCAATCAAATCCAAATGCTCGAAGTTCGTTTAGCTGGATTAGAGCAATCTCAATCCCAGTTAGAGCAACAAGCGGTAGTTTTCCCGAGTATTTCTCGTCGATATGCAGAATTACAACAACAACTTGAACTCGCCAATGGAAACCTCAGGCGACTGCTCGAACAGCGAGAAAGACTGCTCCTAGACACGGCTCAAGATAACGTTCCTTGGGAAGTAATTTCTCAACCTCAAGTTACAGAAGGTGAAAGTGATGGGGGATCGAAAAAGTTAATTATGGGTCTAGGTGGCGGTTTAGCGGTGGGATTGGCTCTGGCTCTTTTAATCGAGAAACTCCACAATATTTTCTACAGCATTGATGATCTCAAGGATGCGATCAAGCAGCCGATTTTAGGGATTATTCCCCGCCAGAAACGACAATCTACTCTGAGCTTATTTGGGAGTTCTCAACAAAAGCTCTCTCAATTTATGGATGCTTTTGATGCGCTTTATGCAAATATCCGCTTTCTCTATGGAGATTCTCCAATACGTTCCTTAGCAGTTTGTTCGGCTGAGTCTGGAGATGGAAAATCCATGGTAGCTTTACATCTGGCTCAAACCATTGCGAGTATGGGTCAAAAAGTATTAATTGTTGATGCTAACTTACGTCATCCGCAACTCCATCAAAGCTTAGGTTTACCCAACCAAAAAGGACTCAGCAATCTTCTGACTGATAGCCGCATTGCTCCGAGTATTCTGATTCAACAGTCGGCAATGGCAGATAACCTATTTGCCTTAACTGCGGGAGTGCCAACCGCCGCAGCAATTAAACTTTTAGGGTCAGCTCAGATGCGGCATATCGTCGATGAACTTCAGAAGACATTTGACCTGGTAATTTACGATACACCTCAGTTAAAAGACTATACCGATGCAACTTTTCTCACCGGACATCTCGATGGTTTGATTATGGTGGTCGGAATTGCCAAAACCCATCAATCTGTGACTGAAAATGTACTCGCTCAACTCAATAAGTTTCATCTCCCCTGTTTAGGTGTGGTGGCTAACCATACCCAGCGTTACTCCGACCGTAAAAATGCTCCTTACTTAGCACAGACAATTTCTGTTCAGAACACAACAGAAGAGATGGAACCGTTGATCTAAGTCTGACTTTCAGCGAGTTATCGGTGAAACCGCAACAATAGAAAGTCCTGACTTCCTGATGAAACATTGAACTTAATTTAAGAAAACATCAGGGTAGCCATCTTCACAATAGACTTGAGAGGTTAGGTCGTGTATTCGGCATTAATCTTCACATAGTCATAACTCAAATCACATCCCCAAGCTTTCCCTACGCCTGAACCATTTCCTAACTTGACTTGAATTAAAACAGTATCACTTTTGAGATATTCTCCCGCCGATGCTTGTGTCAAATACTGACTGGCTGCGGCTCGATCAAACGGTAAAGGTTGACCCTTTTCCATCAGAACAAACTCTCCCAATTGAATCCGTAGATCTTCTTGCTTAAAGTTGACCCCGGCCCGTCCGGCAGCGGCGGCAATTCTTCCCCAATTGGGATCATGGCCAAAAATTGCTGATTTCACCAGTGATGATCCGACAATCGTTTTCGCCACTTGACGAGCATCAGGTTCATCGGGAGCGCCACTGACTTGCACTTCAATCAAACAAGTCGCTCCTTCACCATCGCGAGCGATCGCTTTGGCTAAATGTTCACAAACTGCGGTGAGCATAGCTTCAAGTTGATCGGCTTCTGGCCCTTTCCCTGTAATTGCAGGAGTACGAGATTGACCATTAGCCAATGCAATCAAAGTATCGTTGGTGCTGGTATCACCATCAACGGTAATCTGATTAAAACTGCGATTAGTGGCTCGACTTAACATTTCTTGCCATAACGGGGGTGAAACGGCCGCATCACAAGTGACAAACCCTAGCATCGTCGCCATATTGGGATGAATCATTCCAGACCCTTTAGAAATTCCCCCAATCCGAACAGGGCGATCGCCAAACGTTGTTTCTAAAGCAATGGATTTTGTGACTAAATCGGTGGTAATAATGGCACGGGATGCGGCTTCTCCTCCCGACTCTGAAGCTTGTGCCACTAACTGCGGAATAGCGGCTTTGAGGGCATCCATTTTTATGCGTTGACCGATTACCCCTGTCGAAGCCAGTAAGACCGATTCTGGTGCGATATTCAAGGCCTTAGCTAAGACTTCGGAGCTTTCGACGGCATCGAGCCAACCCTGTTCTCCGGTCGCCGCATTTGCCTGTCCCGCATTACATAAAATCGCCCTCGCACTAGATCGAGCTTGTAGTTGTTGACGACAATAATCGACACAGGCTGCTCGGACTTGCGAGGTTGTAAAGACTCCGGCGGCGATCGCATCGACATCTGACAAGATTAATGCCAAATCGGGTGCGCCCGATGGTTTTAATCCCGCAACGATACCGGAGGCTTGATATCCTCTGGGTGCGGTTATACCCCCTGAAATCTCAGTCCAATCTGACATGATTTACCCTCCCCCCTGTCACTTTCTACAGAGGTAATTAGCGTTTCAAGCCCTTTATTGTAACCTACCTCTGCCTAAAGGCAATAGGCTTTTAGTCGCCCTTTGGAAGTTGGGGAGAGGAGGAGTTGGGGAAATTTTGACCTCACGACTTTTGATCAGGAATTAGTCGGGGCAATTTATGAACTGCCCTTGTTTTCGGTGATTGAAGAATCATCTACAGCCCTAAATCGAGCTTCCACTGTTTTAATTGCCCGATATTTCCGGGGGCGCAGTCAATCACCAACAGTTGCCAACTCCCTTGAGGTGAAAGATTAAGAAACTGCCTTAAATAGGGTGTTGTTTGCAGTGAATAAGTCTTTTGTAACTGCGTTTGACGACCCAACATCCGATTTTGGAGTAACACTTTCTCCCCATTCGGTGCTACCAACCACACCTCAAGATCTCCCAAAAAGCTATGTTCGATTTCTAAGGTGACTTGAATATCTTGCAGGGGAGAGGTTTCAGAAATGACGATCGAGCTTTTAATGCCTTGAGGCTGATCATCGGGAATTTCCAGGGTTCGATTATTGGTTTCGACCAGACGCCGAGAAGGTTTTTGAAAAGTTACTCGTTGACTTTGTGCCATTCTCACGGCTTGATAAGCATTCACTTTACCATAGCCAAACCACTGAGAATAACCATTTCGATCATAACTTCCCAGACGAACCCCTAATTGTGGATCGGGGTCAGGATCAATCACTTTATCGGCTGTTTGTTCGAGAATGCGTCGGACTTCTTGAGCGGTGAGATCGGGGTTCGCGG
>Ga0207419_1000601_pt1 | contig 31002 bp, 24 predicted proteins | sample ElkSloMetagenome_4_FD_184723 | JGI IMG/M metagenome (GOLD analysis project Ga0207419, IMG submission 184723) | Hot spring microbial communities from Elkhorn Slough, Monterey Bay, USA - MD2A (version 2) | ecosystem: Environmental > Aquatic > Marine > Intertidal zone > Estuary: Microbial mat ... | reverse complement strand
AGGTGTTTTTATTACATCATTACCATAAAATCCAGCATCCTGACTTTGATCATCAGTCACTATTAATATCACGTTTCGCTCCGGTTGCTTTTGAGCTACCGCGGGTATTGATAATACAATTAAAATGAAGACAAAAAATCTAGAAATCATAATTACAGTTGATGGTTAGACATGCTTTCCAGCGCGATCATAAGCGCGTGAGTACCCTTTTTGCCATGCCCCTGAGCCTTAGTAGCCATATAAATTTGATGAACCAAAGCAAGCCCGGGCAGTGAAAGATTCATGTTGTTTGCCTCATGCAAAGCTATGCCCATATCTTTGATAAAATGGTCGACAAAAAAACCGGGGTCAAAATTTTTATCAACAATTCGGGGTGCCAAGTTATCCAAAGTCCAACAGCCTGCTGCCCCTTTACTTATAGATGCTAGCATCGTATTTAAGTCTAACCCTGCTTTGCTGCCATATAGTAAACTTTCGCACACTCCAATCATGGTGCCGGCAATAGTTATTTGATTGCACATTTTAGTATGTTGACCCGACCCTGCCAATCCTTGATAAACTATGTTTTTTCCCAATAACTCAAAAATTGGCATTAAATTATCAACGGCTTCTTCTGCACCTCCAATCATTATTGAAAGAGCACCTTTTTCAGCTCCTACATCACCACCAGAAACAGGGGCATCTATACTTATGCATTCTTTATTTTTTGCTTCTTGAGCTATTTTTTCAGCCAGAGAAGGCTTGGTGGTAGTCATATCTACTAATATTTTATTGTTTACCGGTGCAGCAAATATTCCTTCATCGCCAAAATATACCTCTTCAACATCTTCCGGGTAGCCCAAAATGGTAAATACTATGTCAGCTTTCATGGCCACTTCTTTAGGGTTTTCGCACCATTCAGCACCCAAGTCCATCGAGGGCTGTGCTTTACTTTTAGTTCTGTTAAAAACAAACCCCGGGTAACCATTATTTAAAATATGTGAAAACATGTGCTTTCCCATCACTCCCGTACCTATCCATCCTATTTTTGTATTCTGAGGTTCAATATTTTTTGCGGCCATTCTATTAAAAATTTATAAATTGAAAAAATCATTATACAAAGCAAAAAGAATTGAAGCAAAGAAGCAAAATATTGAACTTCTAAATGATAAATCTTAATCATGTAAAATTTGCTGATTTACAGACAATATTCTACTGACAAAATGGCATTTTTAGCCAAACATTTACTAATTTTGCAGTTTAAAATTTGAAAAGAGAATATGACAAATCTTATCAAAGACATAGATATACTATCAGATAAAAAAGAAAATGAAGAAGCTTGCGAAACAGTAAAGGTGAGCAAAGAACAAAATACCGGTAAAAACAGAAAGCTGTACATAGAAAGTTATGGCTGTCAGATGAATTTTTCTGATAGTGAAATTGTATCATCTATCATGCAAAAGGGAGGATTTGATACTACTGCAGATGTAGAACAGGCAGATACCATTTTTATCAATACTTGTTCAATTAGGGATAAAGCAGAGCAAACCGTACGAAAAAGACTTTCAGTATTTAATGCTATTAAAAGAAAGAAACCTGAAATAATAGTTGGGGTGCTTGGTTGTATGGCCGAAAGGTTGAAAAAGCAATTGCTTGAAGAAGAAAAAATAGTAGATATTGTAGCAGGCCCGGATGCCTACAGAGATTTACCTCAATTGGTTTCTCAGGTTGACGATGGTCAAAAAGCAGTAAATGTATTTTTGTCCAGAGAAGAAACTTATGCCGACATAAGTCCTGTAAGATTAAATTCTAATGGGGTAACCGCCTTTATTTCTATCATGCGGGGCTGTGACAACATGTGTTCTTTTTGTGTAGTACCGTTTACACGCGGTCGTGAGCGCAGTAGAGATGCCTACTCCATTGTAAATGAAGCAACTGACTTGTATAACAAAGGATACCGGGAGGTAACATTGCTGGGGCAAAATGTGGATAGCTATAAATGGGAAAGTGACACCAGCAATGAAAAAGTGAATTTTGCCCAGCTATTAGAAAAAGTTGCCCTTGTGCATCCTGATTTAAGAATTAGGTTCAGCACCTCACATCCTAAAGATATTACAGATGAGGTATTGCATACAATGAAGAAGTATGAAAATATCTGTAATTATATACATTTGCCTGCCCAAAGTGGCAATACCAGGGTGTTGGAAATTATGAACAGAACCTACACTCGTGAATGGTACATGGATCGAGTAGATGCAATCCGACGCATATTAGGGGAGGAATGTGGCATTTCATCAGATATGATTGCCGGTTTCTGTACCGAAACTGAGGAAGAGCATCAAGACACGATAACTTTAATGGATTATGTAAAATATGATTTCAGTTACATGTTCATGTATTCTGAAAGACCAGGTACCTATGCTGCCAAAAAATACAAAGACGATATTCCGCTTGCCATAAAGAAAAGAAGATTGCAGGAAATTATTGATAAACAGAAAAACTTGTCTTTAAAAAGAAATAAGTTAAACATTGACAAAGTGCATAAAGTGCTAGTTGAAGGCACATCCAAACGCTCGGATGAACAACTACAAGGCCGCAATAGTGCTAATAAAGTTATTGTTTTTCCCAGAAAAAGTTACCAACCCGGAGATTACGTGAACGTATTGGTAACTGACTGTACTTCGGCGACCTTAATCGGAAAAGCATTGGAAGAAAAAGAAGTTGCTGTATGAGAGAACAGGAAATACAAACCATAAAACAACGCTTTGAAATAATTGGAAACGCCCATTTGCTTAATCATGCCATACAGGTTGCAAGTCAGGTAGCCCCTACTGATATGACTGTACTTATTACCGGCGAAAGTGGTAGTGGTAAGGAATCATTTTCAAAAATTATTCATTCGCTCAGCACCCGCAAGCACGGTCAATTTATTGCAATTAACTGTGGGGCCATACCGGAGGGTACCATTGATTCAGAGCTTTTCGGACATGAAAAAGGATCTTTTACTGGTGCCCATGATACACGTAAAGGTTATTTTGAAGTAACTAATGGCGGCACCATTTTCCTGGATGAAATTGCCGAAACTCCTTTAAATACTCAGGCAAGGCTTTTAAGGGTATTGGAATCCGGAGAATTCATTAAGGTAGGATCTTCCAAAGTTCAAAAAACCGATGTTCGCATAGTAGCGGCAACTAATAAAAACCTATTAGAATCAGTACAAAAAGGTAAATTTAGAGAAGACTTATATTATCGCTTAAGCACGGTACCTATTTATGTGCCCCCTTTGCGCGAACGAGGGGAAGATATTGTATTACTATTTAGAAAATTTGCATCAGACTTTTCTGAAAAGTATCGCACCAAACCTTTGCAACTTACCGAAAATGCTAAGCATGTAATAATGAAATATCGCTTTCCCGGCAATATCAGGCAATTGAAAAATCTGGTGGAGCAAATATCGGTCCTGGAGATCAATCGTGAAATTAACTCCGAAACTTTATTGAGATATTTGCCTCGGGAAAACAGTATGGTTCCTGCATTGTACAGTGAACAAAAAGAGGCTGAGGCAAAATTCACAGAGCGAGATCTGCTTTATAAGGTACTTTTTGAAATGCGTAATGACATGACCGAGTTGAAAAAACTTGTGCTGCAAATGTTGCAGAAAGGAGACTATAGTGACGATATGCTACAGGAAAATGAAGACCTGTTTCGTAATATTGACCATAAATCTAAAAATGCAGAAAGTCTGGAAAGCCAATATATGCTAGAGGAGCATAACAAAAAGCATGCTCATCCATTTGAAATATCACCCCTTAATCAAGAAAATAACCATCAAAAATTTGCCTCGGTTCCGGAAGGTGATGATGAAGATATTGAAGATATTGTGCATATAACAGAAAATGATGAATCATTGTCGTTAGAAAAGAAGGAAAAAGAATTGATAATCAAAGCCTTAAGCAAAAATAATAATAAAAGAAAATACGCGGCACAAGATTTGGGGATATCCGAACGTACTTTGTATAGAAAAATAAAACAGTATGAATTGGATAACAGCTAAGGTAAGGTTTGGGTCAATAATTTTATTATTTCTGGCAATTTTGTCAGGGTGCGGTATATATTCTTTCTCGGGTATTGCTATCGATTATAATAAAATTAAAACCATTTCAATCCAAAGATTTTACGATGAAGCTAATGGAGGCCCACCTAACCTGGCTCAGTTGTTTACTGAAAACCTCAGAGATTATTACCAACAGAACACACAACTTACACTTGAAAGTTCTAGTGGAGATTTGCAGTTGTCAGGAAGTATAACAGGTTATAACTTTAGCCCTGTAGCGCCTAGATCGTCTGGAAGCCCCACAGAGGCTGATGTTGCAGGTCTTCAACGTTTAACTATACGGATTCAGGTAAATTATGTAAATTTGATTGAACCCGAGGCGAGTTTCGAAAAATCATTTTCGTTTTATGATGACTACAATCCTGACACACAGGAGTTGTCTTCAGTTGAAGACGAACTGATCGAAACAATAACTGAACAAATAATTTATGATATTTTTAATGCTACGGTGGCCAATTGGTAACCCAGCATTGAATGGTTTTTAGTAAGAATTTTAAAATATAAGGATATATTGTGGAAAAGGAGAAAATTGTCGACTTAATTAGAAACCCACAAAATATAAGTAGGGAAGATATTTACACGTTGGAAAAATGGGTTAGTCAATACCCGTATTTTCAGCTTGGGCACATCTTGATAGCTAAAATAGCTAATGATAATAAAATACCCAACAAAGAAGTGAAATTGAATTATGCTGCTATTTATTCTCCCAACCGGGGAGTTTTAAAAGGGATCATATTACGTAGTTTATCAGATTTTTCTCAATATAAAAATAATAGTATTTTTACTGAGCAATCAGATTTGGCTAATAATAGTGCTGATGAAGTGGCCAGCCCACCATTTAGTGATCCTGTGGGTGAAGAGCTACAGATTAAAAGTGATAACTACAATCAGAAATTAAAAGAAGAATACCTTTTAAAAAAGGAAAGACACGAATCAGAGTCAGTACGTGAAGAAATGGAAGACGAAATACCAGCACCCAAGGTAAACCAAAATATAGTAAATGAGGTGTTGGCAAACTTAGAAAAAGCTAAAAAGCTAAAAAAAGAATTTTTGGACAGAGACAGAGAAGCCGAAATTTATAGCCCTTCTCCTTCCCATGAGCATCAAGAATCAGAAATAGAAACTTTTGACGAAGAAGAAATTGAAGAGAATGTAGCAGCATCCAACCAGCGAGATTTAATAGATACTTTTATTGAAAATGAAAAGCACCTAGGTAAAATAAAGCCCCGACTTAACAGCGAGAATCAATCTGACCTATCTGAGAGAAGTACATCCTTATCTGATGACATGGTTTCTGAAAATTTGGCCACCATTCTGCGCAAACAAGGTAAAAAAGAGAAAGCAATTGATATTTATAAAAAATTAATTTGGAAATTTCCACAAAAAAGGGCTTACTTTGCAACTTTAATTGAAGAATTGAAAAATAACTAATTAAGCATGTTTGAATTTCTTATTATTTTAGCCTTGATCACGGCTGTATTGTTAGTGTTGGTTGTTTTAGCACAAAATTCAAAAGGAGGAGGATTGTCAAGCCAATTTGGTGGTAGTGGATCCAGTCAACTGATGGGTGTAAAACGAACAACCGATTTATTAGAAAAATTGACCTGGGGATTGGCAATTGCGCTATTCGTGTTTTCGCTTAGTTCTAGTTTTATGATTCCCGAGTATGCACAAGAAGAGGGAGTGACCAGCCCTAATTTGGAAAAAGCTAGAGATAGAGCTAACTTACCAGGTATAGATACAGAATTAGCGCCTAACTCTGAATTAGATACTACTGGCGGAGATGAAAATTTCAGTGAAGAAGATATTCTGGATTTGGAAGAACAACAATAAATTGAATATCAGTAAAAAATATAGCCGGGCATATCACCCGGCTTTTTTTATGCTGCCGTGTTAATACTTCGCACCAGGAGGCGTTTTGCTATTGGTAAAAATGTTTGTTCGAAAGGCAAATTTAATTTTGCAGATATTAAATAAGTTGCAGGATTAGGCATATTCTTATATTTTTTAATTAGTCCTAATTTAATAGACTCGTACGTACTATTAATTGATTTAGGCACCGTTTCCAGATATTCAGTATTAACTGCTCGATAAGTTTCATCAGCACTCTCAAACACGGTCACCAAATATTTATAAACTTCCAGGTCCGTTTTTACATTTTGACTTAGTAACAAATAACCCTCCTTGGCATATAAAGGTGATAAACCAATCGTTTGAATTTGCACCTTTTCTTCTACAAATTCATAGATACCCTTTCCTTCTTCCAGCAGATCTTTAAATCTTGTAAGAGCAAAATCAATTATCACTTCCATTTCGCTCATAATTTCATCATCTTCAACAATTGACTTATAACTAATTTTTAATTTTTCAAAATCAGCTTTACTGATCATTTTAGGAAAGTTTTCATAAATCAATTGCTTGTTTTCTTTAATCGAAAGTAAATTACGATAGTGAAAAACCAGGTCTGACAAAAAGGGATATAAAATATGACCCTGGAAATTTTGTCTGACATCTTTTAAGTAGGCCAGTAAAATATACTTTTTGTATTCAAAATCAATCAGGCCTTTTGTTAACCAATCTTTAGGTAATTCAGTCATAAATTTCTAATTTTTAAAAACTTCCGAAAATATATTAAGAAAAACGAAATTAGTCAAGAGATTCCTATGGCAATGTCAGGTTTTTTTGAAACTTGCAGCATTTTAGTCCGATTATCTGCAAAAATGTCAGCATTTATGAAAAAATTGCTGCATCATATCCTTTGGCACATTAAATGCAATTGGCTGAACAGTTATTTTACAAATAGTAATAGTATAAACTAAAAACATAGAAAGAAAAATGTCTAACGTAAACATCAAACCTTTAGCAGACAGGGTTCTGGTTGAGCCAGCTGCAGCGGAAGAAAAAACAGCTTCTGGTATTATCATTCCTGATACTGCCAAAGAAAAGCCTCAAAAAGGAAATGTAATAGCAGTAGGAAACGGCAAAAAAGATGAGCCTCTTACTGTAAAAGAAGGCGATCAAGTACTTTATGGTAAATATTCAGGTACTGAAGTAACCATAGAAGGAAAAGATTATTTAATCATGCGAGAATCTGACATTTTCGCCATCGTATAAATCCAATTTATAAAATCATTTTTTGAAAACAACAAATCTAAAATATTAATTTATTATGGCTAAAGAAATATTATTCGATAGTGAAGCTAGAAATAAGCTAAAAGCAGGAGTTGAAACTATTGCAGATGCAGTAAAAGTAACTCTGGGCCCAAAAGGAAGAAACGTAATTCTTGATAAGAAATTTGGTGCACCTACAGTAACCAAAGATGGTGTAACAGTAGCAAAAGACATCGAATTAAAAGATCCTATCAAAAACATGGGTGCTCAGTTAGTAAAAGAGGTTGCCTCAAAAACTGCTGATAATGCTGGTGATGGTACTACTACTGCTACAGTATTAACCCAGGCAATATTTGCAAGCGGTATCAAAAACGTAGCTGCCGGTGCCAACCCTATGGATTTGAAAAGAGGAATTGACAAAGCAGTAGCTGCAGTTGTATCAAACCTTCAAGCACAATCTAAGACCATCAGCGGCAACAATGAAATTTCTCAAGTAGCTGCCATTTCTGCTAACAACGATCCTGAAATTGGTAAAATGATTGCCGATGCTATGGAGCAAGTAGGCACAGATGGTGTGATCACGGTAGAAGAAGCAAAAGGTACTGAAACAGAAATTAAAACTGTTGAAGGTATGCAATTTGATCGTGGATACTTATCTCCATATTTCGTTACCAACACGGAAAAAATGGAAGCAGAGTTGGAAAACCCATACATCCTTATCTACGATAAAAAAATATCGACCATGAAAGAATTACTGCCAATATTAGAAGCAGTAGCGCAAACTGGTCGTCCGTTGATTATTATATCCGAAGATGTAGATGGTGAAGCCTTAGCTACTTTAGTGGTTAACAAAATTAGAGGCGCATTAAAAATTGCAGCAGTTAAAGCTCCCGGCTTTGGCGATAGAAGAAAAGCAATGCTAGAAGATATTGCTATGTTGACTGGTGGTACTGTAATTTCCGAAGAAAGAGGTTACAAATTAGAAAGTGCTACAATTGAATATTTAGGTCAGGCCGAAAAAATAAATATCGATAAGGATAATACTACTATCGTAAATGGCGCTGGAAGTACTGAAGATATTCAGGCACGAATCGCTCAGATTAAATCTCAAATAGAAAACACTACTTCTGATTACGACAGAGAGAAATTGCAAGAGAGACTTGCTAAATTATCTGGCGGTGTAGCTATTCTATACATAGGAGCTGCAACAGAAGTAGAAATGAAAGAGAAGAAAGATAGAGTAGATGATGCATTACATGCTACCAGAGCTGCAGTAGAAGAAGGTGTAGTTGCCGGTGGTGGTGTAGCTTTAATTAGAGCTTTAGATGCCCTTGATTCTCTATCTACTGATAACCTTGATCAGGAAACAGGAGTTAAAATAGTTCGTCAAGCGCTAGAGTATCCATTAAGAGTAATCGTAGAAAATGCGGGAATGGAAGGTAGTGTAGTGGTACAGAAAGTACGAGAAGGAAAAGATGACTACGGTTATAATGCTCGTGAAGACAAATATGAAAACTTATTTGCTGCCGGTATTATTGACCCAACTAAAGTTACTCGTTTAGCACTTGAAAATGCAGCTTCTATTGCTTCTCTATTATTGACTACAGAATGTGTAGTTGCTGATCAAGAAGAAGACGATAAAGCTCCAGCTCCTGCTGGTCCTCCTATGGGCGGCGGCATGGGCGGCATGATGTAAAAACGTGCTTTAGCAAACAAATTATCAAGAGCCGGTTAGCGATAACCGGCTTTTTTTATCTCTTTTCTTTTTGAATTTACTGCACAACAACAAGTACATTTTGTCGTACTATCATATTTCTAAATTCATGTAATAAATTTGATAATTAACCAGCACTAACCTCTTTAAAAATGGCTACTTTTAACCTGTTTTACAAATTAATAACATTACTAAAGAATTGCCTGGTTTTATTAATCATATCCGCTTTCAGTTAAATAACTATATAAGTCTACCGGCCAGAGAAACTTATGATTGGCAATTATTTCAATTTGAAATTGCTCGTAACAATATAAGCCGGGTTGCCTTTTTTTCAATCATTATTGCTATTAGTGATTTTTTAATTGGCTTGGCCCTACATTTATTCTATTCATTGGATAGTAATATTCTACAGAAAATATTCTTCAATTATCTAATTTATGCACACCTTTTAATAATTATTACATTCACACTTCATCACTTTGTGGCTAAGCAACTGGCAAAAGATGTAGCAATGAATCAAAAATGGTGCAAGATTGTAACCTGGAGCTTTTCCATCCTCAGTATTACAATTGCTATCATGATTTCTTTGCTAGAAGAAAAGCTGGGTGGCATTACTTCTATCTATCTGATTGTAATCTGTACATTACTTATTATTTTTCATTGGAATATACACGAATCTATAATCCTTTTACTAGGCAGTAACCTCACTTACTTGCTTATTTTAAGTATTTTTAATGAAAATGGTATTATAAATACTGGACATATGGCATACACCATCATGTTTAGCTTGATATTTTTTCTTTTATCTCGTAATCATTTTAAAATAAAACTGCAAGAATTTATCCAATTGCAAGCAATAGAAAACCAGTCCAAAATTTTAAGAAATAAAAATGAGGAACTTAATATTGCTCATTCCACATTATCATCAATCAATAGAAACATTGTTCAGGGGTTTTTCAGAGTAGATCAAGAAGGCAATCTTTTATATGCCAACAAATTTTTGGCAGATCTTTTTGGTTTTGATTCTACCGAAGATATGATCAACCAATGGCATCCTTCTAATTTATTAAATAAGGATGAGCTACTGGCTATGCGCGAAGAGCTTCTAACAGAAAAGTTTATTAAAAATAAGGAGGTTAGCTTTAGTAGACCAGACAAAGCAGTTTTTTATGGCATCATCAATTGTTATCAGGAAGTCCAGAATGGCAAAGTATGCTTCGATGGAACGCTAATAGATAATACAGAAAGAAAAAATGAACAAACGCTTTTAGAAAATTTATCATTGGTTGCCTCCAAAACAGATAATGCTGTTTTCATAATTGATAATGATGAAAAAATAGAATGGGTCAATGATGCCTTTACCAACCAAACCGGTTATACACTTAAGGAAGCAAAAGGTAAAAAACCAGGCACCCTTTTTCAAGGTAAAAATATTGACCCAAATACTATATTGAAAATTGGTAATAGAATTTCAAAGGGGCTTAGTTTCACCGGCGAAATGCTAAATTATCATAAAAATGGACATGAGTTTTGGGTGCATATGGCTCTAAATCCCATTTTAAATCGTAATAATGAAATTGTGAAATACGTGGTAGTTCAGAGTGATATAACTGAGCGAAAAAATGTTGAAAAAGAATTAATAGAAGCTAAAGAAGAAGCAGAACGACTGGTAAAAGTAAAAGAAGAATTTTTGAGCATGGTAAGTCATGAGCTCAGAACTCCTCTGAATGCAGTGATAGGCATGAGTCACTTGTTACTACAGGAATCCCCTCGCCCTGATCAGGTACAAAGTTTACAATCGCTTAAAGTTTCAGCGGAGTATCTGCTTTCTTTAATTAACGATATTCTGGATTTTAGTAAAATTGAAGCAGGAAAAATAACCATTGATAATTCTGCTTTCAATTTTTACAATTTCATCCACTCTGTTGAGCAAACGTTCTTCTATTTAGCCGAAGAAAAAAATATTCAGTTTACGCTAAAATTGCCTTCGGCAGTTCCACCTGCTATTGTAGGGGATCCGGTTAGATTAAACCAAATTCTATTTAATTTATTAAGCAATGCCATTAAGTTTACTGATAATGGATTTGTAGCGTTAGATGTAGAGATCATCCATCAAAATACGCAAAAAATAAAACTTCAGTTTCATGTAAGAGATACAGGTATGGGAATACCCCAAGACAAGCTGGAAACAATATTCGATAGGTTCGAACAAGTAAATCCAAATTCCACTATAAGCAAACGAGGAGGAACTGGATTAGGTTTGGCTATTACTAAGAGCTTGGTAGAGATGATGGGGGGATTCATTAAAGTAGACAGTACGGTAAAAGTTGGTTCTACATTTTCATTTCAATTAACATTTGATATTAATCAGCAGGTGGTGCCTCAAGATACAATTCAGGACAGCAACGAGGACAATTTTGAAAAATTGAATTTGCTATTGGTAGAAGATAATAAGATCAATCAACTGGTCGCGATTAAATTCATGAAGAAATGGAACATCACTCACCAGGTAGTTGAAAATGGAAAACTAGCATATGAAGAAGCCCAAAAAAATCAATTTAATATGATTTTAATGGATTTACAAATGCCGGAAATGGATGGCTACGAAAGTTCCAGATTGATAAGAAAGCTGGATGGTTATAAAAATATTCCTATAATAGCGCTTACTGCTGCTTCATTAGAAGCTAAGGACGATGTTTATTCTGCTGGCATGAATGATTTTCTTATTAAGCCATTTAATCCGGTAGAGCTATATTCCAAAATTAAAAAGCATTGCCAGAGTACATTCGCATCAGACACAACTAACAAAGAATCAGATACAATTAATATAAGTGAAATTCAGCGTATAGCCAGTGGAGATCAACAATTTTTGCTTGAATTAATAGATATATGCATAGAACAATTTACTACCGTGCCTGCACAGCTGCAAAAAGCTTTTGATGAAAACCAGATGGATACTATATTAGGCATAATGCACAAGATAAAACCCTCGATCAAAATGCTTAAAAATTTTGATTTGGAAAAATCTGCTACTCAATTAACTACTACCTTAAAATCTAATGGAGCGTCTACTGAGAAAAAAATAAAACAACTGGAAAATTTCATTACTATCACTTCCCAAATCAATAAAAAACTGAAAAATAAATCAAGTGAACTAAAATCTATTATTTCTTAACATTAATAATCAATTTACTTTATCAGCTTCTTAAACTAATCCATGTCCTGGCTTTATACTTTTTTTCATTTTGCGCATAATTATTCGATATACGCCAAACTTATTGCATAAAAATGTTCTTTTAAAGGCACTTTATAATGCTAAATCGTAATGATACTCTTAATTTCGCAGTTGAAACTTATCAAATAATTTTCTTTTTAAAATATTTATGAAAAAGTATACAGTTGAGAATCAAGCTTTAGTGGACTGGATAGACGAATTAGAGAAACATTGTATGCCCGATAGCGTCTATTGGTGCGATGGTTCTAAAGAAGAATATGATCAGTTGGCTGGTCTCCTGGTTGAAAAAGGAACATTTACTAAATTAGATGAAGAAAAATGGCCCAATAGCTATGCTTGTAACTCCGATCCAAGTGATGTAGCAAGGGTAGAAGACAGAACCTTTATATGTTCACGCCGAAGAGAAGATGCAGGACCAACCAACAATTGGGTAGAACCCAAAGAAATGAAGCAAACCTTGAACGACCTTTTTAAAGGGTGCATGAAAGGCCGCACCATGTATGTAATTCCTTTTAGCATGGGTCCTGTGGGTTCGGACATTGCCCACATTGGCGTTGAGGTTACGGATTCGGAGTATGTAGTAGTTAATATGCACATAATGACGCGCGTTGGCAATAAAGTGATAGACGTATTGGGCGCTGATGGGGAATTTGTGAAGTGTCTACATTCTATAGGTGCTCCTTTAGAGTCAGGTCAGGAAGATGACAAATGGCCTTGTAATCCTACTACTAAATATATTGTTCACTACCCGGAAACCCGAGAAATTCAATCTTATGGCTCCGGGTATGGTGGAAATGCATTGCTAGGTAAAAAATGTTTTGCTTTGCGTATAGCTTCTAATATGGCCCGAGAAGAAAGTTGGCTAGCTGAACACATGTTAATTTTAGGTATAGAAGACCCTTCAGGTAATAAAACCTACGTGGCTGCAGCTTTCCCCAGTGCTTGTGGAAAAACAAACTTTGCCATGTTAATTCCTCCTGCCGATATGCAAAAGCAAGGCTGGAAAGTATCAACTGTAGGTGATGACATTGCCTGGATCAAACCTGGTAAAGACGGAAAACTTTATGCCATAAACCCTGAGTATGGTTATTTTGGTGTAGCCCCGGGCACCAATGAAAAAACCAATCCAAATGCCATGGCAAGTTTAAGAAAAAATGCCATTTTCACTAATGTTGGTATCACAGATGATGGTGACATATGGTGGGAAGGAATGTCAAAAACTCCCCCGGCAAATATGACTACCTGGACAGGCGAACGATATGACCCTAATAGTGGTAATCCCGCGGCCCACCCTAATGCCAGGTTTACAGCTCCGGCATACCAGTGCCCTAGTATCGATGATGCCTGGGAAGATCCTGCTGGAGTGCCTATAAGTGCATTTATTTTTGGTGGCCGTCGTTCTACTACTGTTCCTTTGGTTTATCAGGCAGTAAATTGGAATTTTGGTGTTTACCTGGCTTCTACCATGGGTTCAGAAATGACAGCAGCAGCTTTTGGTAATATTGGTAAAGTGAGAAGAGATCCTTTTGCAATGCTACCTTTCTGCGGTTATCATATGGCCAATTATTTCAACCATTGGCTGGAATTTGGCCGATCCTTACCTAATCCTCCAAGAATATTTGGTGTAAACTGGTTTCGTAAAGACGACAGTGGCAATTTTTTATGGCCGGGCTTTGGTCAAAATATGCGAGTGCTTAAATGGATTGTAGAAAGAGTCAATGGCAAGGCCTTTGCTAAAGAAAGCCCTATTGGATGGATGCCTCGTTACGAAGATATCCATTGGGACGGTTTAGATTTCACAGAAAAACAGTTTGCTGAAATAATGGAAATAGACCGTGAAGCCTGGAAAGATGAAGTACTGGACCATGAAGAATTATTTAACCGCATGTACGATAAGTTGCCAAAAGAATATCATTTTATGCGGGAGTTGCTTCTTTCGAGCTTATGGAGGTCGCCCGAGCATTGGGGATTAGCACCGGAAAGAGTATAAAAAATTTACAGTAGATTATCAGATAAAACCATGGTCCTTGATTAAGGCCATGGTTTTTTATTTCATTTATTGGCAAATTATCAAAATGCACTATCTTTAGGGAACCATTTATTATTGAGCTAATAACCCAAAATATGAAGATAACAAGTAAGCTTGCCTTGATTTTTATCATTGTAATTTTATGCCAATGTAATCAAAAGCAAGAAGCAGAAGTTCCCCCACCTAATGTATTATGGCTTGTAAGTGAAGATAATAGCCCCTTTATAGGTGCTTATGGAGACACATATGCTATTACACCTGTACTGGATAGTTTGGCAAAAAAAAGCATTGTTTACACCCATGCCTTTGCAGCGGCACCCGTTTGTGCACCTAATCGCAACACGCTCATTACTGGCATGTATGCCAATTCATTGGGAACTGAAAATATGAGAAGCGGATATGCTATTCCTGAAGAATTTAAATTTTATCCTCATTATCTAAAAGAAGCAGGCTACTACGTTACCAATAATGCTAAAAAAGATTATAATACGGTAGATCAACCAAGTGTATGGCATGAATCGAGTCGTGAAGCCACCTATCAAAACAGGCCAGCCGGTATGCCTTTTTTTCATATTCAAAATTTTGGAGTATCCCATGAAGGACAAATCCATAAATCTACTCCTACAGAAGATTTAATTCATAATCCTGATGATGCTCCTATTCCTCCTTATCATCCCTCTACTCCGGAAATGAAACATGACTGGGCGCAATATTATGATCAGGTGACTATGATGGATAGTCAAATTGGAGATTTTTTAAAACAACTAGAAGCAAACGGACTCTCGGATAGTACCATTATTTTTTATTACAGCGATCATGGAGGAGTTTTAGGTAGAAGTAAAAGATTTATTTATGAATCAGGGTTACACATTCCTTTGTTGGTTTATTTTCCTCCAATGTATCAGCATCTTGCACCGGCCGAGCCAGGAAGCCAAAGTCAAAGAATTATTAGTTTTGTAGATCTCTCCCCTACTTTATTAAGTCTATGTGGTTTAGCACCTCCACAAAATATGCAAGGACAGCCATTTTTAGGCAATAATCAGGCGGAACCCAGGAAATATGCTTATAGTTTTAGAGGTAGAATGGATGAACGCATGGATCTGGTGCGAAGTGTAAGGGATAAAAAATACAGGTATGTGAAAAACTATATGCCGCACAAAATTTACGGCCAATATATAGAATATCTTTGGCGTGCTCCAAGTATGGCTTCGTGGGATGAAGCATTTAAGGCCGGGGAATTAAATGAAGTTCAATCAAGATTTTTTCTCCCAAAACCTCCTGAAGAATTATACGATGTTGAAAATGACCCTCACAATATTCATAACTTAGCCAATAATCCGGAATATCAAGCAGTGTTAAATGAGCTTAGAGAAGCTAACCGGGAGTGGCTGGTGCAAATAAAAGATATTGGTTTTATTCCTGAAGCCATGATTTATGAAATTAGTAGAGATACTACTATCTATGACTTTGCTCGTTCGGCGGCATATGATGTAGAAAAAGTTGTGGAAGTGGCGGAAACAGCATCTTCAGGAAAAGCTGAAGATTGGGATACAATCCTATCCTATCTCCAAAACGAAGATCCAATAGTTCGGTACTGGGGTGCAACCGGATGCCTCTTGCATCCTGATAAATCTTTACAAATAGCTGAAAATTTAGCAACCATAGCAAATGATTCACAAGAGAATTTAGCAGTAAGGATTGCTGCAAGCGAAGCTTTATTTAGCATTAATGAAAATGATAGAGCCGTACAAGCTATTATAAAAGCCTTAAATACTGATGATAATTTGATGGCCAGAGTACAGGCTATTAACGTTCTTGACACTTACAGCGAAGTATCGAAAGCTGCTGAGGAAACAATCGATAAATTAGTAGCTTCGGTAGATAAAAATAATCGAAATTATGATATAAGAGCAGCCAGGCGGCTCCTTCAGAAATGGCAAAACAATAGCTAGTCAACAATTTCGATTGATCATATTTCGTATATTTCAAAGAAAAATATTTTTTTTTAACACATAATCAATATTAAACTTATCATAAAATGGCAGAAAATAATAATATTTCAAGACGCGGTTTTATAAGTAAATCTTTAGCTGGCGCTGCAGGTTTAACACTATTACCCGGTTTAAGCTTTGGCCGATCTACTAATGATGTTATTAGGTTAGGCTTTATTGGCATGGGAAGGCAATCCATGTTTCTATTGAATGGTTTCATGCAAGTTCCTGGTGTAGAAGTAGTTGCAGGTAGCGATGTATACGGTGTTAAACGTAAGCGATTTGAGCAAAGAGTAAATGAACACTACAGCAAAAATAACAAAAAAGCTGAAGTGAAAACTTATGAAAATTATAAGGACCTACTTGATCGTTCTGATATAGACGCTGTAGTAATAGCTTCCCCTGACCATTGGCATGCTTTAATGGCTATTGATGCCGTAAAAGCTGGCAAAGATGTGTACCTGGAAAAACCTTTAACTTTTACCATTAGAGAAGGGCAAGAACTAGTACTAGCAGTTAGAGATCATAATAGAATTTTAGGCGTTGGAAGTCAGCAACGGTCAGACCCTAATTTTCAGCAAGCAGTCAAATTAGTGCAGGATGGTGCAATTGGCCGCATTCAAAAAATTAATGCTTATGTTGGCGACCCTCCAACAATCTATGACTTACCAAAAGAAGCTATCCCTAAAGATTTGAATTGGGATCTATGGCTTGGGCCTAATCCATATGTTCATTATAATCATCAACTAAATCCACCAATATCTGTAAATCCGCCTAAAGATGAGGATTTATGGGGTGCATGGAGATGGTACAAAGAAATGGGTGGTGGCTTTACCACTGACTGGGGTGCTCATATGTTTGATATAGCTCAATGGGGGCTTGAAATGGATGGAAGCGGACCCATGGAAGTAATTCCGGCAGGTTATCAGGGAACCCCCCACCTAACTTATATATATCGTAATGGGGTGGTAATGACTGAAGAACCATTTAACGAGGAAAAAACCAAAGGTGTGAAATTTTGGGGAAATGATGGATGGATAGAAGTAGCCCGTGGTTATTTCCAGGGATCAACACCTGCCTTAAAACCCAAAATATCTGAAGACAACGGTCCTTACGAAACTAAAATTCCTCACCAGATCAACTTCATAGAATCTGTACGAGCTCGTAAAGATCCGCAAGTGCCTGTTGAAGTAGGTCATAGCAGTTGTACTGTATGTAATTTAGGTAATATTGCTTATGAATTAGGTAGGCCTGTAAGATGGAATCCTGATACACAAACATTTGTAAATGATACCGAAGCTGTGAAATTTTATCATCGTGATTATAGAGACGGTTATAGTTTATAACCTGACCATTATATTTTAAATAAATGGATAAGCCCTGATAATCTAAAATCAGGGCTTATTTTTTTAATTAAATTCAGGTAGCAATTAAATAGCCAATCATGCTTATCAGCAACTATAACAACACTTACAAGCTATATATTTTGATTAAAAGTTATTGAAATTAATCAAATATTAAATTAAAGAATAATTCAGAAACTATCTTAAATAGCTCATTGTTAGCATAATACACCAAAATTTTTATTATTATGCATACCAAAATCGATTTTTTAAAAGAGCTATCTGAAGATCATAAAACCAGTTCATTGCCAGCCTGGCTATTAGAAGATATAAACCAGGAGCGGTTATTCTGGACAGTGGAAAAATTAAATATTTTACCTGAAAATAATATCTTATCCATCGGATATGGTTCTGGTCATCTTATTTACTATATAGCCAATGAATTACAACCTGGAGGTGGTTCTGTTGTAGGTTTAGATAATTCTGAAATAATGAAGCGTCATGCCTCTGCAATTAATAAGAAATTCATTGACAACAAAGTAGTAAAACTATTAAGTGGTCGAGTACATAAATTAGATTACCCGCAAGAATATTTCGATCACATTTTTACGCACAACATTCATTTCTTTTGGAATAACCCCGTAAGAGAAATTTCTCATATAAGGCCATTTTTGAAAACCGGAGGAAAATTTTCTTTAATATTTCAACCCAGGTGGGCAAAAAATAATGCTGATAAACAAGAAAGTATTAAGCGAATTAAAAGCGTACTACAACGATCTGGATTTAGCCAAATAGTAGTAGATAGTAAAGAAATGGAGCCTGTGCAGTGTATTTCAGTATGTGGTATTAAATAATTAGTTGATTAATCATCAATCACTTCCTCATTCCTGCAATATATAAGATATTTGTGTCGTGATTAAATAGTAAAAATTTACCGGTCATGATATCTTTGGTGGATCGTATTGATGAAAATTCTAAAATACCCAAATATTTACAAGTTGTTAAATTATTTGAAAATGATATTGAAAGTGGTATTTTCAAATATGGACAGAAAATCCCATCGATCAATGAAACAAGTGAATCTTACTACCTTTCCAGAGATACAGTAGAAAAAGCTTATAATGAATTAAAAAACCGGGGAATTATAAAGCCGGTACGCGGCAAAGGCTATTACGTAACCAGCTTAGAAACCAATCATGTAATCAAGGTGCTGCTCCTATTTAATAAGCTAAGCACGCACAAAAAAAACGTTTATTATTCTCTAATAGCGTCTTTAGGTAAAAAGGCAAAAGTTGATTTACAAATTTACCATTACGATTTTAATTTTTTCTGTAATATTCTTAAAAATAACCTGGGCGACTACGACTATTATGTTGTAATGCCTCACTTCAACACACCCCATGACAACTTAAAAGAAGAACTGAGTCAAATACCTGCTGATAAATTGATTTTACTGGATAAAAAAATTGATGGCATAAAATACCAATCCTGTGTTTATCAGGATTTTGAAAGAGATATTTTAGATGCATTGCGCGATGGAGAAGAGCTCTTCTATAAATATACTAAATTATGCCTTGTATTTCCGCAATCATCTTTACACCCTGTAGAAATAGTAAAAGGATTTGTGATCTTTTGTAAAATAATGTCTCTCGATTATTCTGTAGTGAATAGTATAAATCAGGAAATTGTGAAGTCAGGCTCAGCTTATATTGTAATAGAGGAAAGCGATCTGGTTGATGTAATTAAATCGTGTAACACACAAAAACTAAAACTAGGAAAAGATGTAGGACTAATTTCTTACAATGATACACCACTAAAAGAAGTGCTGGCAGATGGAATAACTGTTATATCAACTAATTTTGATATGATGGGTGAAACTGTGGGTAAATTAATTCTTGAAAAGAAAAAAGAAAATGTGAGAAACCCTTTCAGACTAATTAGAAGAAAATCTTGTTAAAGAAAAAGTCGCCACACGATTGGTGGCGACTTTTTCTTTATCTTTTCAAGTTTATGCTATTCAGTAACTGTAGAATCCGATGTGGTTGTGGTGGAATTAACGTTTTGGTATTCCAGGTTTAAGCCATCAATTACTTGTTCAGTAATGTTGAGGCTATCATCAGCATACAACACGCCACTACCTTTTTGGTAAGTAAGCACCAATTTAAGGTCGTTTTTCTTACCATAAATTTTTAAGTAATCGGAAACTTTCGCGTAAAGCTTTTCATTTAATTGTGCCTCTTCCTGAAGCAACTGTTGGGTCAATCGTTCCTGATATTGCATGAGGTTTTGTTGCTTTTTCATCAAATCTTCCTCTACGGCTCTACCTTGGCCAATGGTCATATTATTTACGTTTCGTCTAAACTGCTCGATTTCACTTTGCAAGCCCTGAGCTCTATTTTGATATTCAGCTTCTAACCTTTGACGTTTCGTTTCTAATTGCCCAGCCAAATCATTGAAGAATTCATAATTATTGAGCAATGAATCGGAATTAATGTAAGCAACTGATAAATCTTTGTCTAGATCTCCACTTGATTCAATATCTTCGATCTGTGTTTGATTTGAAAATTGCAGATAAAATAATACTGCTACTGCAACTAATAAAACAATGTTTAATACTAAAGAAATATTCTTATTCATTTTCTATTTATTAATTTTTTTGAAATTGAACGCAAATATAATCAAAGAATTGCAACTAAAAATTTATCGGCTGGTAAAATCTTATTGAATGAGCTCCTTGGAAGCTTTAGTGTATTTTATGTGATATTCTATCCTTAGCTAGACGGCTATGCCCCTAGTTCAAACGTTCAAACAGGGGTTGGATTATAAGCAAATGTATTTTATAAAGTATGCATTTTTTACTTTTTCAGTGCTGTTTATGGTCTTCCACACTAAATCTTTTAAAGCCTAATATTTTTATACTTATAATCAGCCACCAATTAATACATTGGAGAAGGTCATACGGTTAGCTTAAATTTTTATGCCTGAATTCAGGATATTGATCAATTTCAGAAGAATAGGATATGTTTTTTTTTGAATTCTGTGATTTTTCTTTATAATAATATTGGAAATTTTCTTTTGAAGGCTGATCGAAATCTTCCACCTTTTCATCAGGTAAAACGATGTTCATAACGGGGTCTACCGGTACTTTTCTAAAATAAATTGCCGCTACTAAACCTACCGAGGCACCCATTATATGAGATTCCCAGCTAATGCTGTCGTTGCCCGGAATTAACCCGTACAACATTCCCCGATATAAGATAAGAATAATTAAAGATATAGCAATAGAACGAACATCTTTTCGTACAAGGCCGCTTATAAAAAGAAAACTTACTAAACCATAAACAATGCCACTTGCACCGATATGATAAGCATCGCGAGCTATCACCCATACAAAAAAACCACTTAAAAAGTATATCCAGATAAATACTTCTTTGGCAATTTTATTATAAAAGTAAAAAACACCTACTCCTAATAATATTAACGGAAAAGTATTGGAAAGCAAATGATAAACGTTGCCATGAATAAGTGGCCCGAAGAAGATACCAATAGTACCATAAAAAGATCGAGGGTAAACGCCCAGAAAGCCGAAATCTAAATGGGTGCCCCACTCTAGTGCTTTTATAAGCCAAAGAAGAAAAATGAAACTGAAGGTATAAAAAATACTTCTTTTAAAAATACTTATTTCTTTTCTATCATTCATGCTGACAATTATAACGTCAAAAAAGATAAATTGATTTCTTAACAATTAAAAATAAATGTCGGCAGCCAGCCGAAAAGTGTTAGAGTGGGCTTCAACTATATCTGCTAGTTTTTTCGAATATCCACCGCCCATACTTACTACAACTGGAATATCATTTTGCTTACATGTACGCAAGACAAATTCATCTCTTTTTTTGCAGCCGGCAATTGTAAGTCCCAACCTGCCAAGCTTATCGGTGGCCAACACATCCACACCTGATTGATAGAATATAAGATCAGGTTGTAGCCGGTCAATCAATTCTGGAAGTTGTACGTAAAGAATTTTTAAATATTCTTCATCTCCGGTTTTATCCGGAAGCGCAATATCCAGATCTGATTTTTCTTTGTACAAAGGATAATTATTGGCACCATGCATGCTAAATGTAAAAACGTCAGGCTTATTTTCAAATATTACTGCACTACCATTCCCTTGGTGAACATCAAGGTCTACGATTAATATTTGCTTTGCTAGATTAGCCTTTAAACAATATAAACTAGCCATGGCAAAATCATTTAAAAGGCAAAAACCCTCTCCCCGATCCTTATAAGCGTGATGGGTGCCACCGGCTACATTGAGGCCAATGCCATATTGCAAAGCATGTAATGATAAATCAATTGTACCTTGAGCGATCGATATTTCTCGCTTTACTAATTGGCGCGACCATGGAAACCCTGTTTTTCTTATTTCTTTTGTAGTCAATTTGCCTTCTTGCAGGTGATGCCAGTAACTTTTGTCATGGGCCAATAATATAATTTCTTCATCCAAAAATTTTGGTTGGTGAATGTTGTCTTCTGATATGGTACCTTCGTAGAGTAGCTGCTCCGGAATGAGATTATATTTTTCCATAGGAAATCTATGGCCTTGAGGCAAAGGATGCGCGTACAAAGAATTCCACGCTATTTTTAGCATATAAAAAATAATTTATTGCAATAATAGATATTGCAACTTAATTGTTTACCATTTCTTTCAGTTGCTATTTGGCTAAATTTCTTCGCAACGTTTTTAAATCATAAACAAAAATTACCGAAACCGCAATTACCTGATTATTGGTTTCCATGTTGGCTTGATAAGTGCTTAAACTTGTGTCTACATCTCTTACGGAAGATAAAAATGTATGGCCAATATCATATCTCACATCTATCATAAAACGCTGTCCGTTTCGCAAATCATTTTCAAAACCACCTCCTATACTCAATCCAAATTGTAGACGGTTAGCTTCTGGTATATAAATTAAATCATTTTCAAATTGCTTATCGGGGTCAAAAGTCATGGCCAAACTAAGTCTTTCTATATCCCACTCATCCAATTCGTTGGCTTTTATATTCATATTACCACCCAACCAATAACTAATAGTAGGTCCAAACGTGAGATAAAATTTTTGAGGTCCTTTGTTGAGCCTGGTTTTCAATAATATGGGAAAATCAAGATAATGGAGCATCATGGTATTATTTACAAAATCACTTTCATTTCTATTTACTCTTACTCCTTTGAGCGAATAGTTTAATTCGGTTTGTAAACTAAATATTGAACCTACTTTTGTATCACCTACCAATCCAAAAGTCATTCCCGGACTAAAACCTACATCATACTCATCTAAATAAATACTTCTATAAGCTCTGCTATAGCTGGGGAAACCAACGGAAACTCCACCACGAAAACCTAATGCTAATTGGGCTTCTGCAGTAACTACCGAAACCAGTACCATTCCTATCAGCAGAAAGCCTTTTTTATACCATCTATTTGCCATTCCTTTATTTATAAATTATATAATAATTCTACTATAAAATTAGAATAAATTTAAGTAAAACTCATGTTCTAATAATGAGTGAAACAACACATGTATTATATATACAAAATTATAACTTTTTTTTCGCTTACTAAACAACGCAATATTCGTCGAAAGTAAATATAATTCAGCTATTTATTTAATTATCGAGGGTTACCTTTATTCATTTCATTGGATTTAATTTATAAATAATGGTATTTAAAAGGTAATGATTTTAGCCTATAATGTAAAAAAATGAGGAATGTGTTAAAGATAAACTGAATGAAATGCTGCTACAGGCTGAAAATGAGGAGTTTAAGATAATAAATGGTGTAAAAAATTCGAGTGCTTTTTAAGCCAAGATTTACAAAAATTATTAAATACAATCCATTATGTTTATCAATAATTATTTCTATATTTCAAGAATTATTAATTGATAATCAGGATTTAACAGCTAAGTAGCCCAATTTTCAAGTAATATAATAGTTGATTCTGTAAAAAACTTATTTGTAAAATATTCGGTATATTAAACCGGGTAGTACTTTCTGAGAATGAAAAAATTTATCCTCTTCTGGATTTTATGTTTATGTTTTATTAATCTTAAAGCACAGGAAAAACCTATATATAATTATTTCCTGCTCAACCCCTATGCATACAATCCTGCATATGCCGGATATGACTATCGTCCTGTTTTATTCCTTACCTTTAGGCAACAATGGGCCAGTGTAGAGGGAGCGCCTACTACTTCTACTGCAATATTTCACACACCTGTATCAGAAACTATAGCTCTGGGAGCCAGCATTTATAATGATAGAAGAAGTATATTAAGCACAACCAACGCCATGTTTTCTTTTGCCTATAAAATGAGATTCGATCTGGATCATTATATAAGTATGGGATTAAGTGCCGGTGTTGGTTTTAATACTATTAGTAATCTGGATGAAATTTTAAATGACCCACGCTACGCCAACGACCCGGCAATTTTAAATGCGATAGACAACGGTATCTATCTTGATGGCCAATTTGGCATAAACTATCATGTAAAAGGATTAAACATTGGTGCTACTTTACCTCGCCTTTTTGATTCTGAAGTAATACAGGCAGAAGAGTTTGATCAAGGTAAACTCGATCCTTTAAATGCCTATCAATTCATAGTAAGTTATCGGCCACATGTAAAAGACAAAGTGACTTTTGAGCCAACTGTAGCTTATAGAATGCAGTCGGACAATTTTCAAACTTATTTTGAAGCCGGTGGGTTGCTCAACTTGCGCAATGCCATTTGGATAGGTGGTAGTTATCGACAAAATTATGGCGTAAGTACATTAATAAATCTCAACTTTAGAGATAAACTACACGTGGCTTATTCTTACGATATAGCCGCCGGACCTTCTACCGGGTTTATTGGTAGCACCCATGAGTTTAGCTTAAGGCTTAACTTGGGTGAAGAAAAAAGACCCAAAAAGCGCGAACCTAAAAAAGTAGATGAGGAAGAAACAGATCCTTACAAAGAATACCTCGAGAGAAAAGAAATACCGGAAGAAAAAGCGGTAGAACGTAATGACTTATTGGGTAATAATGGTGAAGTAACTAACTACTCCGGACCTGAAGAAGTAGTAAAAGGTAATCATTTATTAGAACTTGACCGCGGCCATTATGTAATTGTAGGGGTATTTAACTCTTACGAAAAAGCAGAAAATTACAGCGATTGGTTATTCGAACAAGGATATTACACCCGTTATGGTTACAGCTCACAAACCAGCTACTATTACGTTTATATTTACTATTCACTTTCCGATGCTACTACTGCTGAACAAGAAAAAGTAAAAATAAATGGTAAGTCAATGTTCAATAATGCATGGGTGCTCACGGTAAAATAATTTTCAATCACTTACCTTATGGCACCAATTAGTATAAACTATTAGAATTAAAGTGTAAAAGATATGCAAAGGCAAGTAAAACTATTTTTATTCATGTGCTTCATTACAGGTACAGCTTTAGCGCAAAAACCTCATGTTGCAAGTTTCGAACCTAAGTCAGCTACAGTAAAAGAAAAAGTAACGATCAATGGCACAGGGTTTAGCAGCGATAAAAGTAAACTAGTGGTAAGAATTGGAGATATTAATGCTCACATAGAAAGTTCTACAGAAAATAGAATTGAAATACGAGTGCCGGCAGGTTGTAATTACGACCAAATTCATGTTACTAATCTCTCATCAAAATTATCAGGGGCTTCTCGTCAAATGTTTATGTTAAGCTATCACGGCAATGAATTTAAATCCGATAGAGTATTTAACCGAGAATTTAATACCGGTGGACCTGTCAATAGTCTTTTTTTCGACTTTTTAGCTACAGACTTAAATGATGACCTCCGCCCTGACATAGTATCTTCTAACGACAATGGAATGGGTATCTATACTTCATTAAATAACCCAATAAATGTTGATGATGATAATTTATCGCTAGGTTCCAAAACGACTTCTATAAGTGTAGCGACCAAATATTTTGCTCAAGGTGACCTAAATGGTGATGGCAAAACGGACTTAGTGGTAACCAGAGGAGGTACACCAGTAGATAGAGTTTTTGTATTTACCAACACTTCTACCAGATCAACAATTTCTTATTCAAGCAACGTACTAAATCTCGAGGTACCAGGCAGTAACAATTTACAGAAAGTAGATATAGCGGATGTGGATAATGATGGAAAACCTGATATTATAGTTGCTGATAATACTGACGATGGCAACAATAACGAAAATAATATCGTGCATATTTTTAAAAATAATTCCTCTGGCGGAGTTACAAAATTTTCAGAGGACCTTTATACCATTAAAATAGTAGGTGATCCAAATTTTAGAGATGGTTCATTTACCATGGAAGCTAAAGACATTAATGGTGATAATTATCCGGAAATAATCACTTCTCCACCATTTGGTGGTACTGTATGTGTAATCAAAAACGAAAGTGTACCTGGTAGAATTAATTTTACAGATAAGAAAACATTTGCAGTGTCAGGTCCATTAAGTGACATCAAAGTTGGCGATGTAGATGGTGATGGAAAAAATGATGTTGTCACTATGAAATACATCCAAAACCAGGCTAATTATGTCTATATATTATATAATAAAACTACGAATAATAATGATATTCAGCTAAATGCTAGCAATATATCCATTAACAAAACATTGGATGATATTGACTTGGGGGACATGAATGGTGATGGCTTGTTAGATTTAGTATTTTCAACACGAGACAACGTACCGGTTGTTGGCGTATTAATAAACCAGAACGGAACCAATTTTGAAGAATACTTGCTCGGGGCTACTTCGAAGCATTACCAGGTACGAGTAAAAGATATCAACAGCGACGGAAGACCTGATATTCTGGTAGCCCAAACTAATGGTAAACTTGGCGTTTACTTCAATAGAAACTGTAGATTCCCTGATATAACTCCGTCCGATGATGTAACCCTTTGCAATGGTTCTGACTATACTTTACAAGCACCGCAAGGGATAAAAGTAACTTATGTATGGTCGAAAAATGGTATTCCACTTACAGAAACATCCAATAGTCTCAAGCCTACCTCAACAGGTGAATACAAAGTAACCATTAAATCTGACTTGGCTACCTGTTCGCAACCATCGCCTCCGGTCAATGTAAACTTTATCGCGGGTACCCCTCCTTCTGTATCTGCTTCCAATAATGGACCCGGATGCCTCAATGGCAACTTACAACTTAACGCTACCACCGTAAACAACGCAACCTATAGCTGGACAGGGCCAAATGACTTTACTTCAACCCAACAAAACCCAATCGTTACAGGATTTGATGCCAATAAGGCCGGAAAATATATAGTGGATGTGCAAGTAAATGGTGGCTGTAGTAGCAATAAGGATACCACTACCGCAGAGATTATTACTTTGCCATCATTGGATATTTCGGGCCCTAATACTATTTGTAATGGCCAGGCGGTTACATTGGAAGTACAAAACTATCCTAACCATCAATACTATTGGAAATTTAATGGTTCAGAAATTCCAGGGGCTAACAATGCGTCTGTTAATGTAGATCAGGTAGGTACATATCAAGTTGTAGTCGGTAAATCCGGATGTGAAGAGGTTAGTCCTGAATTTAAAATAGAATCATTTCCATTACCAACGGCTGCTTTTACCACCGATGCTTCTATCTGTATGAATGACACCCTAAGTATTACAAACAGTACCACTATACCCAATCAGGAAAAGCCAGTATACTACGAGTGGTTTTTTGGTACTGGAAATATTATAAAAGATAAAGATCCTGTATTTGCTTACAAAACGAGTGGAGACTTTACAATCAGCTTAAAAGTTGGTTACGAAAATTCATCTTGCTTTGATGAAACTACTCAAAGCATCAATGTTGTAGGTGCTGATCCACTGAGTATTACTGCCCCTATTACTAACTTTTGTAAAGGTGATAGTGTGTTATTGACTGCATCAGGAGATTTTGGCACTTACCAATGGTCAACAGGGGCGAGTGGTAAAGAGGTGTACGTAACTGATCAAGGTGAGATTACTGTAACTGCAGAAAATACTACCGGATGTAAATCAATTGCTCAAAAATTACTTACTTATAAGCCAATCCCTTTACCAATTGAAATTATTACAGAACCTGAAGATACGGTACTTTCATTCGGGGACACCCGAAAGCTACTGCCTCAAAATGTAGGCTATACCTTATACAAGTGGACTCCCGAAATATATTTAGATGATGCCACTTTTAAAGAACCTACTGCCAAACCTTTTAAGACCATTACTTATACATTACAAGCTAAGGATGAAGGTAAATGCTGGGCATTTGGAGAAATAACACTGGTAGTAGATGGAGAAGGTCCGGAACTGACTTATGATAAATTATTCTCTCCTAATGGAGATGGCATGAATGACCTTTGGGTAATTGAAGATATTGAAGAATACCAAAACCAACTGGCCATTTTCAATCGCAATGGTGAGAAAGTATATGAAATTAGCAATTATTTCAACGATTGGGATGGTCGCAATCTTTCCGGTAGAGAATTACCAAATGGCGTATACTATTTCGTGATTAAATACCTGGAAACTAATACCTCACAGGGAGGAAGTGTATTAATTACCCGATAGCTTTTCTACACAAACACAATTATATAATATACCAGGGCAAGTGACTGTCCTGGTTTTTTTATTTCAATAAAATTTTTGCCACACCAAAACCTTACCTGATATAGCTGCAATCAATGATACTTAATAGTTGTATCCATTAGAAAATCTCTATAAAATAAGCTTATTAAGTTAGAGTATTATTTGAAACCTGTTGAAAATGATAAGTTTATAAAGGTATATTGTTAACCTGCCAATTTTATTACATCATATTTGAATTATAAAATTATCGTTAGATTTTTTTAAGAATATAATTAATAGAATAATTATAGCTGCCTGCATGCTGTAATTATTATAAAAAAAAGTTGTTCTACATCACTATTTTAAGAATTATACTTTTTAGTACTATATATTACATAAGTATTATAAGAGAGTATTGACTACTAATTAACATTAAAAAATTCATTTACTTTATACTATCTAATGAGTATTATAAAACGATTAACAACCAATACTCTTTCTATAATACCAGCTAAATAGAAATTTAGATAGTTTGAACATTGTAACAATCTGATTTTCAATAGTATAAAAATATAAAATATATCTATACTATTGAATTCGCTCGATAAATCGTGCTAACAATAGGCATATTTTCGCTACTTTTGCGAATATACTTTTTAGAAATTATTACTGTTTTAGCACGATAAAGGTCAACTTTCTGGAAATAGCAAGTTGGAAATTCAATATTTGAGAAGTAAGGAATTTAATAATTTATTAATGTACTGGCTAAAAAAATTTTTACAACTAACTGTTCTTATAATTCTAATAGCTACAAACTATTCTGCTTTTTCGCAGCAAAAGCCAGTTTTATCACAATACATGTTCAATGGTTTGGTTATTAATCCTGCTTATGCCGGAGTTCACGAACATCTTAACGTTACTGCCTTATATCGTAATCAATGGGTAAATTTTGAAGGAGCACCTGAAACTTCTACTTTCTCAGCACATTCAGGATTGAAAGGAAAAAATATTGGAGTAGGATTTTTAGCTAGTAATGATGAAGTTGGGGTGCATAATGATTTAAGCTTTTATGGGTATTATGCCTATAAAATTAAGTTTAAAAATGGATCTCTTTCAATGGGCTTGCAAGGGGGATTTAATCATTTGAAGTCTGATTATACTATTCTTTCATTAAAAGACCCGGGTGATTCAAGGTTTGGGGTAGTTAATAGAAGCTTAAAATTTAATTTTGGTACCGGAATTTATTACAACACCAAAACTAGCTATATAGGTTTCTCTATCCCCTATATTCGGAAAAAAAGATTTGTGGAAGAAAATTTAAATACTCAAAACTTCGAAGATTCAAGATATTATTATCTTACCGCTGGTCAGGTATTGGATTTAACTCCTAAAATAAAAATTAAACCATCGGTTCTATTGCGCCTTGAAGAAAATATGCCAATTGCTTACGATCTTAATGTTAATTTCTACCTGGAAGATGTTTTAAATATTGGTGCCTCTTATCGATCAGGAGAAAGCCTAATTACATTATTTGAACTCAAGGTTAGTGATTATATACGTTTAGGATATGCATTTGATTGGGTAATTTCTGATATTAATACCTATACAGCTGGCACACACGAACTCATGCTAAACTACCGACTCAATTTATTTGCGCCTCGTAAACATCGGATGTGTCCTGGCCCCTATTATTATTAAATAAACAAATAAATTACCACAGGGCACCCAATCGTAAATAACTAATGGTAGCCAAAAAATAGCGGTCGTGACGATCTTTGCATGCAGGTCTTGTCACTTCAAACTACTGCTTCTTGGATGATATAAAACCAGAAAAACTAATTCGGTACGGACGCTGTTTTAGTGTAACTTCCCGTTAAACCGGAATTATTTAATTTGACCTTTCTGGTTTGGAGACTTAAGAGATCAATCCAATCCTGCCAAGGAAGAAGAGCCCCGATCTGGCCTCAACTAACACAAAAAAAAAGACCGATCAGATGATCAGCCTTTTAAAACATATTTTTTAAAAATTAATTTATTGTACTTTCTTCACTATTTCAGCAAATGCATCCGGATGGTTCATGGCCAGGTCGGCTAACACTTTCCTGTTCAAATCAATTTCTGCTTCTTTTAATTTTCCCATCAACTGTGAATAAGACATTCCATGTAATCTGGCGCCTGCATTGATTCTTTGAATCCAAAGGGCTCTAAATTCTCTTTTCTTAGCTTTACGATCGCGGTAAGAATATTGCATTCCTTTTTCTACCGCATTCTTCGCTACTGTCCAAACGTTTTTTCTACGTCCCCAGTAACCTTTGGCTTGTTTTAATACTTTTTTTCTGCGGGCTCTTGAAGCTACCGCGTTTACAGATCTTGGCATTTTTTTACTTTTTTTTGGCTTACGGTGGTCCTAAGTTAAGACACTTAAATCAACCGGTGGCCTGGTGAAACATTAAACCTAAATTAAATATTAAGCATATCTTTGATGCGCGATTCATCAGTTTTGTGAACTGTCCCCATCTTAGTCAAATTCCGCTTTTGCTTAGTTTCCTTTTTAGTCAGAATGTGACTTTTAAAAGCATGCTTTCTTTTAATTTTTCCTTTCGCAGTGAGCTTAAATCTCTTTTTAGCTCCCGAAATTGTCTTTACCTTCGGCATTTCTATTTATTTATACAATTTAAAATTAATATTCTTTATGATTTTTTAGGTGAAAGAAAAATTGTCATTCTCTTTCCTTCCAACTTTGGCAATTGATCTACTTTCGCAAGTTCTTCCAAGCTTTGAGCCAGCTTTAGCAACAATAGTTCACCGCGTTCTTTGAAAACGATGGTTCTTCCCACAAAGTGTACGTAA
>Ga0207419_1000599_pt1 | contig 31032 bp, 26 predicted proteins | sample ElkSloMetagenome_4_FD_184723 | JGI IMG/M metagenome (GOLD analysis project Ga0207419, IMG submission 184723) | Hot spring microbial communities from Elkhorn Slough, Monterey Bay, USA - MD2A (version 2) | ecosystem: Environmental > Aquatic > Marine > Intertidal zone > Estuary: Microbial mat ... | reverse complement strand
GCAAGTGCTTACTTCGCCTATGGAGCGCTAATGAGTGTAGGTATTGATCAAGGTTATGCGCCTGTGCAGCCTATTCATTACTCGCACAGAATCCACGCCGGTACAAATCAAATCGAGTGTAAATACTGTCACTCCAGTGCGATGAAATCCAAGCATTCTGGAATTCCTTCTTTGAACGTTTGTATGAACTGTCACAAATCAATTGCTGAAGTTGCTCCAGAGACCTACCAAGAAGGTATGAACGAGTACGGCATTGACTATAATAAAGAGATTCAAAAGCTTTATGCAGCTACTGGGTGGAGTGAAGAAGAGCAGGCGTTTGTGGGTGAGGAGCAACCTGTAAGATGGGTGCGCATTCACAATCTACCTGATCTAGCTTACTTCAACCACGCCCAGCACGTAAATGCTGGAAACATTGCCTGTCAAACATGTCACGGACCTGTTCAGGAAATGGAAGTAATGTATCAACATTCTTCATTAACTATGGGATGGTGTATTAATTGCCACAGAGAAACCAATGTGAAAACGTATGATAACGGTTATTACACTAAAATCCACGAAGAATTATCGAAAAAATATGGTGTGGAAGAGTTTACAGCTGCCGATATGGGTGGTATAGAGTGTGGTAAGTGTCATTATTAATAGATTAGAAATTCATAATATGTCTTCAAATAAAAAATACTGGAAAAACCTGGAAGAGCTTAACGCTAATAGTTCAGTTATTCAAGAGATTCAGACCAAAGAATTTACAGAAGATTTACCGAGTAAAGCAGATATAAGAGAAGAGAGCCAAGATGACGACAGCGGGACAACTCGAAGAGATTTTCTTAAGTATGTTGGGTTTAGTACTGCTGCAGCAACATTAGCTGCCTGTGAAGGTCCTGTGATTAGATCTATTCCTTATGTTTTCCAACCTGAAAGAATCGTGCCTGGTGTTGCTGAATATTATGCAACTACTATGGCTGATGGATTTGATTTTTCAAGTGTATTAGTCAAAGCAAGAGAAGGTCGTCCGATCAAAATAGAATGGAATGACAAATCGAAAGTAAAGGCAGCTTCTGGTGCAAGGGTTCATGCGTCTGTTCTTTCGCTTTATGATACTAAGAGACTTCAAAATCCAACAATAGATGGTGCTGATGTAACTTGGAAAACTTTTGACGATGCTGTTGCCAAAAAGCTTGAAACTGTTGGTGACAAATCAATAGTTTTTTTAACAAAAACTTTGGCCAGCCCAAGTGCTTATAAGTTAGTAGAAGATTTTAAGGAAAAATATCCAAATACGGAACATGTAACTTATGATGCCGTCTCAGAACATTCTTCTCTTGAAGCTTTTAAAGCTATGTATGGTGTGAGAGCTTTGCCAAATTATGATTTTTCGAAAGCGCACGCCATAGTCTCTGTTGGAGCTGATATTTTAGGAGACTGGCAAGGTGGTGGTTTTGACGCGTCCTATTCAAAAAGTAGAGTGCCTCAAAATGGTAAAATGTCAAAACACATTCAATTTGAATCTAATCTCACTACAACAGGTGCAAATGCAGACACTCGAGTACTTGCAAAGCCTAGTGAACAGATTCAATTAGTATTAGAAATATACAAACAAGTTACCGGAGATAGAAGCGTGTCTTCAAAATTATCCGATAATCTAAAACAGCAAGCTGATAAAGCAGTTAAACATTTAAAGAAGGCAGGTTCAAAAGCAGTTTTTGTAACTGGTATAAACGATAAGTCAGCACAATATTTAGCCTTGGCAATTAATGATGCCTTGTCTTCTCAGATAATCGACGTTGAAAATTATAGATTAATTAGACAAGGAAACGACGATAAGGTTACTCAACTTGTTGAAGATATGAATGCTGGAAAAGTTGGTGCTTTATTGAATGTAGATGTCGATCCGGCTTACGCATTATCCAATGCAGAACAATTTATAAAAGGACTCAAAAAAGTTGAGTGTGTAGTTTCTTTTGCCATGAAAAAGAACAAAACAGCCTCGATGTCAAAATATGTTGCTGCAACACCTCATTATTTAGAGGCCTGGGGAGATGTTCAAATGACCAAAAATGACTACGCTTTAGTTCAGCCAACTATCCAAAAGATCTTTAATACAAAGCAATTTGAAGATTGCTTATTAAAGTGGTCAGGTTCAGATCAAAAATATTATGATTACGTCAAAGCTAACTTTTCTAACTACACAGGTGGTTTGTCTTGGAATATTGCTTTGCATGACGGTGTTTTTGAGGTGAAAAATCAAAATGTTGCAATGGCTAATGATGATGCCGAGGTGGACTCATCATCTGCAAGGCAAATGGCTTCTATGCTTTCTAGAAAACAAATGAAAGGTGGAGATTTTGAGTTAACACTTTATACCAAAATAGCAATGGGTGATGGTAAAAATGCCAATAATCCATGGTTACAAGAATTCCCAGATCCTATAACGAGAAACACGTGGGATAACTACATTACAATTTCTAAGAAGGACGCAGATAATCTTGGCCTCGAAAATAGAGTGACTTCAAAAGGTGCCATAGATGGAGATGTTGTTAATCTGAAATTAGGAAATACAACAGTTACAAATGTGCCAGTAATGGTGCAACCAGGTCAAGCGCCAGGATCTTTAGGGCTTGCCTTAGGTTATGGTCAGGTAGAAGGACTTCAGGAAGAAATGAAAGTTGGGGTAAATGCATATCCCTTATATAAAGAATTCGAGAATTTTCAATCTGTAAGTATTGAAAAGGCTGAGGGCAATCACGAGTTTGCTAGTTTACAGTTACAAAATACAATGGCAGGTCGTAAAGATATCATTATAGAAACCACTCTTGCCGAATATGTTAATAAAGGTAAAGAAGAATGGAATCCAACGCCGGTATTTTCAAAAGACCACGTTGAGTATCCTTTTGATTCGCCAAAAGTAGATTTATGGCAGGAATTTGATAGATCGATAGGTCACCATTTTAATCTTTCAATAGATTTAAATTCCTGTACAGGTTGTGGAGCATGTATTATTGCTTGTCATTCTGAAAATAATGTGCCAGTGGTTGGTAAGGCAGAAGTTAGAAATAATAGAAATATGCATTGGTTAAGAATTGACCGATACTATTCTGCTGGTGATACTTTTCAGGAAGAAAAAGAAAGATATGAAACCGATGGTACTTTAGATCACCACAGAAGTGTGGAAGTTGAGTCTTTCGACAATCCTCAGGTGGCATTTCAACCAGTAATGTGTCAGCATTGTAACCATGCGCCATGTGAAACAGTTTGTCCAGTTGGTGCGATTGGGCACGGTCGTCAAGGTCAAAACCAAATGACTTACAACAGATGTATAGGTACACGTTATTGCGGGAATAACTGTCCTTATAAAGTAAGAAGATTCAACTGGTTTAGATACAATAAGAATGATGAATTTGATTACTACATGAACAATGACCTTGGTAGAATGGTACTTAATCCTGATGTCACGGTACGTTCAAGAGGTGTTATGGAAAAATGTTCTATGTGTATCCAGATGACACAAAAATCAATCTTAGACGCTAAACGTGAAGGCAGACCAGTGAAGGACGACGAGTTCCAAACTGCTTGTACAAACGCTTGTGATAGCGGAGCACTTGTTTTTGGTGATAAAAATGATAAATCTAGTTTAGTTTATGAAAAGCTAAATGATGATAGAAAATTCTATTTACTTGGTTATTTAGGGGTAGAGCCAAATGTATTCTACCAAACTAAAATTACAAATACAGAAGAAGTTTAAACATATTAATTAGAAAATAAATTATGTCTCATTACGAAGCTCCCATTAGAAAACCGCTTGTAACCGGGAATAAAACCTATCACGATGTTACTGAAGATATTGTAAGACCTATAGAAGGTAGAGCAAATAAAACATGGTGGATTGTTTTTTCTATTGCATTAGTAGCCTTTTTATGGGGATTAGGATGTATTATTTATACCATATCTACTGGTATAGGTGTTTGGGGTTTAAATAACACAATAGAATGGGCCTGGGATATCACAAACTTTGTTTGGTGGGTTGGTATAGGTCACGCGGGAACCCTTATTTCTGCAGTTTTATTGCTTTTCAGACAACGTTGGAGAATGGCGGTAAACCGATCTGCTGAAGCAATGACTATTTTCGCAGTTGTACAAGCCGGACTATTCCCAATTATTCACATGGGTAGACCTTGGTTAGCATATTGGGTTTTACCAATACCAAACCAATTTGGATCTCTATGGGTTAACTTTAACTCCCCTTTACTTTGGGATGTTTTTGCAATCTCAACATATCTATCGGTATCGTTGGTGTTCTGGTATACTGGTTTGTTACCAGATTTTGCTATGATTCGTGATAGAGCAAAATTGCCCTTCCAGAAGAAAATTTATGGTATTCTCTCCTTTGGATGGAGTGGTAGAGCCAAAGATTGGCAGAGATTTGAGGAAGTTTCTTTGGTTCTCGCAGGACTAGCTACTCCTCTTGTACTTTCTGTTCATACCATTGTATCTTTTGACTTTGCAACATCGGTTGTTCCAGGTTGGCATAGTACGATTTTCCCGCCTTACTTCGTTGCTGGTGCGATCTTCTCTGGATTTGCTATGGTGCAAACCCTTTTGATCATCATGAGAAAGGTTTCAAATCTTGAAAATTATATTACCATCGACCACATTGAGTTGATGAACAAAGTTATCATTGTTACTGGTGGTATTGTTGGAGGTGCTTATATTATTGAATACTTTATAGCGTGGTACTCTGGTAGTCCTTATGAAGATTATACCTATTTATCATTCGGAGCTGCAACTGGACCTTATTGGTGGGCATTTTGGGCATTAATATTTTGTAATATGATTGCTCCTATCACGTTATGGTGGAAGAAGTTACGAAGAAACATTATGTGGACTTTTATTTTATCTATTATTATTAATATTGGGATGTGGTTTGAAAGATTCGACATTATTGTGTTGTGTTTAAGTAAAGGTAGAACACCTTCTACCTGGGCAATGTTCTCACCAACTTTTGTAGATGTTGGTATTTTTATAGGTACAATAGGTTTCTTCTTTGTGTTATTCTTATTGTATTCGAGAAGTTTCCCTGTAATTGCACAAGCAGAAGTAAAAAGTATTTTAAAATTATCTGGAGACCGATATAAGAATATGAGAGCTCTTCATGGTGATGATGTTCAATTATATGAATTACCAAAACAAAAACCGTTACCAGACTTTAATAAAGTTATAACAGATATTGAGACTGAGGAAGTAGACGTGACACCTGCTGATGGCGAATTATCACAAGGGTTGATTTATCGATTAGGTAAAGCTACTGAAGGTGTATCGGACGACTTAAAAAAACTGTCAGGAGTCGGACCGGTTTTAGAACAAAAGCTCAATCAAATTGGTTTGTATACTTACAACCAGATAGTTAAATTAACAGATAAAGACATTTTAGTTTTGGACCAGCTTATACCCCAATTCCCAAAAAATCACGCGAGATTTTGGACTGGTGAGGCGAATTTACTTAAGAGAAATTAATTATGGCAAACTACACATTATTAGCAGTATACGATGATGATGATCATCTAATCAAAGCTGTAAAAGAGACAAAAGCAGGAAATCATCATATTGAAGAAATTTATACACCATTTCCTGTACATGGTTTAGATAAAGTAATGGGATTGCCTCATACAAGACTGGCTATAAATGCTTTTCTTTACGGTGTTTTAGGCTTAGGTGTCGCAGTATGGATGATGAATTTTATGATGATAGACGACTGGCCGAGGAATATAGGTGGTAAACCTAGCTTTACACTTTTTCAAAACATGCCTGCATTCGTGCCTATTATGTTCGAAATGACAGTTTTCTTTGCGGCTCACTTAATGGTAATTACATTTTATATGCGGTCAAAAATTTGGCCTTTCAAAAAAGCTGAAAATCCTGATCCTCGAACTACCGATGATCATTTTGTGATGGAAGTTAGTGCAGGAAAATCAAATATTCAATCAGTTGCAGAATTTTTACACGCTACAGGAGCTAAAGAAGTAACATTAAAACAATCTTAGATTTATGAAAATTTCGAGTCTATTTATATTATTAATATTGGTTTTTGTTTCATGTACAGATAAAGATGATCCAAATTATCAATATTTTCCCGATATGTATGAATCATTAGCATATGAAGCTTATGCTGAAGCTGATATTTTTGAGCAAATATCAGGTGATAATACTACAGCTATGATTCCTGTTGAAGGATCAATCTCCAGAGGTTGGATGCCATACGGATATGAGGATAATACAGAGGGTTACGAAGCGGCAAAAGCAGAACTCAAAAACCCTTTAGCATATACAGAGGAAAATCTTGAGAAAGGTAATGAGTATTACGACATATATTGTGCTACTTGTCACGGAAAAAATGGAAATGGCAAAGGGTGGTTAGTGCAACAGGAGAAAATTCTTGGTGTACCTTCTTATGATGATGCTGGACGAGCTATTACTGAAGGAAGTGTTTATCACGTCATGTATTGGGGTATCAATACGATGGGATCTTACGCTTCTCAAATGAGTGAAGAAGAACTATGGCAAGTTGATCATTATGTCATGAAATTAAAAGCCGAATTGGAAGGTAAACCAGCCAGAGAATTTGATGTTGAAAAGAATGAAGAAGAATTTACTCCTATTTTAGGTGAAAAGGAGAGCAAATCTGTAGAAACTGATGTTGCCAGCACAGAATAATAAAAATTATTAAAGTTAGATTATCATGTATAAAATGTCCAATAAACTACGCCTATTTTCATTCACTCTAATGGTAATTGGAGCTCTTGGAATAGGTTATGGATTTTTTCAAGCTCCTAGTAGCGAAGAAGAAGCAAAAGAAATGCTAGCAAGTCATGATCATGGACATGCTGAAGCTCATTCTGAAGATACTCACCATAGTGATGTAGCTCATAGCGAAGCTGAAGAAGCAGAGCATGTAGAACACGCATTTCATCAAATGGCTAACAGACCTTGGTCAGCATTTATGGTTCCAATGTTATTTTTCTTTTTTGTTTCCGTTGGAGCATTAGTTTTCTTTTGCATTCAAAACGTAGCACAAGCCGGCTGGTCGCCATTATTGTTTAGAGTTATGCAAGGGATTTCAAATTACATGTTGCCAGGAGCTATAATTATCTTCTTTTTTATGCTGCTATCCACTATGCACCTTAACCATATCTACGTTTGGATGGATGCAGATACTGTAGCTACAGATGAAGTAATCCAAGAGAAAACACCATATCTTAATATTGTGTTTTTCTTAATAAGATCTGCTGTTATATTAGGAGCATGGTTATTCTTCAGACATAAATTGGTTTCTAATTCTGTCAGACAAGATGAGGAATTGAATTACAGCCTTTACAAAAAGAATTTAAAACTATCAATAGGATTTTTGTTATTATTCATTTTCTCAGAAGCAGTTTTATCCTGGGATTACATGATGAGTTTAGATCCTCACTGGTACAGTACACTCTATCCTTGGTTTGTATTTGCCAGTATGTTTGTATCTGCAATAACTACCATTGCATTGGTAACAGTTTATTTAAAATCAAAAGGACATTTAGAACAAGTGAATGATAGTCATATACATGATTTGGCTAAGTTTATGTTTGGTATTAGCATTTTTTGGACATACCTATGGTTTTCTCAATTTATGTTGATTTGGTACGCTAATATGCCGGAGGAAGCAGTTTACTTCGTTTCAAGAATTGAAAACTACAAACTAATGTTTTTTGGCACAACAGCTATCAATTTCGTTGGGCCTCTTTTAATTCTTATGAATTCTGATTTCAAGCGCGTCAATTGGATAGTTGTGCTAACAGGTATTTTAATTTTAGTTGGACATTATTTCAACTTCTTCTTACTAATTATGCCAGGAACAGTAGGAGAATCCTGGCATCTTGGCATCCCTGAAATAGGAAGCTTATTATTCTTTGCAGGTTTGTTTATTTTCTTTATATTTAAAGGGGTGAGCAAGTTGCCACTAGTACCAAAATATTCGCCTTTCTTGAAGGAAAGTCAACATTTTCACTATTAATTAAAAATTTAGAAAGATTACAATGACAGCATTTTTAGTTATTATAGTTTTAGCTTTACTTGCCATAACATTTTGGCAAATATCAAAAGTTTATAAATTAGCTAAACCATCGGGAGACGATGGGGATATAGCAAACGATAAAGACAATCAGAAACAAGGAAAAATCATGTTGATTTTTACAGTGTTTCTGTATGGTTTGATGTTTTATTCATTTTATTACCTAAGTAAATTTTATCTTCCTGAAGCCTCTTCAGCACACGGCGATAGTTATGATCAATTGATGTTTATTTCTATTGGTGTTATCATGGTGGTTCAAATTGTAACTCAAATACTTTTGCACTATTTTGCTTATAAGTACAGAGGAAAAAAGGGTAACAGGGCATTATTTTATGCGGATAATAATACATTGGAATTTATTTGGACAGTTATACCGGTAGTAGTACTAGCTGGTTTAATAATCTACGGTTTAGTATCCTGGACACAAATAATGAATCCTCAACAGGATGAAGACACTATGGTTGTAGAAATCTATGCTTATCAATTTGATTGGAGGGCAAGATATGCCGGTCAAGATAATGTGTTAGGAAAAGCTAATGTTAGATTTATAGAGGGTATTAATCAATTAGGTGTAGACGAGACTGACGAATATGGAAAAGATGACGTCATTGTTAACGAATTGCACTTACCTGTAAATAAACCAGTTATTTTCAAATTTAGATCACAAGATGTGCTCCATTCAGCTTATTTTCCATTTTTTAGATCGCAAATGAATGTTGTTCCAGGTATGATAACCGAATTTGGATTTACGCCTACAACAACATCTAAAGAAATTAAAAATAGCGAATACATGATTGAGAAAGTTAGGCATATTAACGAACTTCGCGAGGAAAGAAGTAATGATTTAGTTGCAGAAGGTAGATCACCTTTGGATGACTACGAGTTTGAATATTATTTGTTATGTAATAAAATATGTGGAGTAACACACTATAATATGCAGATGAAAATTGTTGTTGAAGAAGAAGAAGACTTCAACAAATGGATGAAAGAACAACAAACTTTTGGAGAATTATTAGCACAACAATAAAAGAAATATTTTACGAAGATGTCAGCAGAAATATTAACAGCACAACCAGATAACCAAGCAGAAGCTCACGAACACCATCATCATGAGCAATCATTTATTGAAAAGTACATATTTAGCACTGATCATAAAATGATTGCTAAACAGTATCTAATTACTGGCTTGATCATGGGTTTTATAGGTATAGCTATGTCTCTGCTCATGAGACTTCAATTAGCCTGGCCTGATCAGAAATTTTGGATTTTTGAAGCGCTTTTAGGCAAGTTCGGTACAGACGGTGTAATGGACCCGGGTATTTATTTAGCCCTAGTTACTATTCATGGTACTATTATGGTTTTCTTTGTTCTGACTGCGGGATTAAGTGGTACATTTAGTAACCTACTTATCCCATTGCAGATAGGAGCGAGAGATATGGCGTCAGGATTCCTAAATATGGTATCTTACTGGTTGTTCTTTTTGTCTTCTATAATAATGATTTCATCCCTTTTTGTTGAAGCTGGTCCTGCTTCAGCAGGATGGACGGTGTATCCTCCTTTGAGTGCACTACCTCAAGCTATTGGTGGTTCAGGAATGGGTATGACTTTGTGGTTAGTATCTATGACCATTTTCATCGCATCTTCGTTATTAGGTTCACTTAACTATATTGTTACAGTTGTTAATCTTAGAACTCAAGGTATGTCTATGACCAGACTTCCTTTGACTGTTTGGGCATTTTTTGTGACAGCAATTATTGGAGTCGTCTCATTTCCGGTTTTATTATCAGCAGGTTTGTTATTACTAATGGACAGAAGTTTCGGTACGTCATTCTTTCTAAGTGATATTTATATACAAGGTGAGGTACTAGCGCATCAAGGTGGATCTCCAGTATTGTATGAACATTTATTTTGGTTTCTTGGTCACCCTGAAGTTTATATCATTTTATTGCCTGCATTAGGTATTACGTCAGAAGTGATAGCTACTAACGCCAGAAAACCCATCTTTGGTTATCGAGCTATGGTTGCTTCAATTCTAGCTATTGCATTTTTATCTACAGTTGTCTGGGGTCACCACATGTTTGTCTCAGGTATGAATCCTTTCTTGGGTTCTGTCTTTACATTTACAACGCTTCTAATTGCGATACCTTCAGCAGTAAAGGCATTTAATTACATCACTACTTTATGGAAAGGTAATTTGCAATTCAATCCAGCTATGCTTTTTTCAATTGGACTTGTCTCTACTTTTATTACAGGTGGTTTAACGGGTATAATTTTAGGAGATAGTACTCTGGATATTAATGTACATGATACCTACTTTGTTGTAGCTCACTTCCACTTAGTGATGGGTATTTCAGCTCTGTATGGACTATTGGCAGGTATTTATCACTGGTTCCCTAAAATGTTTGGAAGAATGATGAACAAGAATCTGGGATACATCCACTTCTGGGTAACAGCAGTTGGAGCTTATGGTGTGTTCTTTCCTATGCACTTTATTGGAATGGCTGGATTACCAAGACGATATTACACAAATACAAATTTCCCATATTTTGACGATCTTACAGACACCAATGTATTAATTTCTGTATTTGCATTTGTTACTGCAACGGCTCAGCTAGTTTTTATTTATAACTTCATTAGTTCTATTTTTTATGGCAAGAGAGCACCTCAAAATCCATGGCAGGCAACAACACTTGAGTGGACAGCTCCAGTAGAACATATTCATGGTAACTGGTACGGCGAATTACCAAAGGTGTACAGATGGTCTTATGATTACAGTAAACTTAATGCAGATGAATCCGATTATATAATTCCTGGTCAGGATTTTATTCCACAAAATATTCCCTTACAGGAAGGAGAAGAAGAATTAAATCATTAAATAGAGAATTAATTTTGTTATATACACAAAACCTCTTTTCAAATCGAAAAGAGGTTTTGTATTAATAGGAAAATATCTATCTTTTGCAGATGAAAGTAAAAGCATACATTTTATTTTTCCTTGGCATCCTTTGTTTTATGTTCATTGGTGTTGGTTATATTGTCAGTTATACAAACCAAGCATCAATGGAAATATTTAATTTAGAAAGTAGAATTTTAATTATAGGATTATTGTTAGTACTGCCTGTAGTTGGATTTTTAATGATAATAAAAGGATTAAAACTACTTAATTCTTAACCTTCAACTCTTCTTGTATTCATATAAAAGTTGTCACATTATGTTTTTAGTCTAATATCAAAACCAATAAAAACCTTTTCCCATGAAACATTTACTCAAATTCTTAATTTTTATTTCGATTGTATCCTGTAATTCGAACCAAAAAGAAAAAGAGGCATTATATTCGGTAGAAGATTTTACATTTTCTTCAAATCAAATAATTCAGGGTAAACCATTTACAATTACTTATACTGGAGATAAAGAATTAGGTACAGGTTTTTATCATCAACTTAATGCCTATAAAATGTATCCTGAAGATATAAAGTTTGAGGACAATAAGGCTACCATAACTATAGCAGACAGTATTGATTTTGTATCCTTTATTTTTAAAACCGATAAGTCTCAAGATAATAATTCTAATGAGGGATACTTATTTTATGTCGTTGACGAAGACAAAAAAATAAAGCCTCAGGCGGAAGCTGCCAAACAACTTTATTTAATCAGAGAGGGATCTTTTTATGATATAGAAGGAGGTGACCAGGAAGAAACCTTTAATGAGATATCAAAATTATTAAAGGAGCAGCCAGAACTTAGCGAAGAATGGTATGAAACACATATACAGGTTTCAAACTCAAAAGGAAAAGATAAAGTTAGAGAACTCCAGAAGCTTTATATCTCGGAAGTTATAAGTAAAAAGAACCTACAGCTTTCAGATTACGAAAAAATGCAAAAAATATATAGGGCTTCTAGAGATAACAAGCATTCTGATAGCTTAAGTTTAATCATCAAAGATAAGTTTCCAGATAGTGATTTAGCTAAGGAGTCTTTGATTGCTGGCTTTTTTAAGCTTCAATCTTTTGATGAAAAAGCAGAATATTATAATAACAAATTAGCAAACACGAATCATCCGCAAATGGATTATATCTACAACCAAATGGCGATGTATTTTTACAACGATGGCGACATGGAAAAATTTAATTCATTTGTAGATAAGATAAAAAAGCCTCAAAATAAGAGTTCGCTATTGAATAGTATCGCATGGTCAAATGTTGAGAAAGGAAAAGACTTAGATAATTCCTTATCAATATCAAAAAAATCTCTTGAAATAGTTAAGGATGAAATGACCCTGCAAGAAGATAAACCACAATTTTACACTTCGAATCAATATAAGCAGAATTTGGATTATACATTTAAAATGTATCAGGATACTTATGCTTATTTGCTCTTTAAGACTGGAGATTTGAAGGAAGCTATAAAGACTCAAAAAGAAGTTATAGGTGAAGGTTTAAATATTGAATACAATGAACGTTACCTTGATTTTCTTGCTGCTGATGAGCGTTATGAAGAAATATACAAAAATGCAAAAGAATTTATAGCTGAAGGAAACAGTTCAGAGAAAATCAAGTCTTCTTTTAAGAAGTCTCACGAAAAATTAGAAAAAGAAGAGAATTATGCCGAAGTTCTAAGTCAACTTGAGGAAAAAGCTCTTAATAAATATAAAACAAAGATTAAAAGTGAAATTTTAGATAATGATGCGCCAAACTTTACAGCGGTAAACCTTGAAGGAAAGGAATATACCTTAGAATCCCTTAAAGGCAAAACAGTAATATTAGATTTTTGGGCAACTTGGTGTGGGCCATGCAAAGCTTCCTTTCCAGGGATGCAGAAAGTAGTAGACAAATACAAGGATAATTCTGATGTTGTCTTTTTGTTTGTAGATACATTTGAAAGAGGGGAAGATAGATTGGAAAAAGTAAGCTCATTTATAGAAAATGAAGGCTACACATTCAACGTTTTAGTTGATCCTTTCAATGAAGAAAAAAGTAAACACACCATAGCAGATGCATTTGGTGTAACTGGAATTCCGACAAAGGCAATAATAGATAAAAACGGAAAATTAAGGTTTAAAGATGTTGGTTATAGTGGGTCAACCGACAAATTAGCCACTAAAATGGACGTTATGATAGATCTAATTAAATAAATCAAATTCATTTTCCGTGTAACATAAGTCATACTTGTACGTCTCATACTTAAAATCAATAAATATGAGACACATTATAGGAATTCTAAGTTTTAGTATTTTAATTTCAGGATGTAATCCTAAAAAAACTACAACAAATGACTTAGCTTCAAACAATCCTATTTCTACGAGTCTAGACCTCACGTCTATAGAGTCAGATAAAGTAAACGTAACCATTAATCCTGAAAGAATAGTCAATGACACAGTGATGTACAAGTTGCCCAGGGTTATACAAGGTACTTATTCAATTAGCGATTTTGGTAAGTATATTGAGGATTTTAAAGCTTTTGACTACAATGGAAATGAAATAAAATTTGAGAAAATAGATGAAAATTCTTGGCAAATTATTGATGCAAAAGAATTAGACAAAATCTCTTATTTCGTAAATGATACCTATGACATTGAAAGTTTTGGAGGTATTGGCGGAGAACAGCCATTTTCACCAGCCGGAACTAATATTGAGCCAGATAATTTTGTTTTAAATCTACATGGCTTTATAGGCTATTTTGAGCAATTAAAAAACAATCAGTACACTTTAGAAGTAACAGCGCCAACAGATTTTATAAGAACTTCAGCTTTACAAAGTATCGGAGAAGAAAAAAGTTCTGACGGTAAATATATAACTAGTAAGTATTTTGCGCCTCGATATTTCGATATTACTGACAATCCTATGATGTATGGTAATTTAGATGTAGAAGAATTTATGGTTGGTGACATAAAAATAGTACTTAGTCTTTTTTCGCCTAACAATAAACATACAGCCCTAAGCCTTAAAGAGACTATTTATGAAATGATGGAAGCTCAAAAAGCATATTTGGGTGATATAAATAGCACTAAGCGGTATGATATTTATGTTTACCTATCTGAAGAAAAAGAAGATTCCCCAAAGGGTTTTGGCGCACTAGAACATCATACTTCAACAGTTGTTGTATTACCAGAAAGCTTTTCATTTGATGAATTAAAAAAGTCGATGATAGATGTTGTTGCTCATGAATTCTTTCATATTGTAACACCACTTTCTGTTCATTCTGAAGATATTCACTATTTTAATTATTATAACCCTACATTTTCTAAACATCTCTGGATGTACGAAGGTGTTACTGAATATTTCGCACAACATTTTCAGGTTTATGAAGGTCTTGTAGAACCTAATGAATTCTATTCTACTATAGACGAAAAAATTGGTATGTCTTTAAATTATAAAGACGATATGAGTTTTACTGTAATGAGTGAAAATATTTTAGAGGAGCCATACGCTTCAAATTATATAAACGTGTATATGAAAGGTGCCCTTATCGGCATGTGCATAGATATACTCATGAGAGAAGAAAGTGAAGGTCAACGAAGTATGTTATCTCTTATGACAGAATTATCTCAAAAGTACGGTAAAAATAAACCTTTTGGCGATGATGATCTTATCCAAGAAATTACAAAAATGACATACCCTAGTATTGGTGAATTTTTAAATACACATGTTGTCGGAAAAGAACCAATCAATTATAATGAGTTTTTGCAAATGGTTGGTCTTATAAAAACTCAGAAAGAAGTAGATACAAATTACATTTTTGCAGGTGGTCAAAACATAATATTTGATGGTGATCAAGAAAGTGGAACTATATTCTTTTCTCAAAAGGCATTAAAGAATTCCTTCTGGGCTTCTCAAGGCATTCAAGCTGGTGATGTTATAAAAAAAGTAAACAGTTCTGAATTGACGCTACAAAATGCTCAACAAGTTATTGGTGGAATGTTCGGATGGAAAGAAGGCATGCAGATTACTATGGAGCTTGAAAGAGATGGTGAAACCATCAAATTAGAAACTACGCTTACCAAAGCAACTGCTTCTACTGAAAGTATTGTAGAAGATGAAAATGCCTCTCAAGAACAAAAGAAAACGAGAAAAGCCTGGTTAAATCTATAGATTTTTACAAAGATTTATGGGAAAAAGCTTCAGTTTTTGAAGCTTTTTTATTGAGAGTAAGCAACATTCCAAAGTTTAAATAAAATTTTGTAACATTTCTTTAAGATAAACGTCTAATTGATAAATCCTAAATATGCCTGAAACTATTTTAGAATTAAAAAACCTCACAAAAACTTTTGGAAAAACTAAAGCAGTCTCTGATTTAAGCTTCACAATAGAAAAGGGTCATGTGTATGGTATCCTAGGACCAAATGGAAGTGGAAAATCTACAACACTTGGCATGGTATTAAATGTTATTAACGTAACAACAGGAACTTTTGAATGGTTTTCAGGACAAATGCAGACTCACGATGCCTTAAAAAAAGTTGGTGCCATCATAGAAAGCCCAAATTTTTATCCTAATATGTCTGCTTTCGATAACCTTAAGTTAGTTTGTAAAATAAAAGAAATCAGTGAAGACAACATTGACAAGGTTCTACAAACGGTAGAACTTTTAGATAGAAAACTTGACCATTTTAAAACATACTCTCTAGGAATGAAGCAACGTTTAGCTATTGCTTCAGCGTTACTTAATGATCCAGAAATTCTTATACTTGATGAACCAACAAATGGATTAGACCCAAAAGGAATTCATCAAATTAGGGAAATTATAAAAAGAATCGCATCAAATGGCACTACAATTTTGCTGGCTTCTCACTTGCTCGACGAAGTTGAAAAAATATGTACTCATGTGGTTGTTATAAGAAAAGGGGTAAAGCTTTATGCTGGAAGAGTTGACGAGATGAATGCCTCATTTGGTTATGTCGAAGCGATGGTAGAAAATGAGGAAAAGTTTATTGATTACATCAAAGATTTAGACTTTGTAGATAAGCACACTCAACTTCACCTTGAACCCATTAAAATCTTTCTGAGTAGAGATATTTCTGCTGCAGAGTTTAACAAGCTTTGCTTTGACAATGGTTTTACATTAACACACTTAGTCAAGCGAAAAGAGAGTCTTGAAGAGCAATTTTTAAAACTTACAAATTAGTATTATGTTACGTCTATTAAACATTGAGCTATTTAAACTAAAACACAGTCGTTCTGCGAAGATCATGACAATTTTATATTTCAGTTTGTTTTTGTCTGCAGCATTACTTTCCACGATTAAGTTTGATTTTGGTATCGAGTTCAGACTAGCTGATCAGGGTATTTACAACTTTCCATATACATGGCATTTTATGAGTTTTTTTGTAGCATTTCTCAAAATAATTCTAGCCATTGTGATTGTGTCTATGATGTCTAGTGAATACACTAACAGAACTTTAAAGCAAAATTTGATTGATGGCTTAAGCAAGAAAGAATTTATACTTTCAAAATTTTATGTCTCCGTTTTATATGCTTTATGTTCTACTGTACTTCTTTTTATTGTAACCCTTGTATTGGGTTTAATTTTTTCGGATTATGACGAAATTCAGATTATATTCTCTGACCTGGAATACATAGGCGGTTACTTTGTAAAACTGCTTGGATTCTTTTCATTGTGTTTATTTTTAGGCTTGCTGGTTAAACGCTCTGCTTTCGCACTTGGATTTCTATTTCTACTTTGGATTATTGAAGGGATTTCCTTAGCCAGTTTGAAAGACACTAGTTTTGACTTTATAGGTGATTTTACACCATTAATGTCTATGTGGGGACTTATACCAGAGCCAATTACAAGATTAGATGTTATAAACACTGCGGCAAAACAACTTGACGCAGAACTCATGCGTGATTACAGTGTGAGTTGGGTAAACGTTATTACCGTTTTAATTTGGACTTTTTTGTTTATTTACGGGGCTTACGCGCTCCTGAAAAAGAGAGATTTATAATTTAATTTAAATATATTTGTTGGATGAGTAGATATCTTTCCTCCAAATTATATTTTTTCACTATTTTAATTATCGTTCCAACGCTTCAATTCGCTCAGGGTGAAGCAAATAATTGGTATTTTGGAGAAAATGCTGGAATTACATTTAATACCTCGCCACCATCTGTTCTTTTAGATGGACAGATAAATACCCTCGAAGGTTGTTCTTCTATTTCAAATTCCAATGGAGATTTGCTGTTTTATACTGATGGAAGAACGGTATGGACAGCAGATCACCAGATAATGCCAAATGGAGATTATTTTGGTGGAACAGGCCTTAACGGAGATCCGTCAAGTACATCAAGTGGTCTAATTGTTCCTCATCCAACAGAGGAAGACCTGTTTTTCGTCTTTACAGTAGATGAGCCACATCATAATAATGCATTTGCATTTCCTAATCAAGGTCCAGCGGATCAATTTGGTAATCCTATTAATGACTACAACGATCCTGGTCAGCAGTTTATTCCACAAGACGACGACGGTTTCAATAATGGTTTCAATTATTCCATTGTGGACATGACTTTAAATGGTGGTCTCGGCGATGTAGTTTCTACACAAAAAAATATTGAACTTATTACTTACGATCCAAACAACCCTGAAGATATTAAGTATAAATGTTCTGAAAAAATTACCGCAGTCAGAGGCCAGGATTGTGAATCAGTATGGGTTTTGACTCATTTTAAAGATATATTTTATGCCTTTAGAATAGATGAAAATGGAATCAATGAAACTCCTGTAACTTCTCAGTTAGGCCCTTTGATGTCATTAGACAACTATAGAAGGGCTGCTTTAGGCTATTTGAAGGCTTCACCAAATGGCGATAAGTTATTAGTTGCCAATCAGACATTAGATTATGACCCGGTAGCTAATAATGATCAGGGAACCGGAAACGTTTTCCTATTTGATTTTGATTCTTCAACTGGAGTAGTAACCAATCCATTAGAACTCATAGATCAAGTCAGTGCTTATGGGGTAGAGTTTTCTCCAGACGGAACCAAGGCTTATGCTTCCGTTGCAAGCCAGAACGTTCCTCAATTATTTCAATGGGATATAAATGCTGCTGATATACAAGCATCTCAATTTCAATTTACGGGTGTAACAGGTCAAGGTTCTGGTGCCATCCAGGTTGCACCAGATGGAAAAATTTATCGTTCATTACGTGGAAGCCAAAGGTTAGCAGTCATTAATAGCCCTGAACTTGCTGGAACAGCTGCAGATTATACTGAGTCATTGGCACAGGGAGCGATTTCTCTTGCAGGAAGAAATGCAACATTTGGGCTACCACCTTTCATTCAATCTATTTTCTCATCTAGAGTTGACATTACAGGGCTCAATACTCAACAATTGAATTTATGTAATGGTGATTCTTTCACGCTTTTTTTTGAAGATAATGAAGAAAACCCAAACTCAACTTACCAATGGTCTTTAGATGGAAATCTTATTTTAACTGAAACATCACCCTCTATCGATATTAGTCAACCGAATGGAGTAACCTTACCTTACCAGGAGACTTATTCTCTGGAAGTGGACCTTAACGACGGAAGTTGTCCGATAATTGGTTTAGCCAATGTTACTTATTTTGAATTACCAGAGCAAAATAATGCGAGATTAGATGAATGTGTCACAGATTTCGAACAGAACACAGCAGTTTACAATCTTGCAGAAGCCAATAGTCAATTTATTAGCGAAGGTGAAAGTTTGGATGACTATGATTTCACGTATTTTGAAACTCTGGAAGATGCTCAGAATTTTGAAAACCCTATTCAAGATACTGATTCATATTCTAACCTAAGTGCTCCTCAAACTTTAAGTGTGCTTGTCCAAAACCTAGTGACCGGATGTGAAAATATTATGGATTTAACCTTGGATATTACTGCTGTGAATGTTCAGGATTTTAGCTTAAATCTATGTGATGATAATCAAAATGGTATTGTGACTTTTGATTTAACTCAAATAGAAACTCAGGAAAATTTAATTGTGTCAGATTTTTATTTGACTGAAAATGACGCCCTCAATCAGGAAAATCCTATTCAAAACCCTACTGAATTTCAAAATGAAAATCCATACCAACAGGATGTGTTTTTCAATATTGACAGCGCTCAATCCTGTAAAGAGTTAGGGGCGTTATCTCTTGAAGTTATTGAGCTTCCATCTACTAGTGATACGATTGCTTATTATTGTATTGAAGATTTTCCCAATCCAATTACGATTACTTCTGGTGTTCCAGAAAGTGAGCTTAGTAATTTTGAATTTCTATGGATTTCGTCAGATGAGACGACTTCTAGTATTCAAGTTAACGAAGTTGGGATATATGAAGTTGCTCTTACCAATTTAACTACTGGATGTACAAACTTTAGAAAAATTGAAGTTTTAGAATCTGGTTTACCAGGTTATGAACTTGAAATTGAAGAATTTTTTGGAGATAGAAATAGAGTCACTGTTAATAATTCTGTGGAAAGTATTGGCGATTACGAATATTCCTTAAATCCAAATGGGCCGTATCAAGATAGTAATGTTTTTGAAAATTTACTTCCTGGAATTTACGATATGTTTGTCAGGGATAAAAATGGTTGTGGTGTTGTTCAAAAAACTTTTGGTGTTTTAGGAGTAATGGATTTTTTTACTCCAAATGGAGACGGTATAAACGACGTATGGCGATTTGAAGGCGTTTTTAATAATAAGGAAGCATTAGCTCAAGTTTTTATTTTTGATCGATATGGTAAACTACTAAAATCCTTAAGAGGTTTAGATAAATTTTGGGATGGTCGTTTTAATGGTAACCCCATGCCACCTCAGGATTATTGGTATAGAATTGAACTTGAAAATGGAAGAATTTTATCTGGTCACTTTACGCTAAAGCGTTAATTGTTCTTTACGTCACCTCCAAAAGGTGGTAGCCCAGGACCTCTTCTTTTTGGGAGATTGTTAGTTTTTTTATCCTTATCAATATCACTAATAATTTTAAGTGGAACAGAATTAAAAACCTTTTCTCTCTTTTTACAATTTAAGTCCACATAAGAGCTTTTGAACCTGTCTGCCGATTCTAAATCCCATAAATACAAATAAACATCTTGAATATAGTATTCAATAGATTTGATTTTTTCAGACTTTTTGTTTAAGCTCTTTAAATGAACTATTACTTTTTCAGGCTTTTCAGGTTTGTTTTTGTCGCCATTTGGGTTAGTAACAAAATTCAGAATTAATTCCTTAAATGCTATTTCGCTAAGGCCTTTTCTGACCTCATCATTAATTTCGATTTCATCAGCTTGGTTTATGATTATTTTTAAGATATTCCTTTTACTTGCGTTATTGAATTCTTCTTCCAATACTATATCATCAATACCTTTACATGACTTATCGAACCATGGTTGTGCATTAGCTGAAATAAAAATTAAACCGAAAAATAATAGCAATGTTCTTTTCATAATCAATATTTTATAATAAATCAGGTCTCTTTTCTTTTGTTAATTTTAAAGACTGGTCTTCTCTCCATTCTTCTATCTTTTTTTTATGTCCACTCAAAAGTACATCGGGAACTTTATGTCCTTTGTATTCTGAAGGTCTAGTGTAGATGGGTGGCGCTAATAAATTATCTTGAAACGAATCTGTAAGTGCTGAAGTTTCATCGTTTAAAACCCCAGGGATAAGCCTTATTAAAGCATCTGATAGGACAATAGCTGCAATCTCTCCTCCAGAGAGGACATAATCTCCAATTGATATTTCTTTAGTAATATGCATCTCTCTAATTCTTTGGTCTATTCCTTTGTAATGCCCGCACAAAAAAATCAAATTTTTTTTCAGAGACAAACCGTTCGCCATTTTTTGATCAAATGTTTGACCATCAGGTGTTAAATAAATAACTTCTTCGTAAACTCTTTGTGATTTTAACTTACTAAGACATTTGTCTATAGGTTCTGGCATCAAAACCATTCCAGCACCTCCGCCGTATTGGTAATCATCTACTTGTTTATATTTATTATTTGAATAATCCCTTAAATTATGAAATCTGACTTCAACGTGACCTTTTTCAATAGCTCTTTTCATTATAGAAGCTTCAAAAGGACTTTTCAGTAAATCAGGAACAACACTTATAATGTCAATCCTCATCATTTCTTTGTGTTTCCGCTCTGAGCCAGTTTTTGAGCATCTAATAAATCTCTACCCAATTTTTGCTGCTTTTCTATTGCTCGATGTTTGTACTCTTCAAATTCTTTAGTCGTGCTTTCTAGATTTTCTTTAACTTCTTGTGTGACAATGGTTCTATTTCTAAGTTTTAAAATTAGGAAAGTTAAAACGAGGACTAATACAAGAATAATGCTCCAGACCATTAAAGAATAAGTAGATTTTGATAATGAAATCCCCAAAACACTTATTTCGTCTATTGAAGTTTTTAAGGTTTGTACTTCATTTTTAAACGCTTTGTTTTCATTGTCTGTAATCTCAAGCGTTTCTTCAAGATTTGAAATTCTGGAATTTAAGTCAACAATAGTTTTTTTAAGGCTTTCTGTATTCTGTATAAGTTCGCTTTTGTAACTACTTAAATCATTTTTCTTAATGACTCTGTATTTTGTCCAGCTATTGCTATTCAAAACCAGAGAATCAAAAGCTTCTACAATTTTAGAGTCTTGAGCATTGATGTTAAAACAAAAAACTAATAAAAATGTTAAAAAGAGGTATTTCATAGTAAATTTATTTCAAAGCAAAAGTAACAAAAATTTGACTTATAATACTATTTTATGTTTGATACTAAAACGAGTAATTTCTATTTATATTATTGAAAAACAATTTGTTGCAATAAATATTTGATAAATCTTAATTTTTATTATTTATTTCTCTTCTCCGCATTGGCATGGCATCTATGACATCAAAGAGTTTACTCATTTTTAATATCTTGTTTTGTCTCAATTTAATACTACCATCTAAACCAATTAATATGACTTCAAAATCTTTATCGATGAGAAAAATATCCCCTTTCTCATGACTAGTGTGCTCGAAAACTTTAGGATGGGCTCCAATTTTTTGATTATCAAAAATTATCTCTTCATTATCAACTTTATATAGCACTAATTTTCTTTCAATAAATCCATTTTTAAAGTTAGATATTTCTTTCAACTGATGTTTGAAATCTTCGTTATTTTGATTCTCTGCTTTTACAATCAAAATTCTGTTTTTCCACTGATGTTGTTTTAAATCAATGTCTTGACTATGCATATTATAACTCAAAAGTATTATAAAACAATATTTAAATAGATTAGGCATTTTTTAGTCTTCATATATTTTAGTTTCTCCATCTTCTGGAATCCATACCTTAGTCAGAGAATTTCTGTTTATTAATTCTTTTTTTAACATTGCTCTTGTTGTGGTGCAGTGATTAACGGCTTCCATATGATTAGCAATAACTTCTTCAGGTGAACTATTCACAAATTTAATAATGTCATTGAGGGTCATCAAAATAGGCTCATGTTCATCTAGTCGGGCTGTGCCACAAGCCACCACAGCAATATCAGGCTTATACGCCTTCAGCACTTTCTCAACTTCTGGAGTATAAATTGTATCTGAACTTAAATAGATTGATTTACTTCTAAATTTTATAAAGAATCCCATGACATTTCCCATCAGTTTAGCAACCTTACCATAGCCATGAGTAGCTGGAATCCCTTCGATAGAAAAACCATTCAAAGCTGAATTCTTCCAATATTCTATGGTCTTGTAAATATTTAATCCTTTAGCAGCTAAAACTTTTTCGTCGTTAATGCTACAAAAGGTGGGAATCTTGTTTTTAATCAGAAATTCTTTAGCAGTAACATCAAGATGGTCAGAATGTAAATGCGTGATTATGCAATCTGTAACCTTTTGTAAGAGGTTTGGAGTATTTTGAGGCAAATCAACGATTGGATTTCTTTGAGGATTGAAAGATTTTTCAGTGTAACTTGGCATTTCTCCTTTTTTAGCCAATAATGGATCGACAAGCAAAACCAAATTATCAACTTCAATGATCATAGAAGCATTTCGTATATGATGTATTTTTAGCATGAGTTGTTTATACTATATCTTCAACAATCATCTTCGCATGAATACGCGAATTCTCAATAAACCATTTATGAGTTTCCATACCGCCACAAATTACTCCGGCAAGATAAATACCTTCAACATTGGTTTTCATGGTTTGTGGATTGTATTCAGGAATTTTCTTTTGTTCTGAAGTTAATTCAATGCCTAATTTTTTTAGAAATTGGAAATTAGGTTGATAACCAATCAAAGCCACCACAAAATCGTTTTTGATGGTTTTTGAGTTGCCGTCTTTATCCTTAAGGCTTACTGCCTTAGCAGTAATTTCAGTAACTTCGGAATTATAGAATGCCTTTATGCTTCCTTCATTAATTCGATTTATAATATCAGGCCGTACCCAATATTTGACGCGTTCTCCTATCTTTTCACCTCTAACAATCATAGTCACTCGACCACCTTTGCGATAAATCTCAAGGGCGGCGTCTACTGCTGAGTTACTGGCGCCAACAACCACAACATCCTGGTTAACGTAAAAATGTGGATCATTGTAGTAATGAGATACTTTTCCCAAGTCTTCTCCTGGAATATTGAGTTTATTAGGAATGTCATAAAATCCTGTGGCTAGAATTACATTTTTAGTTTGGTATTTAGTTTTAGAGGTCTTGACATTAAATATTTTCTCTTTTTTATCTACATTTTCAACGCTTTCAAAAAGATTGATATGTAAACCATTCGAAGTGGCGACTCTCCGATAGTATTCTAAAGCTTCCTGTTTAGTCGGCTTAGCATTTTTACTGATAAACGGGATGCCATCAATTTCTAACTTTTCAGAGGTTGAAAAGAAAGTCATGTTTGCAGGATAGTTGTAAAGAGAGTTCACCAGTACGCCTTTCTCAACAATAAGATAATTAAGATTTTTCTTTTTGGCTTCCAAACCACAGGCTAGACCGATTGGTCCGGCTCCAATGATGATGATGTCATATGTCATTTTCACTTCATTTATTGAAACAATAAAGCTATATAACCCAAATCAGGAAGATGTTTTGTGAAAGTTTAACAGATAGCATTAGACTTAAATATACGTCATTTGCCCTATTTTCTGTCTTTTGGGCTTAACATATTTTTACTGCATTATAAAATATGTATTATGAAAACACAAAAACTATTCAACTTATTATTAATCTGTATGTTCATTTTTTCTTGTAGCGAAGATGATGAAGACAACCTAACTTCAAACTGTTCCGAAGTTTGTGAGTACAGTTTACAACAAGGGCAAGAACCGGGTAATGTTCCGGCAAGTTTACATGGTGAACTAAATCTGGTTTTAGATTTTGCCACACCCGCATCTCCTTATCCAGAAGGAACTGCTGCAACTTTCACGGTTAGTGCAACTGAAATGATTGTTGAAATTGAAGGTCAGGAATGTATTACTCTAAGAAATCCGTACAGAATTCCTGGTACAACTGAAGACAACTTTATTGATGATTGCAGAGACGATTATATTTTTGGAATATCTGCCGATCAAAATGGAAATCTAAATGAAATTAATTTAGGATCTATTGCTGGTGGAGGAATTCAGTTTTTAGGTCAGTTTAAGTAATGGCTTTATCTTATTCTTTAGACAAAGCTTAACTAGCCAATATTTAGGCCTGAATAGATATGATATTTATTCGGGCTTATTCTTTAATCAATTTCTGATTAAAAGTTCCTTGATCTGTTTCTAACCTTAAAATATAAACTCCTTTTTGAACGTCACTTACATCCAACTCAGATTGATTTTCAAACGTTTTTACACGTTTCCCTTGAATATTTAGCAATTCCATAGAATTGAGGTTTAGGTTGTTTGGCAATTCAATATTCAACTGATCATTTACTGGATTCGGAAATATTTTAATTTGATTGAAATCAAAAGACGCCGCATCAAGATTATCCACCACAGTGGTCACAACGGTATTGGTGATGATCGGCAAATTAAAATCAAAATAGATATAGGCCTTATTTTCAGAGGTATCGCCAATTTGAACGCTTGGTTTCGGTTTGATTTTGTAGGTGATATACCCATTGCTGCCTTCCGGATCAGCCTTTTTAAAAGTTAAGTTGATCTATTTAATTGTTGAAGAGATGTAGGTCTGAAAACTATCATTATAGTCTAAAGTCGCTTGCACATTTAAACTTTCTGAGTTCCATTATTAGAAATAACAACTTAATAATCGGTTTCAAAGCAAGGGATAGCATCTTCTAATGGGAAAATATCAATTGATAAGTTTTCGAATTGTTGATTGGCGGTAACGCAATAAATCCTTATAATATAAATCTTCATCTTGCTTAATAAAATTAATCATATATGACCAAGGATAAATGCTAAAATTACAGTCAAGATTGAGAATGTTCAATGCATGACTTATTGTACCTAAGAACCTCAATGTTCCTTAATGTCTTAATGTTTTAAAAAGTTTATGAATTCATAAGATTAATATGTTTTGTTTTTTCACACGAAGCTTGCCAAGTTTTATGATACTATTGTTTTTAATCTCTTAATTGTCTCTAGCAGCTCATCAGATTAGAATACAAAACTTTCAGAGAATAAAATATCATCGTTTGTTTTAAGAAGAAAATAATGTAAATTTGTATATGCTTGATAAAGAAGAGATAATAGAATTTTTAAAAATCAAAAAAGATGAGTTGTTTTCGCAATTTCAATTGGATAAGATTGGTCTTTTTGGGTCTTTTTCTTCCAATCAAAATACGATTGAAAGCGATATCGATTTGTTAGTTGAGTTTAAACCCAATACAAAAAACATACATGAAAAAAAATCACAACTCAGGCAACTAATTTCAAACAGATTTAATAGAGACGTTGATATATGTTCTGAAAAATATATCAAACCATACTTTAAATCGACAGTTCTCAAATCTGTAACTTATGTCTGAAAAAGATATAGGAAATCTAAATGCTATAATAGACTGTTGTTTGAAAATTGAGAAATTTACAAAACATTTAAATAATGCAGATGAATTCTTTCAAGATGAAAAAAGTTTTGATGCAGTATTAATAAACTTTGTGATTATTGGAGAGAGTGCTCACAGATTATCAGAAGAACTAAAAGAGCGCCATAATAATATCCCATGGTTGAAAATCAAAGGTTTCAGAAATATCGTGGTTCACGATTATTTTGGCGTAGATGCAGAAGAGGTTTGGCAAATAATTGAAGATAAAATTCCTAATCTTGAGTTGCAGATTCAGGAAATTTTAGGAAACTAAAGCTTTCAACCCCTCAATCGTTTGTAAAGGCTCCTCAGATTTAAACACAAAACTCCCGGCAACTAAAACATCAGCGCCGGTTTGTACTAGCTTTTCAGCGTTTTTATCCGTTACGCCACCATCGATTTCAATCAGGGTTTGTGCGTTTTTGTTTAAAATGAGTTCTTTGAGTTCGGCTACTTTGTTATATGTATTTTCAATAAAGCTCTGTCCGCCAAATCCGGGGTTTACGCTCATCAGACAAACCATATCAATATCCTGAATCACATCTTTGAGTAAATGAACAGGCGTATGCGGGTTTAAAGCTACACCAGCTTGCATACCTTCTGCTTTTATTGCTTGAAGGGTTCTATGCAAATGGGTGCAAGCTTCGTAATGAACTGTCAGCATATTACTGCCTAAATTGGCGAAGGTTTTAATGTAGCGGTCTGGATCGACAATCATTAAATGCACATCAATAAATTTTTTAGCATGCTGGGTAATGGCTTTTAAGACTGGCATACCAAAGGAAATGTTAGGCACAAACACACCGTCCATGATATCTATGTGAAACCAGTCAGCCTGGCTGTCATTTACCATTTCAATGTCTCGTTGAAGGTTTGCAAAATCGGCTGCTAATATTGATGGGGCTATTTTTGTTTTCATTTTTATACATCTTATACGCCTTTGCGACCTTGCGAGAGTTTATTTACAACAAAGTCACAGAGTTCACAGAGGTTATTTTAATTTTCAAATTTTCAAATCAAGAAATCTTCAAATTGATTTATTTACTCAAATACATCTTACGTCTGGCATACAATTCATAGAATTCATCGTCTTTCAGAGAGTCTATAAACAATATGCTTTCACCAGTACTTTTCATTTCCGGACCTAATTGCTTATTCACATTTGGGAATTTGTTGAATGAAAACACAGGTTGTTTTATCGCATAACCGTCCAGCTTGGGTTTAAAATCAAAATCTTTTATTTTCTTTTCGCCTAACATCACTTTGGTGGCGTAATTAACATAAGGTTCTCCGTATGCTTTTGCAATAAAAGGGACTGTTCGAGAGGCTCTTGGATTGGCTTCAATAATGTAAACTTTATCATCTTTTATAGCAAACTGAATATTAATTAATCCAACAGTCTCTAAAGCTAAAGCGATTTTTTTGGTGTGGTCTTTAATCTGTTGTAAGACCAAATCTCCTAAGTTAAATGGTGGTAGTAATGCATTAGAGTCACCGGAGTGAATTCCACAGGGTTCGATGTGTTCCATGATCCCAATAATGTAAATTTCTTCTCCGTCGCATATCGCATCGGCTTCAGCTTCTATGGCGCCATCGAGATAATGGTCGAGTAGGAGTTTGTTATTTGGTATTTTTCTTAATAAATCGACCACATGAACTTCCAAGTCTCTCTGATTGATGACAATTTTCATTCCTTGACCACCGAGTACATAAGATGGTCTGACCAAAATTGGAAAGTTGAGTTGTTCTGCCAACTCAGCGGCTTCTTCAGCACTTGTAGCCACTCCAAATTCCGGATAAGGAATATTGTTGTCTTTTAGTAATTTTGAGAAACTTCCTCTGTCTTCCGCAAGATCTAAGGCCTGATAGCTTGTGCCCAAGACTTTAATTCCGTAACGGTCAAGTTTTTCGGCGAGTTTTAGGGCGGTTTGGCCACCTAGTTGAACGATTACACCCTCTGGTTGCTCATGCTGTATGATGTCATAAATATGCTCCCAAAACACGGGTTCAAAATATAATTTATCAGCGGTATCAAAGTCTGTTGAGACGGTCTCAGGATTACAATTAATCATGATGGTTTCGTAACCACATTCGGCAGCTGCGAGCACGCCGTGTACACAGCAATAATCAAACTCGATTCCCTGACCAATACGATTAGGTCCTGAGCCAAGCACTACAATTTTCTTTTTATCTGTGACAATGCTTTCATTCTCAACAAAAGGGTTTCCATTTTTATCAATAACTTCAGCTTCGAAAGTAGAGTAGTAGTATGGCGTTTGAGCTTCAAACTCTGCAGCACAGGTGTCAACTAACTTAAACACCCTATTAATACCCAATTCACTCCTTTTGTTATAAACCTGGCTTTCCAAACATCTAAGCATATGAGCAATCTGTCTATCTGCAAAACCTTTTTGTTTAGCTTCAAGTAGCAAATCTTTACTTAAAGTATCAATGTTGTATTTTGAAATTTCCATTTCCAAATGATGCAGTTCCTCATATTGCTTAAGAAACCACATATCAATTTTTGTGATCTCATTGATGCGTTTCAAAGGAATACCAGCTTGTATGGCATCATAAATCACAAAAACACGGTCCCAACTGGCGTTTGTAAGTTTTTCGATGATGGTGTCGTATTTGGTGTAACCTTTTCCATCGGCACCAAGTCCGTTCCGTTTTATTTCTAGAGATTGAGTTGCTTTATGAAGTGCTTCCTGAAAAGAGCGGCCAATACCCATAACCTCACCTACCGCTTTCATTTGAAGTCCTAGTGTTCTATCTGAACCTTCAAATTTGTCAAAATTCCAACGAGGAATTTTGACAATCACATAATCTAAGGTTGGTTCAAAAAAAGCTGAAGTGGTTTTGGTAATTTGGTTCTCTAATTCATCCAAATGGTAACCGATAGCCAGTTTAGAAGCGATTTTAGCGATTGGATAACCTGTAGCTTTTGAGGCTAATGCAGAGGACCGAGAGACTCTCGGGTTAATCTCTATAGCCACTATATCTTCTTTTTCGTCAGGACTAACTGCAAATTGTACGTTACAGCCACCGGAGAAGTTACCAATACTTCTCATCATTTTTATCGCCATATCTCGCATTCGCTGATAAGTCGTATCGCTTAAAGTCATTGCTGGTGCAACAGTGATAGAATCTCCTGTATGGATGCCCATCGGATCCATATTTTCAATACTACAAATTATGGTGACATTATCGTTTCTGTCTCTTAATAATTCGAGCTCATATTCCTTCCAGCCCATCAAAGCTTTATCAATGATGACTTCGTGAATTGGCGAGGCTTCCAGACCTCTGGTTAGTAACTCCTCAAAATCTTTTTCTTCGTAAACCACTGAAGCCCCTAAGCCACCAAGCGTGAAAGATGCTCTAATGACCAATGGAAACCCAAACTCTTGAGCAACTTCTTTTCCTTGTAAAAATGAAGTTACAGTTTTTGATGGGGCAACGCCAACACCAATATCTTCCATCAATTTTCTGAATTTTTCTCTATCTTCGGTAATATTGATGGCGTTAATATCAACCCCAATTATTTTTACACCAAAATCTTCCCAAATACCTTTGTCGTCTGCTTCAATACATAAATTTAAAGCGGTTTGTCCACCCATCGTAGGTAATACTGCATCGATTTGTGGGTGCTCCTTTAATATTTGGATGATTGATTTTGTAGTTAAAGGTTTAAGGTAAACATGATCGGCCATGGTTGGGTCGGTCATAATTGTAGCAGGATTTGAGTTGATTAAAATGGTTTCAATTCCTTCCTCTCGCAACGATCGTAAAGCTTGAGAACCTGAATAGTCAAATTCGCAGGCTTGACCTATAATGATAGGACCAGATCCTATGATAAGTATGCTTTTTATGTCTTTGTGCTTGGGCATTACGGAAATATTTTGATAAAATTAGGCAAAAAAAAAGTGCTACCAAGAGGTAACACTTTAAATATTATAATGAAAATAGGTCATTTTATTTTCTTCTCATACTCGTTTCTGATGAAACACTAAGCTTTTTTCTACCTTTAGCTCTTCTTCTTTTCAAAACTTTTCTGCCATTGGCAGAAGCCATGCGCTCTCTAAAGCCATGCTTATTTTTTCTCTTTCTCTTTGAAGGTTGAAACGTTCTTTTCATCAGACTCTATATTAATTCTTAACAGATGCTTTTTTTAAATCGGGTGCAAATATACAAAGTCTTTTTTGTTTTGCAACATTTATTTTTAAATCTTTTATTATGATTTTGTAAGTTTGCATCTTCAAAATCAAGATTTAATGTTCAATAAGATTATAAAACTTATCCTCGCTGTACTTGTATTCGCTTTTGCAATTTATCAATTTATTGAAGGCAATATTGGTAATGGTATAATGTTGATACTTTTAAGTGGAATATTTGTATTTCTATATTTTAAAAATGAATTCATTTTGTTAGCCTTCCTACGGTTAAGAAAACAGGATTTTGAAGGCACTAAAAAATGGCTATCTAAAATAAAAAATCCTGAAGCAGCCTTAACAAAAAAGCAGCAAGGTTACTTTAATTATCTACATGGTTTAATTCTTTCTCAGACCAATATGACCAAAGCTGAAAAATACTTTAGAACAGCAATTCGTCTAGGTCTTTCTATGAAACATGATTTGGCTATGGCAAAGTTAAATCTTGCAGGGATCGCAATGACAAAGCGTCGTAAGCGTGAAGCTCAAATGCTACTTAAAGAAGCAAAAGACTTGGATAAGCATAACATGCTAGGCGATCAAATCAAAATGATGAAACAGCAAATGAAGAAGTTTTAAGTTGAGTTTAAAGTTTTTGGTTTCTGGTTTCATGTTTATCATCTCATAAAACGATAACCAAATCAATTTTTAAAATAAATAAACTCATAACCTATCACCTATAATATCAGTTACAATTTTGCGAATCTTGCATCTGCTTTGCGGGCTTTGCGGTTATGTTTTTAGTCT
>Ga0207419_1000598_pt1 | contig 31043 bp, 30 predicted proteins | sample ElkSloMetagenome_4_FD_184723 | JGI IMG/M metagenome (GOLD analysis project Ga0207419, IMG submission 184723) | Hot spring microbial communities from Elkhorn Slough, Monterey Bay, USA - MD2A (version 2) | ecosystem: Environmental > Aquatic > Marine > Intertidal zone > Estuary: Microbial mat ... | reverse complement strand
CCTGCCCAGTCAATGGCACCGAATCAGGGACGTCGTCTCCGATAAATTCCATATCATCGACAGAGACGATTTCCGGGTTTTGGCGTAGACAGGGTATAACAAACAAATACAGACGTCATCCCGAAGCGTCCGTTAGGACGCGAGGGATCTCCCAAGGTCGTGTGCCGACGGTCCGGAAAACGTGTCACGATTTCCGTCGCTTGGTATCATGCCCCCCTTTTTGTAGGGTGCGTTCGACCGCCTCCCTGGCGCCGGCCGGCGCCGGGGCGGCGGGCAACGCACCGCCACGCGGCCAGTGCCTTTGGTGCGTTGCGCCCCCGGCCATATCCGTACGACATGGCACGCGTCCGTGAACGGGCGAACGTCGCGTCGAACGCGACAGGGGGCGCGAACGCACCCTACGTTTTGCTGTTCATCCTTTAGCGACCCGTATCAAGCCCCCTCCCCGTCGTCGGGGTCCAGGGGCTCGTCCGGCGCGGCATCGTCATCGGGCAAGGCTTGGTCGTCGTCACCCGGCGCCCGCGCGCCATAGGCCGCCAGCGCCGGGCGCGCGTCCAGCAGGCCGGCGGCGCGCAATTCGTCCAGGCCCGGCAGGTCCTTGACGGTCTCCAGCCCGAAATGATCGAGAAAGGCGTCCGTGGAGCCCCATTGCAGCGGCCGCCCGGGCGTCTGGCGCCGTCCGCGCGGGCGGATCCAGCCGGCGTCCAGCAGCACGTCGAGGGTGCCTTTTGAGACCGCGACGCCCCGGATTTCCTCGATCTCCGCCCGGGTGACCGGTTGATGGTAGGCGATGATCGCCAGCGTCTCGACGGCCGCGCGCGACAGGCGGCGCTGCTCCACCGTCTCGACGGTCAGAACGTCGGCCAGATCGGGCGCGGTGCGGAACGCCCAGGTGTTGCCGGCCCGAGTCAATTGTACGCCCCGCCGGTCGTACTGCGCCGCGAGGGTCTCCAGCAGGGGACGCACCTTGACGCCATCGGGCAGGCGCGCCGCCAACGCCGCCTCGGTCACCGGCTCCGCCGACGCGAACAGAATGGCCTCGATCATGCGCAGGAGTTGGAACGCGTCCGGTACGTCGGTGTCTGTCATCGAGGCCACAGGTCACTCACCCCGGAACCAGTTAGAAACAGTGCCGTCCAACTGCATCAGAACACACCCGCCCTTTGAAACGGACTCGAGCGCCGCTAGTATTTGGGGAGCAAGTGCAAGAACCTGCTTTCGTCGATTCGTCGGCAACACCATGATGCCAGCGGCTCGCCCTATCAGCTCTTGTTGAAAACACAGGTTCTTGTCCGCCGTTAAGAGGAGATCGTAATTTCCTTCCAATCTTTCGAGAAGTCGGCCGTTTCGGATTCCCTTCCAGCCAATATCGGGATCGTTGACCGATCGCACGGCGTGGCCGACCAACAACGGCTTCAACTGAACGGGAACGTTTTCATCGAGCAGAATGCGCACGATCAAGCGGCCGTAAACTGAGCGCACGCCTCTTCAAGGCAGGCGATCAGGTCGCGTTTGTCCAGCGACGGGTAGCTCTCGACGATCTCATCCAGCGAGAGGCCATCCTCAAGGTTCTCGAACAGCACCTCGACGGGAACGCGAGTTCCCCGGAACACCGGACGGCCGCCCAAGATATCCGGGTCCCTGACAATCACGGCCGACATCGCATCCTCCATGCCTGCGGTGTCTCCCATCGTGGAGAGGGGCGCCGCGCCCGTCAAGCGACCCGCGCGCCCTGTCCACACGACCTCGATCACTCCTTCTTGCGCCGCACATACAGCGGCGAGAACGCCCCGCCGTCCTGCCGCAGGTCCACCCTGCCCTGCCGCGCCAGTTCCAGCCCAGCGACGAAGGTCGCCCCCAGCGCCGACCGGCGATGCAGGGCGTCCGCAAGGTCCTCCGGCAGGAAACGGACCAGCACCGTCCAGTCCAGCGCGTGGCCCAACAGGCCCTCCAGCCGCGCCAACGCCTGATCCACCGAGTAGAGATCGAACGGCTCGATGGCCAGCGACGTCCGCCGCTCGCGCGCGCGCAGCCCGCCATAGGCGCGCAACAGGTCGTGCAGCGTCAGGTCAAAGACGGTCTGACGATGCACGCTCACCGCCTCCGGCGCACCACGCGCGAAGCGATGATGGCCCAGGCGCGGGCGGTCCATCAGGCCCTGTCCAGCCGTCCGCATGGCCTCCAGGCGCTGCAACTGGAACTGCAGGGCGGCGGCCATTTCGGCGCCGCTCGGTTCCTCGTCCGTCTTCGGCACCGGCAGCAACAAGCGCGACTTCAGGAACGCCAGCCACGCCGCCATGACCAGATAGTCGGCCGCGAGATCGAGGTGACGATCCCGTGCCAGCCGCACGAAGGCCAGATACTGTTCCGCCAGTTGGAGAATGGAGATCCGCGCCAGATCGACTTTTTGATCCCGCGCCAGGGTCAGCAGAACATCAAGGGGGCCGTCGAAGCCGTCCAGGTTGACCACCAGGGTCGCCGGGTCGCCGCCCCCGCCGACCGGGTCCTCCTCGAACTCGGGCGGATCGGGCGTCTCGTTCTCGGCCTCGGTCGCGGTCACGCCCGGCCTCGCTCAGAGGAAGGCCAGGGCCGTGACCAGTTGGCCCAGCCCCATCACCACCGGGATCAGCACCGTGCGGAACGGATCGAAGGGAATGCCCACCTGACCCAGCAGAAACGGCAGCAGGAACAGCACGCCCAGCAAAATAAAGATGCCGACATGCTCCAGCCGCGCCAGCGGCATCCCCAGGGACCGCGGCAGCATCCCCACCGCCACGCGTCCGCCGTCCAGCGGTGGCAGGGGAATCATGTTCAGCACGGCCAGGAACAGATTGAGCAGGATCAGGTTCTCCAGCGTTTGCGCGGCCCACTGGCTCGCCATGGACGGCACCAGCGGCAGCAGGTGAATGAGCAGCGCGGCCGCAAAGGCCATCAGCAGGTTGGAGGCCGGCCCCGCCGCCGCCACCAGGACCATGTCGCGGCGCGGACTGCGCAGGCGGCCGAAGTTCACCGGCACCGGCTTGGCCCATCCGAACAGGAACGGTGCCCCGCTGATGAACAAGAGGCCGGGCAAGGCCACCGTGCCGACCGGATCCACATGCCGGATCGGGTTGGCGGACACTCGTCCCAGACGATGCGCCGTGTCATCCCCCAGCTTCCAGGCGGCCCAGCCGTGCGCGGCCTCGTGCAGCGTGATGGCCAGCAGCACCGGGATCACCCAGGTCGTGGCGGTGACAATCAGGTCGGGACTCATGCCTGCATCAACTCCTCAAGGCGGGCCAGGGCCGCGTCGGGATCAAACGGCGCCGGCGGCCGCAAGACCGCCCGGGCGCGCGCCAGACGCGCCTGGCCGGCCGCATCCAGGGGACGACAGCCCTCCACCACCGCCTGCATCTCCGCCAGATCCCCGTTGCAGTGCAGGACGACGTCGCAGCCGGCGTCCAGCGAGCGGCGTGCCCGTGCCTGGAACGATCCATCCAAGGCCTTCATCGAGATGTCATCGGTGATCAACAGGCCATCAAATCCAATATGGGATCGGATCACGTCCCGGACCACCACGGGCGAGATCGTCGCCGCCGCCGTGGGATCGATGGCCGTATAGACGACATGCGCCGTCATGCCCAGGGCCGCCCCGGCCAGCGCCCGGAAGGGCACGAAGTCGGTGGCGTCCAGCGCGTCCCTCGGCGCGTCGACCACGGGCAGCGACAGGTGGGAATCGGCGCGTGCCCGGCCGTGCCCGGGCAGGTGCTTGATCACCGGCAACACGCCCCCCTCCAGCAGCGCGTCGGCACAGACCTGTCCCAGGTCGGCGACGGCCTTCGGGTTGGCGCCAAACGCCCGATCGCCGATCACGTCGTGCCCCGACGGATCGACCACGTCGAGCAGCGGCAGGCAATCCACATCAATGCCGAGCGCGGCGAGTTCATGCGCGATCAGGCGGGTGTTCAGGCGCACCGCCTCGCGACCCGCCGTCGGGTCGCGGTCATACAGCGGGACGAACGCGCCCTGCGGCGGGGCCGCGCGCCAGTGCGGCGGTCCCAGCCGGCGCACGCGTCCGCCTTCCTGGTCGATCAGGATCAACGCATCGGCGCCGCCGGACAGCGACCGGAGGTCGGCCACCAGGTCCGCCACTTGCGCCGGCGTCTCGATATTCCGGCTGAACAGGATGAATCCGGCCGGCCGAGCCTCCGCGAACAGGGCGCGTTCCTGCGGTGTCGGAGACGGACCGGCGCATCCCAGGATGGCCGCCAGGGGCGCGTCAGTCACGGACAACAAGGCACTCCACGTCGCGGCGCCTCAGATCGCGGCACAGGGTCTCCGCCGCCGCCGCGTCCGGCAAGGGACCGGCCCGCAGTCGATAGAACTGCCCCAGGTCGCCGAGATCGGCATAGACGATCACATGCGGCACATCGCCGAGCAGGTCCGGGTGCGCGTCGCGAAGCTGGGTCCACTGCTTCTCCGCCAAGCCCCGCTCGCGGAAAGCGGCCAGTTGCACCTGCGGTCCCTGGTCGGCGACGGCGGCCACGTTCTCGGCCGGCGCGGGTGCCGGGGTTGGCGCCGGGGTCGGCGTTGGCCCTGGTGCTGGCGGCGCCTCGGCGACCTCCGGGTCCGGCGCGGGAGCGGGCGCCTCCGCCTCGGCGGGCGGAGCGGGGGCTTCCTCGGGTTCCGGGGCCGGCACCGCCGTCGCCGTATCCTCGACCGGGTCGGCCGACTGTTGCCCGGCGGTCTCGTCCGGATCCTCGGCCGTTGCTGCCTCCGTCGGCGCCGGCGCCTCGCCGGCGCCCTCCGGCTCGGCCACGGGCTCGGCCACTGGCTCCGGCGGTCGCGGCGGCGCCACCGGCCGCACCGGCGCCGGCAGCAGTTGTTCGACGCCCGGCCCGGACTCGACCCGGGCCCCCTCGCCCACCCGTTCATAGACCCGTTTGTCGGTGTTCTCGACCCGCAGGCCGCCCGGATCATCGGGCTTGATCTTGAACGGCTCGTCCTCGGCGCGCACGGTCGGCAGCGAGGGCTCCGGCTCGACTGGCGCCGGCTCGATCGTGGCCATCAGCTCGCCGGTTCCGCTCGACGTCGGCGGCACCGGCTGCAGCGCCACCCAGGCCGCCCAGCCGCCCCCGGCAAGGACCACAAGACCCAGCAGCGTCAACCAAAGGGCGCGACCACCGCCGGATCGGCGGCGCGGTGCCGCCCCCGGTTCGTCCCCGCCCTCAAGGTCAAGATCAAGGTCGTCGATCGGATCATAAGCGGGGCCGTCTCGCAGCTCTTCCGGATCATCGTCCGGGACGACGCGAAACATCTCATCGTCGAGGGCAATCGGCTCCTCGCGCCCGTCGCGTCGTGCCTTCCTCAATCCGGACATCAGCGGAGTTCCCTGACCGGCTGAACGCCAAAGATTTGCAATCCTGAGGCTATCACCGTCGCCACACCCTGGACAAGCGCCAGGCGCGCCAGGGACAGCGCCTCGTCGTCCGGCATCAGGAACCGAAGCTGGGCGTCGTCCTTGCCCTTGGTCCACAGGCCATGGAAGGCCGCCGCCACCTCGGCCAGATAGTAGGCCACCCGGTGCGGTTCATGCGCCTCGGCGGCCCCTTCCACGAGTCGCGGCCAGCCCGCCAGCAGGCGGATGACATCGCGTTCCTCGGGCGCGTCCAGCCGATCCAGCGGCGCTTCGGCCAGCGCGGCCGGGCTCAGGTCGCGGCCGGGCCACAGCTCCTCGGCGTGACCGAACACGGAACAGGCCCGCGCGTGGGCGTACTGGACGTACCAGACCGGATTGTCGCGGCTCTGCTCCGTCACCTTGGCGAAATCGAAGTCCAGGGTGGCGTCGTTCTTGCGCGTCAGCATGATGAAACGCACGACGTCCTTGCCGACGCGGTCGACCACATCGCGCAGGGTTACGAAGGTGCCGGCGCGCTTCGACATCTTCACCGGCTCGCCCCGGTCCAGCAGCTTGACGAGCTGGCAGAGCTTGACGTCGAGGCTGGCGCGGCCGTCGCTGACCGCCTTGACCACCGCCTGCAGGCGCTTGACATAGCCCCCGTGGTCGGCCCCGAAGACGTTGATCATGTCCTCGAACCCCCGGTCGACCTTGTCGCGGTGATAGGCCATGTCGCCGGCGAAGTAGGTCCACGAGCCGTCCGACTTGCGCACCGGCCGGTCCACGTCATCACCGAACTCGGTGGCCTTGAACAGGGTTTGCGGGCGCGGTTCCCAGTCCTCGGGCGCCTTGCCCTTCGGCGGTTCGAGCACGCCCGTGTAGATCAGACCGCGCGCCTCCAGGAACGCCAGCGTCTCGTCGACCCGTCCGGCGCCGACCAGGTCCCGTTCGCTGGTGAAGGTATCGAAGGCCACCCCGAGGGCCGCCAGGTCGTCCTTGATCATCGCCAGCATGGCGGCGATGGCGCGGTCGCGAATCGGCGCCAGCCACTCGGCCTCCGGCGCGTCGGCGAAGCGGTCGCCAAATTCGGTCGCCAGCGTCTCGCCCAGCGGCACCAGATAGTCGCCGCCGTACTCGATCTCCTTGCGGGCCAGCATGGCGGCGATGTCGTCCTCGCTCAGGCGGCCCAGCGCCTGCCGATAGCGCGCGTGGGTGGCCCGGGCCAGGGCATCGACCTGGGCGCCCGCGTCGTTGACGTAGTACTCGCGGGTGACGGCGAAGCCCGCCTTGTCCAGCAGCGCGGCCAGGGCATCCCCCACCACCGCGCCGCGCGCGTGGCCGACGTGCATGGGGCCGGTGGGATTGGCCGAGACGAACTCGACGTTGACCTTTCGCCCGCCGCCGATGCCGCTGTCACCGTACCGCTCGCCGGCGCGCAGGGCGTCACGAAGACACTCCAGCCAGACCGCCGGGTCCAGGCGCATGTTGATGAAGCCGGGGCCGGCCACCTCGACGGCGGTGACACCGGCCACACCCGACAAGCGCTCGACCAGCCGCTCGGCCAGGTCGCGCGGTTTCAGCCCGGCCGGCTTGGCCAGCACCATGGCGGCGTTGGTGGCCATGTCGCCGTGGCTGGGGTCGCGCGGCGGCTCGACGGCGACCCGGCTGGTGTCGAGGCCCTCGGGCAGCGTGCCGGCGGCGACAAGCGCCGCCACCTGGTCGAGAACGTGGTCCCGGTAGGCGGTGAAGATGTTCATGGCGGTCCGGTTCTGGCGGGGAGGCTTTCGCCCCCAGAAAGGGTCAGGGTTTGGTGACGGGATCGAACAGCCGGGCGTGTTCGTCAAGGGCGAAGCGATCGGTCATGCCGGCAATGTAGTCCGCGACCACCCGCGCGCGCCGCGTCATGTCCTGGTCGGCGGCAAGCGCGCGCCGCGCCCAGTCGTCGGGCAGAAGCGCCGGCTCCGACAGGAGCAGGTCGAACAGGTCGCGCACCACCCGCCGTGCCTTGCTGGTCATGCGGTTGACCCGATGATGGCGGTACATGTTGGGGAACAGGAAGTCCTTAAAGGCGCGATCGTGGGCGCGCATGGCCTCGGAAAAGGCCACCAGGGGCCGGCCCAGGGCGCGCACGTCCGCGACGCAGGTCGGCCGCTCCTCGGCCGCCCGCCGCGTCGTTTCCGCGCACAGGTCGTTGATCATCGCGGTGATCAGGCGCCGCACCGACTCGTGAATCAGCCGGCTGCGCTCCAGACCCGGGTGGGTATCCGCCACCTCGCGGAACACCGGCCCCACCAGCGGCACGTCGCGCAGGTCGTCCTCCGAGAACAACCCGGCGCGCAGTCCGTCGTCGATATCATGCGCGTTGTAGGCGATGTCGTCGGACAGCGCCGCCACCTGCGCCTCCGGGCCGGCGAAGGTGTCGAGTTCCAGGTCGTGCGTCTCGGCGTATTCCTGGATCGCCAGCGGCAAGGGTCCAGGGTCGATCGCGTTCGGGCCAAGCAAGGGACCGTTGTGCTTGACCAGCCCTTCCAGGCTTTCCCAGGTCAAGTTGAGGCCATCGAACGCGGCATAGCGGTGTTCCAGCTTGGTGACGATGCGCAAGCCCTGGGCGTTGTGATCGAACCCCTGATGATCGCGCATACACTCCTTCAGCGCCGTCTCGCCGGCATGGCCGAAGCACGTATGGCCGAGGTCGTGGGCGAGCGCCAGCGCCTCCGCGAGGTCTTCGTTGAGGCCGAGGACCCGGGCGATCGACCGCGCGATCTGCGCCACCTCCAGGCTGTGCGTCAGCCGGGTGCGGTAGTTCTCGCCCTCGTGATAGACGAAGACCTGGGTCTTGTACTGGAGCCGGCGGAAGGCGCCGCTGTGAATGATGCGGTCGCGGTCGCGCTGGAACACGCTCCGCGTGGCCGACTCCGCCTCCGGATACAGGCGCCCGCGCGTCCGGGCCGGATCGGTGGCATAGGCGGCCACCCCGTGCGACGGACGGGGTGCCGAAACGGCGTCGGTGTCGGGCGGCGTCATGGCGCGACCCTACCCACCGGCCGCCCGGGAGGCAATCTCAATCACGGGGTCAATCGCGGGGCCACTCACGGGGCACCGGGGGTGCCCGCCCCTCCCTTTCGGGCCGGAGCGGACGCGTCCGGCTCAGGCGGCCTGCAGGCGTTCGAACTTGGCCTGAAGCTCTTCCTGGCTTTCCTCGTGCGCCGGGTCCTTGACGATGCACTCGACCGGGCAAACGGTCACGCATTGCGGCTCGTCGTAGTGCCCGACGCATTCCGTGCAGCGCGCGGGGTCGATCTCGTAAATCATGCTGCCCATGGCGATGGCGTCGTTCGGGCATTCGGCCGGGCAAGCGTCGCAGTTGATACAGGTGTCAATGATCTTGAGGGCCATGGATGGGGTGTCCCACTCAGAGGTATCGAAGATGGGCGCCGCCCTTGGAAGGCAGCCAACTCTCCCACGATGGTGATCGTGCCAAAACGCGGGAGCAACATCAACCGTCCGCTCACGCGCCGCGGAAAATTGCGACGGCGGAACGGGAACCGGTGCGTCGGCCCTCTCGATAGAGGCGAACGCGCGGACTCGCATTGATCCGTGTCAACGCACCGAGTGTCGCCGCCGAAGGCGTTGAACGCGACACTTAAATGACGCTATATGCAAACGCGTGAGAGACCATGGTCGCGGGATGCGCGGCACTCTAATGTCCGGGCTGGGTCCAGGCTGGCCTATCGGCCCTGCTCTTTAAAGTAGGACAGATTAAATGATTCGCTCAACGGTATCAATTGCCCTGACCGGCAGCGGCGGCGCCGGCGTGATGACGGCTGGCCAGATGCTGCTGGATGCGGCGGCCCAGGCTGGGTACTACGGCCTCATGGGCCGCACCCTCGGCCCCCAGATCCGGGGCGGCGAGTCCGCCGCCATGATCCGGTTGTCGAACCGTCCCGTGCAGGGTCTGGACGATGGCCACGACATCCTGCTGGCCTTCGACTGGGGCAACATCGACCGCTTCATCAAGGAGTTGCCCCTGGTTCCGGGCGGCATCGTCATCGCCGATCCGCACCACGGCCAGGTCCCGGCGGTGATGGATCAGGACCACCACCGGATCGTCAATATCCCCCTGCACGACCTGGCCAAGACCATTCCCGGCGGCCGCGTCAACATGATCGGCCTGGGTCTGATCGCCGAACTGATCGGCCTGGATCACGCTCACCTGCTGGACCGCGTCGCCAAGCAGCTGACCGGCAAGGGCGAACAGGCGCTGGCCGCCAGCAAGGCCGGCCTGGATGCCGGCGCCGAGGCCGCCGCCGGCATCACCGGCCTTGATCCGCTCGCCGAACCGCAACCGCGCACCGGCGACCGCTGGTCCATCACCGGCAACGACGCCGCCGGCCTGGGCGCCATCCAGGGCGGTGTGCGGTTCTGCGCCGCCTATCCGATCACGCCGGCCACCGACATCCTGGAATGGCTGGCCCCCAACCTGCCGCGCGTCGGCGGCAGTCTGGTCCAGTGCGAGGACGAACTGGCCTCGATCAACATGATCATCGGCTCCAGCTTCGGCGGGGTTCCCTCGGTGACCGCCACGTCGGGTCCCGGCCTGGCGCTGATGACCGAGAGCCTGGGCCTCGCCGTGGCCTCCGAAACCCCCGTGGTGGTCATCAACGTCCAGCGCGGCGGCCCCTCCACCGGCATCCCCACCAAGTCGGAGCAGGTCGACCTGAACATCGCCGTCAACGGCCTGCACGGGGACGCCCCGCACGTCGTCACCGCGCCACTGTCCATCGGCGACTGCCTGTTCACGACGCAGTGGAGCGTGCATCTGGCCGAGGCCATGCAGACGGCGGTGATCGTGCTGTCGGACCAGGTCATCGGCCAGTCGCGCGCCATCATCGACAAGCCCGCCGACCTCGCCTTTGTCGGCAAGCGGCTGGTGCCGGAGCGCATCGAGGCGCCTTACCGGCGCTATGCCATCACGGCCGACGGCCTCTCGCCCATGGCACTGCCGGGGCAGGAGGGCGGCATGTACACGGCCGACGGCCTCGAACACAACGAAACCGGCCACCCCTCCACCCAGATCGAGCACCACCAGGAGCAACTCGACAAGCGCCGGCGCAAGGTCGAGGGGTTCGACTACGGCGATCACTGGGGCGTGGTCGAGGGGGACGACGACGCCGATATCGCCGTCGTCACCTGGGGCTCGTCGGCCGAACCGGCGCGCGAGGCCGTGCAGCGCGCCCGCACCCAGGGCTTCAAGGTTCGCCTGGTGGCCGCGCGCCTGATCGCGCCGGTTCCCGTCGCCCGGCTGACGGCGGCGCTGGACGGCGTCTCCCGCGTCCTGGTCGTCGAGCAGAATCACGGCGGCCAGTATTTCCGTCACCTGCGCGCTCACATGGATTTGCCCGGCAAGGTGGAGACGTACCACAGGCCCGGGCCGTTCACACTGCGTCCGCGCGAGATCCTGCAACGGATTCTCGGTCAGTGAGCCGTTACACCAAGACACGTCAGGAAGGGAACGCGCCCCATGGATGCGGTGGCCTCTAAACCCCAGGATTACAAGTCGGAGCTGAAACCGGTCTGGTGCCCGGGCTGTGGTGATTTCTCGGTCCTCGCGGCCATCACCCGCGCGCTGGCCGAACTCGGCCTGGAGCAACGCAATGTGGCCCTGGTCTCCGGCATCGGCTGCTCGTCGCGGCTGCCGGCCTATACGTCGCTCTACGGGTTCCACGCCGTGCACGGCCGCGCCCTGCCGGTGGCCAGCGGCCTGAAGCTGGCGCGGCCCGAGTTGACGGTGCTGGCCGCCGGCGGCGACGGCGACGGGTTCTCGATCGGCGGCAACCACTTCGTCCACGCCTGCCGGCGCAACGTCGACATGACCTATATCATCATGGACAACAGCGTTTACGGCATGACCAAGGGCCAGGCCTCGCCCACCACCGAGGCGGACTGGACCGGCTCCAAGCTGACGCCGGAGGGACCCGGGCTGTCCCCGTTCCGGCCGCTGGAGATGGCCCTGTCGGCCGGGGCGACGTTCATCTCCCGCGCCTTTTCGGGCGACCCGCTGGAGGTGACCCGCCAGATCTGCGCCGGCATCGCGCATGAAGGCTTCTCGTTCATTCACGTGCTCAGCCCCTGCGTGACCTATCGGCCCGAGCAGAAGGGCTGGCGCGAGTTCGTCCACGCCGACTTCACGGAGCCCTACACCGACCGCCGCGAGGCGTTCCTGCGGCTGCTGGACGACGACGGGTTCACCACGGGTATTCTGTACAAGAGCCAGACGCCGCCGTTCCAGACGCGCCCCAAACCCGTCGAACCGGTCTCGGTCCTCGGCGATCAGTTCGCCATCTGACAGCCGCGGCCAAGACCGCTCGCGAAACCGGGAGACGCCGATGGAAACCGTCGAAGAGTTCATCGCGCACGCCATCGCGCTGGAAGAGGACTCGGCCGTGCGCTTCGATGACATGGCCGACGCACTCGACGTGCACAACAACCACGAGGTCAAGGACCTGTTCCTGAAGATGGCGCATTACTCGCGCCTGCATCTGGCCGAGGCCCGCAAGCTGGGTGAAGGGCTGACGCTCCCGGACCTGAAACCGTGGGAGTTCAAGTGGCCCGACGCGGAACCCCCGGAAACCCCGGACCAGGACGCCACCCACTACCTGATGACGCCACACCACGCGCTGGCCATGGCGCTGGACAGCGAAAAGCGCGCCCAGGTCTATTACGCCGGCCTGGCCAATGGGCACGACAACGCCCGCATCCGCGAACTGGCGGCCGAGTTCGCCGAGGAGGAGGCCGAGCACGTGGCCATGCTGGAGGCCATGCTGGCCAAGTACCCGGCCCCGCCGGTCGACTGGGACGAGGACATGGACCCGCCGATCGCGGTCGATTAGGCTGGCCGCGCCCACACCCGGCCGCCCCCCAGACTGCGCGAGGTTCCGTTCATGTCCGCGACCGTCACGCCCCCGCTCGACGGCCCGTCCGTCCCGCCCGCCGCCGGTGGCCAACCCGCGCGGATCGTTGTCCTGCTGCATGGCTACGGCGCCGACGGCAATGACCTGATCGCCCTGGCGCCGGCGCTGGCGGAGCGCTTTCCCGACGCCGCCTTCTTCGCCCCGCACGCGCCCGAACCGTGCGAGGTCATGCCCTTCGGCCGCCAGTGGTTCAGCTTCACCCAGTACGACCCCGATATGTGGCGGCGCGACGCCGCCAATCTGGCGCCCGCGCTGGAGACGATGGCCGCCGGCGCCCAGGGCGCGGTGCCGGGCCTGAATGACTATCTCGACGCCTTGCTGGACAGGCACGGCTTGGAACACGACCAGCTGGCGGTGATCGGTTTTTCGCAAGGCGCCATGATGGCGTTGCATGTCGGCCTGCGGCGCCGGGCACCGGTGGCGGCCCTGATCGGCTTCTCCGGTGCCCTGACGGGGGCCGGGATCCTGCCGGACGACATCAAGGTCCGGCCGCCGGTCACCCTGATCCACGGCGAGGACGACCCTGTCGTGCCCTTCGCCGCCCTGGCCCACGCGGAAACCGCCCTGCGCACGGCCGACGTGCCGGTCGAGACCCACGGCCGCCCCGGCCTGGGACACGCGATCGATCCGGAAGGGTTGACTCTCGCCGTCGCCGCCCTTGAGCGCGTCTGGCCCGCCGGCACCATCGGCTGAGGCGCCGACCCCGCGCTGTCGGACCCGACGTAAACCATTTATTTCCACAAATTTGCCAGGGTAACGTCTACCCTGGGTTCATCGGCCGTGCCCGCAAGGCACACGGGCCAAGTCTCGTGTTCGCCGGCTACAGATCCGAAAACAGGCGTCAGGGCCGTGACTCGCGCGGCCACGGACTGCGTAGACGGGCAAGAAACGGAGCGGATCTCGGAAAAGTCATTATCACGCACACAGAGAGCACCCGGGCATAGAGCCGCGCGTCGGCCAGCCGGCCTGTTGGGAGGCCATTGGCGCGAGGCGTGCCGCGGACCCAAGATGGAGAGTCCTGACGATGTCCATCCAAGCGCGCCTGCTTATCGCCCTCGGCGGCCTTTCGGTCTTGGCGGCCGTGGCGATGGCGATCCTGCTGACGATCCACATGGATCGCCTGACCATCGCCGCCGAAAACCGGCAACTGGCCGATCTGATTGGAAAGTTCCAGAACGATCTTGGGAAAGAGGGCGACAAGGCGCTCTCCCTTGCCTCGCTGGTGGCCCACAACCATGCGGCCGCGACCGCGTTTGCCGCCGGTGACCGCGAGGCCCTGCTGTCGATGTACAGGCCGGCGTTCCAGCATATGCAGGATCGCTTCGCCGTGCGCCAGTTCCAGTTCCACACGCCCCCCGCCACATCGTTCGTTCGCATCCACAAGCCCGAGACGTACGGCGACGACCTGTCAAGCTTCCGCCAGACCGTGGTCGAGAGCAACCAGTCCCGCCAGTCCATTCAGGGCCTGGAACGGGGCGTGGCCGGCCTGGGGCTGCGAGGCGTGACCCCCGTTTCCCATGACGGCACCCATATCGGCACGGTCGAATTCGGCCTGTCGTTCGATGAGACCTTCTTCAACCGGTTCGCCGAGGACTACGGCGTCGGCGTGGCGCTGTACCTGACGCGCGAAACCGGCGGCTATGACGTGTTCGCCACCACGCATGAGGGCACCGAGCACTTGAGCCGCGAGCAGCTCGACGCGGCCCTTGGCGGGCAAACCGTGCGTCAGGAGGTCAAGGACGGAGACGTGAACCTGACGGTGGCGGCACATCCGGTGCAGGACTACGCCGGCCGCAACATCGGCGTGGCGACCATTTCCCTGGATGCGACGCCCTACCATGAGCGCATGACCAATGCCCGCTGGCTGGCCGTGTTCGGCACGCTGGCCGTCGCCGTGGTCGCCCTGATTCTCGGCTTCGTGATCGCGCGCGGCATCGCGGGTCCGATCCGGATCGTCACCCACGCCCTGACACGGCTCGCGGCCCGCGACTACGCCGTCGCCATCCCGGAACCACGCGGACGCAGCGAATGCCAGCGGATGCTTGGAACGCTCCGCGACTTCCGCGACAAGGCCGAGGAGATCGACCGGCTCGACCAGGAACATACCGCGCGCCTGGAGGAGATGCAGGCCGAGCGCAAGGCCCTCGACCAGCAGACCCGCGACAACCTGAGCGGGGTGGTCGCCGCCGCCATCGAGGCCAACGAGGCGATCGTCACCCTGGCGTATATCGTCCGGGACGTGAACGCGGCCAGCCTGGAATCCCAGACAATGGCCTCATCGGTCGAGGAGATGGTGACCTCCATCCGCGAGATCTCGTCCTCGTCCGATGACGCCGCGCATGACGCCGAGGGCGCGCGTGGGGCCGCCGGCGACGGTGTGTCCAGCTCCGGCAAGGCGGTTGAGACCATGGAGGGCATTCACCAGGCCGTGCGCAGCGCGGCCGACCGCGTCGACACCCTGGCCGAGGCCTCGACGCAGATCGGCGAGATCGTGCAACAGATCGAGGACATCGCGGAGCAGACCAACCTGCTGGCCCTGAACGCGACCATCGAAGCCGCGCGCGCCGGAGACGCGGGCAAGGGCTTCGCGGTCGTGGCCAACGAGGTCAAGTCACTGGCCAACCAGACCGCGCGCGCGACCGAGGACATCCGTGGGCGAATCACAACCCTGCGCGACGAAATGGCGACCATCATCGAGGCCATGGAAAGAGGCGCCGAGGCCGTCGACCACGGGCGGGGCGCGGTGACGGATCTCGGCTCGCAGCTCGAAACCATCGCCGGCAGCGTCAACAATGTCACCGCCAAGATGCGCGACATTGCCGCCATCCTGACGCAACAGACGCAGGCCGCCAACGAGGTCTCCCAAGGCATTGGCGCCATCGCCGACCTGTCCCAGGAGAACACGAAGAAGGTCAATGACGCGCTGAAGTCCATGGATTCCGCCACCGAAATGCTGAACAAGCAGGTCGGCTTGCTGGCGCAGGAACAATCATCGCTTGTTCTGGTCGAGGTGGCCAAGAACGATCACGTGGCCTTCAAGAAGCGCGTCGTGGACGCGGTGCTCGGACGCGCCGCGTGGAAGGAACACGAGATACCCGACCATACGATGTGCCGCCTGGGCAAGTGGTATCAGTCGGTCAAGGACCCTACCCTGCGCAACCATCCCGCCTTCCGCACCCTGGATGGACCGCACGCCGAGGTCCACCGGCTCGGCAAGGAGGCCGTGCGCAAGGCGGCGGCCGGCCAGTTGGATGCGGCCTTCACCGACCTGGAGGCCCTGAGCGAGGTCAGCCACGACGTGGTCGACAGACTGACGGACCTGTCCCGGGCCGTCGAGGAGGTGGAGCGGATGCATAGGGCGGACGGCCATGCGGATGGCCATGCAGCGACGCGGCCCTGAGCAAGGCCCCGGTGGTGACCCCGCCGGCCTGTGCCCCTTGTGCGGGCGGCCCATGGTCGCCGGTCCCAGCGTGGAGCGGCATCACTGGGTCCCCCGCACGCTCGGCGGGCGGGAGTCGGCGCTGCTCCACCGCGTCTGTCACCGCATGATCCACCGACTGTTCGATCACGCCACCCTCGCCCGCGAGATGAACACGCCCGAGGCCTTGCGCGCCCACCCCGACATGGCTCGGTTCCTGGCCTGGGTCAGGAAACAACCGCCCGCGTTCGTGGCCCGCACGGAAGCCCCGGGCCGGTATGGCCGCAAGGCCCGTCGCAACACGCGGTGACCGTGCCCCGCAACATCGTTGCGTCGACGGGGTATCCGGTTCTTGGGCTGGAATGGCGACACGCCGCCGTCGCCCACACCGGCAGTTGAACACTCCGCGCCGGTATCGTGATCACAGCGACGAAACGGTGGCGGGGTCAGCACCGCGTCCTTCAGGGCACGCCCATTCGTTCCGCCCGGGGACGGTCCGGAATATCGACCCGTTTGCCCCGTGGGATAAGCCGGTCCTGATCATACATCGGCAATTGGCAGAGATCGCCGGGTCGAATGTGGCCATCGCTGCATTCTACGTCGAGCGCCGTTCCCGGCCCCAACGCTGGATCGTCCAAGCGCGCGATCGCCACACCGCACTGCTGAAAGGGGGACCAGGCCGTCGAGCAGACGCGGCCCACCGGCGTTCCATCCTGGCTCAGCGCCCTACCGAGCCGTGCGACACCGTCCGGCACGCGCAACCCCCAGGTGCGCGACCGTGTATCGGCGTGGAGCAAGGCCGCCTTGCCGATGAACTCCGGCTTTTCCAGGTCCACCATGGCACCGAGGCCGGCCGCGAACGGCGTCACCGTTTCGTCGAAGTCGGAGCCGGCGTTGAGCAGTCCCGCCTCGATCCGGCGCGCACCGCCCACCGCCACGGGGGTCATCCCAAACGGCTTGCCGGCGTCGAGGATACGCTCGCCCACGGCCCGCACATCGACGTCGGGCGGAAGATAGACCTCCCACCCAAGTTCGTTCGTGAAGCCGGTCCGGGTGATGACGACCTCCTGCCCGGCGATCCGAACCCGGACGGCATCGAAGTAGCGGAAGGGGTCGGGATAGGGGCCGTCCACCGAGGCCTCCAGGACCCTCAGCGAATCCGGACCCTGGACCTGACTGATCCAGACGTCCGGGTCGGTGACCGCGACGTCCATGCCGCGCGCGTTCGCCTTCAGCCATTGCGACAGGTCACCATCAGCCTGCCCGTACCAGAATCGATCCTCGGCCAGGCGAACAAGAACGCCGTCCATGATCATGCCGCCGTCGTCGGAGCAGGCGATCTGATAGCTGCACCGGCCAACCCGGACCTTGGCGATGTCGCGGGTGAACACCAGGGTCAGCAGTCTTTCCGCGTCCGGCCCGCGAACCTCGATGGGCAATTCGCCCGTGTGACGCAGGATGACCTGACAGCGTAGCTTCCAATACGCCTCCTCAGCCGACCCGCTGGTCATGCTCATGGCGGTCAGGCGCCGATTGTAGATCGTATATCGTGGATCGTAGGGAAGCTCCTGGTAGACGAGCGGGTGCGGCGCCAGGGCTCGCGCGAATTCGGTTGGGTTGCCCCCGTTTTCGGCCGGCACCGGCAAGACAGCGAAGTGAACGGGGTGCTGGCCATCTGACATGGGTGCATCCGATTGTTCGTGTGAGAGAAAGGGACAAGACGCGGCGATCGTAACCCCCGGGGGCGCTGGACCGTCAATGCCCACACGAAGGGCACACCTGGGCAGAGCGGCCCGGCAGGTCCGCGTCCGCCAGCCGGGATCCGTCCTGGAACACGTGCGTGGCGTCGGCGGCCCAGGCAAGGCCGGTCCTGTCTCCCGCCCGAATGGTGGCGTCGGGGCCGAGCCGGGCCACCACCGGTTCGGCGAGGCCCACGTCCACATGCCATAGCACAGACTCCCCTAGGTGCTCGACCAATTGCACGGTTCCGGCGAGATGCCCGGCCTCGGGCGGACACGCCGTCATCGCCTCCGGGCGCACGCCGACCTCGACCGCCGAGCCCGGCGCCAGCGTCACCGCCGGCAGCGGAATCCGCCCGCCGCCTCCCAACGGCACCGCCGTTCCGTCCTCCGCCACCACGGCCGGCAGCAGGTTCATGGGCGGCGTTCCCAGAAAGCGGGCGACAAAGGGCGTGGCCGGCCGCGTGTAAAGATCCAACGGTGGCCCGGCCTGCACCACACGGCCGGCCTCCATCAGCACCATGACATCGGCCAGGGTCATGGCCTCGGTCTGGTCGTGGGTGACGTGCACCATGGTCGTCCCCAGGCGGCGGTGCAGCGCCGCCAGTTCGCGCCGCACCGACAGCCGCAGGCCGGCGTCCAGATTGGACAACGGCTCGTCCAGCAGCAGCACCGCCGGATCACGCACCACGGCGCGGCCGATGGCCACCCGCTGTCGCTGCCCGCCCGACAGCGCCGCCGGGCGGCGATCGAGCAGGTCCTCCAGGTGCAACATGCAGGCGGCCTCGCGCACGCGGGCGGTGATGGTGGCCTTGTCGCGGCGGCCGTCGCGCAGGCGCAGGCCGAACGCCATGTTCTCGAACACCGTCATGTGCGGATAGAGGGCATAGGACTGGAACACCATGGCGACGTCGCGCCGTTTGGGCGGCAGGCCGGTCACGTCCGTGCCGCCGATGTGGATCGTGCCCGCCGTGGCGTCCTCCAGCCCAGCCAGCAGGCGCAGCAGGGTCGACTTGCCACAGCCGGATCGGCCGACGATCACCGCGTAGGCCCCGTCCGGCAGCGACAGAGTCACTCCGTCCAGCGCGGTGACCGCGCCGAAACGCTTGACCAGTCCGTCGATCTCGACCCCCGCCATCCGTCCTCCCCTATCCCTTCACCGCGCCGGCGGTCAGGCCGGAGACGATCCAGCGCTGGAACACCAGCACCAGAACCACCATCGGCACGGTGACGATGACCGAGGCCGCCATGATGCGCCCCCACGGCAGTTCGTGGGCGCTGGCCCCGGAGATCAGGGCAATGGCCACCGGCACGGTGCGCGTCTCGGCCGTCAGGGTGAAGGTGAGCGCGAACAGGAACTCGTTCCAGGCGACGATGAAGGCCAGCAGCCCGGTGCTCACCAGCGCCGGCCACAACACCGGCAGGAACACCCGGCCGATGATGGTCAGCGGGCCGGCGCCGTCCATGATCGCCGCTTCCTCCAGGTCCTTGGGGATCTGGCGCACGAAGGTGGTCAGCATCCACACCGTGAACGGCAGGGTCAGCATCAGATAGCTCAGCCCCAGGCCGGGCAGGCTGTTGTACAGGCCGAGCGAGCGGATCAGCAGGAACATGCCCGACAGCACGGCCACCTGCGGGAACATGGACACCGACAGCACGGTCCCCAACAACAGCCCGCGCCCCCGGAACTCGACCCGTGCCAAGGCATACGCGGCCGTCACCGCCAGGGCCAACGACAGCACCACCACGCCCCCGGCCACCAGGATCGAGTTCAGGATGTTGCGCGCGAACGGCTGCTCGGCGAACACGGCGGCGTAGTTGGCCACGGTGGGTGCATCGGGCCACAGGCCGGGGGTGAATAGGGCGCTGCCCGTCTCCAGGCTCGTCACCACCGCGTACCCCAGCGGCCCGATGGACACCGCCACGATCAACACCACGGCCAGCGCGAAGGCGATGCGCGCGATCATGGCCCAGCCTCTCGCCCGCGCAGGCGCCCGGCGGTCAGGATCAGCGCCGCCGCCAGGGCGATGATCAGGAACACCAGCGTCGCCGCCGCCGAGCCGGTGCCGGCGGACTGGAAGTCAATCAACTCGCGCCGGGCATAAACCGACATGGTCATGGTCGCCGGGCTGTTGGCGGTCAGCACGTACACGAGATCAAACACCCGCAGGGCATCCAGCGTGCGAAAGACGATGGCCACCACCAGCGCCGGACGGATCAGCGGCAGCGTCACGCGGAAGAACACGCGAACCGGATGGATGCCGTCCACGCGCGCCGCCTCGTAGATGTCGCGCGGCAGCATCTCCAGCGCCGCCAGCACCAGCAGCGCCATGAACGGCGTCGTCTTCCAGACGTCCACGCCGATCACCGCGACCATCGACAACAGCGGATCGGCGGTCCAGGCCAGCGGCGCGTCGATCAGGCCCATTCCTTCCAGGGCCGCGTTCACCACCCCGAACTGGTCGTTGAGCATCCAGGCCCACATCTTGGCCGAGACCACGGTGGGAATGGCCCACGGCACCAGCACCGCCGCCCGCACCCAGGCGCGGCCGGGGAACCGTTGATGCAGCACTAGCGCCACCAGAACGCCCAGCACCGTTTCCAGGCTCACCGAGGCGACCGTGAAGACCAGCGTGTTGCCGACCGACCGCCACCATTGCGGATCGGCGAGCACGCCGAACGCCTGTCCGCCAAAGACGGCGTAGTAGTTCTCCCAGCCGATGAACGCCGCGTCGCCAGCGCCGGCCAGAGAGGCGTCCGTGAATCCCAGCCAGATCGTCCGCCCCAGCGGCCACGCCGCCACGCACAGCAGCACCAGGGCCATGGGCGCAATCAACGCCCAGGCCTCCCGCACCCGGCGGCGGGCAAGGGGTGTCGCTGTGGCCCGCCTCACCACCCGCCGCGCTTGATCCGCTGCAGGCGGGCGGTGATGGCCGTCACGCCCGCGCCGCCATCCATGCGGCCGCTCAGGACCTCGTGCACGCCGTTGAAGAAGGCCGTGCTGACCTGATTGTAGCGCGCGCCGGTGACCGTCGACGGCCGCGCCACGGCGGCATCCAGAACCTCGCGCATGTCGGCCAGGAACGGCACCGCCTCCAGCACCTCTGGATCCTCGTACAGCGCTGGGCGAGACGGATTGAACGATCCGGCGATGGCCCGGCGTTTCTGCTCGGCGGCGCTGGTCAGGTGACGCACCAGATCAATGGCCGCGTCGATGTGCCCAGAGTGTTTCGAGACGGCCAGTTGCGCCCCGCCCAGCGTGGCCGCCGGCGCGCCTTCGGGTCCGGCCGGCAGCGCCGTCACGCCCACCTTGCCCTTGACCGGGCTGCCCTCAGCCTGCGCCAGCGCCCAGGCATAGGGCCAGTTGCGCATGAACACGGCCTGCCCCGACTGGAACAGCCCCCGCGCCTCCTCCTCGGCATAGTTCAGAACGCCCGGCGGCGAGATGGTGCCGACCCACCCGGCGGCGCGGTCGAGCGCGGTGGCGGCGTCCGGCGTGTCGAGGGTGATCGTCCCGTCCGGCGCCACGATGGTGCCGCCGCCGTGGCTGGCGACCCATTCCAGCGCGTTGCACGTCAGGCCCTCGTAGGCGCGGCCCTGCCAGACGTAGCCCCACAGGTCGTTCGTCCCCTCCGCCCGCTCGGCGTCCTGGATGGCGGTGGCGGTCTCGGTCAGCTCGGCCCAGGTGGTGGGCACGGCACGGCCGTGTGTCTCCAGCAGGTCGGCGCGGTAGTACAGCATCCCGGCGTCGATGAACCAGGGCATGGCCACCAGCCGGCCGTCGAGTGTGTTGTTCTCGATCAGAACGGGCAGGTGATCCTGGGCCTCGGCGCCCAGCGCGGGACCGAGGTCCACCAAGTGCTCGGCCAGCAGGCCCGGCCAGACCACATCAATCTGCAGCACGTCGATGTCGTCGGCGCCGGCCGACAGAAGCTGTTGGTACAGCCCCAGGCGCTCCGTGGCCGAGTTGGGGATGGCCACCAGTTCGACAGTGTGGCCGCTCTGCTCGGCCCAGGCGCGAGCGCCGTCCTCGCACAGAGTGCGTTGCTCGCCGAGCGCGCTACAGGCGATGCGCAACGTCTCGGCATGGACGGGCGCAGCTGCCAGTCCGGTCAGGAGTGTCAAAGCGCCGGCCAGCAGCACCCGGCCGACCCGAGCAAATGCTATCACGGACATGGGTCCCTCCCCTTTCCATCGTTGGCGCAACCCGCAGGCACGCGGTCACGATGATAGGCCGACAACCCGGACAAGGCCACGCACACGGCGCACGGCCGTTTTTTTTCTCTCGTCGCCCGCATCGCTTTGTCGCGGGGTGCCGAGCGAAAACAGTCGACGCTGGCGCCGGAGCCTTCACCGCGACCGGATGGAGCCGCCCAAACGGGCCCAATCCCCGGCAGGTCCGCCCGCGACGCCGGGATGGGGAATCGAAGCGGGTGCGGGCAAGGGGTGTCCGGGGCGGCCTGATCGTTCGCGAACAGAATCGCCTGCCCAACCATGCCGCTGATCGACAGGGGCACGCACGCCGATCGGCGCCAGCGCCTGGTGCCACCGCACACTTCGGACACCGACTAAGCATTCTGAACTGGCGCCGACGCCGCGCCCATAAAAACCCACGCCGCACTTGCGGTCATCGAGCAAGTCGTTCGACTGAAATGATAAATTATCTCCGGGCCAAGCCAGATCCACCTGTCAATATCCCTTACGCAAATTGCACCCATCCGAAATCTATCATAATCAGATGTATCTTCTTTTTTCGGGAACGAGTTGCCAGTTGACAGGGTTTAACTAAAGAAACACAGTTTGTTTTGTGGCCGTCACGAACCGCCGTCGCACGAGCCGCGCCTCCCCAGATCAACCCAGCAGCGGATTGGAGCCATAGACATAACCAGATCCCTCCCACCCGCCGCCAGGCTCTGCGCACGCTTGGATTTGGCACCCTGGCCGCGACCACCGTCGCCGGCGCCGCGCGAGCCCAGATCACCGAACCCATCAGGCCCGACATGCCGGGCCAACCGGGAACGCCCGGTCCCATCGGGCCTGAGGGCCCAGAGCTGCGAACGCGGCTCAATATTCCTCGCCAACTCACCGTACCCGAAGGGGCGCTTGACCTTAAACTGGCTGACCGGCGCGCACTTGAAGTCATCGACCCAGTGGGACTCCGACTGCCGCCCGACACCCCAATCACCGACATGGGTTTGACCCGCGCTGCGGTGAGTTCCCTGACGCCGGCGGCCCGCAACCTGACCAAGGGAGACCTGCAGGCCATGGCCGACGGCCGTGTCACGCGAAAGGCGGCGGGGTTGACCGTGGCCGACATCCAGTCAGTCCGGGTGGCCTTCGGGTCGGGGTATGACGCGGGCGCCTCTCCGGTGGCGGCCGTCTCGTGCTGCTGCTGTACGCCCTGCTGCTGCGCGGCCGCCTGACCCCTCCCTATCCAACGAACCAGGCCAGGTCGCCTGGCGACTGTTCTGCCGTGCGGCCGGTCTCGTCTCCGCCCGGCGAACGGCCAGCCATGGCGGCTTGGCCAATTTTCCTGTTGTGAGGCCTGCATGGGCGTCCGTGTCCTTCTGATCTGGCCGAATTCCCGCAACGAAGTGTTGGGCTGGGGCGACCTCGGGGCCATCGCCGAGCCCCTGGCTTTGGAATACCTGGCCGCCGCCCTCGGACAGGCCGGGCATGAGGCCCACATCCTCGACCTTCGCCTGCACCCTGACTCGCTGACAGAGACGGTCGCGGCATTCGATCCGCACCTTGTGGGTGTCACTGCATTCAGTATGCATGTCAGGCGCGCGCGCGAGATTGCCGCCGAGGTGAAGCGCCTGCACCCCGCCGTGCGCACCATCGTGGGGGGGCATCACGCGACCTTTCTACCCGAGGACTTCTTCACGCCGACCATTGACTACGTGGTCAGCGGCGAAGGCACCACCCTGATCACGTCGGTTGCCGATGCCCTTGACCGGGGCAACGCGGTGCCGGATCCCGCCCCCGGCCTGTACCAACGGGAGGAGGGCGCTGACGGATCGGCTGACGGCGCGACGGACCGCCTTTGGGCGCCCTTCGATGGGTTCGGCCGCAACAAGGTTGGCGAACAGGCGTTTCGCCAGTTGCCTCGGCCGGATCGCACCCTGACGGCCGCCGACCGGCATCGCTACTTCATTGACGCGATGAAGCCGATCGCCCTGATGCGCACCACAAGCGGCTGCCCCTATCGCTGCACCTTCTGCTCGATCTGGCGGGCGATGGACGGCCACTACTACATCCAAGACACCGACGCGGTCGTCGAAGAGCTGGCGAGCCTTGAGGAGGACAACGTCTTCCTCGTCGACGACGAGGCCTTCATCAACGGCAAACGCATGATTGCCTTGGCCGAGGCGATCCAGCGCGCCGGCATTCGCAAGTCCTATTTCACCTACTGCCGCATCGACACGCTCCTGCGTAACCGCGAGGCCATCGCGGCTTGGCGCGACATTGGGCTACGCCGGCTGTTCGTCGGAATCGACGCGATATCGGCCAAGGATCTGAACGAATACCGCAAGAATTGCGACATCGCCCAGGTGGAACAAGGGCTGGCGATGGCCCGCGAGCTGGACATCGAGATCTTCGCCCAGTTCGTTGTCAACACCGACTATACAAAGTCGGACTTCAAGGCGCTAGTTCGTTTCATCGAGCACAATCGAATCGACTACCCGAGCTTCACGGTCCTGACCCCGCTGCCGGGTACGGAACTCCTGACCGATGACTGCGTTATATACAGAGGGGAGGACGGGCGGCCCAACTGGGATCTATTCGACTGCCAGAACGCGGTCACGGAAACCCGTCTGAAGGCCGACGCATTCCGCCACGAATACAGGAACCTCTATCGGGTGTTCAAGGGAGCCTACACCCAGTATCGCGAGCACAACGTGATCGTCCAGGAACTCAGTGCCGCCGATGCCCTCGCCACCGGGCATCCAACCAGCGCGATGAGAGCCGGTCGGGGAAATTTGGACAGGGCGGTAAGTGGATCTCCTTCCTGATATCGGCGACGATGCCGAGACAGGAGGACATGTTATGGTGAGACGACCGCGCCGGAATCACGCTCCGGCTTTCAAGGCGAAGGTGGCCCTTGCGGCCATCAAGGGCGAGAAGACGCTGGCCGAGCTGGCGCAGCAGTTCGACGTCCACCCGAACCAGATCACGGCATGGCGGGCCCAGCTTCTGGAGGGCGCGACGGGGGTGTTCGGCGACCCGGCGCCGAACGACAACACCCCGGCCGTGGACATCAAGGAGCTGCACGCGAAGATCGGCCAGTTGACGTTGGAACGGGATTTTTTGTCGGATGCGCTCGGCAAGGCCGGTGTGCCGAGCGCAAAGCGATGATGGACTGGGCGCACGCGCTGCCCCTGAAGCGCCAGGCCGAGATGCTGGGGGTCAGCCGGAGCGGCCTGTACTACCGGCCCCGTCCGGTGTCGGACGCAGACTTGGCGCTGATGCACCGGATTGACGCGCTGCACCTGGAGCATCCCTTCGCCGGCAGCCGGATGCTGCGGGACATGCTGCACGAGGACGGCTTCGTGGTCGGGCGTGACAAGGTCAGGACGCTGATGCGTCGGATGGGGATCGAGGCGATCTATCGCCGGCCGAACACGTCGAAGCCGGCGCCGGGGCACATGGTCTTTCCGTACCTGCTGCGCAACCGACCGATCACACGACCCAACGAGGTCTGGGCGATGGACATCACCTATATTCGGATGGCCAGGGGCTTTGTTTATCTGGCTGTGGTTCTGGACTGGGCGACCCGCCGCGTTCTGGCCTGGCGGCTGTCCATCACCCTGACGGCGGACTTCTGCATCGAGGTGCTCGAAGAGGCCCTGGCGCGCTTCGGCAAGCCGTTGATTTTCAATACCGACCAGGGCAGCCAGTTCACGTCCGAGGCCTTCATTGGGGTGCTGCTGGCGCACCGGATCGAGATCAGCATGGATGGCAAGGGCGCCTGGCGGGACAATGTCTTCGTCGAGCGCCTGTGGCGAACCATCAAGTATGAGGAGGTCTACATGAAGGCTTACGATAATGTTCCGGAGGCCAGGGCGTCGCTCGGCCACTATCTGGACTTCTACAACAGCCGCCGGCCGCACTCTTCCCTGGGCGGCCGGACGCCGGACGCGGCCTATGGGGCGACGATCCCGGAGGCCATGGCCGCATGACCATCACCGCCGCCCCTGGGGCCCCTGCAGGGAGGGCGGAGCCCGACCGGAAGGGGCCCCAGGGGCGGTTTACCCACGGCAAGGGGTCCACTTAAAATCCGCCAAACGCTGTCTCGACGACTCCGACCACCTCACTCGGATAGGCAGGGAGTCCATCCGGGGATCATCGGTCGCTCCGATTTTCAGGCTACGTCCTGGCACGCCTGAGTGGTCCGCACATTTGATGTCGTTTGGTAGCTATTTCGTAGCTGAGCGGGGATTTGGGTGGTTTTGGGCGCATTAAAAAAGCCCGCCATCTCATTGAGACAACGGGCTTTTTTGTGGTTGCGGGGATACGCGATGAACTTGTCCTTGTTCCGCAGGACAAGTTGGTTGCGGGAGTGCGCAACCGACTTGTCCTGCTCTCTTGCGCAACGGACGTTGTCGCCGAGTGGCAGGACAAGGTAAGGCTCTCAAATAGCACAACAAATAAGAGAGGTTCTGCGCGTGGTGGCCGTCCGGGGACGGCACGATGGCAGGCGAACACAAACGGTACAGATACCCGCCCCCCTTCTCGCTGCGGCTGACGTTCGAGGAACGCTCACGGCTGGAACGCGAGGCGGGGGATATGCCGCTCGGTGCGTTCATCCGGGAACGCCTGTTCGACGGCACGGTGCCCCCGCGCCGGACGCGGGGCAAGCGCCCGGTGAAGGATCACGCGGTGCTCGCCCGTTTGCTGGGTGAACTCGGCCGCTCCCACCTGGCCAGCAACCTGAACCAGCTTGCCCGCGCTTCGAACTCGGGCTCGCTCCCCGTGACGGCGGAGACGGAACAAGCCCTCGCCGACGCCTGCACGGATGTCCGCGAGATCCGTGACACGTTGCTCATCGCCCTCGGCCTGCACGGGGATGCCGGACCCGGGGAGCCGGCGCCATGATCCTCAAGGGCAATCAGCGGGGCGGCGCCCGCCAACTGGCCGCGCATCTGCTAAAAGCCGAAAACGAACATGTCGAGGTGCATGAGCTGCGCGGCTTCATGGCGGATGATCTGACCGGCGCGTTTCGGGAGTTCGAGGCCGTCGCGCGGGGCACGCGGTGCAGGCAACCCCTGTTTTCCGTCTCCCTCAATCCGCCGCCGAACGAGCGGGTGCCGGTCGAGGTGTTCGAGGACGCCGTTGCCCGTCTCGAAGCAAAGCTGGGATTGGAGGGGCAACCCCGCGCCCTGGTCTTCCACGAAAAGGAAGGCCGGCGCCACGCGCATTGCGTCTGGTCGCGGATCGACACCGAGACCATGACGGCAATCAACCTGCCGCACACTAAGCGCAAGATGCGCGACATCTCAAAGGCGCTGTTTCTGGAACAGGGCTGGACACTCCCGCGCGGCCTGATGGACAGCAAGGAGCGCGACCCGTTCAACTTCACCCGGGCGGAATGGCAACAGACCCGCCGTGCGGGAACGGACCCGCGCGCGCTCAAGGCGATGTTCGCCGAATGCTGGGCTGCCACGCGCGATGGCCCGGCCCTCTCGGAAGCCTTGAAGGCGCGGGGATACACTCTGGCGCGCGGGGACCGGCGCGGCGTGGTCGCGGTGGACTTTCGGGGCGAAGCCTACGCCCTGGCCCGGTACGCGGGCGTGAAAACGAGGGACGTCAAGGCGCGCCTGGGCGACGGCAGGGATCTGCCGCCGATCGCGGACGTGCGCGCACGGATCGCGGAACAGATGGCGACCAGCCTGCGAACCTTCATCGCCGACGCGGAAAAGGCGATGACGAAGCGTTCGGCGGAACTCGCCTTCCGGAAGGCCGAGATGGTCCAGCGACACCGGCAGGAACGCCGCCGGCTCGATGAGGGCCAGGCCGAACGCTGGCAACGGGAGACGGCCGCCCGAGCCGCGCGCCTGCCGCGTGGTTTCAAGGGGATCTGGCACCGCGTTACGAGCGAGTACGCGCGAGTGCGCCGGCTCAACGAAGCCGAAACCTACAGGGCCATGCAGCGTGACCGCGACCAGCGCCAGGATCTCATCGACCAGCAGCAGGGGGAACGCGCGGGCCTCCAGCAGGACATCGCCAGGGTCCGCCGCGACCACGTCCGCGATCTGGAGCGCCTGCACCGCGACGTCGCGCACTACCAGCACATGGGAACCGGACAGGACCGGCAAGAACCCACTCCAACCCGCGCCCCGGCGCGCGATCGGACACCACAACAGGCCGACGAGCGAACGCTCGACCTTTGAACGCCACAGGAAAGGTCAACGTCATGCACCGTTTCACAATTGAAATCGCGCTCTCCGAAGAGCGCTATGCCGCCTTCCGCGAAGCCACGGAGGATCCCAACGGAAACAGCCTGACAACGGAAGAAGAGCGAATGAACGCCGCGCTTCTCCAGGCGCTTAATGAAGGTATTGACTTTGAAATCGCCTTGCACCGGCAATCCATGTACGATCCGGAGGATGATATTCCGTTTTAGACTCGCCCCGCCCGGTCCCGGCCTGAAAGGCACCGGACCGCCGTGCTCGGGGCCGTCAAGGACAAGGCCCGCGCCCGCGCGGGCTGGCCTGCCGGCCATCCTTGACCGCCCCTGCGCGCGGCGGAACTCCGGGCCTCATGGCCGGGACGGAGGAATGGCCCCTATTGGCGCGAACAAAGGAATATGATGGCGGGAAAGACACCACCTTGTTTTGAAAGCGCCCGATTTCCATGGTTCTGAGCCATGAAAAGTCACCAATTTCACAACAGTTTAAGCGGCCTCAAAAGCGGACATAGGCGGACCCGTCCGGACGCTGGCGGACATCCTAGTTCTATGATATACATAGACTATGGACCACAACAAACCGGACATCGAAGCGGACAAAGAACCGGTCGGGCCGGCGGATCGCGGGGAGAGCACGGGGCTCATGGAGCCGCTGGTGCTGTCCGAGAGCGCCCGGCGCCGGGGTGAAATCGGAGACTTGGCGCTTGATCTTGCGACCCGGTCCACGGGCCTGCGCCGGAGCCTGCCGCCCGGGATCGTCACGGCGCTGGCCGATCTGGTCCGCGCGATGAACTGCTATTACAGCAACCTGATCGAAGGGCACGATACGCACCCGGTCGATATCGAGCGCGCCTTGCGAGGCGATTACAGCGCCGACCCGGAAAAGCGCAACCTCCAACTGGAAGCCGAAGCCCATATCGCGGTCCAGCGCTGGATCGACGAGGGCGGCCTGGACGGCCGCGCCCTGACCGGTGAGGGCATCCGGGACGTGCATGCCCGGTTCTGTGAACGGCTCCCCGAAGCCCTGTTGTGGGTGGTTGATCCGGATGGGCGGAACAAGGCGCCGGTCGTTCCGGGAGAGCTGCGCACCCGCGATATACAGGTGGGCCGGCATGTCGCGGTCAGCCCCGGCGCCGTGCCGCGCTTTCTGGAGCGCTTCGAACAGGCGCACCGCATGCTTGGCCGCACGGACAAGATTCTCGCCGCCGCAAGCGCGCATCACCGGCTGCTCTGGATTCACCCTTTCATGGACGGCAACGGCCGCGTGGCGCGGCTCATGTCCTATGCGGTCTTGCGGGAAGCGCTGGATACGGGCGGGTTGTGGTCCGTCGCACGGGGTCTGGCGCGCAACGAGGCGGACTACAAGCGCCATCTGGCCGCCTGCGACATGCCCCGGCGCAACGATCTGGACGGGCGCGGGCATTTGAGCGAGGAAGCGCTGGCCGACTTCACGGACTTCTTCCTCCGGGTCTGTCTCGACCAGGTCGATTTCATGGAAAGCCTGATGCAGCCCGAACGGCTGCGCGACCGGATCGGCCTGTGGGCGGAAGAGGAAATCCGCGCCGGCACGCTGCCCGCCCATGCCGATACGATCCTCTATGCCGTGTTGTACCGGGGGGAACTGGCCCGTGCGGAAGTCCCGCGTATCCTGGGCACGGGTGCGCGTCAGGCCCGGCGGGTCACCGCCGCACTCACCGAACACGGCGTCCTGAGCGCGGAGACCTCGCGCGCGCCGCTGCGCATCGCGTTCCCGGCCAAGCTGGCCCATCGGTGGATGCCCGGCCTGTTCCCGGAAAAGCGCGACTGAATTTCCTTTATTCCCTTTTTAAAAAAGGGGTTGAGACATCAACCCCTGCCCCTCTGGCGAAGAGGCGGGGTAGCAAGCGCAAGGAGGCTCCGAACGCCTTCTGACACTCCATTTAAGACCAAGGCGTTTGGATGCCTTGCGCGCGCGAGGGCCGCAGGCCCTTAGCCCTTTATCGTTTTTGATCTTTTTCGTTTTTCCTTTTTGTCGTCGGTTCGGGCCGCTCCGGGCGGCGCGGCTGCGCATCGCCATTGTCCTCCCGCACTTCTGTCGCGAATTCCGCCCCGACCATCGGACGCCTTTCATCCGGCAATGATGCTGTGGGGATGCCTGAAAGGCTCCGGTGGTCGGGGCCTCGCGAACAGAAGGGAGGACATCATGGCGATCCTCATCACGCCCGCGACGCTGGCGACCCTTCGGACCGACGAGGTGCAAGGGCTCTATACACGGATCTTCAACGATCTGGTGCGCAGCGCGCCGGGCACGCCCGAACGCCGGACGGCTCTGGCCTCGCTCGAAAACATCGAGCGGTTCCTGGCGTCCCGGTCTCCGGGGCCGTAGGCCCCGGCCCGGCGGGCACGGCGTCAGCCGCGCCCGCCTCCTGGTGTGCCAGGCATGGCACGAACCTTGGAGGTGAAAGTCCTCTGTGGGCCTTGGTCCTGGATCCGTCACCGGGTTGTGGGTGGATCAGGGTTTTGTGAGCGATAACAGGGAGGTATCGCGGATTTTGAGCGGCTGATTTTTTACAGGGTGTTTTTGGCGGTTTCGCTCAGCCAGGTCAGTGCGCCCTTGGTCGAGGTCCATGTCTCCCCGCTGGAGAGGACGTAGAGGATGGCCTCTTCTTTCGATCCCAGGGCGTAGTGGGGCGGCGGCTGTTTCGGCAGATGTTTCTCGCCGAGCAGGTAGGCCGGCACATGGGGGTTTTTCTTGATGGCCGCGGCCAGGGCCTTGGTCGCCCCCGACGTGGCCCCGCCCTGTTTGTATTTCAGCAGGGCATCCGTGTAGCTCCACTCGGCGAAGTCCGGCTCCTCGTAGTCATCAAGCAACGCGCGGGTGGCCTCGAACAGGTTCAGGTGCAGCAGTTTCGGCGCCAGCACATGGCGGATGCCCATGTTGTCGTTCGGGCACAGCCGCAGTATGTCGCGCCAGTGGGCGACGGCCTCGTCGCGGTCGCCCATCTCCCAGAGACAGTCCGCCAGGGCCGCCCGGGCGCGCATGTAGGGGCGCGTTTCCAGGATCCCCCAGAAGTTCCCCTCCTCCTCCTCGAACGCCTCCTCCCCCAGGGTCCGCCGCACGGCCTGCTCCCCGGCGGCCACGGCCTTT
>Ga0207419_1000597_pt1 | contig 31052 bp, 21 predicted proteins | sample ElkSloMetagenome_4_FD_184723 | JGI IMG/M metagenome (GOLD analysis project Ga0207419, IMG submission 184723) | Hot spring microbial communities from Elkhorn Slough, Monterey Bay, USA - MD2A (version 2) | ecosystem: Environmental > Aquatic > Marine > Intertidal zone > Estuary: Microbial mat ... | reverse complement strand
GTTTATTACTCTTGCACCTTTAAAAAATGCTCAAGGTAAAGTCTATAAAATTATTGGGACTAGCGAAAATATTACCGAACGCAAACGCATTGAAGAAAAACTGAGAACGCAACAAAATCAAATTAAGTATTTACTCAATAATATTCCCCACATGGCTTGGCTGAAAAATAAAAACGGTCAATTTATTGCCGTGAATGAACCTTTGAGTCGGAGATGTGGTTTAACTCCAGAAAACATGATCGGTAAAACTGATTCTGAACTTTTAAATGCAGAATTTGCGCGGAAAGTGATTAGAGATAATCGGCAAGTTCTTGTCTCCAAACAACCTCAACGTATTGAGCAACGAATTATTGATGCTCAGGGTAAAGTAAGCTGGTTAGAAATTTATAAAACTCCCATTATCGGAGATAAAAATCAGGCAATCGGAACTGTGGGAATTGCGATTGAAATTACCGACCGTAAACAAACTGAACAATACTTTCGACAACAAGCTAGACGCGAAAAAATCCTCAATCAACTAACAACACAAATCCGAAAATCTCTAGAGTTTGAAACAATTTTACAGACAAGTTTAGCCAGTGTTAAAGACTGTTTAACAGTAGATCGTTGTGGGTTTTCTGTATATTATCCCCATGTCGAACAGCCTTACTGGGAAGTGATCCAAGACTCTCATAATGAAGATTTACCCGACTTTAAAGGACAAATTTTTTCTGCTGCTGTGATTGCTCCGATTACCGAACGAGCTTTAAACGCAGAAGTGATCAAAATTGTGGATGCTGATCTCGAAGAGAATCGCATTTTTAGACAAGCTTTGAGAGCGACTAAAACTAAATCGATGGTCAGTATTCCCCTGCAAAGATCATCGGGTCAAATTGGCTTACTCACCTGTAGTATACACCAGAACAAAGTTCGTAATTGGACAGATGAAGAAGTCAACTTACTGCAAGCTGTTGTCGAACAATTAGCCATTGCTTTTAAACAAGCCGAACTCTACGAACAAACCCGAACAAAAGCTCAAGAACTCGAACAAGCAATGCAAGAACTTCGCCGCACTCAGGCGCAGATGATTCAAAATGAAAAAATGTCTTCTTTAGGTCAAGTCGTTGCGGGTGTTGCTCACGAAATTAATAATCCAGCAAGTTTTATTTATGGGAACCTCACTCATACTCACGATTATGCTAATGATCTATTAAAACTGATTGAACTCTATCAAACTCACTACCCAAATCCGCCTTCAGAAATTGAAACAGAAATCGCCAAAGTAGACTTAGAGTTTATAATGGAAGACTTACCCAAACTGATCCATTCTATGCAAAATGGCGCAGAACGAATCAAAAAAATTGTTGAGTCATTGCGTACCTTTTCCCGTCTCGATGAAGCCGAATTAAAAACTATTGATCTGCACAAAGGGATCGAGAGTACCTTGATGATTGTCGAAAGTCGTTTGTACAAAAACTCAAACCATCCCGCCATTGAAGTCATTAAAGAATACGGTAATTTACCTCGAATAGAATGCTACGCCGGACAACTCAATCAAGTCTTTATTAATATCCTCAGCAACGCCATTGATGCCCTTGAAGACTCCCTAAAACAAATCAGAGAAAGCGGACAAACTTTCGAGAATCCTCAAATTAAAATTCGGACTGGACTCACACCCGATCATCAAGTGATGATTGCGATCGCCAATAACGGTTTAGAGATTCCCGCAGAGATTCAACAACACATCTTTGATCCCTTTTTCACCACCAAACCCGTTGGGAAAGGAACAGGTATGGGTTTATCCATTTGCTATCAGATTATCACCGAAAAACATGGCGGTTCGATTGAGTGTATTTCTCAACCCAAACAGGGAACAGAATTTATAATCCATATACCGATCCGTTAGGATTTAGAAAAACTGTAAATCGTTTGGGGTTCAAGCCGATCACAAACTGAGGATGGAAATTGAGTCAGAGGAAACGTTTTTCGCTGAAGTTGTACTTTTAAATTCGCTAACGGATCAACACCAGGAGAAACTAGAAATTCTAACTTTTTGAGTTCAGGCGAAGTAATAATTTGATCCAGAATTTTAGCGATCGCTTCTAGATAAGGATGATCCGCTTGTTCATACCAATCCCAACTCGCAGAATCCGGTTGATCTAAGCCTAAATGAAACGTCAAAGAGGTTCGATGAAACAAAGCCGTCGCCACAGGACGCTGTTCTTCTTGCAAGAGTAAATCGTGACTTCTGGCTAAATGAGTGAGTTTTTCTAAGCGATCAGAACGTTCATGGAGTCGAGCCGCAGATTGCAACACCGCAGGAGTCGCAGGCGTATCTGGAGTCAATTCTTCCTCCACCGACTCTATCTCTTTTTCATTCCATTGAATCGCCACCGTCACCAAATAAGTTTGAATCAACAAATGACCCAGTTTTTTGGCTTTGGTTGCCAGATAAACCGAATTATGATCCGTCGCTTCGATCAACAACGGTACCCGATCTACAATTTCAATTCCATAGCCTTTTAACCCAGCAATTTTACGAGGATTATTGGTAATCAACCGAATTTTTTTCACCCCAATATCATTGAGAATCTGCGCCCCCATGCCATAATTTCGCAAATCAGCCGGAAATCCTAAACGTTCATTTGCTTCTACCGTATCCAATCCCAAATCTTGTAAAGAATAGGCTTTTAACTTATTAATCAATCCAATTCCTCGGCCTTCCTGTCGCAGATAAACCACCACACCCGCCCCGGCTTGTTCGATCATTTTCAACGCACTTTGCAACTGCATCCGACAATCACAACGCAACGATCCAAACGCATCTCCAGTCAGACATTCCGAATGCACCCGCACCATCACAGGCTGATTGTGAAACTCTACCGGATCACCTTTAACAATCGCAACGTGTTCTGATTGATCAAGCGTATTCCGATAGGCATAAATCAAAAAATCACCAAACTGAGTTGGCAACTTGGCAACAGATTCGCGATGAATAAAGCGATCATGGGTGAGGCGATAACTAATCAGATCGGCAATGCTAATCAGTTTAAGATCATGAACCTGAGCATATTCAATTAACTCCGGTAAACGAGACATCGAACCATCTGGGTTTTGAATTTCACAAATCACTCCACTGGGATATAAACCCGCCAAACGAGCCAAATCAATAGCGGCTTCTGTATGACCTGCGCGTTTCAAAACACCCCCTTCTCGCGCTCTCAAGGGGAAAATATGGCCGGGTCGTCGTAAATCTTTAGAACCCGTTGTGGGATTAATAGCGACTTGGATCGTGCGGGCGCGATCTTCAGCAGAAATTCCGGTACTGACTCCCATCGCCGGAGACGCATCAATACTCACGGTAAAAGCGGTTTGGTTGCTGTCGGTGTTGTTAGCGACCATCAAGGGCAAATCCAGTTCATCGAGGCGATCGCCTGTGAGGGCCAGACAAATTAATCCTCGGGCATGAACGGCCATGAAGTTAATCATATCAGGAGTGGCAAACTGAGCCGCACCAATCAGATCGCCTTCATTTTCCCGATGTTCATCATCAACCACGACAATACAACGTCCAGCTTTGAGATCAGCAAGGGCATCTGCGATTGAGTCGAATTTAAACGGTTGAGTTGGATTGTTTGGAGAGGACACGGAGTCGTTCACACCTTTTCGGCTGTCTAATTTAGTTTCTTTTGATTGTAACGGTTTAACTCGATCAAGGCATCCTCAACAGAGCGATCGGTGACAAGTCTAGATTTGGTTTTCTGATGGCTTAAAATTAAAGTGTATCAATTGTGTTCAGTATCTACATCTACAGTACATCTGATTCATTCCCGTCGAGCTGACATTTATCCCTGTGTCTGTCCCTTCATCTGTGAGCCATGCCTGTTAATCCCTTGCGTCGTCTATTCGCTCCCAAATTTAGAATGCCTTTGCAATTGATCTTAATCGTACCTTTTGCGATTCAGATTGTGGTCGTTGTCGGGTTAACAGGGTATCTGGCTTACCGCAATGGCCAGAAAGCAGTACAGGATTTGGCGAGTCAGTTGATGGATGAACTCGGTAATCACGTTAACGAACGACTCGATAATTATCTGGAAGAACCGCTACTGATTACTCAGATTAATACCGATGCGGTTCGGATTGGACAACTGGCTTTGAAAAATTTGTCGGTGATGGAGAACCGTTTTCTCCTGCAAATGCAGCGCTTTGAGTCTGTCCAAGAAATTTATCTCGGTACCGCAGACGGAGACTATCTCGGTGTTTATCGGACTTCAGATCCAACACTCGCCAGTTTTGCTTCTCCGACCTACTATCAACGGTTGTTAAAGCAGCGCGATCCCTTACTGGAACCGATTTCTCCCCTCCAATCACTTGATGAGTTTGATCCTCGGACTCGACCTTGGTATAGTGCAGCAGTACAAGGCGGACAAGCCACCTGGAGTCCCATTTACCTCTTTGATCGCGGAGAATTTGGTATAACCGCCGCTCAACCGTTCTATGATCGCAGTGGTAATCTCCAGGGGGTGATGGCGGTTGATTTAGTGTTAACGGTGTTAAGTGATTTTCTACGTCGCCTGAAGTTAACGCCGTCGGGGGAGATTTTTATATTAGAACGTTCGGGCCAATTGGTGGCAAGTTCTACGAATGAACCGCTTTATCAGATTAATCCGAATAATGATCAAGAGTTTAGAATTCGAGGGGTACAAAGTCAAAATCCACTGACTCAAGCCACGATTAAGCATTTGATTGAATCGGTTGGGTCACTGCCTGAGATTAAGCAAGTCCAACAATTAGATTTTAAAGTTAATGGAAAACAACATTTTTTAGAAGTTTCGCCCTATTCTGATGGTTATGGGTTGGATTGGTTGATTGTGGTGGTCGTTCCTGAAGCTGATTTTATGGGGCAAATTAATGCCAACCGTCGCACGACAATTATTCTTTGTTTAGGTGCTTTAGCCTTAGCGATTGGGTTAGGTTTATTCACTTCTCGTTGGATTGCCAAACAAATTTTACAACTGGCGCGGGCGAGTCAGGCGATCGCGTTTGGACAGCTTGATCAAACGGTTCATGCCGCTCGGGTGAGTGAATTAGAGGTTTTAGCTGAGTCGTTTAATCAGATGGCGCGTCAGTTGAAAACGGCTTTTGTAGAGTTAGAAATTCGGGTTGAAGAACGCACGACTCAACTCAAAGATGTTAATCAATTATTGCGAGAAGAAATTTGGGAACGTAAGCAGATTGAACGAGCGTTGCGACTGTCGGAAAATAAATTTTCTAAAGCCTTTCATAGTAACCCAAATCCGAGCATTATGACTCGGTTAATTGATGGGTATATTCTAGAGTTTAATGAAAGTGCGCTTAGTTTTTTTGAATATAAATCGACTGAAGTTGATGATAAAAACTCATTAGAATTGAATATTTGGGCGAATTCAGCAGATCGCGATCGCGTTTTTGACTTACTGGATAAACAAGGTATTGTTCGGAGCTTTGAATGTGATTTTCGGACTAAATCCGGTAAAATTCGGATTGGATTATACTCAGCAGAACTGATTGATTTGAACGGACAAACTTGTGTATTGAGTATTTTACATGATATCACAGAACGCAAACAAAATGAACTGGCGTTGCAAAATCGCGCTCTGATTGATCATTCAATTAGTCGAATATTTCAGCAGTTTGTTGACCAAGATGTGACGACAGCGATTAATTTTGCTCTCGCAGAAATTGGTAAGCTAACCAATAGTGATCGCTGTTATGTGATTCAATACGCAGATCAAGATCGACAGTTTATTCAAATGACCCATGAGTGGTGTAATAAAAATGTGCCTTCTGTGATTCATAAAGTCCAAGAAATCTCTGTTCAACCCCTGAGTTGGAGTTATCAACAACTTCAAAATAATAATATTCTCCACATTCCTAATATCGAAGATTTACCCGAAGCAGCGAGTAATGAAAAACGAAATTGGAAATATGAAGGAACTCAATCTGTTTTAGCAATTCCGATGATTAGCGCCGGAGAAATTGTCGGTTCAGTGGGGTGTAGTATGGTTCGTTATGTCAAAGAGTGGACACCGGAAGAAATTAAGTTAATTCAACGAGTCGGTGAGATTATTCCGATTGGTTTAGAACGAGATATCGCCGAACAAGGACTCAAAGAAAGCCAAGAACGATTACAGGGGATTTTAGAAAATGCAGAAGATGCGATTATTTCGGTTGATGAAAATCAAAAAATTTTACTGTTTAATCATGGGGCTGAGAAAATTTTTGGCTATTCTCCAGCTGAAGCAATTGGTCAATCTTTAGAAAATTTGCTGCCGATGACTGCACGAAATGTTCATCATCAATATATGAGTGATTTCTCTCGTTTAGAGTGTCAATCTCGGAAAATGGGTGAACGTTCTAGAGAGGTTTATGGACGGCGAAAAACGGGCGAAGAATTTCCAGCAGAAGCTTCGATTTCTAAGTTAAAAATGCGTGATGGCTGGATTTTTACCGCTATTTTAAAAGATATTACTAAACGCAAACAAGCGGAAATGGTATTAGAACAAGCAAAGGATGCTGCTGAAGCGGCTAACCGGGCTAAGAGCGAATTTCTGGCGAATATGAGCCATGAATTACGAACACCTTTAAATGCGATTCTCGGCTTTTCTCAACTAATGAACCGTGATCCGTCTCTCACGTCTGAACAGCAAAATAGTCTGAATATTATTAATAGTAGTGGTGAACATTTACTCACCTTGATTAACAGTATTTTAGACCTCTCAAAAATTGAAGCCGGTCGGATGATATTAAATGAGAATAGCTTCGATCTTCATTATTTACTCGATACCTTAGAAAAGATGCTACATTTAAAGGTCGAGACTAAAGGTTTATCTCTACTGTTTGAACGGGATGAAAATGTTCCTCAATTTATTAAAACTGATGAAGGAAAACTCCGTCAAGTTTTGATAAATTTACTGGGAAATGCCATTAAATACACCGAGAAAGGCGGGGTATCTTTAAAGGTAAAAAAACAAAGTTATTCCCTGGATAAATCACCAGAAACAGTTAATATCGTCTTTGAAATAACTGATACCGGAACCGGAATTTCTTCTGAGGAAATTTCGACCATTTTTGATGCTTTTGTACAAACAACCACCGGACGAAAATCTCAACAGGGAACTGGTTTAGGATTACCGATTAGTCGTAAGTTTGTCCAAATGATGGGCGGAGATATCCAGGCTAAAAGTGAGTTAGGTGTCGGCACCCGTTTTGAATTTAATATTCGAGTCATTCCCACAGAATCCGGTGATATTATTGCTCAAAAAAATCCTCAAACCGCTATCGGATTAGAACCCGATCAACCCGAATATCGGATTTTAGTGGTCGATGATCAATGGCAAAATCGTCAACTTTTATTACAGCTTTTAATCTCAGTGGGCTTTCAGGTCAAAGAAGCTGAAAATGGTCAAGAAGCGATTAACCTCTGGAACAGTTGGAAACCTGATTTTATCTGGATGGATATGCGAATGCCGATTTTAGATGGATATGAAGCCACCCAACAAATTCGGGCTTCTTCTGAGGGAGATCAAGTGGTGATTGTTGCCTTAACAGCCAGTGCTTTTGAACAAGATCGAGGAGCCGTTTTAGAGGCGGGATGTGATGATTTTGTCGGGAAACCCTTTCGAGAAGAAATTATTTTTGAAAAGTTGGCTCACTATTTAGGGGTACGGTATATTTATCAACCAAAAATTCAATCTATGAATTTGAATTTGTCTTTGAATACAGAGCAAACCCTAGATAAAATTCAGCCAGCCCACTTACAAATAATGTCAGCCCAATGGCACCAACAAATGCAACAAGCGGCTTTAGTGGGTCGAGATCGACAAATGTTAGATTTAATTAAAGACATTCCAGAAACTCATGCTTCTGTCGCCAACGCCTTAACCCAGATGATCGAAAACTTTGAATTTGACCAGATTGTAGAGTTAATGACTCCCCAAAGCGATTCTCGAGAATCCTAAAAAAAAGAGCGGGTCATAGAGTAGAATAACAACACAGTTGAGAACAATGAAATTTGTGCGATCCCGAGCCAAAAATAGGAACACCAGAGTCATGATTTTTGGGGTGAACCACTTGGCTACACGATTATTCTCGAAAGGTCAGCCAATGATCCCACCACGATCCTTTCAACGGAGGAGAACCCTGAGTTAACCTAGAATTAGATCACGTAATCTGCTATCGGTTGAATCTTGTTTTCCATCCCCGGTACACTCCTCTGGTCTATCTCCATAAAAGCTGAGTTGATCTCAATCCTCATTTTCGAGTTGTGAATTGCTATAGATGAGTGTACGTTATTGAGAGATTATCCCTATTTTTAGCCGAGATTGACTGAGGGAGTCCATTCAAACCACAATTTCCAATTCCAAATCTGATGACTCACAATTCCGTTCGGGAATACAAAGCTGATATTCTGATTGTTGATGATACCCCGAACAACCTGCGCGTTTTATCTTCAATATTGCAAGAGCAAGGATATGAAATTCGCAAGGCTGTTAACGGTAAAATGGCGATCCGTTCGGTGCAAGCTGACCCGCCGGACTTGGTGTTGCTCGATATTAAAATGCCCGATTTGGATGGCTATCAAGTTTGTTCTCAGCTCAAAGCAATAGAAACTACTCGGGATATTCCGGTGATTTTCTTGAGTGCTTTGGATGATGTTTTTAATAAAGTGTTGGCTTTTCAAGTCGGTGGAGTGGACTATATTACCAAGCCTTTCCAAGTCGAAGAAGTTATCGTGCGGGTGAAAACTCATCTGACTCTACGGCGACTCACTAAAGATCTCGAATTGCGGGTACAGGAACGAACGACAGAATTGACACATACCCTCAATGAGTTACAACAAACTCAGGTTCAACTCGAAGATTCCCTGCGAGAATTGATTCAGGCTCGAGATGTCGCTGAAAAAGCTAGTCAGGCTAAAAGTCAATTTCTGGCGATGATGAGTCACGAACTGCGAACTCCTCTTAATGCCATTATCGGTTACAGTCAGTTGCTAGAAATGGAGGCTCAAGATCAAGAGCTTAATGAGTTTATCCCCGATTTACAACAAATTAGCCACGCCGGACAAGACTTGCTAGAAATTTTTAGTAATATTCTTGAAATGTGCCAAATTGAAGCCGGAAAACACCGATTTAATGTCTATGAATTTGAGGTCAAAGCATTAATCGACGAAGTGATTACTCAAATTCAACCTTTAGCGGATAAAAATAATAATACTTTAACAGTTCACTCTGTCAATGATCCCGGTTCCGTATTTGCTGATCGAGTCTGGATGCGTCAATGTGTGTTGCAACTGCTCAGTAATTCTTGTAAGTTTACTCACAATGGTACGATTACTGTAAGTCTCGAACGCCAAAATAGATCTCAATTACAATCTAAAAGTTCTGTATATAATCAAGTTAATTCGACTGATTGTTTGGAGGATGTGATATTAGTGAAGTGCAACGATACGGGAATTGGGATTAAAACGGAGTGTGTATCCCAGATTTTTGAACCGTTTTTTCAGGTGGATGGATCAACAACTCGTAAGTATGGCGGTGTGGGACTGGGTTTAGCGATCGCGAAAAGCCTATCTCAACTCATGGGAGGGGATATTAGCGTTGAAAGTGTTTTTGGTCAAGGATCAACTTTTACCCTCTGGCTACCGACTCAACTCCCCCCGTCTACATCAAATTTTTAATTACTCCTGTTCTCCTTAGCCCACTTCCAGAGATTGATGTTGACAAACTATGAGCGAAAATCAAACTGAACCTCGTAAAATTAGTATTCTTATTGTTGATGATACCCCGAATAATTTACGATTTTTGTCGAGTATGTTGTTAGAACATGGGTATGAAGTTCGTAAAGCTATTAATGGAAAAATGGCATTAAGATCGGCTCAAGCTGAACCACCAGACTTGATTTTACTCGATGTCAGAATGCCTGATATGAGTGGTTATGAAGTGTGTCATGCTCTCAAAGAAAAACCAGAAACTCGCGAAATTCCGGTGATTTTTCTCAGCGCTCTTGATCATGAAAAAGACAAGGTGATTGCGTTTGAAATGGGAGCAGTTGATTATGTCACGAAACCGTTTCAGTTTCAAGAAGTTTTATCCCGCGTTAAAACTCACATCACAATTCAACATCAACGACAACTATTAATGCAGCAAAAAGCTCGGCTAGAAGAAGAAGTTCGCGCTCATAGAGAGACAGAGTTAGCCCTGAAAAAAGCAAACCAAGAACTTCAACGTCTTGCTAGTATTGATACTGTCACTCATGTGGCAAATCGTCGTTGTTTTGATGAATATTTTCAAGAACAGTGGCAACAGTTAGCCTTACAAAAAGAAGCAATTTCTCTGATTTTATGTGAAATTGATGAATTTAACGCTTATATAGAAACCAATGGTGATCCTACCGCAGATGAGTGTTTACGAACTGTAGCTTGGGCAATTTCTCGCCCAATTAAACCCGCTAAAAATTTAGTGGCTCGTTATAGTGATGCTAAATTTGGTTTGATTTTACCGCGTACAACAGTCGCTGAAGCGTTTAGAGTAGCAGAACAAATTCGGATAGAAGTTGCTCAGTTAAAACTCCATCATGCAGCGGCTCAAGTCAGTCCTTATGTGACCGTGAGTTTGGGGGTTAGCAGTGGGGTTCCGAGCAGCAAATCACAGCCCAAAACATTGATTGAAACCGCAGATCGAGGACTCCACGAAGCCATTAATCAAGGCTATAATCGCACTGTGATTCATCAGTAAATGGAACTTTGTCTATTAGAGCAAGTCGGAGTTATTAACAGTACAGAAATAATCAATAACTCCGATGAACTTTGATATCTTTGATGAAGACTATTATCTCAAAAAATATCCGTATTTGCAACCCGCTATTGAACAAGGCATTATTCAATCTGGTTTAGACCATTTCCAACGCTTTGGCTTACAACAGGGGTTAACAGGCGTTTCTCGCTACTACGACGAAGCCTATTATTTAGCTAAAAATCCGGATGTGGCGGCGGCTGTCGATGCAGGAATATTCCCCTCTGGACTCGCTCATTTTATTGAAATTGGCTACGAACAAGAAGGGCGAACTACTATTTCTTCGGATTACAATGATTTTGTTTATCGAGAAACGAATCTAGATCTAATCCCTTTTATTCAAACTTATCCTTTCCAAAATCCTCGTCCTTTTCGCAATGGATTAGAACATTTTCTCAAATTTGGGGCTGAAGAAGGACGCTACAGCAATTCCTTTTTTGAAGCGGAATATCTCGCCCGATATCCGAATATTATCCCCGCTATTGAGTCAGGAGTTTTGAGAACCGGACGGGATCATTATGAACAATTTGGGCAATTTGAAGAAGGACGAAAAGCAACTTTTATCGGCACTTCTAATAGTGATACTTTAGAAAGTTTTGGAGTCGGTGAAGTTGAATTGATTGGAATCACTCCGGGCTTGGATGCTGAGGGTGATCGCATTTATGTTAATACTGGAAATCGGGGACAAGATATTTTAACGGGAAGTTCAGCTTCCGATACGTTTGTTCTTGGGACAGAGACTTCTTTTTTGATTAACTGGGATAATTCGGTGAGAGAAGTGCCGCCAAAAGATTTTTATTACAATCATTTTAATTCCGGCGGTATAGCAATTATTAGAAATTATGACCCCAATAATGATTTTATCAAACTCGGTCATAATAGCCCGGATTATTATGAATTTTCATCTCTCCCCTACTTAAACCAAACAACTCCCGACTCCCTCTCGATTACCAGCAATAATGGTCGAAGTTTGGCAATAGTTGTGGGGATTACTGATGTTAATAATTTGAATCTAATTTATGGAAATAAAGCCACAGTTGAACGCAACTTTTTTGAGGATAATTATCTGGTCGAAAATCCCGATGTTGATGCCTTAGTCGAAGCCGGAGAGTATCGTTCAGGCTTGGATCATTATGAACAAGTCGGTCAATTTGATGGGGAACGTTCGGCCAAGTTTATCGGTACACCGGGAAACGATATTGTTACTGCTTTTGGCATGGGTTCTCATCAAATTTTCGGGGTCGATGCTGTGCAAAGTTTGTATGAATTTGCCACACCCACAGGAGTATCTTACACCAGCGACGGTAGCGGCGAATTTGATACCTTAATTGGCAGTTCGGGAACAGATACTTTTGTTTTTGGTGATATCCTATTAACTTATAATGAAGGTCTACAACTCCAGCAATTTTATCGGGAAGAAGGGGAAGCCCTTATTCAAGATTTTAATCAAGAACATGGAGATCAAATTAAATTTCTAACGATATTCGATGAAACCTATAGCATTTTCCCATCAGGCGATGATTTAGTGCTAGCAATTGAAGGGGATACGATAGGGGTTCTCGATGGAGGGGCAGACATCACATTAGAGCCTGTTAATGTGCAAGAAGATAACTTAGGATGGTATAAAATTATTACTTTGGGTTAATTGCCGACCCCTAAAAAAAAGTAGAGACGTGCAATTTAAACACGCCTTTACTCTCTCAAGAACTGTTAAACCTTACATATCTCTGTCATAGTATCGGTTAAAGAATCGGTTAGAATTCGAGTTAGAACGGCGGTTATAAATGCGGTTGGAAGTGGTCTTCTCCGGGGTCTTGTTAGCGGTGTTTTCAGCAGTATTATCAGTGCGGTTCAAATTCCGGCTAGAACGGCGGTTAGAAGTGGTGTTCTCGCTAGTGTTGTCAGTACGGTTGTAAGTTCGGTTAAAACGGTCGTTATCAATGCTGTTGTCAGTCGTATTTTCAGGAGTGTTGTCAGTCGTATTTTCAGGAGTGTTGTCAAGTCGGTTAGAGTTTCGGTTAGAACGGCGGTTATAAATGCGGTTGGAACTGGTGTTTTCGGTGGGGTTATCGGTACTGCTTTCAGTGTTATTTTCAGTTTTAGTTGGATTAATGCTTTGTGAATAAGCAGTTGCAGAATAGTCATGGGTAAAGTAAGTATGACCTAAAGTTTTATCTTGATAGGTACGTTTTGCAAACCGCCAACCGGGTTCTAAAATAATTTTGACAAAGCCATTAGAAACACCATAGCTTCGACCAATCACAATCGGTTCATCGTAGGGATTTTCCCGAGAAGTTGCGACTAATAAAATATCATCCCCTACACCTCGAACACTCAGACTATGAGATAGGGCTAAATCTTCGCCTCCCATCCGCACAGAATAGCCATTACTATCGGTTGCTCGTCCACAAATTCCGGTAAAATCAAAGTTGAGTAATAACGGATCAACTTGAATTGGATTACTGCCACTTTCACTCCAACACGGTGTCGAATTAGAAACCTGTTCAACAATCACTAATGAGTATCCATAAGCACGAGGAACAGCCATCGCGACAAATCGTTCTTGTTCGACTTCTCTTTGACCAAATTCAACTGCAATAGCTTCAGAAGCAACATTTACAGTAGATAAAACGGTCATCGCGAGGGCAGCCAAAGTTCGTTTAAATACACGTTTCATAGCTCAAGAAAACCTCAATAAATGTGTTCAAAAGACCTACGCTATTAATCTGGTGATCATAGAGTAGAAATTAATAACGTTGATAGACGATCCTCAGATCAGATAATTTTGTGGATGTGACTCAATCGCTGAATAATTTGCTTTTTCGGATTCATCTCAATAGTATCAGAAGGTTTTTGATTTTTAACTATAAATAGAATCCTAGAGACCAAAAAACTGTCAAATTTGTAACAACTGTCGTGTCAGCTTCATTAAACAAGTCTTTAAAGTTGCGGTAAAGGTTCCGGAACCTCCAAGATTTTTTGCAGTCATTCAGTGAGTAGCTGTTGCGGGTTTATATTGTAGATCCCGTTTAGGAACGCCTAGTTCCCGTGTTTTTGCGGCAAATTCCAGCAAAATTCCATCGGGATCAAAGAAATAAAACGAGGAGATAAATTTCGAGCCATATCCCGACAAACTAAGGCTAAATGATTTATACCTTGTAATTTAAACTGATTCATCAGCAAGCCCCAATTCTATTTTAGGAAAAATCAATCTGAAAATATTGTTGTGTACTATTTTTGGCACAGTCCGGTTAAATGTCAATCTGTCATCAAACATAAATCAAGGGTGAGTCAAGCCCCACCCCGATTTTAGTTAAAAATCATTTACAAAATTGTGGATGATGCTTACGCACAAACGAGGGGTTCAGAAGCCACCTCAATAACTTTCCGCCCCACAGACGCCGCTACCGGACGTAAATTTTTCACTAACTGTATCATGTCTGCTAACGACAACGCCTGACGCGCATCAGAGACAGATTTCTCCGGTTCGGGATGACACTCTACCATGATGCCATCGGCACCACAAGCGACGGCCGCCCGTGCCAGGGGTTCAACGAGTTCTCGTTTTCCGGCAGCATGAGACGGGTCAACGATGATGGGAAGATGGGTTAACTGTTTGAGTCCGACGACTCCCCCCAAGTCCAGAACATTGCGAGTGAAACTATCGAAACTGCGAATTCCTCGCTCACACAAGATGACATCGGGGTTGCCATGCGCCATAATATATTCAGCCGCCATGATGAATTCTTCGAGAGTCGCCGCTAGTCCTCGCTTCAAAATCACAGGTTTTCCGGCTTGTCCGATGGCTTTGAGTAACTCGAAATTCTGCATATTACGGCTACCGATTTGCAACACATCGGCGTAGGTGACAACAGATTCAATTTGCGGAATAGACATCACTTCTGTCACGACAGGAACGTTATAACGCTGACTGACCCCCTGTAAAATTTTTAATCCTTCCAAGCCAAGACCTTGAAAGGAATAAGGAGAAGTACGCGGTTTGTAGACACCGCCTCGCAACAGTTGAACAGGGGTTTTTATTAACTGTTCGGCGACTTGTTCCATTTGTTCGAGACTTTCAACGGTACAGGGGCCACCAATAATCAACAATTCTTGACCGCCAACGGTTATCTGTTCGTTAATTTTAATCTGGGTTTGGTGTTCGGGATGGGTTTTGCTGACGAGTTTAGCTTGAGACATGGTGAAATTCTCCTTAAGTTTGTGAATGAGTCAAAAAAAAACCCAGAACTTCAGGTGTTCCGGGTGAGGTTAAAGAACCAGCATGAAAACTTACCCGGAATGTGTTCGGGGCCAAAAATAAAAGCCATAAAAGTAGGTGTAAAGTAAAGTCATCGCTGTTGAGTAATATGGGAAAATCTGTTGTGAGCAACTAAAAAGCCGCAGGTCTAACTTCTGCGGCTCACCTTGAGTATCCATGAAAGACTGGACTCACTCTCGGTGAACCGGGCTAAACCAATAATAAAAATAGCTATTCGCTGTGAACATAAGTTGCTGGCTCTTTTTGTTGAGTTGAATCATATCTAGTTAAGAAGGTAACAGAGGAAAGCCAGAAAGTCAATTGATTGCTATTGACCGTCTGCTCAACTCCTGACTCCGCTTTGTGATAACCGAACTATATTCCTCGTCTTGACCTCACTCCAAGGGTTGCGAAGATCCTTTAAGATGAAAGTAGAACGGTAATTACGCAAGCGAGTGACGAAATCCATGACATCTCAAGTAATAGTTGAAAAGCAAAAGTTAGACAATCCCCCCTTTCAAATTCATTATCTTGGCGATCGCGTTCTGCGTCAGTCAGCTAAACGGATCTCTCGTGTCGATGACGAGACTCGCAGACTCATACGAGAGATGCTACAAACGATGTATAGTGCTGATGGTATCGGTTTGGCGGCGCCACAAGTCGGAGTTCAAAAGCAACTGATTGTGATTGACTGCGAACCGGATAATGCTGCAACTCCTCCTCTGATTTTGATCAACCCAACCATTAAGAAGTCGAGTCAAGAAATCTCTCCGTTTCAAGAAGGATGTTTAAGTATTCCAGGGGTTTATATGGATGTGACTCGCCCCGAAGTGATTGAAGTTTCGTTTAAAGATGAAACCGGGCGCCCCCGTACTATCCGAGCAAATGAATTGTTATCACGCGCGATTCAACATGAAATGGATCACCTCGAAGGGGTATTATTTGTAGACCGTGTGGAAAATCAACTCGCCCTCACCCAAGAGTTGACCAAATATAAATTTTCTCCTAAAGCAGTTAAGCCCATGAAGCCCATGAAGTGATAATTTTTGGGGGAGGAAGTTGGTACAAGCAATTGCTAATTTCTCAACCCCTAGCTTTTAGGCAAGGTAAATATTACCATGAGTTAAGATTTCTTAACAAATTGGGTGAAAACGAATATGGTTGGAACGCCAAAGAGCTCCTTATTTTTAGGTGGTTCGTGTATCGCAGGAATTGCCGCCGTTGGTTCCATTTTTGAACTTTCTTCAGGACAGCCTGAACTGGGCGGAACGGTGACGACCGTTATTTTACTCCTCAGCATCCCTTTGGGTGGGTTGTTGTTTTGGGCAGCAGTTCGGGATGCTCAAGCCAACCAAGAATAGTTTGATTGAGTCACAGATTACTCCGCCCCCATGACCCCCAAAATTGGCAGGGCCGTGCGCGTTAAGGCCCTAAAACTTGATTTGTGGGGAGGTAGGGAGGTAGGGAGGTAGGGAGATGGTGAGTCCACCCCCGTGCGCGGGAACAAGCGCGTTGAGGGGAGTGGCTATCCCGTTGGGGGGGAATTTTTATTAATAACAAGCTATTTTTCATCTCCAAAAAATCCTCTCCCCACCTCCCCATCACCCCATAACCCCATCACCCCCGACAATTTTTAACTGAGAATGAAACAGCCCTGCCAGAGTTGGGGGATTTAGAGGGCTGAATACAGAATTCAAATTCTCTACGCTACGCTTACGGGCTGTTTTTCTAGCGGCACCTCAAACCGTTCACCAGGAGTGGGGTTGAGAACACGGGTAGACAGGTTGTGACGAGCCAATAACGACCGAAAATCTTCAAGTGTTCCTACAGCTTTCAGCAGAGAAACCAATACCCCCTCATAGTTGACATCTCCACCTGCGGCAGTCGGTAACATGACTTGGGGTTTCACCCATTCCGCGATTTGTAATGCACTCTTGGTACCTTTGATAATCGGCCCGATTAACGGTAAAGCTAAATCAATAATCGGCGTAATCACTACATCAATTGGTGCTTCTTGTTGAAGCGATTTGTCGTGGTAGCCGTGAGGTTCATAGTAGGCTTTGAAATTGGTTTCTAACTCTCGGAATAAATAACCATTTTCGACTGTTGTCGGCCCGAGGGGAGAACCTGGAACGGCTTTAATTTCAACTTGGTTATCCAAAAAATATGTCGAACCGTGTTCTAAGGCTCTGACTTGAGTAAATCCCAATTCTTGAGCGACTTTAGCAGCACTCGGCGAACCCACAACTGGAATCGTTTTATCGAGTATTTTTAAGGTCGGAGGATGAGCATGATCTTCCAATCCCTGGGATAATACAATCAGGTCAATATTGGGAGGAGCAGGGCGAGGACTGCGTTTTTCTCCTTTGAATAGCCAAGCCTGATTCCCAAACACTAACGGCCCAACTAGCCAGGGATCAATGAAAATTTTTTTGTTGGCGATCTCTAATAGCCAAGAGTTACTATCAAACCAAGTCAGATACATCAGATTTGTTGATCAAGATACTATATTCTCTATTGTAATTAATCTTTATACTCTCTGTTGAACGCAAAGCAAAAAAGTAATTGGGATGATCTCCAGGGACGACCACGCCACAGCAGTGATTTTGTGAGTCTCACGGGTATGAAATCTCTATTTTTTTTGATACATTCAGTAGAACTACGGAGTTGAATATTTAGGCAATCGTCAAATTGTTTTTAAAAGTTCCGTAGTCTTACGGATGACTTGAAGTTGTTTATATTTTAAACTTAGACATAATTGCTTTTTTATAAACCTCAATTTTAATTAAACAAAACTAAAAAAATATGAACTCCTACTCTCAACAAAATTATGCTCAAAACACCAATTTAGACATCATTTATCCCGCCACCGGAACACTAGCAGGAGTGGGTTTATCGGCGACAATTGGTAATATGGGTTTAGTCGGATCATTTGGGGGCGTTGCGGTTGGTGCGTTTCCCGTTGCGGTTGCAGGTTCGGTGGTGGGTTTTGCGGTTTATGGTGCAACAGAAGCGCTCAAAAATAACGATCCTGTTGTCATTTTTTCCGTCGCTACAGGTGCAACAATTGGTGCCGGAATGTTTGGTATTTTTGGCGGAATGGGGTTAGGAATTGCGGGAACTGCGGTGAGTATTGGCGGTGCAACAATGGGGTTGGCGGGTGGCGTTGTTGGGTTGGGGGTTTACGGTGCTTTTAAAATGGTTGAAAAAGTTGATAAAATCATGCCAGCAGAAACGGCGATGCAAGCTTTTTCCCGCATGGAAGAACGGATAAACGATGCTTATATGGATTCGTTTTTTTATACGGAAGCGTTGCTAGAAGTTGCCGAGTTAATTAATCCCGATTTGGCTTGGGAACGGAAATTTAGAGAGTTAGAAATAGAAGAAGAATTACAACAACTGAAAGCGCAGGTTAAACCGTTACCCAAACTTGAAAACGTTAACGTACAAATAACAGTAACGGGTTGGTATGACTGGCATCCTCATCTGGATATTGCACCGAATAGTATAAAACGAGAGTTAGCGAAATTCCTTTGTATTCAAATGAAACATTCCGAAATTAAGTTAATGATTTGGAGTATTAAAGAAATCGCCGTTCAACCCTCTCCCAGAAATTATTTGGGGAAACAATACAAATCACCGAGTATTTCTAAGATTGTTGAGTTTGAGTTAAAAATTGGCTTAACGTTATCGGTTCCCGCCGATATTCTTGCATCAGAAAACTTGAACGATATCGTCAATAAAAATCTAGATATTAATGAACTTTCTAGCTTGGTTAAGGTTGATAAATTTGCTGTGGTTTAAGTCTAATGTTATCAATATTATCGAGAAATTATCGCTTCGACTTCTTCTAATGCTTGAAAACTGCCAACTTGCCAAGAACGTTCCACCGCAGTAGAAACAATTTCAGAAATGGCAATATTGGGAAAATTGGGGCTGGTTTCCGATAAAATATATGTAGCGTTTTCAAATAGATAAATTCCGAGTATACCCCGATTAAAAATCCAGAGTTCGGGAACTTCTAGGGCTTCATAAGCCGCCAAAGTTGTTTGGGAAGTGACATCAATTTCTATTGCTAAATCTGGGGGCGGATCATTCGGTTCAAGTCGCCGACGGTTAATCATTTGTTGATAGTTTTGGATGTAAAAACAGGCATCGGGTTCAACTCCGGCTATTCCTTCTTTTTTAAACGTCGTTGAACCAAAAGATTCGTATCGTTTACCCAGTGATTTTAACACCATTTTGACAATATCAGAAATTAAATCTGTTGAAAGTTCCTGTTCGGCTAAAGGAACCATAATTTCTAAAGTGTTGTGACTATAAACAATTCTCGAAGATCGCTTTTCTCCGAGTTCTTTTAAAATCGCTTCAAATTCCTGCCAATTGACGTTAGGAATTGTGACTACACTTCCGGGGGAAAAGTGCATTTGACTGATGGGTTTAACAATAGGAGTTGTTACCGTCATTTTTAAAACCTGTCTATTTATCCTACTTTATTTTAACTCAAATTTAAAAAATAATAACCGGGGAATCGCCAAACCGACGGGAATTGCTAACGTCATTAATACCGCTTTACTCGCAGCAACAACAGTATTAATTAACAAAGATAATTCGGTTTCAGTTCCCAAGGCTAAAATCTGAGTTAAACCGCTAATTGAGCGAAAAATAAATACACCCGGAATCATTCCCACAACCGCCCCAAATGCGATCGCAGCAGAAGGCGCTTGATAGCGACGGGAGAAATAAACCGTCATTAAACCCACTAAAGTTGAAGCAATTAAATTGCCCCAAACTATTCCTAAATCTAAATTTAAACATATTTCTCTCATTCCATGACCTAGCATTCCACACAATACACAAGCGGCTAATATTTTCTGAGGAACGTTGAAAACCAGTGCAAAACCCATTGCAACTAACCCCGCAAAAAACATATCTTCAGCCAGGGGTAAACGAACGCTTTTACTACTGGCAGAAATTAACGTTTCTGTCGCACTTGCAGCGAGTAATAACCCAAATGCGATTGAACTCAAAGTAACACAACTTAAACCCAAACGGGCGATGCCAATAGTAATATGATTTTCTAACAAATCTAATACCGCATTAATTAAATGAACCCCCGGTATCAACATCAACGAAGGAACAATTAAACATAATTCCGGTGTCGAACTCCAACCCAAGCGCACCGCCACGCCGCCAATACATCCGCCCACAAACGCCGCTAAAAATGAGATTAAAAAAGGATTTAGTTTGCGTTTTCCCAACTGTTGACGCAAGACAACTCCCAGGGCAGTTGCAATACCAACAATAAAAAATGTTAGCCAGTCCGCCCCAAAAAGTTTCGCCAAACTTCCCGAGGTTATCCCCAACATTAAAATCAACAACCAAGGGTGATAATGAGGCAAGCCAGCATCAATTTTTTCTAATTCTTCAACGGCTTCTTTGGGCGTGATTTTCTCTTTTTTAATGGCATTAATAACTTGATAGACGCGAGTAATGACAGCCATATTAATATTCATCGCCGGAACACTGCGACTAAAACGAGAAATAAAACGATTTTCGACTTGTGCGGTTAACGTTAAAACTTTGTAGTCTACAAACAGACGAACAGGCCAACCAAATACATCCGCAAGTTGATAAACGGCTTGATGAACCCGACCCGTCGCCGCACTATTTTGTAATAACAACCGACCCGCTAATAGAATGAGATGAAATTTTTCTTCAATCCCTGCTTTTTCGGGAGATTTGAGAGAGTCTGTATCAAGATTCATCGGCAAAATATCAGAAACTTCAACGATTAAAAGCTGTTAAAAGTTGGGAATTTATGGTAGAATTAATATCAGGCTAAATAATCTAACCAGGTGGCTATAATATCGGGTGAACCGTACCATTTTCCAGGCGATCGCGGAGAATGCCAAACCCCCTCTAAAGTGATATTTTCAGCCCCTTCTAAATGTGCCGCTTCTACAGGTGTAATTCCATCTCCCCAAGTTTCTCCTTGACCAATGGTAAGCTGATAACTATTGTAAGGGAGCCAAGTTTTAAAGGTTCGTTGACCATAAACCGCTTTACCCGCAATACAAACATAACGCACCTGAGAATAAAAAGCACCTGGATAGTTATTTTTAACAAAGTCTAGATTCTTTTTAGTCCACCTTTCTTGACTAATGTGAGGCGTTCCTAGTGTAATTAAAGTATTGACAACGGGATACATATTCCACAAACCAATCATTTTTTCTGTGACATCACCATGCACAATATAAGGTTTTTCACCGATAAAAATTCTAGCGATCCATCCTCCAGCAGAATGTCCGACGAGATTAATTTGAGTAAGTGAATATTGATCTAAAACCTGTTTAACTGTTGTCTTTATTTTCTGCAAAATTGGCACCATCGAACGTCCGCCAATGGTCTGAAACCAATCTCGTTTACGCAGAGGAACCACAACCGTTGGAATTCCCTGTTGGTTGAGATATTGTGCTAAGAGATAGTAATCTTCAGCACCCGCAAAAAAACCCGGTAAAATGACAGTGGGTAATGGCATTCTGATTTTTGATAGATAAGATAGAACGGTTTGACAGCTATTGAAATTTTAGCGGGATTTCCAAAAAGTGTAAACTTATCGATCAAAAAAACCCAGACTAAAAAACTGAGGAATTCGTAGATGATAAATTGTATCAAGTGATTCACTTTTTCAGGTTTTACCATTTGATAAAACGCTGACTCAACGCCAACAGTGATACCGCAAATAAACCTGTAAAATAAGACGGTTCAGGAATCTTTGCAGTATTGGTAACTGTAACATTCTCATCTCGTTGATCACCAACCGTATTTATATACTCTAAAGCATCTTGATCATTGAGAATATAAGCTCGTAAAAAATGCGACAACAGAAACGGGGTTAAAAAGCGTGATTTGTTGTTGATTCATCTGAGTTAAACCAAAAGTTATGCAATCAAGTTTTCAGGTGAATTAATCTGATCTAAAAAGAATTCTTATTAGATCCGCAATCTTTGTATTCAGTCAAGCGATCGCTATCCTTATGTTACGGGTTAATTTGGAGATTGATCTTTAAATTTTCGGATCTCCCTCGTAGGTAATCCGATCCGATTTATAACTCGGTGGTTCTACATGAATTACAGTTCTAACCGGACTAAAATGTTTTTCGAGTTGAGCTTCTACTTGTTCGGTAATTTGGTGAGCATTCTTGACGTCATCCGCTTCAACAATCATGTGCATTTCAATAAAAATCTGACGACCGATAACCCCCCGAGAAGCAATATCATGACAATTAACAACACCTGGAACTCTCATTGCTAATGCTCGAATTTTTTCCGGTGGAATTGCCACCCGATCCGTTAACCAAGGTAAATTTTCTTTGAGAATTTCCCAAGCACTATGAAACACTAAAACCGCCACGGGAAACGCCATCACCACATCTAAAGCTTCCAGTTGAGGAAAGTTCCATTTCCGACCTAACCACACTCCAATTAATCCAGCAATTACCATTAAAGTTGTCCAAATATCGCTCATGGTATGCTTGGCATCCGCCACCAATAAGGCGCTTCCCAAACGTTGACCCATGTAACGTTCGTAGTAGGCAACAAAAATGTTAATTCCGAGTACAATTAACAAAATCCAAAGTTGAACCGAAGAAATGTTGATCGTATTTCCACCGCCAAAAATACGTTCAATTGCACCCGTGAGAATTTCAAAACTCGCAATACATAGAAAAACTGTCACCGCCAAAGCACCCAAAGCGTCAAATTTTTGATGTCCGTAAGGATATTCGCGATCGGGTTCGGGAGAAGCAAATTGATTCGCCACTAAACCAATAATATTATTGGCTCCATCTGTTACACTATGTAACGCATCAGCTAGTAAACTTAGAGAGCCAGTCAGTAACCCTAAAGTGGCTTTAATCCCCATAACGACCACATTCAGTATGAGCGTGAGAATGAGAACTTTGCGAATTTTTGGACGATTATCAATAACCATAAGATCTCTTTTCTGTCAATAATTTTGGATATATCTCTAGTTTATACAACTAATAGCAACTAGAGCGACTTTTCAGAAAATAGCTTTGATGATTTTTAAGAATTTTTCTCAACAATTAATAAGACGAATTGATTAATATTTAGTGAGCCTAAAATTTAAAAAAGTTGAAATTAACCGATTAGAAAGGGATTATTTCCAACGAATAACATTCTTTGCTGGGTATTTCTCAGTCCTTTACTTGCAAATATTATCTGTAACTCTATCTATAACTTGCCTTGAGTTTTCAGTCAGTCATAGATTTTTGAGGAAATTGGACGAAACTAATCCGCTTGATGAACGTCTAGCCGATCACGTCTGTTGTATCCACAGCCCCCAATTCTACTTTTTTCGCTAATTAGTCCGGAATTTATTCCATGACACCTGCACAAACACATAGAGACCAACGAGTGTGACGAAATAGGGGAGGGTGGTTCCTCCCTCTTTCTAATCTCTAAGCGCTCAAACCGTTATAGATTAACGGATATAACTCGGCTAGTCCAGGGTAATTATCATCAGGATTTCGATGCAGTTGAGAAATAAAACAACATCTATCACTCAATCTGAAATCGAATACTATAACACTATTTATCGATTGGAATAGAGCTAGAAATGTTCAATATTTTTGATAACGTTCTGAATTTTTTTAAAGGGAATTGGCCTGTATTTGAACCCCTAGTTAAAGTTCTATTCCCCGCTTATACTCCATTAATTAATGCAGCAGAACCTATTGCAGATTTACTGATCAAGACTTTATTTTCTCAAGAAAAAACTGAATTTAATTCAAGTCAACTCATTAAAACTGAACCCGAAATTCTTGAGATTCAGAGTGATTCTGATTTTCTCAGTGATTACCAAACTCGGATGAATCGTTCTATCGATTCTATCGATTCCTCGAAATTATTTTTACTGACTAATGAAGCCGATATTTTAGCGCCTGCGGGTCTGGAAATGGAACCTCCCGCAACGGGTGAATTCAAACCCGAGTGGACCGCAGAATATCCGGGTGGAATTTTAGCTTTAGAGGGTGATGATTTCCTAATGGCTTCTGTTGAGATGGATGTAATAAATGGAAATATGGGTGATGATACAGTCGCAGGTTTAGGGGGTGATGATGTTCTCCGAGGGGGTAAGGGAAATGACATCATGGGAGGGGATTTAGGTAACGATTTAATCAATGGAAATCGAGGAAATGATCAAATTTGGGGGGGTGTTGGTGATGATATTGTCCGAGGGGGTAAAGATAGCGATACTTTGCATGGAGGTGAAGGAAACGATCTCTTAATTGGAGATTTAGGGATTGATATTTTAACCGGAGATGAAGGTGCAGATCAATTTGTTCTTGCAGGAACTAATACTGAAGCTGATGTGATTACGGATTTAAACACCGCAGAAGGGGATCAGATTTTAATTGTTGCGAATTTTGGGGGTGAGAATATTACGGTGAGTTCCTTTGATTCTACTAATATTACCTCAAATCTTCCGATTGATGTTGATAATATTAAAGGCACTCTCATTCAAGAAACACAAACCGGAAATGTTTTAGGAATTGTGACTGATATCACTGACATCGAACAGGTAAAAAATGCAATCACTTTTGTAAATCCCGATGACCCAATGTTAATGCTTGGTTAAGCTGCCGGATCTGATCGCCTCCCCGCTGTAAACCTGACTCAAATACTCCCAAAAACTGCATAAGTGTTGTGGCGTGAGACATATGTAAAAGTAGAGTCGTAAAACGCTCAACCTGATTATCTTTCTATTAATTTGAGGCTGTAGTTTGTGGGGTAAGCGTTCTACCCTGGAGGTGCTCCAAAATGCAAGTAAGATGGAAAAAACTAATTACTAAAACCTTGATTTGGCTACTTGCTGAACTCTTACTCAACTTGATTGGACTGGACGACTTGGCTGACTACAGTGAGTTTCTTTTCGAGAGAAATGTGATTATTCTCAAAGCTTAATAAAAATAGGTAGACATCAATTTGCGATCATTAATGTCTACTTTTATATTATAAATGATATTTCTAATGAGTTGGTCACACTCACTTTAGATTTGGCATTGACGACAACTTTTGAACTTAAAATTAGATCAATTAATGAAGTCGTCCATTGTTGGTGGCTCTTAGCATTCGTTTACTAATCTTAAATCACTTTATTTAAAATCGCAACCCTAGAATTAAAATTCAACTGAGTTTTCAGAAATAAGATGGATTTTTGGAGGATTTCTTGTATAAATTACTGCACAAATACAAAAAAGAGACTGGAAACATTTTCCAAATCTCTTTGAGTCTATCTACTCCACATTATTGAGACAAATGAGAGCTTTGCGACTTAAACCCTTTGATGTTTCTAGTATGGCTAATTTTCGGCTTCACTAACATACATAAACTTAGTCTCTTAAAACAAACTCTAATCAAAAATTTTTACACAAACTTTAAAAACCTATTCTCAACTTTTACAAAAAAGTCTTGACTTCAAAAAATTTTCACCAAGCTGCTTGACAAAATCTTAATCAAACTGCCTTCAATCTAAAAAGTATCCCAACTTTTTCACAAGTTTCAGATTTCTCCACTTTTGTCAACTCAGAAAGTTATGCAATATTAAAAAAATCCGATATAAACCCCCTCACCTATTGAGGAAACTGTCTTGATCTCACCTCCTGACAATATTGTTGGATCGCTTGAGTGACCCCTTCTTCCAAATTGGCATAAGTTTTCACAAAAGGCGGTTGCCAAGCCGATAACCCCAACAAATCCGGCGTCACCAACACTTGACCATCACAATGCGCCCCCGCCCCAATTCCAATCGTGGGAATGGTTAACTTTTGAGTAATTTCCATTGCCAACTTTGCCGGAATATGTTCTAATACAACCGCAAACGCTCCCGCATTCTCCAAAGCGATCGCTTCCGTTAAAATCCGATCAGCCGCTTCGGCTGTTTTCCCCTGTTTACGAAATCCGCCCAACTGATGCACCGACTGCGGCGTTAACCCGACATGACCCATCACCGGAATACCCGCCTGTACCAAATAACGCACTGTTTGCGCCATTTCCGGATATCCGCCTTCTAGCTTCACCGCCTGCGCCCCCGCTTCCTTCATCACCTGTCCCGCCGATCGCATCGCTTGTTGGGGACTTTCTTGATAAGTTAAAAACGGCAAATCAACCACCATCAACGCATTTTTTACCCCACGCCGCACCGCTTTGGCATGATGCAACATCTCCGCTAACGTCAGGGGTAAAGTCGTTTCATAACCCAACGCCACCATCGCCAGAGAATCTCCGACTAAAATCACATCTACCCCTGCGGTATCCAACAGTCGCGCCATCCCATAATCATAAGCAGTCAACACGGCGATCGCACGGCCTTGTTGTTTCCATTGCATTAATTGTTGAATGGTAATACTCATAATAATTTAGGAATTTAGGAATTTAGGAGTTTAGAAAACTGTTATTGGTAAACGCATTAAATTGTCATTCTTAACCAGCGTGAAGAATCTCTTCGATCCTTCTTTTCACTCAGGGTGACAGGTGACTGTAAAGACTGCTAACTGTCTACCGCCATCCTAACCAACGCAAAATCGGCACAATTAAATAATGACTCACAGCCAAAGATAAACCCGTTGCACAGCCCAAAAGCCCAATAAACCCCAAACCAAACCAAAATTCTTCCCACTGGGGTTGAATTCCAACAGAGGGAAATTGCAATACCTCGGGCGGAAACGTTTGATCTAAACTGAGTCCCCAAAAAATTCCTGTTGTTCCTGCCGCAACGACCATCGCAGAAACCCAACGATGACTCGGTAGCCCTAACCCCAACGTCAGGACTGCTGCCGAAAGACCCATACACAAATGTCCTAAAGTCCCAAAAAGACTCAGAATTTGCCAACTGATCCCACCCACGATATAACCCAAACTTCCCATCATCGCCGCCCGTTTATAACGACGGTTCATGTCATATCCACCCGCATCCGTTAAACCCAGTCCTGTTCCTAGCCCTGCCAAACCCAACACCAAAATTTGAGTTCCCAGTCGCATCGCCGCCCCCGGAAAGAACAAAGGAAAATTACTCGATAACGCCTCAGCAACAACTTGACCCACCGGAGTCCAATAAGCCAACACCAACCCAAACACCGCCCCCGCAATACCGCCAACCCCAGCCAGTCCCATTCCCCACAACGTTGCCATACTCACTTGCATCAGTTGGGCGCTCAAAGATCCCGTCGCTTTGATCAAATTCCACAAGGCGCGATCGCTTTCCAATAAAGCCGTTTTGACCACATCTAAACCCCACTGCGACAACGACATCATCCGGCGAGGATACCGTTTTTGACGGGCAATTTTAAACAAATAAGTCTGAATTTCGGTCGCAGTTTGGGGGCGGCGAATGGCTTGATCCTGAACCATTTGATCGAGTAAATTGGCAAACCACGGACTAACAACCGCCCGATGCTGCCATCGTAATTCTGCGGTAATGGGATCTTCAAGATCGGCAGGATATACACCCGTTAACAGATGAATACAAGTTCGACCCAAGGCATAAAAATCCGCAGGTGGCCCCACAGTAGCACCCACGATTTGTTCAGGAGGACTATAACCGGGAGAAACTAAACGAGTTGTGCTTCTGGGCGTAGCTTCGCGATCGCTCGACATCAACCGTCCTACCTGTTTCGCCCCGCCAAAATCAATCATCACCAATTGATGAGTTTGGATCGGAGTCACCGTTAATGGGAATGCAGGAGTCGAACGCAACATCAAATTAGACGGTTTGAGATCTCGATGAATGATATTTGCCCCGTGTAATTCCCGTAAAATCTCTAAAGCCTGTTGTAACCAGTCAATCACCCATTCTTCTGGACAACCGTGGGGATGCTCGTCTAAAATCTCCTGTAGCGTTAACCCGTGAATTTTTTCCATCACCAAACACGGCAACGGCGAGAGAGTAGAGTTGCGTTTTTTGAGGAGAAAATAGCTATCAGGCGATACTTTCGGCACTCCAGGGTGACGCATCCGTGCCAAAACACTCGCTTCTTGTTCAAAGAGTTCTAATGCTTTAGGAGACGGTTCTAGCAATACTTTTAAGACTTTTTCTGTTTGTGTTTTTAAGTCCCAAACCACATAAAGTGTTGAAAATCCTCCTGTTCCCAGACACCGTAAAGGAACATAACGATTATTGAGTTCTAAAGGAGCGCCGCAACGTTGGCAATATTTATTTCCCCAAGGTTGACCGTCCGGTTGAGAACACTTGGGGTTAATGCAGTGCAGTGTAGATGAAACAGGATGATCCACAGTGGGTTTTACAGTGAACAGCTTTTACAGTGAACAGCGCGAAGTGGGATCTTGCGGTCAGACAAGGTGCGAGGTTTCCAACTCCTGCGTAGAGCAACTTCGCTGCGAGAATGATCAGCGCTTGCCTGGGGACAAGTAACTTGTGATCGTCAGTTTACAGTTCTACAAAGTTGTTAGTCTTCAATTAATAAGGATACCTTGTATGTAGACGATTGATCGGGGGCAATTGTTCAGTGAATCGCAGACCCTCTAACTTCTTCTTTTTTCGGGCTTCTCCATCCTCAATTAATTCCTAAAATAATATGAGCTTGCACCATATTTTACTAGACCTCGTTTTACTTTTAGCAATTACCACTATTTCTGTCATTTTATTCAAACGAGTTAAACTCGGTTCAGTTGTCGGTTTGTTAGTGGCGGGGGTGGTTCTTGGCCCTTCTGGTTTAGCGATTACAGACGATCCCGAAGGACTGCGACACATTACTGAACTGGGAGTGGTGTTTTTACTGTTTATCATCGGGTTGGAAATGCACCCGGAAAAATTGTGGTCAATGCGTCGGCTTGTTTTTGGTTTGGGTTCACTCCAATTGGGTTTAACTGCGATCGCTATTACTCTCTACGGACTGGTTCTCGGCTATTCTGGGAATGCCGCCTTAATTCTCGGACTGGGTTTGGCAATGTCTTCGACAGCATTTGTCATGCAGTTACTCGAAGAACGCAATGAAGGCTCGACTGAATACGGTCAAACGACTTTTGCAATTTTACTTCTACAAGATATCGCGATTGTTCCGATTTTGGCTTTGGTTCCTCTATTATCAAACCAACCGACCCAGGCTAATAGTATTCCTTTTTGGCAACAGGGAGCGACTGTATTTGGTGGATTATTTGCGGTTTATTTATTGGGATGTTATGGGGTGCCGTTTGTTCTCAAAATTGTGGTCAGTCAACGCAACCGAGAAGCGATCGCCGGGATTGTGGGTTTAACGGTGATTGGTTCGGCTTGGGTGATGGATTCGGTGGGGTTATCGATGTCTTTGGGTGCTTTTTTTATCGGAATGTTGTTGTCGGGTTCTCATTATCGCCATTATTTAGAATCGGAAATTGAACCGTTTAAAAATCTTCTCCTGAGTTTGTTCTTTATCTCTGTCGGGATGTCGATTAATCTTGAGGCTTTCTTGAGTGAAGGGTTTCAGATGGTTGGTCATGCTTTAGCTTTAATGTTGGTGAAAGCAATTATTTTGTTTGGCTTGTGTTTAGCGTTTCGCTTGAGTCGATTAACATCGGTGCGGGTGGCGACTTTACTTCCTCAAAATGGTGAGTTTGGTTTTGTGTTATTTAGTGCAGCCGCTGAAACGGAGTTAATTAGTGATGAGGCGTTTTCTTGGTTGGTGGTGATTATTGTGATTTCGATGGTAACAACACCTCTATTAGTTCGGTTTGGAGATTCACTCGCGCAACGTTTATCTCAATCGACAAAAATGAGTGAAGACTCTGTTCAAGCTTTATCTAAACGCAGAATTCGGAACCCCAAAGCTGTTTTAGTGATTGGTTATGGTCGAGTCGGACAGGTGGTTTGTACGATTCTTGAACGCATGAATATTCCCTATATTGCTCTCGAAAAAGATCTTGAACAAGTCGCCGCAGGACGCGCATCAGGTCGAGCGGTTTATTTTGGTGATGTGGATAATCCTCGGATTTTATCAGCCGTTCGAGTGCGTCGGGCGCGAGCGGTGGTGATTACGGTTGGAGAGTCTAAAATTACCGAAAAGTTAGTGGGTTTGTTGCAAAGTTCTTATCCGAATTTACCCTTAGTTGTCCGAACTCGAAATTTAGAACAACGGAAAAAAATGTTAGGGGTTGGTGTCGGTCATGTCGTTCCTGAAGTGGTTGAAGCGGCGTTGATGATGGGAGAAAAAACACTCGAACTTTTAGGGATTTCTGAGCTAGAATCAACTTCGCTGTTGAGTTTACTTCGTCAAGATGAATATGCCGCCCTTCATCTCTCTAAAGATTAATGATCAATTTAATTTGAAAGAATAAAAAATTTATACAGGTTCTTTGAGTCCGATTGGGGAACTCAACATTCTCTGTCTGCTAAAAGTTTGTCAAATTCCCAGATGTCACAAGCATCTTACAGTTCAGTTGAATTTATTAATGAATTTCATTAAAGAGATTTTTACTCAAAAACTTGAATAAACTAAAAATAATCAAGGGCAAAGAAAACCAAACAATAATAATATTCATAAAATGAGTTACATTGTTTGCAAAAACTGCGTCTATTCTCCAACTCATAAAGACGACAGGAGATATTATTAAAAGCAAAGCAATTTCAGGTTGACTATTTAATTTAAAAGATAATTTAAAAGTTGCGATTAAACCTAAAAATATAGAAAAAATAATCGTAGATATTTCTGCCCATTCCCAAGCAGACTCTAAAATAGGATTTACTATTTCGGGGAAAGAAGTAACTGCAAGTATCATAGTATTTCCTTGTCTATAATTTGGGTTCACAACTCTATCATGTTTGCTTGATTATATAGCAGTTCTCAGAGCAATTACTCCCTTCTCCTTGTAGGAGAGCAGGGCTGTTTCATTCTCAGTTAAAAATTGCCGGGGGTGATGGGGAGAGGAGTTTTTTCCTCGGAAAAATAGCTTTTTATTAATAAA
>Ga0207419_1000595_pt1 | contig 31094 bp, 34 predicted proteins | sample ElkSloMetagenome_4_FD_184723 | JGI IMG/M metagenome (GOLD analysis project Ga0207419, IMG submission 184723) | Hot spring microbial communities from Elkhorn Slough, Monterey Bay, USA - MD2A (version 2) | ecosystem: Environmental > Aquatic > Marine > Intertidal zone > Estuary: Microbial mat ... | reverse complement strand
ATAGGAAAACCAGACCAGTACCTGCTACAACACCCCCTTTAGTATTTTCTATTATCCCTTCAGCCATTACTTCCAGCCTGTCAAGAAAACTTTCTTCTGAAGCAGTCATATCATCAGATGGATCATTTGGATCTTCAAGCATTTGCTGCTCAAGTACCTGTAAATTTTCAGAAAGCACCTGTTTCAAATCCGTTTCAAAACCAAATCCTTTAGCAATACCAAAGGCTAATCCTAATACGGGAACTATGGATAACAGGCTATAATAAGTAAGAGAGGCTGCACGCATTGCACAGTTGTCTTCCGAATATCCTTTAACAGCAACGATCAATACCCGCAGTAAATTAAAATACCATCCTTTGTAAGGATAGTTTTTGGCATCAATAATCCATATGTCTCTATTTAAAAAATTGATTACCTTATTTAGCCGCGTTTTAAACTTGCTCATATTGCTTTTGTAAAATAAGGCCTAAATATAAAAAAATTAGCTTAACATTTGCTGCTCAAATATTAATTTAAAAAAGGAAGGTAATGCTTAACTTAAAAATGTACTTATTTCCTTAGCGTAATCATCAAGCTTTTCTCTATCTTCTTGCATTTTTTCAAAGCAAAAATCATAAGCTGCTTCCACATTAAGCATTGATTGAATTTCACCGTGATCAATCATGCCATTTATCTTTTTAATAATTTGTTTACTTAAAGCAACTTTACCTGGCTGGCTCATCAAAGCCTTATTTTTACTTTCGGCAAAGAATAATAGATTTCTTTTTAAGAGTACCTTTTCATTTTGGTCCATGTAGATAATGCAAGTTTAATTTTTTACTAAATTATGGCTTTTTAAACTACTATTATCAACAACTTTTCCACATCTTGATAGGATGAAAACCGACGCTAATTAGATGAAGCAAATGAGTACCCAATACTAAAAAAATGCAATTATTAGATAATGAATTACAAACATTATTTATTTTTCCAGTTCTTCGGATCCACTCGCCATGATTTTAAAATTTTCATTTGATCTTCGTTGATCCGCCCCATGGTGAGCGCCTGATCAAGCATAGCTGGATAGTGACTTAGACTTACCAATGAAACATTAACCTTGCTAAATTCTTCATCGGCTGTAGGAAACCCATAGGTAAAAATAGAAACTATACCTCTGATGATGTAGCCGGCATCGTGAAGTGCCTGCGCCGCAGCCAACGAACTACCACCTGTAGAAACAAGATCCTCTACCAACACAGCTTTTTTTCCTCCCATAATTTTTCCCTCTACCAGGTTTTCTAATCCATGTTTTTTGGCGCTTGCCCTCACGTAATTAAATGGCAAACCTAGTTCATCAGCTACCAATGCACCCTGTGGAATACCCGCGGTTGCTACCCCGGCTATCACATCGGCATCGCTAAAAAAAGTTCGTACCGCTTCTGCCAAATTTTTCTTTATAAATGCTCTTATCTCAGGATAAGAAAGTGTTTGGCGATTGTCGCAATATATTGGAGATTTCATGCCAGAGGCCCAAGTGTACGGTTTGGAAATATTAATTTTGATGGCATCAATTTCTAATAGATGAGCAGCAACTTTTTTGCTTACTTCAGTATTTATAATTTTATATCCCATGATGAAAATTTTGAAAAATTAACGTAAATGAAAAATATGTAAATTAAATCTATTTAATTTGTGGCTAAAATTAGAGAAGAGCTGCCACATATAAAATAATTTGGATGAAGCTTTTTATAAATGACAATCCTTTAAGTGTAAAAAAACTGTCTGAGATCAAAGACCTTTCGGAATACGAGGTAATTATCCAGCAGGATGAAAAAATTGACTACCAAAGATTTAAAGATGATGTTCTGTTGTTAAACCCCACAACAGAGCAGGTAAATACGGTAATCAAGTATTTATATCAAAAATACATAAAAGGTATTGAGTCAATTACATTTGCTGGCAACAGCAAAAAATATATTAAGAATACCGTAAAGAAGCAGTTTACCATTGTAAAAGCAGCTGGTGGGTTGGTAGTAAAAGATGATAAATTTTTATTGATATATCGTCAAGGAAAGTGGGATTTGCCAAAAGGCAAATTAGAACGTGGGGAAAAATTAAAAGAAGCAGCTGTAAGAGAGGTAGAAGAAGAATGCAACATAAAGGTAAAACGTGGAGTTAAAATCTGCTCTACATGGCATACTTACACTCGAAATAATAAAAAAGTGTTGAAAAAAAATACCTGGTACTTAATGACAATACTAGATGAAAAGAATATGGCACCTCAAACAGATGAGGATATAGAGGAAGTTCGATGGCTGCTACCTCGTGAGGCGAATCATGCTCTTTACAACTCTTATCCCTCTATTCGATATGTCTTTAGACAGTATTATAAAATGATAGATAAAACCCCTGTAAACTCGTAGTTTTAAAATAATCAAATTCCTGATTTTGAGTTCAATTTCAATTTTATTAAACGTTGTTTTTTAACATTGGCTGCATGCTGCGCAAATATTAGCACCTCTTCTTCATTGATCCACTCATAAAAATCAGTTCTTACCCGAAAACCATCGAATTCCTCCTCGGTAGTTACAATATTTCTTTTGTAGCTACCGTCAGGCTTTAATTCCATATGCATAAGCACCAAGTGTTCTTTACCCCCAAACATCGGGAATGCCTGATATATAGGACCGCGGGTATGTACAACATTTCTTTTATCATCATTGTAAAAGAAGTGCATAGAGTTTGGATAATTATCAAGCAATAGAAAATGGGAGTAAAATGGATGCTGGTAAAAAGAATTGTCTTTGCCAATTTTACTAATCCACTGCAACTTACCTGATCCGCCAAGCTGAACAACCGTGATGTTGCCATAATGAAAATGTAACCCTGAGCTTGTACTGGCAACCGAAAAGTCTTCAGCAACTATAGTAAATTCGCCCTCGGGTCTTGCTAAAACAGAAAACATCATCAGGTTTTTTTCTTCTTGCTTTCCTTTGTCAAACCTTCTATCTATTTCATTTTTTTCAGGGTTGAGTAATAGCTTAGAAAAATAATCCTTCGGAAAGTATTCAAATTGTGGAGTGCTTAATGATTCATTTCTTAAATCAAAATTAAATAAAAAAGTACCTTTGGCTGCATAATAATCGCGCTCGCTAAATAAGCCTACAAAAACAATCGAGTCTTCACCAATTTTTCTCATTTTTATTTGACTCAAGTGCTTTTTATTTATTCCGATTTTTGTCACCTCATGCACCTCATCATCTGCTAATTTAAACAAAATATAATCATACTCTTTCCTGTTTTTGGCTGTATAAATATTGGTACGGAAGTAATTTCGTGCAAGCAATAAAACGGCTTCATCTTCAATCAAAATTTGAGTAATTTGTAATTGCAAACTATGATACGGTAACCAATAAGTATTATCTGAAATAAGTTGTAGTTCTTTATCATATTCAAGCAACTGCAATTTTTTCTGCATATCTTTTTCATCCGGCATTGACATCAAAAGCGAGAACCCTGTTGCTCCCTTAGAAGTAAAATAAGAAACATCCATGGATGACACATCTACAGCACCATTATGTACATACGTATGAATAATAGACTTTGTGCCTAAGGTAAATGAAGAAATATTTACTGGTTGTGCATAAAAAAATCGAGCCTTAGGAATATCTATTATGGTAAGATGATAAAGTAAAGTATCAAGTCTTACGAAACCTAAACTTTCAAATTCCTCAGCCTTATCATTTACAGACAAGGTAAGCTTTTCACTAGATGGTAAAAGATCATGGTTAAATTTTACAATTGAAGCTTCTCCTTGGCCAAACTTTCCTTCGGCATAAAGCATGTAATAGCCTTGCTCATTATGTGCCAATAGCTCTATGGGCACCTCCCGAGTATCAGTTTTAAATTCGGAACCAATAACCATTTCTGGTTGTTGAGCAGTTGCTTTAATAAAACATGCAAATAAAATAAAGGTGGGTATTAAAATCAGCTTCATATCATTACGGTTTTAAATTTTATAAAGTAATGATAGTAAAATTCAAATAGGAAAAAAATGACTTTCAGCAGAAAATGTCAATTCTCTAGCTTGTAAGGCAAGTATTTGCTTATATTACCATTATATTTATGTACTTCCCTAATAATTGATGAGCTTATACCGGCGTATTGTGAAGATGTTATTAAAAAAACCGAATCAAGCGCTGAATTTAAGTCTTTATTTACCTGTGCAATGCTATTTTCATATTCAAAATCGGTGGTATTTCGCAACCCCCTCAATAAGAATTTAGCATCGTGTTTTCTGGCCAGTTCCGCGGTGAGATCGTTATAAGTAATAATTTGGATATTGGGGTAAGCTTTGAAGGTTTCTGATATTTTTTCAATCATCAAATCCAGCGGAAAATATCGCTTCTTTTGACTGTTATGCCCGATGGCGATAATTATTTTATCAAATAAACGCAGCCCTCGTAACACGATGTCTTCATGTCCTTTGCTGAAAGGATCAAATGACCCGGGAAATAAAGCAATTCGACTCATTATTGACAAAGATAAATTCCGTAAACGTCAATGAAGTGATGTTCAGGGATTTCGTCGAACATAAAACCTCGCTTTAAAAATGATGCTGAACCACCAAATTTAATATTTTTGAAATATTTTTGAAGCTCTTTAAGGTGAGAGGAATTTTTTCTGATATAGCCCCAAAGGATGACACCATTAATACCTATGTCATAATTAAGCTCTTTAGCAACCAGATTAATAAATTTTATATAATCTGAAAACTCCTTAATTAAAAACTGATTGTAATATAATAATCTTTGATCTTCAATTAAAGAAATATGCAACCGTCCTCTATCTACATAGAGGTACATCTTTTTATTGCGGGTTTTATTTTCACTATTAAAAATACCGCTAATAATTCCACAACTTTGATGACTCACTTGATATTTAATATTTTGATAAATAGAGTCAAAAAATTCCTGCACTCTTTTTTCAAATGCAAATACAGTAATTATTTCATTAAATGTAATTACATTATATCTGTAAGTTTCTAAAGAAGTGTCAAGATCAGCATTGTATTTTAAATAGTCAAAAAGAGCAGACTCATCAAAAGCACCTTTGGGTACTAATGAAAATTTACTGGTCTTAATTGAAACTTTGACGGCGTTCCAAAAATTAGCCATCAAAAAATGATGTTCATCAAATAGGTACTTTAGTATGGCAACTCTATCTTCGGGAGAGCTTGCCCCGGGGAAAATATAATCTTCTAATAGGAGGCAAGTACTATTGCGCGAATCGATCACACAAATCTGGAAGTCATTACTCCCTAGCTGCAAAGACAGGGAGTAATGATGTAAATTATCAATATTGAAGTATCGAGTGTCTTTAACTCGATGTAGTAACTTATATTTCTTGCCGCCTGTTTGCAAATGCTATTCCCAGTTACCTGTAATTGAAGCCTCTGTTTTTGAACCGAATCTCAATGGCTTTTGATTAAATATTTTACTATCTTCATCTCTGGACGGATTGATCGGATCAAAATCCTTCACCTCAATCACATCTACCTTCAATTCACTTTTGTCAACTTTATCAGCAAATAATATAAATTTCTGATTTTCTTTACCAGGTATGTAAGGTAATCTGTTAAGATTGAAGGTGGGATATCTTTGCTCATTAAATAATGAATCGTACACATTCACCATAGCAAGGGTATCAATATCTACCACAACACTATCTACACCATAATCAAGTGTGATAATTTCTTCAGTACGCTGTACCAATGGAATATTTCCATTATCAATAAAATTAATTAAAGAGTCCCAGCTGTCAGTATATTGTCCATTCACGGCTTGGTAAGCTGTTTGAGCCTCCCTAATCCATTTCAGCTTTTGGATTATTTGCCTTTCAGTTCTTTCTATTTTAGCTGTTTCTTCAATACGAAGGTTGATTCGATAATACAAAAAACCTCCTAATACAATTGCAACGATCAAAAAGAAAATCGATAAAATTCTGGTCAAATTCATCTGTCTTAGTAATTTTTATTGTTTACAAAATTAATATTATTAATGACAAAGCAAAACAAATTATTTAAAAGGTGTTAAAATATTATTTTTCAAATATGAAATACCCCCTTTTACGTATTAAATCGGGCAAGCTATTACATTTATTAAAGATGTTATGCTTATTCTCAGGAGCCAAATTAAGTAATTCTTCCCAATCCATAAAACGTACATCTTCTATTATTTGCTCTCCTTCTTTCATTTCCGGATCTAACCCTTTGATTAACTGTCCTTTAACTCTTTCTACCACAAAGAAAAGCTCAACAGCATGTAGTGGCTTTGCTAATAATTCATGAACGAATAAAAAGTCACAAACTTTTACTATTAAACCTGCTTCTTCTTCAAATTCTCGCTTTAAAGCTTCCGTGGCAGATTGTCCATAATCCATACCGCCACCCGGTACATTCCAAAGAAAGCCAGCATCCCCCAATGATCGATGTCGCACCATCAATATCTTGTCATTTTCAATTAAAATACCATTTACCCTGGTGCGAAGTCGTTTTCCAAAAGTCCTGACTATTTGATCACTAGACGTCATCGAATTAATATTTGGGGCTTAAAGTTAGAATTATTTCGGCTACCTGTTGTGGTTTTAATGATTAATTTTGTATTTAATTATTTAAATCGGGAGGAGCATTTTGCCAGAAATAAACAAAATTATAAGTAAATATTTTCCATTTACACCCACTAACAGTCAAGAAAAATTTTTCAAGGTGTTTCAACATTTCATCGAAAATAAAGATGATAAGCCTGTTATGATGTTGAAAGGCTATGCCGGTACTGGTAAAACTACTATTGTAAGTACTTTAGTAAAAGTGCTGCCACTGCTAAATTACAAGTTTATGCTATTGGCACCCACCGGTAGAGCAGCTAAGGTTATGTCTTCCTATTCCAAAAAAAGAGCCTTCACCATACATAAAATTATATTCAAAACAGAGTCAGATCCAGAGCAAGGGGTTTTTGCCTTCAGCAGAGCAGAAAACAGGCAAAAGAAAACAGTGTTTATTGTAGACGAAGCTTCAATGCTTTCAGATGACCACGAATTTGGAACAAAGGGTGTATTAGGAAGTCTTATTGAGTATGTTTTTTCACAATCAGACAATCGTTTAATCCTGATCGGTGATGATGCCCAATTGCCTCCGGTGCATCAGACAAAAAGTCCCGGACTGGAAAAGCTGTATTTGCAAAGTCGCTTTAATTTATCAGTTTTTGAAACAGAACTGGTAGATGTAATGCGTCAAGATTTACACTCGGGTATTTTGTACAACGCCACACATCTCAGAGAATTAATTCCTCAGAAAAAATGGCAAATAAAATTAACCACGAAAAATTTCAAAGATGTCTTCCGTATGACAGGCGAAAAAATGGAAGACGGGCTGCGCTATGCTTATGACAAATACGGCACAGAAAACACCATCATTATTTGCCGCTCCAATAAGCAAGCGGTAAACTACAATAGATACATTCGTCAGGTGGTGCACTTTTATGAAAATGAAATTGAGGTTGGTGACATGCTGATGGTGGTGAAAAACAATTACTACTTTTTGGGTGAAGATAGCAAAGCAAATTTTTTGGCCAATGGCGAAATGGTAGAAATCATGAAAATAATTCGTTTTGAAGAGCTTTATGGCAAAAGATTTGCAACATTGCAACTGCGACTAATAGACTTTCCGGAAGAGCCCTCATTTGAGGCAAAGGTTTTGCTAGATACGCTATATTCAAATACTGCAAGTTTATCCAGTGATGAAAACAGGGCTTTTTACCAGGAAGTAATGAATGATTACTTACACCTGGAGTCAAAAAAGAAAATAAAAGAAGCCATGTCAAACGATCCTTACTTAAATGCGCTTCAGGTAAAGTTTGCCTACGCGCTTACCTGCCATAAGGCGCAAGGCGGACAATGGAAGGCGGTATTTGTAGACCAAGGCTATTTAACTGAGGAAATGGTTAATCAGGAATACCTCCGATGGCTATATACTGCGGTTACCAGAGCAACTGATGAATTGTTTATGGTCAATTTTAAAGCAAACTTATATCAATAAGTACTGTTAGGTAATTATAATAAATTATTAAAATAAATCAGGTATGAAAAATTTTATAAAAATATTAATAGTGTTTTTCTCAATAGGTATGACCCTGCAAGGATTTGCCCAGGAGGAAGAAAAGAATGGACCAAAAATAAAATTTGAAGAAGAATCGCACAGTTTTGGCGATGTAAAACAAGGAGAAAAAGTAAGTCATAAGTTTACTTTTAAAAATACAGGAAACCAACCACTAGTGCTAAGTAATGTGCTGAGTAGTTGCGGATGCACCGTAACTGAATGGCCAAAAGAGCCCATACAACCTGGTAAAAGTTCGGAAATTGAAGTAAAATTTAATAGTACCAACAGGATGGGCAAAGAGAATAAAGTAATTACTATTTTTTCTAATGCCATTACACCTCAAACCAGGATTAAGATAACCGCTACTGTAGTAGAGAGCTAGGTATTAATTGAAAACAGGTAAATGAAAAGTAAAGCAGGCATGCTGATTGGTCGCACCTTCTTTACTTTTTACCGCTTAACTACCTGCGAAGGGTGTTCCAAAAATTCCTACAGCCAGCTCAATCCATACTATCGAAAGCAATGCTAAAATTGCCACAACATATGAAATTTTTACTTTTATATTCTTTACTTTCTTCATAATAATCAAATAAACTACCCCGGTGGCCAATAGCAGCATTCCTGCTGTTATAAAGTCTCCTACTGCCCAGTTTACTTCCATAGTAAATTGCATGGCTATGAAAGGAATCAGTAATAAAGATATTACTATTACTAAAATTACAATCAATCCGTTTTTCATATTCTATATTTTTATTGTGCTATTCAAAGTTATTTATTTTACTTTGTTTTTCAAAGTACTTTTATAAAAACCTAACAAATAAAAAAGCAGGCTTAAGTTCAAACCTGCTTTTTGTCAAAAATGTACTTAAGTAAATTCTTTTTAATTACTTAACTTCTAGTGTCAATTTTTCTTTAAAGATTCGCTTCTCAGCGCTTTTAAGTATCTTCTCCAACATTTGCGAATAACTTATATCAGCAAATTTTGACATTTTGGCTAAATGTCCATCCCAGCACCAGCCCGGATTTGGATTTACTTCAAGCAGACGAGGTGTGCCATTTGCATCTAACCGCCAATCAAATCTAGCATAATCTCTGCAACTAAGCCTACCAAATAACGATAGGCAACTAGCTATTAAAAAACGGCTGGTTTCTTCTGGTAAATTAGCAGGAATAGATTTTATTTGCCAATAAGGGGATTTCGGATCCCATTTTGCTTCATAGCCACATATCTGGGGCAAGCCGGGTGGTAAAGCTGAATAATCCTCTTCAATTATTGGAAGTACTGTATATTCATCTGGTAAGTTTCCAATTATGCCAACTGAGATATCTTTACCAACCAGGTACTCTTCTACTAAAATAACAATTTCATAACCATACTTTTCACGTAAGCGACTAATCGATTGCTCCAATTGGAGCACATCATAGCATACACTATCCTGGGTAATGCCAATGCTCGAATCGCCGTGATTAGGTTTTGTAATTACGGGAAACTGAAGCGGAAAATCGATGAAGGTAGTATTTTCACCTTTTATAACATAGGCATCAGGAACGGGTAAATCCAATTCTTTAGCCACCCCTCTTACCAAAGATTTATCAAAGCAATAGGACAAACATTGTGGATTACCACCTGTATAGGGAACCTGCATCATCTCCATTAATGCTGGCACATGCAGCTCTTTAGTGGCCTCATTATTAAAACCTTCGTCGCAAAGATTAAACACGAAATCAATTTTAGATTTTTGGTAGCCTAAATACGAGATCAGATTACTGTGATTGTCAAAGAAACTTACTTTATAATCTTTTAACGGCTTTAATGCTTTTTTTAATTCATTGATGGTATGATAATCGTCTTCATCAAAAGTTGCATTGGGTTTTACCTGATCTTTCAATTTTGGATCGCCCATAAGCACAACCAAGTTTCTTTTTTCGATACTTTTACTTTTAGTAAATGTCCAATCCTTATCTGCCAATCCAGTAAGCAATATGCGCTTAGCCATCATGCCCAAGTCTTGGTTTCTACTAGACGAAACTTCAAGTTCCTGATGAAAAGTCACCTGGTTGAAGCCGGATTTTTTGAGTAATGCATTTATAGCATCAGAGCTGTAAAGTCTCTCAGCATAAAATTGATCTGCAATTACACCTTTTTTTGTATGCGTAATTACTTCTCTACTTACGAGCCTTTCTTGATCCTGAGAAAGGCTTCTCTCGCGGCATACAAAATAATTTTTATCTATCCATTCCCAACTTCTAGGCTCATATTTTTGTCTTACAAAATCACCATCTGTAATATCAAGCAAAAGCTTTCCGTGTGGTTTAAGTACTCTAAAAACTTCTTTTAATACTTTGAGGTCATCATCTTGAGCTTCAAAATAGCCAAAACTATTTCCGGGAATGATTACTACATCAAAAGTGTCTACTCGATAAGGTAAATTTCGTGCATCACCTTCTTTAAAATTGGCATCCAATCCTTCTGCTTTGTTATGTTTGCGAGCACGATTAATCAAATAATGCGACCTATCAAGGCCAAACACATTTTTAAAACCTCTACGTGCAAACTCAAGACTGTGCCTGCCTTGCCCACAACATAAATCTAGAATTGTACTATCTTTAGGACTATCGATAATTGATGCAAAAAGATTTACCTCCTCCAGGGTAATTCTTATATCATCTACTACATCACCATCCGTTCTCAGATAATTGGCGTTGAAGATTTCTTTCCACCAATCGGCCCTTACATAAAACTCTAAGCTTTCTACCGGACCCAGCACCTTGGTTATGTCCTTTTTTGGTTTTTTTTCTTGGATCATTTATTTATTTCAAAAATTTATATTAATGTCAAATCGTATTTCAACATTTAATCTTTGAAAAAAGTGCATATTTCAAATAAATTATTTTTTAATTTAAATAAATAAAATTATATTTTGTTATAAAGGAATATTCGCTTATATATTTATAGTTTAGTTTTAGCGAAGGCTATAATCAGAAGCACCCACCCAATTATCAAAAATAAACCACCAACAGGGGTTACAGCACCCCATACTCCAGTATTGGTAATACTTAAAATATACAATGACCCGGAAAAAAACATAATGCCAATCAACATAGCTAAAGCCGCGTAAGGCAATAAATCATCAGATATACGATACATCAATAATCCAATTATAAAAATAGCCAAAGTATGGTAAAACTGATACTTTACCGCAGTTTCAAATGTATCCAAGCGTTCATTGGCCAGCAATGTTGCTTTTAAACCATGAGCCCCAAATGCTCCTATTCCTACAGAAATAGCTCCTAACACTGCAGCAATAATTAGTATGACTTTTTGCATAAAACGATTTTTTAATTAATTTTTTTTAATAAATACAGGTTAGCGATTTATTGATAATTTCTTGCACCAAAAATTTTGCTACCTACCCTGATGAAGGTACTACCCTCTTCTATCGCGATAGGATAATCACCACTCATGCCAATGGATAATTCGCGTAAATCAACATTCTCTGCCTGATAATTTTTTAATTTTTCAAAAAGTTGCTTTAGTTCTTTAAATTCGCTTCTGACTACATTTTCATTTTCAGTAAAAGTAGCCATCCCCATCAATCCTATAATCATTACGTTTTTATAAGCTTTAATTTCTTCCGATTCAAAAAGATGAACCATTTCATCCTCAGAAAATCCAAACTTCGATTCTTCTTTTGCTATGTGAACCTGTAATAAGCAATCAATTTTTCTATTTACTTTCGCTCCTTGTTTATTTACTTCTTTTAGTAATCGCGCGCTATCTACAGAGTGTATCAGGTGAACAAAAGGAGCAATATATTTTACTTTATTGCGCTGTAAATGCCCAATCATATGCCACTCAATATCTTTTGGCATTTCTTCATATTTAGCCACCAGCTCTTGTACTTTATTCTCGGCAAACAACCGCTGTCCGGTTTCATAAGCCTCCATTAAATCTTCTACTGGTTTTGTTTTGCTCACAGCGGCTACTTTTATATCGTGTTGTTTAGCCAGGTTTTGAAATTCCTTAACATTGGATTGTATGCTCATAATGAATTATTCCTTTAATTTTGAATTGGAAATTATGAAATTAAGATATCTTTATAGCATTTTGTTGCAAACATAACCGTAAATAAGGATTATATGGCAATCATCGGCACATTGTTAAAAAAAGGAATAAAATTAAGAGAAAGCCTTGAGCAAGAATATTCCTCTCCATTTGACTTGCAAAAATCGGAACTTCGAAAGCTTATAATAGCTGCTCGTGAATCTGATTTCGGCAGGCATTATAAGTTTAAAGAAATTTTACAATACTTTAAGAAGCCTGAAATACACGGTTTTTATAAAAGATTTATTTCTCAGGTACCCATACACAGTTACAACGACATGTATAACAATTGGTGGCAAAAAGCACACAAAGGAGGTAAAAATATAAGCTGGCCAGGTAAAGTAAGGCATTTTGCCTTAAGTAGTGGCACCTCTGAATCTGCATCAAAATACATTCCCGTAACAAAAGAAATGATAAAGGCAATTCAAAAAACCAGCATCAGGCAAATTTTAACGCTGAGCCGGTATGAATTGCCTGATAATTTATTTACCACCGGGATATTAATGTTGGGTGGTAGCACTCACCTAAACCACCGCGGAACCTATTTTGAAGGAGACCTAAGTGGCATTACAGCTTCTCAAATACCCTTTTGGTTTCAACATTTTTATAAACCAGGTACTAAAATTGCCAAGATTACTGATTGGAATAGCAAATTAGATGAAATAGCCGAAAAAGCAGGCAAGTGGAACATAGGCGTGATAGTGGGAGTACCCGCCTGGATTCAAATATTAATTGAGAAAATAGTTGCTCACTATCAAGTAGAAACTATTCACGATGTATGGCCAAACCTTAGCATTTATGTACATGGTGGTGTATCATTCGACCCTTATCGAAAAGGTTTTGAAAAATTATTGGGTAAACCTTTAAATTATATTGAAACCTACCTCGCTTCGGAAGGATTTATTGCTTTTCAAACCACACCCAATCGAAGCTCTATGCGATTGGTAATGAATAATGGACTGTTTTACGAATTTGTGCCATTTAATGAGGAAAACTTTAATGAAGAAGGAGATATTAAATCAGATGCTAATACATTGATGATAGATGAAATTGAAGAAGGCAAGGAATATGCTTTGTTGCTATCAAGTTGCTCGGGTGCCTGGCGCTACATGATTGGCGATGTAGTAAAAATGGTATCGAAGGAAGAATCCGAAATAATTATTACAGGTCGTACCAAGCATTTTCTTAGTTTATGTGGAGAACATCTCTCTGTAGATAACATGAACAAAGCAGTGCAGTTGGTATCAAATGATCTCAATATAGACATAAAAGAATTTACAGTAGCAGGCATTCCTTATCAAGGATTATTTGCCCACCAATGGTATGTAGGCACAGATAACCCCGTTGATACTGATACCTTAACAAAGTTGCTTGATAATAAATTGATGGAACTAAATGATGATTATAAAGTAGAAAGAAGTGCTGCTTTGAAAAAAATAATGGTAGATGTTTTACCTGCAAATCATTTCTATGAGTACTTAAAGTTACATGGGAAAGAAGGAGGCCAAAACAAGTTCCCTCGCGTGATGAAAAAGAGTAAATTTGCGGACTGGAAGAGTTTTGTTGAATCAAAAAAACTTAACTAATGGATATAGTAGGCAATGGGCTACTATTTGGATTGATTCTATCGATGTTTATCGGGCCTGTGTTTTTTGCATTGATCCAAACGAGTATTGAGAAAGGATTTGCCTCTGGTGTAGGCATGGCTTTAGGAGTGTCTTTGAGCGATACTATTTATATTTTCCTTACTTATTTGGGCATTAGTAAATTAATACACTCCGATTCATTTCAGGTAATATTGGGTATTGCAGGGGGGATTTTGTTATTGTCATTTGGCATTTATTCTATCGTGAGGCCTGTATTGGCAAGAAAAATGGACCGGGAAAAAGAAACTAAAAAAGGGTGGTTTCAACAAATTTTGAAAGGTTTTATTCTTAATGGCATCAACCCTTCAGTACTTTTCTTTTGGTTAGGCATTATCAGTTTGGCTTCTACTAAATACAAGTATGGCAATCAGGAAATGATATTGTTTTTCATCGCGATCTTGTGTACGGTTCTTGTTATTGATATTGCTAAATCTTACTTGGCCAATCAATTGCGCTCATTTATTACCGTAAGGTTTATTCGTATTATGAATCGTGTGGTAGGGATTGCACTAATCGTTTTTGCTTTGAAGCTATTTTTAGGGGTTTTTGCTTCTCAAACAGCAAGTGCTCATGAATTGATCAAATTGCCACTTTAAGTTCGTCCAGCCAATACGACTACTATTTCACCTTTTACATCTTTCCCTTCGAAATACTGCATTATGTCAATTAATGAACCGTTTTGTGTTTCTTCAAAATGTTTGGTAAGCTCCCGAGAAACTGAAGCTTGTCTTTCAGGTCCGCAATGATCAATTAATTGCTGCAAAAGTTTGATTAATCGATGCGGCGATTCATATAAAATGATGGTGCGGTTTTCATTGCTTAAAAGTTCAAGCCGGGTATTACGCCCTTTCTTATGTGGTAAAAATCCTTCAAATACAAATTTATCAGCGGGCAAGCCTGACTTAACCAAGGCGGGCAAAAATGCTGTGGCACCGGGCAGGCATTCTATTGAAATTCCTTGTTTGATGCATTCTCTTACAAGCAAAAAACCTGGATCAGAAACTGCTGGTGTTCCAGCGTCAGTAATCAGGGCCATTTTTTCACCATCATTTAATCTTGCGACTAAAGATGAAAGCACTTTATGCTCATTGAATGCATGATAACTCTGTAATTGATTTTGAATCTGGTAATGTGACAAGAGCTTTTTTGAGGTGCGAGTATCTTCAGCAAGTATTACATCCACCTCTTTCAAAATCCTTAAAGCACGAAGCGTAATATCTTCTAAATTGCCTATTGGAGTAGGCACTAAAAACAAAGCCGTGGATGATTCCTGCATATTGAAACTTAAAATAAAAGGGCAGAAAGCCCTTTCTATTATACCAATTTATCTATGGCTTCTGCCAATTTTTTATCCTTATCAGTTACTTTATCACCTGCATCATGAGTATTAAGTTCAAATACCACTTTATTGTATACATTAGACCAATTAGGATGATGATTATGTTTTTCTGCAAGTATAGCCACCCGCGACATAAATCCAAAAGCTTCTATAAAATCTTTAAACTCAAATGTTTTCTTCAGTTTGTTGTCTTCTTCTTTCCACATAGTAAAATTTTAGTTTTTGATTGTAAATAGCAACATAACTGAATATACACCCTGGCTGTTCACACTAAGCTACTGGGCTATGATAACATATTGATAGTCTAAGCTTTTCTCGTCTATTGAAAACTCTTTAAAGCCTGCTTGTCGCAATTCGGCAAAAACCTGCTCAGGCGAAATTTTAATTTCATCAGGAGGCCCAACTGGAATGTTACCTTTTTTGTAATCCAGAATAGCTAGTCGCCCATTATTTTTCAAACCTTGCTTCACTTTACTAAAATATTCCGGACGGTTTTTGATAAATGGGTAAGTGTTTACTAAAAGTACTACATCGGCTTCACCAGCTTTTATACTTGGCTCATTTTCGCTGGTAAGCCTGGTAATAATTTTTTGCGAAATTGTATCTGCAATCTCTAGTTTCCTTTCTTCAATATAATCAATAAAGCGTTCATCAATATCAATTGCTATTACCTTATCAGCAAATTGTGCTACCCGTATAGCAAAATATCCGGTTCCTGACCCAATATCTGCCACAGTTTTATTTTGTAAGTCACCTAGCATATCGAGTACAAGATCAGGGTTCTGCCAGTTTCGCCTATTGGGATCTTCATATATTTCTACCAATTGCTCAAAGTTACCAGTTGGAAAATTCTCGCTATTAATTTTCTGTATGCTTGTGTCTTTTTCTTCAACTACTGCAGCAGAATCTATAATTTTTTTTTGTTCTTCTTTTTCAGATCCAGTACAAGCTGAAAGTAAAAATATTGCAATAATTAATTTTGGCCTCATTAATAAATAAATCGTTTTATACAAAGATATTACATAAGTCCATTTACCTTGTCTAAATGTAGGTTTTAAAATAAGTATATGTGTAAATTAGCTTATTGATTTAATAAATTTGCATTGGTAGTAGATGACCGATATAATGAGAGCGCAATGAAAGCAAAGGAAAGTTTAAAAAGGGAAGAATACGATTCAATCAAAAGGAGCTACTTTAATATATATGCCGTGTTTCTATCTGATGGAGATATTACCAGGCAGTTGGTTGATTGTATATTAAAGTGGGGCTTGCAACTGGATCTTACAGAACAGGAATTGGAAGATGTCATAAAAATGCGTGATTCGTACACATTTGAAAAACCCTCACGCGATGATGCAATCGAACAAATTTATGATTTGGTATATATGATATACCTAGATGATGTAGTTGAAGATATTGAACTGGAAATAGCTATGCGATTCGCTGAAAAGCTGGGCTTTCAACCCCATGTGGTAGGTGATTTACTTAAAGCTATCGTTTCTGCACCCTCCGATGGAATAGATCATTTTCAGCTCAGACATGATATAAAATATTTGCTGGATAGCGAAGAAAAATAAGATCTACTATTAATAAAGGCTTTTCTTAAAACGATTATTATATTACTTCGTGTCGTAAATACTATTATTTAATACGGGTTCTTTTTACTTTTACAGTTCTTGTTGTTAATAAAGCACAAGAAAAGTTTTAGCAACAATTAAGGTGATTGAATGGAACAAAAGTATGCTGTAATAGTGGCCGGTGGCAAAGGCTCCCGAATGCAAAGTGAGACTCCGAAACAATTCCTCAATTTAAATGGAAAGCCAGTTTTGATGCATACTTTGCAAGCATTTAAAAATTACGATCCTGAAATAAAGATTATTTTGGTGCTACCTTCTCGAGAAGAAGAACATTGGGATCAGCTGAAAAAACTTCACAATTTTGAAATGGAAGTGAAAATGGCCAATGGAGGAAATAGCAGATTTCAGTCAGTAAAAAATGGGCTTGCACAAATATCAGGAAATGGTTTGGTGGCAATTCATGATGGAGTAAGACCCCTGGTTGCCCCGGATTTGATAGGTGCCTCTTATAATATCGCTGCTATTCACAATTCAGCAGTTGCCGCGGTAAGGCTCAAAGAATCTATTCGTATAATTGACAAAGATGCTACCCATGCAATGGACCGCTCAAGATATAGATTAATTCAAACACCTCAAACCTTCAAAGTTTCTCTAATAAAAAAAGCTTACGAAACAGAAGAAGATGATACACTAACTGATGATGCAAGTGTATTTGAAAAAGCAGGCCATTCTATTTCTTTGTTTGAAGGCGACTATAAAAATATTAAAGTAACCACCCGCGAAGACATGATATTAATTGAAGCCTTGCAGAAAATGAATGACAAACTAATTTGACATTTACAAACTCCAGGTAATCAAAACCGAACCACCGATATAAGCAAATGCCTCTATCGTTGCTGCGCCATAGTTAGGTTTTTCCTGATTGATTAATTCATCAGTTAAACTTTGACCAGGCAACAATATTTTATCAGTTAGATACCTGACAATCGGCAGCAATACTAAACCTACAGCTACATCAATTCCAACATTAGCAAGTGTCATCCCCCAGCTTTCAAAATCAGTCATCAAACCATATCTTATCAAATTCCCTATGGCTATAAGTGCTCCGGCAAAACCAATACCTACCGCTACATTATCTTTTTCAATGTGCTTATGCACATCGTAAGGCACAATCCAACTATATACAAATGAAGTAAATATCAAAATCAACTGGCCCAAAAGCCAAAATGCCAGGGCAGTAATCATGCCACCTTCTCCAATCACAGCGCCCATCAATACCAATCCTGTGGCAATAGCATTACCTGCTTCAATGATGCCTGTGCCTTCATTTCTGTCTTCAATTATTTCTTTATAAACCACGAATTTGCGCAGTATTACTTTGTCATTGATTATGATTGAAATATTCAATAAAACAATAGACAAAATTCCGTAAAGAAAAATATCAATTAAATCCTGAGCCAGGCCGTGACTTGGTCCAATAATAGCACTACCAATAGCAAGTAAAAGTCCAATAAAATAACCCACGTGGGCCAAACCAAAAGCAAAATTATCTTTTTCAACTAGTTCTTTCTTAACATCGATTTTACGATGAAATAATTGATAAATTATTTTACCTAAAAAGAACAAAACAAAGCAACTGGCCAGATAGACCATGCCATTCACAGCGGTTTCAATAAATTCCATTGTTGTAATTATTTAATTGAATGTTTTTTACTTACCAAATCCTCCGCTACGCGAGCGATAACTACTACTTCCTCCAGATCGGCCATAGCGCGAATCAGACCTTGACACACTTTTTCTTACCCTATCCTTGAAACTCGAAGATCGTCTGCTGCTCCAGCGAGTATTAGGTTTGGTAGATTTGTTGTAAGTACTCCCTGTGCCATACATTCTGCTTCCGGAGGTAGACGGTCCAAAGTAAGGTCTTCTTCCATAATAATCTCGTCGGTAATCATTGTAATAGGAGCGGGTGACCGGAAAAGCCATCATATTAAACATGCTACTTAAAAAAGCGTATTTTCCGTAAAACTCCCAGAAACTTGAGCCTCCTCTATTAACCCACTGACCGTATTGAGAATTGCCTACGTAACTACTATACCCAGGTGGGCTTGCTGTTCTTGATATTTCTCCTTCTTTATTTTTAGCAGCTATCTCCATACCCATATGGTCAACGTGTTTTCGGAAAAAATCTTCTTGCACTTCTATCCATTCTGTAGTTGTTTCATCTACTTCACCATTATTAGTTTTCACTATTCTATATTGATGCATATAATCCTTGAATATAGCACCTTGCTCATCCATATCGAATAATATAATGGAAAATGCTTCTTCATTTGACATGTCTCGAATAAATTGATCTACTGGTGTTTTTTGAAATCCGCCACCACAAGAACTTAAAATAAGTATTGAAATTACTAATGCTAATTTTTTCATGATAATTTAGTTTCCAGGTAAAATACTAGAGAATTCAAATTCCTTGACAACTCTACCAATCGAGGCTTCAAATTCTCTTTCATCCCATTGTTCTATATTAATATATTCTTCATCATTTTCGTCATAATAATCCCAGGAGATAAACTCTACCCAGTCCTTTTGAGAGTCAGATAAATCTTTGAAATATCCAGGATTTTCATTTCCGTCAAGATAAAACTTTTTTCCTTTATAATGAATTTTTTTAGGGGCTTTTTCATGCTCTTCAAGATATTCAGGCAAGTCCTCATCTATCATAGTCACTTTTATTTTTTTAGTGACTGTTAAATCAAGCTCGTCATCTTTTTCCACATGTAGAAACAAAATATCATCGCCGCTATCAATTTTGTATTCCCGGCTAAAATAATTATCTCCCCAGTCATACTCATATACTTCTTTTACCACCCAGGTTTTTAAATCATACTCAAGCACAAAACCCTTTTGCAGGTCCATTAGAGTAATATTAGTAGGGTCGTAGGTTGTTTTATCTTTCTTTTTAAAAAAATCAAATAAGCCCATAGGGAATCTTTTTAATAATCACTAAAATAAAAAATAAATTTGGAATAAATATGAATTGACCTATAAAAAACGAAGTATGTATCAATAAACACATACTTCGCATTAAAAAAGTCATTAAAATATATTGTATTACTCGCCTCCCTGGTTCTTCTTAGCTGCCATTTTGGCTTTTAAATCTGCTAAGGCTTTATTGGATGAGGCACCTTGAGTATCTCCTAAAGCAGAATCAATTTCGTCATCTATACTTCGGCTTTCATTAGCTATTTCACCATAAGACTCTGCCATGGCCTCATTTTCGGTAACTTTGTCTTTCATCCGCTCCAGCATTGATACCGTACTTGAAGAATCTATTTGTGCCATTTGCTTATTCATGTTTTTAGTAGCATCTGCTACTTTTGCTCTGGCTTTTAGCGTTTTAAGTTCATTTTCCCATTTACTTATGTTTTGTTTCAGCTTTTTCACATTAGCTTCCAATTGAGCTACCGAGTTTTCAAATTGTGCTTTTTCCTTCTCAGCTCTGGCTGCTTGTTGTACGGCCTCATCTTTTTTTGTAAGCGCCTCAGTAGCCAATCTATCTGCCTCATTAGCATCCATTGCTCCGGACTCGGCACGTTCTAATAGTTTCATTGCTTTACCTTCATAGTCCTGTGCCTGATTTTTATAATTAGCTGTATCATTTCTTGCTCTTATAGCCATTGCCTTTACTTCAGCCAATGATTGCAAGCTTTTATTCAAATCCTGTTTTAAATCACGTATACCCTGCTCGGTTAATTTAATCGGATTTTCTAATTTGTCTAAAGCAGAATGTGTTTCTGCCTGACCCATTTTAAATAATCTATTGAAAATTCCCATGATGTTAGTTTTTTTAATTTTTTGAAAATTTAATTAATTCTTCCGAATATTCACTCAATAATAATTCTAATGAATTGAGCGAACCTTCTAATTCGTTTAAGTCAAGGTTTTCAAGTTGTAAAGTATCACGGAATATCACTTTGGTGCCACCATCGTCTAATACAAAAGCACCATGAATGATGTCTCTATTTTTTTGCAGCAACTTTTTATACACATCTGATTTGCTGTCATTGATTGTAAATAAGTATTGCTCTAATATTAGAATGGTGTCTGCGCATGCAACAACAAGGTTTCTAATGCCAGCTTGGTCATTCTCAACCATAAATACCTGATCTTCAGTACTTTCATGCACAATTGCGAAATCAAGTTCGATTAAATAATCTTTTACTTTTTCAAAATTGCTTTCCATTTTTTTCTCTTTAAGGATGTTTGATGTAACTAAAAAAAATTCATTAGTTAAAATTATAAAAATGATTTAGTTTTATAGCAATAAATAAAGTAATCTTTTTAAGATGAATTTTGATTTACTTGAAATGATATTCATTTTACAACTTTTCTTTTGACTTATGAATCTAATAACGATAGAACTGCTCAAAAGGTTAGCAATTTTTTAATTTTTTTTTATGTCTCATATTGGAAAAAATATAAGGAAAATAAGAACGGTAAAAAAAATGAGCCAGGCAGACTTTGCGGCACTGTTTAACTTGGCCCGACCAAGCGTGGGAGCTTATGAAGAAGGACGAGCAGAGCCAAAAATTGATACCGTAATTCAAATCGCTGCACAATTTGGAATTGGTATCGACAGGCTATTAACTAAAGATATCACGATCAATGAATTGTACCATATCGATAAATTTGAAAATGAAGTTGTTTTAAAACAAGGCAATAAACATAAAGAATCAGGATTGCCACTGGTAAAAAAAGAGCAATTTGCTCAATACATGAGCCAGCACAATAATAAAAATCTTATTGAGCAGCTGCCAAAAATCAATTTACCCTTCTCCGAAGAAAGTAGTTTTAGAGCTTTTGAAGTAACTAGTGCTGAAATGCAATTGGGTAATGGTGGCTTACATCCGGGTGATACAATAGTTGGGAAAGTGGCTGACATCCAAAGCATTATGCCACTGCAGATTTACCTTACAATTACAGCTGAGCATTATTACCTCCGTAGGTTTGAGCAAAAGGATGGACATATACTTCTGTTTGAAGCTGATAATCAAGATTACAATCTGGTTCGATTGAGCCAGGAGGAAATTATTGAAATTTGGCAAGTAGAAGCGTTCTACAGCACACATTTACCCTTGCCTCATTCAATGGAAAAACGAATGGCTTTGCTTGAAAAGCAAATGAAAGAAATGCAGAATTTTTTATCAAAACTGAATATGAAGTAGACAAAGCCGGTAAGAGACCGGCTTTTATCCATTATATTTATTTAACTCCGGCTAATGTTTCCAAAAGCTCTAATTTGTAGTTGTCTTGTGTTTGTAAAAAAGCAACTTTTGGATATACGGATGCTCCAAGTTTCCTTTTTTCAATTACCGCTGAAAAACCTAAATATACTTTTGCTGATTTAAGCTTTTGGGCCAGCACTACCGTTTGATACAAAACCTGTTTGTAAATCTTATGGCTATTTAAATAATCATAGTCCATTCCACAAAAAACACCGGTGAGATGATTATCCACATTTAGGTAATTTGCCGAAACAGCTACTATTTTATTAGTCTCTTTTATTCTTATAACTATAAAATGCCAATTATCTGTACCGCTAATTTTTCTAAATAAACTATCAGGGTAATTAAATGAATTGATGTCGTAATTTCTTTCAACTACATTATTATACAAATTACTAAAAGCCGATTGCTCTTCATCACTTAAGCTATTCTTTAATTCAATTGTAAGCTTATCCTTATACTTAGCCACATCTCTTTTAAAGTGTTTTTTCGAATTGGGCGTAAGTTGCTGATAAAACTCGTCCGGATCAAAAGTAGATAACTGATCAATGATACAACTTTCGGGCATACTTGCGGTGAAGTAACCCTGACTTAAAAGTAGATTTTTTACTTCGGTATCCGTTTCATTTAAATCTCTCAAAACGATCATCGAAGATTTAGTGCTTTCCTGCAACTGAGGCAAATAATCTAATAACTGCACCAATGAAGCACTCCATTTAGGATTACTTTTATCTAAATATAAATGATCTCCTTCCGTGATTAAAGAACCCATCCCCAGCACACGAGATGTTAAATAATAGGGGTTTTCTTTTCTTTTTTTCTCAACATTTAATGAAGTTTGATAAGCTGACAACATATCATCTTTCCAAAGTGAAGAAGTAAAGAAAGTAGCCAACACGGGTTTATTACTATCACGTATGATAATATAATGAAATTCCCAATTATCCTCAACCCTTTCATTATCCTGAAAAATTTGTTCTAAAATTGCCAGCCCACGATGATCAAAAATACCATTACCTCCCATAACGTTATCCCATTCTTCTGCATCAATGTCATTGATAGATGCGTAGTAAGATAATGTTGTGGATCGCTCTTGGGGTTTATTTTCTTCTTCATTAATCAGTGGCAAATTAAATGCCTTACGCACCTGGTTTTGTGTTTTGCCTTCATCTTGCAAAGCAAGTGGATAGTGGTACTTAAATGCATCTACCAGCTGTTTAATATCATCAAGTTGATTGTGCCTGCTTATTGTAAATCTGACGCCAGTATTTTTAATTGGTACAGCCGGAAAAGCTCCAAGATTAACAAAGAAACCATCGTCCATCATCCTTTTTACCAAGTTGTAGCCAGTAGTAGGAACTCCTACGCCCACAAAAAATACAGGACAGGTGTTGTATTCAACAAGGGGCAAATTGGTTTCTCTCAGAAGTTTATTACAATAATCAATTCTAGTGCTAAGTTCCGTTTGCATTTTATAAATCTCGTCTGACAAATGAATTTCGGCAGAAGCAATTGCTGCACCTACAGATGCGGGATCAAGTTGAGCAGAGAAGCTAAGAGGGCCACCAAATGTCTTTATTTTTCTAAATATTTCAGGATTATCAGTAATTATACTGGCTCCGTTAGCACCAAAAGTTTTACTTAAAGTAGAAACTAAAATAAACTTTGAGTGCAACTCGGGCATAACACTTTTCACATAGCCGGTGCCATTTTTCCCAGCCCAACTCATTCCATGAACATCGTCAACATATACATGCAGGCAGTCGTATTTATTCACAAGAGCAATGATGTCATTTAAAGGAGCCACATCGCCAAACATTGAATACACACCATCAATCATATAATATACCTTATCGTGCTTCTGGCTTAATTTTTTCACTCTTTCTTCAAGCATATCCATTCTGCTATGCCTAATCATTTCCACGGGAATGCCCCTGGGCTTTAATAATTGGCAAGCATTCTGAACGCTGTAATGGACCTGGTGGTCTAGTATAACCGCGTCTTCATCTCTTAAAATTGTAGGTATAACCGCGATGTGAGCCAAAGTGCTATTTTTGGCTACAATTACCGGCGTCTCAAACATCTGCTGCAATACATCTTCTAACTCCTGATATTTGGTGTGCGAAATGTAAGATTTTGACAAAGGAAACTGAGTGCCATATTTTCGAATAGCCGATATAGCTGCTTCTTTTAAGCGGTCATCTTGTTCTAAACCCAGGTATCCCGTTGTGCCGAAATGAAACATTTTATTGTTTTTTACGGTAATAGTTCTACCTGAAAATTGCTGATCTTCGGTATATAAATGCAATACACCTTCTTCTTTTGCATGAGTGAGCACATCATCGATGGTATCAAGCAAATTATTGTGTCTGGTTTTGGCCATAGTTATTATTTTTTTATTTGGCAATTTATACATAATAATGCACTTAAAAAAAATTTATCTTTTACTTCGATGTAAGAATAGATTCATTTTTAAAATCATTATAATTTAATTTAATGCTCAGATAATCAAAAAATTACATTGTTACTTTATTTTTATAATTCAACTTTTATTTCAACCAACTATTGCTTTATATTGCAGTCGCAATCAACTAACATTTTTTAGAATGAAACAGAGTAATTCCTTTGCTGAGTATGAGTTAAAACAAGGCGTTTTAATCGGTAGATTTAATGTAAAAAAAATTGACTTGGATACAGCAGTTAAAATAACGCAAGACAGGCACAACTTTGCAAAAGGTAAAGAATATCCAACTTTAGTTGATTTTAGAAATGTATTATCTACTACTAAAGAAGCCAGAGATTATTTCAATGGCGAAACAGCAGCTAAAAACATAAGCAGTATGGCTATTTTAATTAATTCAGAGGTGGGTAAAATGATTGCATCCTTTTTTATCATGCTGAAAAAACCTGCATACCAAACGAAAATTTTTACCAAAGAAGAAGAAGCTATGCAATGGCTTCAATCTACAAATTAAAATAAGCGAGAAATGCTGGATCAACGAGTTAATAAAATAAATAACTTATTATTTGAAATAGCTTGTGGAAATTACGAAAAAAGAGGTGATATTTCAGATAAAAAAGATCAATTTGATGCTATTATCACGGGTATAAATATGCTAGCCGAAGAATTAGAGCAAACTACCATTTCACGTAATTATTTAAAGAAGATATATGAGGGCGTTACCGACATGGTATTCGTGCTAGACAAAAATGGATACATAGAGGATATAAATCAAAGAGTAACTGAAATAGCTCGTTATAAACTTGAAGATTTAAAATCTAAGCCAATAAATACTTTATTCCCATTTAAATTCAAAATTAATTTTGCTGTATTAAAAAAACATCTTAATGAAAATAGTACCAAGACAGATATAAGAACTGACTTTATTACAGCTTACAATGCAAAAATACCAGTCAACTGTTCATTCTCATTAATTGACGGGTCCAATCGCGATGATTATTTAATCATACTTTTAATAAAAGATTTATCCGAATTAGTTTCTACAGAGAAAGAGCTTTTAGACAGAAACAAAGAACTTAACACCTTTATTTACAGGGCCAGCCACGATTTAAAAGGACCATTAGCTTCAATGATGGGATTATTAAATTTAATAGAAATAGACCCGAACAAATTAGAGGATATTCCTAATTATATTGAAAACATTAAAAAGAGTGCTGTAAAATTAAATTCTGTGGTTTCTGATTTATTGGATTTGGGAAGAATCACCGCCAATCTAACGGAATTTGAAGATATGATGATCGGGGAAATATTTAATCAAGTCATGGAGGAATACAAATATATGCCCCTGTTTAGTGAAGCCGATATTAGCATTAATAATTCTCAAGATTACCCTCTACATTCCGTTCCACAAATTGTCAAGTCCATTTTACAAAATATTCTTGATAATAGCCTAAAGTATGCTCAGCCTTATTCTGCCCCAAAAATAAATGTTAACATAATGGATAGTAATAATGGAATAAAAGTAGTTATAAAGGACAATGGCATAGGCATTCCAACTAATATTCAGAACAAAATCTATAACATGTTTTACCGAGGCAATCACATGTCTAATGGAAGTGGATTGGGTTTATACATTGTGAAAACAGGTGTAGAAAAATTGGGCGGCAAAATATGGCTGAAAAGTCATTCAGGTAAAGGAAGCACTTTTAGTATTTACTTACCTAATAAATTAAAAAAACCTGTAAATAGTAAAAACCAATCAGAAAGAGTAAAACAATAGTAATCATATACATGATTATTTTTAAATTTTGAAAGAACCGATCCAATAATAATATTGATCGGGGATATGGTACTCCATCCCGCATAAATTCTTTTTATTCACTAAATTGCTATAATTACTATTATAAATCATCAAATTCCATAAATTTGACGCCATTAATATCCATTAATCAAAACTTAATTTAAAATGGCTGGTTTCGAACTACTAGATATAATAGTATTTGTAGGGTACCTTGTATTCATTGTTTGCTTGGGCTTATGGGTTTCACGTACTAAAAAAGGTGAGGAAAAAACTGCACAGGATTACTTTTTGGCAGATAAATCACTTACATGGTGGGCCATAGGTGCATCTCTTATTGCTGCCAATATATCCGCTGAGCACTTTATCGCAATGAGTGGTTCAGGTTATGCTATTGGTTTAGCTATTGCAGCTTATGAATGGATGGCCGCCATCACGTTAATAGTGGTAGCCAAATATTTCTTACCGGTATTCCTTGATAAAGGAATATATACTATGCCTCAGTTTTTACAAGGCCGATTCAATAAGTGGACCAGTTCATTTTTTGCCATATTTTGGTTGTTGGTTTACGTATTTGTTAATTTAACCTCTGTTAGTTACTTAGGAGCGCTTGCTCTTGAAAATATCATGGGAATACCGCTGATATGGGGTATTATTATGTTGGCTGGTATTGCAGGTATCTATTCTATTGCCGGAGGCTTAAAAGCAGTAGCCTGGACCGATGTTTTTCAAGTAATCCTTCTAATAGGCGGTGGGTTAGTTACTACATTCATGGCTTTAGATGCTGTAGCAGGAGACCAGGGAATTTTTCACGGTTTTTCAGTAATTTATGAAAAAGCTACTGACCATTTTCAAATGATCATCGAAAAGGGTTCCATAATTATTCCCGATGAAATTAATCCCGAAACAGGTGAGCCTATCACCACAAAAGATGCTTTTAATGATCTTCCAGGTATAGCAGTTTTGATTGGAGCCATGTGGCTTACAAATTTTGGTTATTGGGGATTTAACCAATACATTATTCAAAAAGGATTGGCAGCCAAATCGCAAAAGGATGCCAAAAAAGGCTTAATATTTGCCGGGTATCTAAAGATTTTAATTCCTCTTTTAGTTATCATCCCTGGCATAACAGCCTATGTGCTTACCAATGATTTTAGCCTTCAGGAGCTTTCCAATATTATTGGAATACCGGCTGGTGAAATCGAACAGATCAATAAATCTGATGAGGCCTACCCTTGGCTGCTTAAATATTTTGTGCCGGTAGGTATTAAAGGTTTGGCCTTTGCCGCTTTGGCAGCTGCTATCATTTCTTCCCTGGCTTCTATGATCAATAGTACCTCAACCATTTTTGCAGTTGATATTTATAAGGCGCATTTTAATAAGAATGCCACCAACAAACAAATGGTAAGGGTGGGAAGAATAGTAGCTTTTATAGGCTTAACCATAGCAGTAATAGTTGCGGAAGAGCTGAGAACCATCGATCAGGTATTCCAATACATTCAGGAATACACGGGATTTATTTATCCGGGAGTTGTGGTGGTATATTTTATGGGGCTATTCTGGAAGCAAGCTACTCCGCGTGCAGCTTTGATTACAGCCATTATCACTATCCCTCTGGGTATAGCCATAAAACTAGCCTTGCCTGAAATTCCATTTTTACTGAGAATGGGATATGTATTTATTATTTTGGTTCTTACGGCTTCTATCACTAGCTTTTTAGACAAAGGTAGAAAAATACCAACCACAATTGATACGGGGAAAAGTGCTCTTCCGGGTTATGTATTAATCTTCGCGGGTATTTTAATGGGCATTGCAGGAGCCATATGGGCTGCACCTTTGGACTACCTTGGCTTTGAAGCAATATTTGTAATGGCCACGGGCTTTATTATGATTGGCATGGTCTACGTTACTAATGTAAGCATGAAAAAAATGGATAAAGATGCAATCACGGTAAAACCTGAAATTTTTGAAACAAATATGACTTTTAATATTGGAGCCGCGGGTATAGTAATAATTGTGGCAATACTTTACCTCGCTTTTTGGTAAAATTGAGACAAGAATAACATGCTGAATAAAATTAAAGAAAAATTTATTGAAGTACATGGCAGCGAACCAATAATAGTACGCTCGCCCGGCCGTGTAAATTTAATTGGAGAGCATACTGATTACAATCAGGGGTTTGTATTACCAGCGTCAATTGACAAAGAAGTAATTTGTGCCATCGGTAAAAACAACACCAATAAGTGTCATTTTTTTGCTATTGATTTAAATGACTCTTTTGAAGTAGAAATTAAAGACCTCAGGCCCAGCAACAAGGAATGGCCTAATTACCTGATGGGAGTAATAGAGCAAATACAGAAAGCTGGACATGAAATTTCGGGATTTAATTGTGTAATAGGTGGAGACATTCCACTTGGCGCAGGATTATCTTCGTCAGCAGCAATTGAATGTGCCATGGCATTTGCAATTAATGAGTTATTTCATCTAAAACTTGACCGCTTTTCGATGGTAAAAATGTCACAAATGGCTGAAAACGAATTTGTAGGGGTGAAGTGTGGCATTATGGACCAATTTGCCAGCATGTTTGGGCAAGCCAATTCTGTAATAAAACTTGACTGCCGCTCGCTCGAATATCAATATTTTGAATTTGACATGAGCGATTATATTTTGGTGCTCTGTGATACTAATGTAAAACACTCGTTAGCATCTTCGGAATATAATACCCGAAGAAAGGAGTGCGAAGAAGGAGTAAATATAATTCAAAATAAATACCCTTCGGTAAAAAGTTTAAGGGATGCAAATCCGGATATGCTAGAAAAATGCAAAGCTGACTTGAAAGACAAGGTATATGCCAGATGTCAATACGTAATAGAGGAAAATAAAAGAGTAGAAGATGCCTGTACGCTTTTACAACAACAAAATATGAAGGAGTTTGGGCAAAAAATGTATCAATCTCACTATGGCCTCCGCGATAACTATGAAGTAAGTTGTAAGGAATTGGATTTTTTAGTAGCTCAAACTGAAGGCGACCCCAATGTATTAGGCGCCCGCATGATGGGAGGAGGCTTTGGAGGTTGCACCATTAATTTAGTGAAAAGAGACCACCTGGATATTTTTATAAACCAAATGACGGATGCTTATAAAAATGAAATGGACATGGAGCTGAAAGTTTATGTAGCCACAATTGCCAATGGCAGTAGCTTAGCATAATATTACGTGATTTTGCATTTTTTGCTTTACTTAGTTTTATATTTTTCAAAATAGCCATAATTTTTATAATTATTGCTAAAATCATTAATCGCACAAAATTAGAAAACCATTGAAACATAAGGTATTCAATGAAGTAAATTATTAATTTTGTGGCCGCATTTAAAAAAATAAATCAACAATAAAATGGCAGAATATTTATCTAATCGAATTCAATCTATTGCCGAATCAGCTACCATAGCCATGGCACAAAAAGCCAGAGAACTTAAAGCCGCTGGCAAAAATATAATTAGCCTCAGCTTAGGTGAACCTGACTTTAAAACACCCCAACATGTACAGGATGCAGCAAAAAAAGCTATTGATGAAGGAAAATATTTTGCATACCCTCCTGTGCCGGGATATCCGGAGTTGAGAGAAGCTATTGCCAATAAATTAAAATCAGAAAATAATATTCCCAGCAAGGCAGAAAATGTAATTGTTTCCAATGGTGCTAAACATTCAATTGCCAATCTGTTTTTTTGCTTGCTTAACCCGGGAGACGAAGTAGTTGTATTAAGCCCTTATTGGGTAAGCTATGCTGACATAGTGGTATTGGCCGAGGGAAAACCTGTGATAGTAACCGGAGGTATCGAAAATAATTTTAAAACTACAGCCGAGCAATTAGAGGCTGCTATTACCCCAAAAACAAGGGCAGTAATTTATTCCTCTCCTTGCAACCCTACCGGTGCAGTTTTTAGTAGAGAAGAAATACAGGCAATGGTAAATGTCTTGAGCAAGCGTAAAGATATTTTTGTAATTGCTGATGAAATTTACGAATACATCAACTTTAGTGGCGAGCATGTGAGTATGGGATCTTTTCCAGAAATGCAGGAAAACACCATTACTGTTAATGGTTTTTCGAAAGGAGCAGCTATGACAGGCTGGCGAGTAGGCTACTTATCAGCTCCAGTCTGGCTAGCTAAGGCCGTGGGAAAACTACAAGGACAATTTACTTCCGGCGTTAACGGTATTGCTCAAAGAGCTGCTTTAGCAGCGGTATCTGGCGACAAAACACCCACAAAAAAAATGGCCGAAGCATACCTGAGAAGAAGAGATATGGTTCTTGCCTCTTTAAAAGAAATAGAAGGCGTAAAAACTTACGTGCCCAATGGAGCTTTTTACATTTTCCCTGATATCAGTTACTTTTTTGGCAAAAGTGATGGCAATACTACCATTCAAAATTCAGACGATTTTAGCATGTATTTACTTGGAGAAGCATTGGTATCTACCGTAAGCGGGTCTGCTTTTGGCGCCCCTAATTGCGTTAGAATTTCATATGCAGCATCTGATGAAAACTTAAAAGAAGCATTGGAAAGAATAAAAAAGGCTTTGGCTAAATTAAAATAATGAACGAATCTGCAATTGACCATATATTTGAGCAATTTGAGCAGCTAAAAATTTTAGTGGTAGGTGATGTTATGATTGATTCTTATGTATGGGGTTCTGTAGATCGAATTTCACCTGAGGCACCAGTACCGATCGTAAGCGTGAAAGACA
>Ga0207419_1000594_pt1 | contig 31111 bp, 29 predicted proteins | sample ElkSloMetagenome_4_FD_184723 | JGI IMG/M metagenome (GOLD analysis project Ga0207419, IMG submission 184723) | Hot spring microbial communities from Elkhorn Slough, Monterey Bay, USA - MD2A (version 2) | ecosystem: Environmental > Aquatic > Marine > Intertidal zone > Estuary: Microbial mat ... | reverse complement strand
GCCATGGACGGCTCCGTGGCGAACGTGACGGTCGAGTTCGTCTCCGAGCAGGTCAACGTCGTGCGCGACCGCACCGGCGCCGTGGTGGACGGCGACCCCGAGCACACCGCCCGCGTGACCGACATCTGGACCTTCGCCCGTGACGTGACCTCGCGCGACCCCAACTGGACACTGGTGGCGACCCGCACGCCCGACGACGAATAACCAACCGGTCCCGGCCCATGCCCATGCGCAGGCTCCGCGTTCCGCCGTCGCTTCGGGCCTGGGGGCGCCGTCGCGCGCGGCGTTTGGCCGTGGCCGCCGAACGCGGGCTGCGGGCTTGGGAGCGGCGTCCCGCCGCCACGCGCCGCCACGCCAGCGTTGCCGTCGGGCTGGGGCTGATGGCCGTCCTGGGCCTGGTGGCCCTGTCCTGCGCGCCGCGCCGACCCGTTCCGCCGCCCGAGCCCATCTATACCCCCGTTTCCCTGCAGTCCGTGCCGGGATGGGCCGGCGACCGTCTGATCGAGGCCCGCCCGGCGCTGAGTCGCTCGTGCGCGCGGCTGGCCACCCTGCCGCCCGACCGGCCGATGGCCCCGCGCGGGTCGGCGGCCTTGCGGGCAGTGGCCGGATCGGTGGGCGACTGGCAGGCCGCCTGCCGCCGGCTCGACGGCGTTCCGGCCGATGATGCCGACGCCTTCCGCGCCGCGCTGGAGCGCGGCTTCCGCGCCTATGCCGTGACCAGCACCGATGCCTCGGCGCACGGCCTGTTCACCGGCTACTACGAGGCGCATATCCACGCCGCCCGCGCGCCCGATGCGCGGTACCGTTTCCCGGTGTACGGCCCACCCGACGACTTGTCGGTCGAGAACGGGCAGGGCCGCCACGCCGCCACTGGCGACCCCTACCACAGCCGCGCCGAGATCGAGGACGGCGCCTTGGAGGGCAAGGCCCCGGTGCTGTTCTGGGCCGACGATCCGGTCGACCTGCACATCCTGCATATCCAGGGGTCGGGACAGGTCACCCTGCCCGACGGCACCGGCACGCGCATCGGCTACGCCGCCAACAACGGTCGACCGTTCGTGGGGATCGGGCGGCTGGTGAGCGAACGCGGCCTGGCCGACGGCCGCTCGATGCCGGCCATCCGGGCGTGGCTGCGCGCCCATCCGGAGCAGGGCCGGGCGCTGATGCGCGAGAACGGCCGCTATATCTTTTTCCGCGAGATCACCGGCGCCGGACCGATCGGCGCCCTGGGGGTGCCGCTGACGCCGCTGCGCAGCCTAGCCGTGGACCCGGCGGTGCTGCCGCTGGGATCGCTGGTGTGGCTGTCCACCACCGACCCCGGCGGCCGGCCGCTGCGGCGGCTGATGGCGGCGCAGGACACCGGGTCGGCGATCAAGGGGATCAATCGCGGCGACGTGTTCTGGGGCGCCGGCGAGGCGGCCTTCCAGCAGGCCGGGCGCATGGCCAGCCCGGGGCGGACGTGGCTGCTGGTGCCGCGCGCGCCGGGCACCGATCCGCTGATGATGTAGGCTCCGGGCGAGGTGGCTTGAAGACCATATCGCGGCGCTGCGGGAGCGGGACGCGGCCCCGCCGTCTCATCGACGACGCAGAAATTGGGAATGTAGTGGACGCGGTGGTCCGGCCAGCCGCCGTCCAGGATGTGGCGGCGGTTACCGGGGATGATGGCGATCAGATGATCGAAGCCCCGGTAGTACTTCAGGTCGTAGTACCCGCCCAGGCGAGCGGCGCGGATCCACAGCCCGGCCGGCAGTTTCGACGCCGTCCTGCTGCAGGGCGACGGCCAGCGTGGAGAAAAAGGTCTCGGCGCCGCCGTGGGCGGCGCCGGCCATGATCTGGGTGAGATGCATGGGACCTGTCGTTGAAAGGGGCGCCGCCCCGGTCAGTTGATGGGCGTAATCAGCTCCCAGCGGTGGACGGCGTCCAGGCCGTCGAGCATGACCCCATCAAAGCCCAGGTCCATGACGGCGACGAAGAACTCGCCCAACTGGGCCTTCCAGGCCGGATCCCAGACCTCGGTGAAGTGGGCGCCCGGCCGCCCCCGCGCGGTGGCCGCCAGCCAGCGCGGCGTGCCCAGGGTCCATCCCGGTTCCCAGTAGTAGGCGTCACTGTGAGCGTATGCCACATCGAACGAGGCCAGCACCAGGCGGCGCGCGCCCAGCTTCTTGTGGCGCAACTGCCGGACATGATCCTCGCCCAGGGCGCGCGCGCCAAGCAGGAACGGGTCCAGCACCAGAATATCGTGGTTGGTCTCGCGCAGGGCACCGATCAGCAGGCTGACGTCGCCGAAGGCCGAGGCATCCTCCAGGACCAGGATGGACCGCGCCTGGTGGGGGTCGGTGATGTTCTCGGCGTTCTCGCCCCACGGCCGGCCCTCGGGCACGGTATCCAGGCGGCCCTCCGCGTCGGTGTCGGCATGGATCAGCACGCCGGCGGCGCGGGCGCGGCGGCGGGCCTCGGCCGCGATCGCGTCGTTGGCGCAGTGGTCGATGGACACGAGCACGACGTTCAGGTCGGCCAGGCGGGCGAGGTCCTCGTCGCTGACCGGCGGCTCGCCGCAGAACTGACCATCGATGACCACGCCGTCCACGGCGCCCAGGAACCCCGCGTCCGGTTCGCCGACACCGGCCGCCGGGTTGTCCGGATTGATGCCGGCCAGGCCGGCGTGGGCGGCGCGGGCGGCGTCCAGCATGGCCTCGCGGCGGTGGCGGAAGGCCAGCGGCGCGCCCCCCCGGGCCAGCACGGCGAAGCCGGGATCGCGGGCATGGGCGTAGCGGGACAGCTCCTGCACGATGGCGCGCAGTTCGGCCCGCACGTCGGGGATCAGGGGCTGGGGCAGGGACAGCAGCGGCTCGCCCGGATCCTCGCCCTTGTTGCGCTCCGCCTCGCGGGCCTCACGTTCCTGGCGCAGCAGGTCCAGCAGGCCGGGCCGGTCGCCCAGCGAGTCGTACAGGCCCTGGGGGTCCATGCCCTCCTGTTCCGGGGCCAGGCCGAGGTCGCGCAACTGCTCCATCAGGCGCTGGGTGCTCGGCGCCTCGGCCGTCGCGTCGGCGGCGGAGGCGGCGCGCGGCGCCGTCCCCGCCATCAAGGCCAGCGCCAGCAGGACAAGGGCATATCGTGCGAACAGACAGGTCATGCGGTCCACTCCGCCACACAGTCGGCAATGGCGAGACAGGACGTCAGGCCCGGGCTCTCGATGCCGTGCAGGGCCGTATAGCCGGGAACGCGCGTCTCGCGTGGGGACAATAGCACGAAATCGTGCGCGGGTGTGCCAGGCGCCTGCACCTTTGGGCGGATTCCCGCATAGGCGGGCGCCAGGGCGCCGTCGGGCAGGCCCGGCCAGTAGCGCCGGATGCCGTCGACGAACAGCGCGGCGCGGCCCGGGTCCACCGTGTAGTCGATGCGGTCGATCCACTCCACGTCCGGACCGAAGCGCCCCTGGCCGCCCAGGTCGCGGGTATAGTGCAGCCCCAGGCTGGCCGGCCCCGGCACCGGATAGATCAGGCGGCGGAACGGGGCCTTGCCGCTCAGGCTGAAATAGACCCCGCGCGCCAGATGCAGCGGCGGCACGGTCTCGGGTGGGACCCCCGCGATCGACAGGCCCACCGCGCGGGCGCCCAGGCCAGCGCAGTTGACCACCCCCCGCGCCCGCAGCCGCATGGGGGCGGCGCCGCCCACGTCCAGCTCCACCCCGCCGCCGTCGAGGGCGCGTCCGCCAACCACGGGACTGCGCAGCGCCAGCACCGTGCCCGCCGCCTCGGCGTCGCCCAGCAGCGACAACATCAGGGCATGGCTGTCCAGGATCCCCGTTTCGGGCGACTCCAGCGCGGCGACGCAGTCCAGCCCGCCCGGTTCCAGCGCCATGGCCTCGGCACCGGACAGCCAGGGCAGGTCCACGCCGGCCGCCGCCGCGCGGGCCTGAACGCCGCGCAGCGCCGCGATTTCCGGCGCGCCGCCAGCGCGGCTGGCGACGATCAGCTTGCCGCAGCGGTCGTGCGGCAGGCCGCGCTCGGCCAGATAGGCGTACAGCATCCGGCGGCCTTGCACGCACAGGCGCGCCTTCAGGCTGCCTTCGGGGTAGTACACGCCAGCGTGGATGACCTCGCTGTTGCGCGAGGAGGTTTCTGTGCCAAAGGCGTCGGCGGCCTCAAGAAGGATCACTTCGCGCCCCGCCAGCGCCAGCGCGCGCGCGACCGCCAAGCCGACCACCCCGGCCCCGATCACCACCCGCTCGACTGTCTCCGGTGTGCTCATGTGCGCTGTCTAGGTGCCTCGCCCGGTGGCGCCGCGCACCGGCGGCCTCGACCCGAACGCCGAGGACTATGCCAACGGACCGGCCGTGTGGCCACTCTATTCCTCCAGTCGGCCGAGCGCCTTGGCCAGAACCAGATAGACCTTGCCCAGGTCGGAACCGATGAACAGCGCCGTCAGGATGTCGGCCCGCGCGGTCTGGTGGGCCTGTTCCAGCAGGCTTTCGTAGTCGGTGACGAACTGGGTGACGTACCCGCGGAACTCGCGGTCGTTGTCGAACACCTCGCGCACGGCGCCGTGCTGCTTGACGGTCATGACGCGCGCCAGGTGGCGCAGAAAGACGCCGTGGTCGCCTTTCTGGTAACGCCGCCACAGTTCCTCGTCGCGTACCGGGTTGAAGATGCGGGCGATGTCCACGGCGACGCTTTCCAGGCGTTCGATCATGACGCTGGCCTGGTGCAGGAAGGTGCCGATCTGCGCCTGCTCCACCTCGGTCCGCAGCAGCCCGGCGCGCTGCTCGGCCTTGTCGGCGGCCTCCACCAGGATCTGTGCATGACGCAGGAACTCGGCGCCCAGCCGGCGCGTGGTGTCCGAGACCTTGTCGCCGGACAGGGCCAGGGTATCGGCCTCCTGGCGGATGCTGGCCACGGCGCGTTCCAGTACAGGCACCAAGTCGCGCGCCCGCTCGTCCGCCTCCTCCAGCGAGCCGCCCAGCAGCGTGGCGGCGCCGCGCACGGTCTCGGCGGCCTTTTCGGCGGCGGCCTGGATGCCGTCGGTGGACTGGCGCAGCCGGTTGCCGGCCACGGTCGCCTGTGACAGGCCGCGCCCGGTGATCTCCTCGAACTGGCGGGCGTGCTGGTCGAGCGCGCCGCCCAGGTCGGTCATGCGGGTCACGGAACGGCCGATGATCGTCTCCAGATGGTCCGAACGGTCGTCAAGCAGGCTGGCAACGCCGGTCAAGGCCACCGACGCCTGTTCGGAGCCGTCGTTCAGCACCCGCACCTTGCCCTCGATCACCTCGGCTGTCGCCGTCAGGCGTTCGTCGGCACCCGACGCGGCCCGGTCGACCGCCTCGACGCGCTCGGCCAGGGTCTGTTCCAGCCCCGCCAGGGCGCCGTGAACCTTGGCGACGAGGTCCTGCAGGGCCTGAGTCTCGGCGCGGACCGCCTCGGCAGCCGTGCGCGTATGGGCGACCGTGCGCGCCCCGGTGGATTCCAGCGTTTCGGCGTGCTGGACGAGATTGGTGCCCACGCTTTCGAGTTCCCGGTTGACCTGACCGGAGATGCCGGACAGGTCGGTCAGGCGCTGGCGCAGGGCCTCCACCGTCTCGCTGATACGGCCGGCGGCGGAATTCGCGGCGTCGCCCAGGTGGCGCGCGTGCTGGCTCAGGCCGCTTTGGACCAGGTCGAGTTGCTGGCCGATGAGCCGCGCCCCGTCGGCCAGGGCCTCGCCCTGGGCCGTGATCGCCTCGCGGATCGCCTCGGCCTGACGGCCGGCCTCGGTGGTATGCGCCTCCAGGCCCTCGGCCTGCTCCTTGACCGCCGCGCCGGCGTCGCGGGCGCGGCTTTCGGCGCGCTGCACGGCGGCGGTCAGGGCGCGCAGCATGTCGTCGAGGGTGCCGGCGGCGCGTTCCAGCGTGTTGGTGGCCGAGCGCGTGGCGGTTTCCGCCTCCTGCCCGCGCTGGGCCACCATCAGCGAGGCATCCGACAGCTTGCCGGTGGCCTCGTCGACGGCGGTGTTCATGCTCTGCACCCGGCGGGTGAAGAGGCCTTCCATCTCCTTCAGACGGGACATGGCCTGATCGGAGGCGCTCATCAGGGCATCGGTCTGGCGGCCGATGGTGCTTTCGATCACCTGGGTGCGGCTGAGCAGGCGTTCGCTGACCTGGTCGATCCCCTGCGAGCGCTGGGCCATGGCCTCCTGTGCGGCCTGGCTGGTCTTTTCCCAGCGCCCGCGCAGGTCCTCGACGTGCTGGTGTTGGCCGCCGATGTGCTGGTCCATCTCCTTCAGCAGGGTGGACATCTCCTCGCTGAGCGTGCGGCCCTCGCGGAGCGCGCGGGTCATGCCGTCGTTGACGGCGTGCAGGGAACTGCCATGCTCACGCGCCTGCTGGCCGACCAGGGTCAGGTCCTGCACATGCTTGCGCAGGCTTTCGTCCAGCGTCCGGGTCTGGGCCAACATCTTGTCGGTGGTCTCGCTCAGGGTCCCGGTCTGGCGTTCCAGCGTCTGGCCGGCATCGCGGGCGCGGCTGACGGCGCGCTCCGTGGCGTCCTCCAGGCCGTAGACCTGGCTTTCGGTGTCGCGGATGACCTGGGCGATATCCTCGCGGAACTTGTCGGCCAGCGAACTCAGTGCCACCACCTCGTTGCGCAGGCCGTCGCGCACCTGCCGGGCCTCGGCCAGGGCTTGGCGCGAGGAGTCGGTCAACAGCCGCGCCTGTTCGGTGAGTGACTGGGCGACCTCGTTCATCTGGCCGCGCGCCGTGTCGGTGGGGTAGGACAGCCGGCGCAACTGGTCGCGCAGGATCAGCGCCTCGCGGCCATAGCGGCCATCGCGCGAGAACACCGCCACCAGCGCCCAGGCCAGGGCCACGGGAATCAGCCCGCCGGCGGCGAAACCGGCGAACTCATGCGGCAGCAGCATGAACAGGTTGGTCCAGCCCACGCTCTGCTGGACGTAGAAGCCGAAGAAGGCGAGCCAGAACAGCGAGAACCCGGCGGCGATCCACGAGCGCCACTCGACGCTGTGCGGCAGGGTCAGCGGCGGATCCGGCGGCAGCGGCGGCAGGTCCATGGCCGCCGCGCCGTCGGCGTGGCGCGCGGCAGCCCGAGGCGCGGCGCCCTGATCCGCGTCGTCATCGTCGGCCGCCACCTCCGGCGCGGCCGGCCGGTCGTTGTCGGCAATCAGCCGTGGCGCCCGCGCGCGGCGTTTGGGGTCCGTGTCCGTCCGGATCGCATCGGCGCCCCGGAGGTCCTCGTCCGGATCGATTTCGCGGGTAGCCATGGCGACTCGCCCTTGCTGTCGAGAGACTCTCGATACAAGGTACTGCGGATGAGTCAAGATTCCAACAGGTTATTAGGGAATCTTGAGTCCCGAGTCAAAAAACGTCGCCTATCCTGCCCGCTCGCGGCCGCCGTCAGGTGCCCGCGACCACCCGGGTCGCCACGACCTTCTGGTAGAGCCCGCCGAAGTAGGTCTCCTTGCGCCAGGTGAACTGCCGGGCCAGGGCCGGCGGCGCGTAGGAGGCGATCTCGTTCTTGCTCAGGGCGATGGCAAACGGCTCCAGCAGGCGCCAGACCGCCAGCATGATCGGCCGCAACGGATGCGCCCAGTGCGGGCCGTGGTAGTCCACGAACACCGTCTTGCCGCCCGGCCGGGTGGCGTCCAGCAGGCTCTTGACGATGCGATGCTTGTAGTCCTCCGGCACCTCGTGCAGCAGGAAGAAACAGCACACGCCGTCGTAATCGCGGTCACGCGGTTCCGCCGCGTCGGCCAGGCCGATGCGGGCGGTGGGATGGTCGGCCAGCTTCTTGCGGCAGGTCTCGATCTGGTTGGTGGCCACGTCGGTCACGTGCAGGGTGCCGCTCGGCCCCAGGACCTCGGCGAGCTTCCGCGAGAACGTGCCGTACACACAGGCCGGCTGCAACACGGTCTGGCCCGGCTTGAACTCCGAGAAGCCGGCCCGCATCAGCCGGTTCATGTTGCCCCACAGGATCGCCGACACGACCAGCGAGGTGTCGAGGAAGCGACTGTAGGCGGGCGTGAGGTACGCCCAGGTGTAGACCCGGCTCAGGTACTCCGGAATGGCGGGGACCGGAACCGGGGCCGGACGATTGGCATCGACGGGCATCGGGCGCGAGGCCGGCACGATTGTCGGGTCGTCCGGCAGGGGACCGCGCGGGAACTCGGGCGCGACCGCTTGGGGTTTGTTCATGGACCTGTCCTAAAGAGTGTTGACGCACACGAAACGAGACGACAAGGACCGGAGCCGGCCCGAGAGACGTCGGGCGGACCGGGGAGGAGCACACGGGGCGTAAACGGTGTTCGCGCCACGATGATGAATGATGGACCGCTCACCGTTTCCCCTCGCTTAACCGGCGGCGGTTGTCGGTCACGGACGGCGCCGTCGACGGGGACGCGGACCCGCCAGCGGGGGCGCCCGAAGGTGGTGGCTCGACCTCGCCGCGGGCAACGGCGCGGGCTCGGGCCTCGAAATTCGACACCAGACGCGGCGCCATCTCTCCGTACGTGGCCTGAAGAAGCTTCTGAAGGATCCGGCTGCGGACTTCAACCACAAGGTCAAGGCTCACCCGGCATTGCCCGGGGCCGACCTCCTCGAAGGTCCACACCATGCGCAGGTCGCGCATGGGGCCGTCGCGGGCGGTAACGACGATGCGGTCCGGGGGCGTGACCGCCGTGGTCGACGTGAAATCGAGCGTGGCCGGACCGATGCCGAGGCTCTGCCGGGTTCGGTATCCGTCGGCGGTGCGGTCGATGATCCGGGCCGTCTTCCACAGCGGCAGGAACGAGGGGTAGGCCTCCACATCCGCGACCAGATCGAACACCCGGTCCCGTTCATGCGGGACGACCCGCTGCACGGACTGTCTCATACGCTTGCTCCAAGGCGCCGCGCGGCGAGCCTCCAATGCCGGCGCGGCCGGGCCGCATGATGCCTGTTCGCAGTCGCACGGTAAACCGCCGCTTCATCGGAAATTCATGATTTTGTGGGACCCATAGGCCGAATTGCCACACGCGGGACCGTCGGATCGCCCCCGACGATCCACCGAACAGGCGCCGTGGAACCAAACATTAGGGCCGAAACCGGGCCCATCACCGGAGACGAGTCGTCGATGCCATGGCACGGACGATCCGGAGCGCGATGGGGTTTGTCGCGCCGACCCGGGCGAATCATCACGGTCCTGGTCTGCCCGCTGGACGGCGTCAACGGGGCCGACGGCGGGCTGGCCGCCAACGCCGTCTGGCACGCCGTGCGCCGGCGCGAGGGCCTGCGCGCCCGCCTGCTGCCCGGCAGCCCCACCGCCACCCTGCGGCGCGATGGCGGGCTTGTGTCCCTGCTGTCCCGCACGCAGTCCGTGGGGCGGGCCTGGTTGACCGAGTACGGCGCCGACGCGCTGATCTGGGGCCAGCGGGCCGGTGACGTCCTGCGGCTGTCCGTGGTCGGGGCGCGCCCGCGCCGCACGGCCGAGGACCCCCTGGGCCTGCATCCGTGGTCGACGATCCAGGTGACCATGCCCCTGTCGGAAGGCGCGGCCCACCTGCTGCACACCCTGGTCCTGGCGGCGGTCACGCCGTCCGCCGCCATGCCGGAGCGGCGCCGCGCCGACCACCGGCGGGCGCTGGCGCGCGCCCTTGTCCGGGCCGAGGCGCTGCTGCTGGAAGAGCGGGCGCCGGCCGGCGAGATGCTGCAGGGGTACCGTCTGGCGCTGGGGTTGGCGCAACGCGCGCACGGGCTGCTGAGCGGCGATCCGGTACGCCTGGCACGGGCGGTGAGGCTGATGGAGACCGGACTCGACGCGCTGGCGGCGACCTGGCCGCGCGACCTGATCGCCCTGGCGAGGGTCGACTGGGCGGACGCGGTCCTGGCCCTGCCCGAGCACCCCGAGAGCCGGCCGGCCACGCTGGGGGCGGCACGGCTCGACGCCGTGGTGGCGGCCTATCGGGCCGCCGCCGCGCGGCTGTCTCCCTACACCATGCCGGACACCTATTGCGCCGTCCATGTCACCCTGGCCCGGGCGTTGTGGCGCGTGGCGCGCCGCGACGGCGACGCGGGCGCGCTGGACGCCGCCCTGTCGGCCCTGACGGCGGTCGCCTGGGTGTGGTCGCCGGAGACCGAACCGGCGCGGCGGGGCGTGCTGATGGAGGCCATGAAGGCCGTGCTGCGGGACCGGACGGCGCGACCCGGCGGCGGCGCCGGAGCGATCCGCGCCGTGCTGGAGGTGGTGCCGCCGCACGAGGACAGCGAGGCGTGGGCGTGGGCGCGGGCCGCCCTGGGGGCGGCGCTGCTGACCGCCGATCCCGCCCCGCCGGACAGCGAATCCGAGGCCGTCGAGGCCCTGCGCGAGGCGCTGGGGGTGTTCGAGTCGGTCGGCCCCCCCGGGGCCGCCGACCGCGTGCGCGACCTGCTGCACCAGGCCTATGACGCCCAGGCGCGACGTCTGGCGGCGGACGACCTGTCGGGCCGCGTGGTCGCCTTCCAGCGCCTGCGGGCGTAGGGCGCCGACGTGTGAATCGCCCCGGGTTTGCCGGAGGCAGTAGAGCGTAGGGCGGGTTCGCGCCGAAGGCGCATCCCGCCGCATCGCTATGAGGAGGCCGTCGCCAACGCCCAGCGCGTCATCGCCGCGTGGATCGAACAGGCCGAGGCCATGGGCCGGCCGATCCCGGACCCGAAGGGCCGGGTGATGTCCGCCTGACGCCATGTGGGGACGGGGCGTCGCCCGCCTGCCAGGCCCCGAACCGTGTCGTGCCGGGGCCGGGGCGTGCCGGCCGCGCGGGATCGAGCCGCCGTCTCTGTGCTCTTTGTGTCTCTGTGGTGAAACCCCGCACGACCGACCGGAAAGAAACACCACAGAGGCACAGAGGACACAGAGCGTTGGTCACCCGGCCGAACCGGTGGCGCATGGGGTGGCGGAAGGGTGTGGGCCGTTGTCTTGATCGGCAAGCGCTCATCGCCTAGCTTGTATCAAGGCGCGGGGGACCCGGACACCGATGAGACTGCGCTTCAATCAGGAAGTTCGGCACACCATCGCCTCCGAGCTCCGAAAGGTCTCGACCTTCGGTGGCATCGCGCTTGGTGTTCTGGGGTACTCGTCCGGGTCCCCGGTCGTCCTGGCGGGCGCGTTCCTGTGGTGGGTTGCCAGACTCTGTCCGCGATTCTCCTGGCCATGGAGGACGACTGATGACGTTTACACAAGCGGCCTTCGCCGGCATGGGACTGGTGCTGCTGTTCGGGATTGTCGTGGTGATCCTGGCGTGGCGGTCCTCTGCGCGGCGGTGAGGGGGGCCAGTCGGGGCGCGGACCTTGGCTGGGCCATACAAGGCACAGGTCCGGCGTGATTGTCCTTTCTGCCCACGCGGAAAAAGCCATCCTCAGGCGCCAACTGCGGCGGTCGTGGGTTGAGTTGACCATTCTGGACCCCGACCGCACTGAACCGGACCCAGGCGACCCGTCTCTCACCCGGTCCTTCCGGGTCATTCCGGACGTCGGTGGTCGTGTTCTCAGGGTTGTTCATCGGCCCGATGGCGATGATATCCTGGTGATCACCGCCTTCCTTGATCGGAGAGCCCAGCGATGAAGACCGCCTATGACCCCAAGGTTGACGCGCTGTACGTGACCCTCTCCGACCGCCCCACGGCGGAGTCCGAGGAGGTCTCCCCCGGTGTCGTGTTCGACTACGACGCCGACAACCGGATCGTCGGCATTGAGCTTCTGAACGCCAAGGCGCGTCTGGCCGCGGATGCGCTTAGGGCGGCGGAGTAGGGGCACTACGGAGGGCCACCATGCACGCCGCCATCATCGACAACCGCGAGGCCATTGCCGCGCTCTGCCATCGCTATGGCGTGGTGCGCCTGGAGGTGTTCGGGTCCGCCGCCGGGAGTGAGGATTTTGATCCCGCCACCAGCGATGCGGATTTCCGTGTGGCGTTGGCGTCCCGGCCGGACCTCACGGCCCTGGAGCAGTTCTTCGGCCTGAAAGAGGCGCTGGAGAGGGAACTGGGTCGGCCCGTTGACCTTGTGGAAGAGACCGCCCTGCGCAATCCGTACCTGCGCGCTGCCATTGATCGGTCAAGGGCGCTCGTCTATGCGGCGTGACGCGCGGGTTCTCCTGTGGGACATCCAGCAGGCCGCCGAGGCGATCAGCCGATTCATGGATGGCGTGAACGCAGAGACCTACGCGCGGGATGACCTGATTCAGGCGGCCGTTGATCGGCTGCTGGAGGAGTCCGGACCGCCCGACGCTCACCCCTGACCGGGGCGGTTCTTGCGGGGGCGGGGCGTCGCCCGCCAGCCGGGCAGGATCGAGCCGCCGCCGTGGTGTCTTTGTGTCTTGGTGGTTCACGTTCCGGCCGTCCGGATGGAAGCACCACCAAGACACAAAGGCACCCCCCGACAGGGGCGGAGGGTTCTCGGGAAAAGGCAAGACCAAGCGGCCGGCGAACGAGTCAAGCCAAATGTCGCCCCGTATTACATCGTCCTGCCCATGGTCTCCAATTCCCGCGCATCGTACCCGTACACGTCGCGCCGGAACTGCGCCGTGCCGTCTTCGTCCACCCAGGCGGTCAGGTAGACCAATGCCACCGGGACCGACTCGCGCGGGTGCACCGCCTTCGTCTTGCCGTCCGCGATCCGCCTCTTGAATGCGTCCGGGGTCCAGGTCGCGGGCTCGTTCATCAGGAACGTGGCGAAGTCCAGCGGATCGCGCACCCGCACGCACCCCGAACTGAACGTGCGTTGGGAGCGCGCGAACAGCCCCCGGCTGGGCGTGCTGTGCAGGTAGACGTTGTGTTCGTTCGGAAACATGAACTTTATGGCGCCGAGCGCGTTGCTTTGGCCCGGCGCCTGACGCAGGCGCAGGCCGCGAATATCGAGGTCCTCGGCGTGCCAGTCGATGGTCGTCGGGTCCAGTTTCTCGGCGTCCCGGCTCCAGCCGTCGAAGACCGTGAAATTGTTCTCTGTCAGGTACTCCGGGTTCTCGCGCAGCTTCGGCAGCAGGTCCTTCTCGGCGATGCTGGTGGGCACGGTCCAGGTCGGGTTCAACACCAGTCTGTTGATGGCGCTACGCAGGCGCGGCGTCGGCCGGTCCTCCATGCCGACGATGACGTCGGTGCGGAAAGCAGGGACACCGTCCTGCCGCCCCTCCAGCGCCGCACCGGCGATGTTCACCTCGACCGAGCGGCCAGCCGGGGGCGGCGGCATGTCGCGCAACCGGCGCAGGTTGAGCGCCATCTGCCGAACGCGCGCCTCGGCCGGCACGGCCAGGGCGGCGCGGGTGCGTCGGCCGACGATGCCGTCCACCAGCAAGCCGTGGCGGGCCTGGAACCGCTCGATCGCCGCCGCCAGCGCGGGGTCGAGCAGGCTCGTATCGGGCGCGACCGAGTCGGTTGCCAGGTCCCCGGACACCCGCAGCCGCTCGCGCACCGCCACCAGGTCGGCGTGGCGGTCGCCCGGTTCCACTTTCGGACCCTCGGCGGGCACGGCGGGCCAGCCCCCGGCCTCGACCAGGGCCTGGTAGCGCAGCAGTCCGCGCCGCAGGCGAGCGTACCGGTCATCCTCGCTGACCAGCCGGAACAGACGGCCCGGCCGCTCGGCCGCCGGATCGTCGGCGGCGATGGTCACCAGCGCCGTCGGCACAGCATCCGGGCTCGCCGGCGCCCACGCCGGCCGCAGGGGAATCGCGGCCATGGCATAGTCGGCCAGGGCCGCCGTCAGGGCGATGTCCAGCGCCGCGCGCGCCTCGGCGTCCAGGACAGCCCCCTCGGGCGGTGTCGGGGGCACGGCGATGCCGGCCAGCCCATCGGCCCACGCCGTCTCCAGCACCGCCCGCACCTGCCGGCCCCGGGCGTCCAGGCCCTCGGCCGTGGTCCATGCGGGCTGGAAGCCTCGTTGTTCGTAGAATGGCCGAACAACCTCTGGGTGTGGCGTCAGAAGCGCCGGTTGCTCTTCAAGCAGACGCCGCACCGCCTCGCGTGCAGGCCCATTCTCCGACGGTGACACAGCTCCCGCCGTCCGCTCACCGATGCCGGCCAGAGGGAACGACCCACCGCCCTCTCCGGGGGTCACGCAGGCGGACACGACCATGGCCGCCGCCAGGACGCCGGCCCATGGCCATCGCCGCCGGCCCGGGGTCGAGCGGTCCGCTCCGCGCCTGCCAGCCTCGTTTCTGCGCCTGCCCATCCGTTCCGTTGCCGCCATGCCGCGCCCGCCCTCTCCCCGACTCCCGCGACGGACACGCGACCGACGGTGCGTGTCCCGCAGTCTTCAGATATAGCGGCAGCCGCGTGATTTATCGAGCGGACAGAAGGGCCTCGCAGTCCGTAGGCACGGATTGCGGCGGCGATGCAACAGGGGTGGCCTGGGCGCCACCGGGCGCCTGCGTCCGCGCGGCGAGACGGCCGGCGATGCGGTCGAACCACCAGGCGAAGCCCTCCGCCTCGCAGCCCGCGCCGGGCGGCGGCGGATCCTGAGGCTCGCACGCCGGGCTGTCGGCCGGGCAATGCAGACGGATGTGCAGGTGCGCATCGTGGCCATACCAGGAGCGAACCTTGCGCAGCCAGCGGGCGTTGCCGTCCTGGTCCGGTGGGAAGTCGGCGCACAGCGTGGCCTTGATGGCCGGGTTGACGAACAGGCGGGCGACGCGCGGGTCCTGCGCGGCCGCTCGCACCAGGGCGGCGTGGGCGGGGGTCCATCGCTCCGGGTCGGCGGTCTCGGCCCCGGTCCGAACCATCGACACCTCGGTGGGATCGCGCCGCTCCGCCTCGGGAAAGGGCTGGCCGGAGGGCCACAGACGCAGCCAGATGTCCACGTCCAGGCCGGCCTCGTGGCTGGCGTGGCCGTAGCTCATGGGGCCGCCGCGCGGCTGCGACAGGTCGCCGACCAGCAGCGTGCCCCAGCCTTGCGCCGCCGCCCGCGCTCCCAGGTCGCGGACGACGGCGATCAGATCGGGATGGCCGAAATACCGCAGGCGCTGGGGCCGCAACACCGCATACCCCGGGCCGTCCAGCGGCAGCGCCACCGCCCCGGCAATGCAGCCCTCGGTGTAGCCGCCGATCACCCGCACAGGCCCCTGCGCCGGGGTGGTCTGGCGAGACCAGGGGCTTTCGGCGGCGAGGGAGGGCGAGGACGCCACCATCATCGCCAACAGAACGGCCAATCTCGTCATCGCGTGTCCTCTCCCCTCTACCGCCCCCACTCCGGCAACCGCCCTTCCTCCACCGCGTGGCAGGCGACGGCGCCGTCGGCGTCGCGCCGCAGGGCCGGGCGGTCCCGCGCGCACCGCTCGGCCGCCAGCGGACAGCGGGTATGGAACGCGCAGCCGGTTGGCGGGTCGAGCGGACTCGGCACTTCGCCGGCCATGGGCTTGCGGTCGCGGTCGGGCGCCCGCAGGTCCGGCACGGTCTCGATCAGCAGCCGCGTGTAGGGGTGGCGCGGCCGGGCGAACAGCGTGTCGGCCGGCGCCACCTCGCACAGCCGCCCCAGATACATGACCCCGATGGTGTCGGCGATGAAGCGCACCACGGCCAGATCGTGGGTGATGACCAGATAGGTCAGCCCGAGTTCGCGTTGCAGGTCCCGCAACAGGTTCAGGATTTGCGCCTGCACCGACACATCCAGCGCGCTGGTGGGCTCGTCGCACACCAGGAAGTGCGGGCTGGACGCCAGCGCCCGGGCGATGGAAATGCGCTGGCGCTGGCCGCCGGAGAACTCGTGCGGGAACCGGTCGGCGTCGCCCGCGCGCAGGCCGACGTGTTCCAGCAGCTCGGCCACGCGCCCGGCGATGGCGCGGTCGTCGTCCATCAGGCCGTGCGCTCGGATCGGCTCGGCGATGATACGGCCCACCCGCCAGCGCGGATTGAGGCTGGCGAACGGGTCCTGGAAGATCATCTGCATCCGCCGGCGGAACGGCGCTAGCGCTTGGCGCTCGGTCAGGCGGCCGAGATCGGTGCCCTCGAAGATCAGATCGCCGGTGGTGGGCCGGTACAGGGTGACCAGCACGCGCGCCACGGTGGACTTGCCGCAGCCCGATTCGCCCACCAGAGCCGTCGTGTGGCCGCGCGGGATGTCCAGATCGACGCCGTCCACGGCCTTCAGGACGCGCCGCCGCTTGCCCTCCAGCAGTCGCGACAGCAGCGGCGGCGACACGTCGAAGTGCTTCGACAGGCCGCGCAGGCGCACCAGCACCGCCTGCTCGTCCTCGGTCACCATCGGCGCGCCGGCCCCGTTCCCGTCCCTCATGACGCGGCCCTCTCGGTCGCGCGCGCGCCCTCCGGCGCCCACAGCCAGCAGGCGGCGGCCGACGGCGGATGGTCGAACAGCGGCGGGCGCTCGGCCGCACAGCGGTCGAAGGCGTGCGGACAGCGCGGGTGAAAGGCACAGCCGGGCGGCATGGCCGTCAGGGACGGCATGGAACCCTCGATCTGCGCCAGCCGGGGCGGGCGTTCGTGCGTGGTGGGGATGCAGGCCATCAGGCCCTCGGTGTAGGGATGCAGCGGCCGGTTGACCACATCGTCCACCGGCCCCACCTCGGCCAGCCGGCCGCCGTACAGCACGGCGACGCGGTCGGCGGTCTCGGCGATCACCCCCATGTCATGGGTGATGAGCATGACCGCCGTGCCGTGCTCGCGGCACAGGCGTTTCAGCAGGGCGGTGATCTGCGCCTGGATGGAGACGTCCAGCGCCGTGGTGGGCTCGTCGGCGATGATCAGGCGCGGGTTGACGCACAGGGCCAGCGCGATCACCACCCGCTGGCGCATCCCGCCGGAGAACTGGTGCGGGTAGGCGTCCAGGCGGTCGGCAGGGCTGGGAATGCCCACCTCGCCCAACACCTGGACCGCGCGGTCGCGGGCCTCGGCCTCGCTCAGGGGCAGGTGGGTGCGGATGGTCTCGGTGAGTTGGCGGCCGATGGTGTACAGCGGGTTGAGGCTGGTCAGCGGGTCCTGGAACACGGCGCCGATCTTGCGGCCGCGCACCTTGCGCAATTGCTCCTGCGACAGGCGGTCGATGCGCTGGCCCTCCAGATGGATGTCGCCGGCGGCGATGCGTCCGGGCGGCTCCAGCAGGCCGATGACGGCGGCGCCGGTCTGCGACTTGCCGGCGCCGGATTCGCCGACCACGCCCAGGATCTCGCCCGGGTGGATGTCGAACGACACCCCGTCGACGGCCGTCAGCACGCCCCGCCGGGTGGGGAAGTCGACCCGGAGGTCGCGGACAGAGAGGAGGGGATCGCTCATGCTTTGCCCCTCATCGCAGCTTCGGGTTGAGCGCGTCGCGCAGCCAGTCGCCCAGCAGGTTGACCGACAACACCAACAGCACCAGCGCCACCCCGGGGAAGATGGTGATCCACCATTCGCCCGAGAACAAAAAGTCGTTGCCGATGCGGATCAAGGTCCCCAGCGACGGCTCGGTCGGCGGCAGGCCCACGCCCAGGAAGGACAGCGTCGCCTCAGTGATCACGGCGATGGCCAGGTGAATGGTGGCGATCACCAGCACCGGCCCCATCGCGTTGGGCAGTACGTGGCGCAGGGCGATGACCACCGGGTGCACCCCCATGATGTGCGCGGCCATGACGTACTCGCGGTTCTTCTCGACCATGGTCGAGCCACGCACGGTGCGGGCGTACTGCACCCAGCCGGGCGCGCCGATGGCGAAGATGATCACCCACAGCGCCATCTCGTGATGCACCTCGCGCGGCAGAATCCCGCGCGCCACGCCGTCGATCAGCAGGGCGATGAGGATGGCCGGGAACGAGATCTGCACGTCGGCGACGCGCATCAGCAGGGCGTCAATCCAGCCGCCGGCATAGCCCGCCAGCAGGCCCAGCCCGACCCCCAGGGTCATGGCGAACACCACGGACGCGGCGCCCACGAACAACGAAATCCGCATTCCGTACAGGATGGCCGACAGCATGTCGCGGCCCTGGTCGTCGGTGCCCAACAGGAACTGCGGGTCGCCGCCCTCCATCCACACCGGCGGGGTGAAGGCGGCCATCAGGTCGACGGTGGCCAGGGCGAACGGGTCGGTGGGCGCGATCAGGGGGGCCGCCACCGACGCCACGATCAGCCCCAGCGCCACCACGGCGGCGACGATGGTCACCGGCGAGCGCAGGAAGGAATACGTCAGGTCGCTGTCCCAGGCGCGCCACAGGGCATCGCCCAGGCGGCCGGACCAGGTGGTGCTCGCCCGGGCGCTCATAGCCCCTGTCCTCCGCCGCCGCCCACTCGCAGGCGCGGATCCACGGCGAAATACAGCAGGTCGACGATCAGGTTGATCAGCACGAACAGGAACGCCACCAGCACCAGATACGCGGCCATCACCGGGATATCGACGAACTCGATGGCCTGGATGAACAACAGGCCCATGCCCGGCCACTGGAACACGGTCTCGGTGATGATGGCGAAGGCGATGACGCTGCCCAGTTGCAGGCCGGTGATGGTGATGACCGGGACCAGCGTGTTCTTCAGCGCATGGCCGAAGTTGACGGCCCGCGCCGACAGCCCGCGCGCGCGGGCGAACTTGATGTAGTCGGTACGCAGGACCTCCAGCATTTCCGCGCGCACCAGCCGCATGATCAGCGTCATCTGGAACAGGCCCAGGGTGATCGCCGGCATGATCAGGGCCGTCAGGCCATCCCAGGTCAGGAACCCGGTGCTCCACCAGCCGAACTGCACGGTCTCGCCGCGCCCGAACGACGGCAGCCAGCCCAGCCAGACCGAGAACACCAGGATCAGCAGGATCCCGATCAGGAACGTCGGCAGCGACACGCCGATCAGCGACACCGTCAGGAACACCTTCGACAGCCATGATCGCCGGTTCAGGGCCGTGTAGATGCCCATGGGCACACCCACGAACAGCGCGAACAGCCCGGCGGCGAAGGACAGTTCCAGCGTGGCCGGGGCGCGCTCGACCAGCAGGTCCTCGACCGGGCGGCCATGCCGATACGAAATGCCGAAATCCGCCTGGGCGGCGTTGACCACGAACCGGAAGAACTGCACCGGGAACGGGTCGTTCAGCCCCAGGTCCTCGCGCAACCGCTCGCGGTCCTCGATGCTGGTGTCCTGGCCGACCATGTTGTTGATCGGATCGCCCACATAGGTGAACAGGGCGAAGCCCACCAGGGCCACCGCCAGCATGACCAGCACCGACTGGATGAGACGACGCACGATGAAGGCGAGCATGGGCGATCCGACGACGGGGAGCGGAGCGGTTGTTGCGTTGTCATAACACGGCGGCGGGGGGCGCTGTCATCCGGTGACGTGCAGGCGGACCATATCGGCCGCAAAATGGCGGCCACTTTTTGAGCAGGCGCAGCCCAGCGGCGCCGGGAGCTCCGGCCCTGTTTTGGTTGAACTGGCATCGCGGAGCGACGCCAGAGGCGCGCCGGCCGCCCGACGACACGGTCAACCATTTCGTCGGGCGGTATCAGGGCCAGCGGTGCGGTGCCGGATACGGCTGCGCCGGGTAGGAGTGCCGCGGGTAGGTTTGCTGCGGGGAGGGGTGCGCCGGATACGGCTGCACGGGATAGGGCTGCGTCGGACCGGGATGCGCCTGCGGGATGGGGCCGGCGGGAGTGGCGCCATACCCCGCCGAAGCGCCGCTCGGCGCGGCGACCGGCGGCCCGTGCGCGACCCCCGGGGTCGGGTTGACCACCTGGACGCCCAGGTGGCGCAAGGCGTCGTGAATAGGCACAAAAAAGCCCAGGCCGCTGCCCAGGGCTCCGCCGTTGTCGGCGATGATCGACTGACTGATGGCCACCACATTGCCCCAGGCATCCACCAGCGGACCGCCGCTGTTGCCACGGTGAATGGGCGTGGTGGCCTGGTAGACGTCCATCCCGTCCAGGGCGCGGGGGCGGTAGGCGCTGATGATGCCCTCGCTGACCGACTGCCCCAGCACCCGTTCGGTCGGCGTGCCGATGGCGAACGTTTGTTCCGACACCTGCGCCAGGGTCGGGCGGATCGGCAGCGCCTCGAACCCCTGGCCCATGGCCTTCAGCAGGGCGACGTCCCGTTGGGGGTGACGCCGCTCCACCCGCGCCCAGACCTCGCGGCCGTCCACCAGACGCAGCCGGAACACGTCGGCGCCGTCGATGACGTGGTTGTTGGTCAGCGCCCAGCCGTCGCGGGTGATGAAGAACCCGCTGCCGTGCCCGCCCATGTCGAGCACGGTCACGGTGGCGGCGCGGATGCGCTCGACATTGACGGCGAAGGGCTCCAGGAACAGCGGCGGGCCGACGAGGTGGAAGCCCCCGCCCTGAAATCCCCCACCCTGGGCGCCCCAAACGCCCTGTCGGGTGGCGACGCCGCCGGCAGCCGGCGGGGCCGCGGACATCTGCGAGACGGCCGGGCCGCCATAGCCCGGGTCGGCGCGCCGCAGGGCGTCGCTGCTGGGCACACCGCTCACCAGCGCCCGCCGGAAGCGGTTGTCGGCGGCCAGCCGCCGCAGGGCGTCGCGGACGACCTCGGCCCGCAGGGCATCGGCGATCGGCCTGTCCGGGGGCTCGTCCACACTGCCGCGCGCCACGACGTAATCATCGAACACCACCTCGTTGGTCTTCTCGTCGCGCACCTGCACCTTGATCCTGCCACTGGCCTCGCCGGTGATGCCGGTCATGGCGCCCAGCAGGTTGACCTCGCGGCACAGGTTGAGCCGCAGCGATCCGATCCGCATCGCCAGGCGGTACTCGGCGCCGGCGCGCGCCCGGCCCCGCCGGAACAGGTCGTCCGGATCGCCGACCACGCGGAACCCCAGATCATTGCCCAATTCCGACTGAAAGACGTCGTACAGCGCGCCCGTGACGGCGTCTTCCGTGTATTGGGCATGATAGGGGTTGGGCGGTCCCTTGCACCACGCGGTGGAGCGGTAGCCGCCTTCGATGGCGTGCGGCGCCTGGGTGACCGAGGCCAGGGCGAGGGTGCCGACGGCCTCGACCTGCGCATGGGTCAGCGGCGGGACATCGGGGGCCGGGGGCACATCGTGCAGGGCGGCGCCGCCCCCGCACCCACCGAGGCTGAGCGCGATCAAAAGCGAAAGGCCGCGCCACAATCGCGTATGGCGCGAGGTGGATCGGTCCGGACCGCATCTCCGGCGGGCATTTCCCCCCATTCGTGCCCTCGAATTGCAATTTTGGCGACCTTGATTTAAAAGTATACACGCATTCAGGACAAAATCCCATAGCAAGCGTGTGCCGCCCGCCACCGCAGCCGTCAACCGCCACGCGGCGACGCTTTCTCCGCCGCGTTCATCCTGCTAAAAGGCGCACCATGAGTCCTCCAATCCCCGCACGGGCACCACGGGTCCCATGACCATCGCCATCATCGACTACGGCTCCGGCAATCTGCGCTCCGCCGCCAAGGCGTTCGAACGCGCCGCGCTGGAGGCCCATCTGGATCACACCGTCCTCGTCACCACCCGCGCCGAGGAGGTGGCCAAGGCCGACCGCGTCGTGCTGCCCGGCGTTGGCGCCTTCGCCGACTGCCGGCGCGGGCTGGCGGCGGTGGACGGCATGATCGAGGCGCTGACCGAGGCCGTGGCGACGCGCGGCCGGCCGTTCCTGGGCATCTGTGTGGGGATGCAGCTCATGGCCCGCGAGGGGCGCGAATACGGCACCACCGAGGGGCTGGGCTGGATTGATGGCGTGGTCGAGGCCATCCGGCCGTCCGACCCGGCGCTGAAGGTGCCGCACATGGGCTGGAACGAGTTGGACCTGCGCGGCGCCGATCATCCGGTGCTGGCCGGGCTGCATTCGGGCCAGCACGCCTATTTCGTCCACTCCTTCCATCTGGCGGCGGACGATCCGGGTCAGGTGCTGGCCACCGTGGACTACGGCGGTCCGGTGACCGCCATGGTCGCCCGCGACACCATGGTCGGCACCCAGTTCCACCCCGAGAAGAGCCAGGCCACCGGCCTGCGCCTGATCACCAACTTCCTGCGCTGGACGCCGTAAGCCGATGATCCTGTTTCCCGCCATCGACCTGAAGGACGGCCAGTGCGTGCGCCTGCTGAAGGGCGACATGGCCCAGGCCACCGTGTTCAATGACAGCCCGGGCGCCCAGGCCAAGCTGTTCGTGGATGCCGGCAGCCGTTGGCTGCACGTGGTGGACCTGAACGGGGCCTTTTCCGGCCACCCGGTCAACGAGGCCGCCGTGGAGTCCATCCTCGCGGCCGTCGGCGAGACGCCCGTGCAACTCGGCGGCGGTATCCGCGACCTGCAGACCGTCGAGTTCTGGCTGGAGAAGGGTGTGGCCCGGGTGATTCTCGGCACCGTGGCCCTGCGCGACCCCGACCTCGTGCGCAAGGCCTGCCATGAGTTCCCCGGCCGCATCGCCGTGGGCATCGATGCCCGCGACGGCATGGTGGCGGTGGAGGGCTGGGCCGAGACCTCCAAGGTCACGGCGCTCGACCTGGCGCTGCGGTTCGAGGACGCGGGCGTCGACGCCATCATCCACACCGACATCGACCGCGACGGCGTGATGGGCGGCCCCAACCTGGACGCCACCGCCGCGCTGGCCGAGCGGCTGACCACGCCGGTGATCCTGTCGGGCGGCATTTCCTCGCTGGACGACGTGCGCGCCGTGGCCCGCCGCCGGGCCAGCGGCATCATCGGCGTCATCAGCGGCCGGGCGCTGTACGACGGGCGGCTCGATCCGCGCGCGGCGCTGGCGGTGCTGGCCGAGGACGGGCCAGAGGACGAAGGGGCGCGGCCATGCTGAAGATGCGCATCATCCCCTGCCTGGACGTCAAGGACGGCCGCGTGGTCAAGGGGGTCAACTTCGTCGACCTGCGCGACGCCGGCGATCCGGTCGAGCAGGCCACGGTGTACGACGCCGCCGGCGCGGACGAGCTATGCTTTCTGGATATTACCGCCAGCAGCGACAACCGCGAGACGCTGTACGACGTGGTCGCCCGCACCGCCGAGCGTTGCTTCATGCCGCTGACGGTGGGCGGCGGGGTACGCACGGTCGAGGACGTGCGCCGGCTGCTGCTGGCCGGGGCCGATAAGGTGTCCATCAACACGGCGGCCGTGAAGACCCCCGAGTTCGTGCGCGAGGCGGCCGAGAAGTTCGGCACCCAGTGCATCGTCGTGGCCATCGACGCCAAGCGAGTAAGCGAGGACCGGTTCGAGATCTTCACCCACGGCGGCCGCACGCCCACCGGCATCGAGGCCGTCGGCTGGGCGAAGCGCATGGTCGAGTTGGGCGCGGGCGAAATCCTGCTCACCAGCATGGACCGTGACGGCACGCGGCAGGGCTTCGACATTCCGCTGACGCGGGCCATCGCCGACGCCGTGACGGTGCCGGTCATCGCCTCGGGCGGCGTGGGCACGCTCGACCACCTGGTCGAGGGCATCCGCGACGGCCACGCCACGGCCGTCCTGGCCGCGTCCATCTTCCACTTTGGCGAACACACCATCGGCGAGGCCAAGGCGCACATGCGCGCCGCTGGCATCGCGGTGCGGGAGGAACCCTGTGACAGCCCCCGACACCTCTTCTGAGAGCGTACCCGTCGACGCCCGCGTGCTCGACCACCTGAGCCGGGTGGTGGACAGCCGCAAGGGCGCCGACCCGGCGTCCTCCTACACCGCCAAGCTGTTCGCCAAGGGGCCGAACAAGATCGCCCAGAAGGTGGGCGAGGAGGCGACCGAAGTGGTCATCGCCGCCCTGGCCGAGGGACCGGACGCGGTGGTCACCGAAAGCGCCGACCTGCTCTATCACCTCAGCGTGCTGTGGGCACAGACGGGCGTTGCCCCGGAGCAGGTGTGGGCCGAACTGGCACGCCGTTTCGGAAACTCCGGGCTGGAGGAAAAGGCCAACCGGGGCGCCTCGTAAGACCGGCCGTCGAATGAAGTGACTTCATTCGACGGCCGGCCGGCGCGACTGCGCCGGCGCCGCGAAGCGGCGGAGCCGCGCGCCCCAAAAGGGGCGCTGCGGCGAGAAAAACAAAGACTCAACAACGCCGGCTGGGCGTCGCGAATGCCGGGCGAGTCAATTCTATCGTCGCCCGGACCGAGACCGCCCCTCACCGCTGCCGCGTCTCGGCCGCCATGCGCACCAGATCCACCTGCGACGTCGCCCCCATCTTGTCGCGGATGATCTTGATGTGCTTGCGCACCGTCTCGTATCCTCGCCCGGTGGCCTCGGCGGTCCTGCGCGCCGATCCCGTGCGGGCCAACGCCTCCAGGATTTGCGTCTCGGTGTGCGTCAGGCCGAACAGGCGTTGCAGGCGCTCGCCATCGGTCTCGAACTGTCGCGAGGGATCGGTGATGAACACGCCCACCAGCGCGATGTCGGGCGACAGGCCGGCGGTCTCGCGGGCGTCGTCGGCCAGGGACGAGATGGAGACATAGACCGGCCGGCCGCCGTCCCGGGCGTTCACGGTCATGTCGACGGGGGAAAAGGGCTGGCCCGTCATGCCGGCCACGCCGGCCTCCTGGATGACGGCGCGCAGGCGCTCCGTGCTCGGCCCGTCGGTGGCGCACAGCGGACCGTGGGCGTCGGACAACGCCCGCCCCTCGTCGAGCAACTCCCGCGCCGCCGGATTGGCGTGCACCGGCATGGCGAAGCGATCGACGATCAGCACCGCCGCCTCGACCCGGTCGAAGACCTTGGCGAACGCAGTGCGGCCGGCTCGCGCCGACGCCAGGCTGACGGCGACGTCGATGGCCCGGCGCAGGTGCGGCACGTACAGCGACAGGTGATCCAGGTCGTCCTGGGTGAAGGGACCGACCGACTCGTGCCGGGTGAATGCCAGAATCGCGATCAGGTCGGCGTCCTCCGACGGGACGCTGTACCAGAGCGTATAGTCGAGGCCCCACGGTTCGTGCAGCTTCTTGTACGTTTCGCTGGACCGCCAGACGGTGTCCTCCAGGAACTCGCGGCAGTGATGAGGCCGGAAATTCCGGCCGACGACATGGGGCGTTCTCGGGTCGGCGTGGGCGAAATCGTCGTACGTCAGAAACGCCCGCTTCTGTTCCTCGGTCACGCCATCATCGTACGACAGCAACAGGGCCGGCTCGCTCCGGCGCGCCAGATTGAACTGCGCGGCCTCGGCCTGGAACAGGAGTCGCAACGCGCGCAACACGCCCGGCCATTTCGTCGGATCGAGCGCGGCGTCGTAGAGCCGGGGTGAAAGCTCCAGGGCGCGGCGGACGCGATTTTCGGGGGGAATGGGGCATCGGCTCATCGGGTGTTCGCCACCGTCCTTGCGTCGTGTCACCGGTCACGCGTGTCGCGTCGATCCGAAACCACGACCCGAAATGCGTGCGTCCACAACGGACCGCAGGGGGTCAGAGTGCAATGACCACCAAGCGCGCAACAACACCGTATCCGCAACTGCCTCATAGAAAGCCCCACGAAAGGCCGAAACAATCCATCTGACGCAATTAAAGGAAGAGAGAGGGCGGAAGGATTGGCTCCGCCCCATGCCAATACCATCAGTCGTCTTGAGACGGCAGCCCGATTTTCCTTTTGCCCCCCAATTGGGGGGCGCGGATCCACTTTGGCGGGGCTACCATTCGAGCGCTGGGGAAAGTGGATTGCGCGGGAGGCAAGGATGCAGGGGCCGGTTGCTGGAGCGGTTGGAGACGGTTTGGACGGCCCTTTGGCGGCGACCGGTCGTTCGGACGAGGAGATGCGGCGGCGCGCCTATGCGGCCTGGCATCGGCTGCGGGAGGCTGAACAGGATGCCTACGCCCTGGGCGGCCGCGAACTCTTCATGCTGGTGAGTTGCGCCCGCGAGGTACTCGAACGGCGCTGGGGCCGGTTCGAGTGCTGACGGCGGGCCGCGCACGCCGCGCGCCCAGTTCTGTTCATGCCAGTGCGCAGCCTGCCGCATTGATTGGCGGACGAACTCAATGCACGCTCATCGGCACCATGTCGTGCTGGCGCGTGGCGGCAAAGGCCAGATCGCAGGTCGGCGCCAGGCCGATGCGCTGACCATTCGCGGCGAAGATGGCCCAGCCGGTCTCGTCATCCTGCGTCGTCACGGCCCGCACATAGGCGATGCGGTTGAGGCCGAGTTGCGCGAAGTCGCGCGGGCTCATGTCCCCCACAGCGCCCGTCAAGGGCTCGGCGGTGGGGTCGGTCTCCGGCTCAAGATCGGCCTCAAGGTCGTGAATGTCGTGGTCATCAGTCATACCGGGTCTCCTTCCCGATCAGCCACATTGATGGAGCGGCCGGTCCGTCCGTGGGCGGGAGCGCGCCCGTCCTTGTTGGTGACATCCGGGCTGGTGATCTCAATCCGGCGCACGCGCGGTTCCGGAACGGGTCGGTCCAGGTCGATGTGCAGCAGGCCGTTCTCCAAACTGGCGCCCAGGATTTCCATGCCCTCGGCCAGCACGAACGCGCGCTGGAACTGTCGCGCCGCGATGCCCCGATGCAGGAACAGGCGGTCGTCGTCCTCGGCCACCTGACGGCCGCGAATGACAAGCTGGTTTTCCTCGACCGAGACCGAAAGATCGTCCTCGGTGAAGCCGGCCACCGCCAGCGTGATGCGCAGGCGGGTCTCGCCACGCTGTTCGATGTTGTAGGGCGGGTACCCTTCCGCCTGGGATTTCTGCACACGGTCCAGCAGGCGTTCGACATGCTCGAAACCCACCAACAGCGGGCTGTTGAACCCGGACACGCGGGTCATGGTGCTCCTCCTCCCCGGTCGCGAGCGAGTGGATCGGCGAGCCCGGATCTCCGGCGCCCGCCCTGTCGGTCGGCGTCCCCCATCCTTGATGGCCCGAATACGGCACCATCGCGGGGGGCGTCGTCCATCTTTCATTATGTCAGGGCATGAAGCGGATTCGTCAAGCGCTGGCGGAACCGCCGACAGGGCGATCGGGTGAAGGGGTACCTCATCGCCGAGATGGGCCTCCGGGCGAGAGGCCAGCACAAAACCCGTCATTGCGAGCCGGCGTCGTTGGACGCCGGCGAAGCAATCCAGGGCTTGTTCATGATGTATTCGCCCTGGATTGCTTCGTCACTTCGTTCCTCGCAATGACGGACTGCGTGTTCTTGGCCGAACATAAGCCACTCATGCGGGTTTTCGCTCCCACGGGCGTCGTGCACCCGATTGCCCTGGACCCGCCGGTCCACTTCCCCTTTCGCGGCCCGGGCCGGGGCGCCTATACTCGGCGCCGCCATGCACCTCATCACCCGCTATATCCTGCGGCAACTCGTTCTCGCCCTCGTGCTCAGCACCTCGGCGCTGATGGTGTTGCTGTGGCTGATCAACTCCCTGCGGTTTTTCGACGCCTTCATCAACGAGGGCCTGCCGGTCGGGGTTTTCCTGAAGTTGACCGTCCTGTTGATGCCGGACTTCCTGACGGTGTTCCTGCCCCTGGCCCTGTGCGCCGTGATCCTGTTCGTTTATCACCGCATGATGATGGACCGCGAACTGGTGGTCTTACAGGCCGCCGGAGTCAGCCGATGGCGCCTCGCCGCCCCGGCGCTGCTGCTGGCGGCGGCGGCAAGCGTGCTGGGGTACTATCTCACACTGTATGCCTTGCCCCGGCTGGAACAGGCGTTTAACACGCTGCGGTTTGAAATCCGGCACGAGATCAGCCGCCTCGCCCTGACCGAGGGAGCCCTGACCGAGGTGACCGACCGCATCACCATTTACGTGCGCGACCGGACGGAGCGCGGCGACCTGGAGGGGCTGATCATTCACGACCGCAGCGACCCGGAGGCAGACGTGACGATCACCGCCCAGCGCGGCATGGTGGACCAGGAGGCGGGTCGGCCGGCCGTGCGGATGGTCAACGGTGTCCGCCAGGAACGCGATCGCGAGACGGGACAGGTCAGCTTTCTGTTCTTCGATAGCCATGCCATTGCCTTGGGCGAGGACAAAGCCCAGTCCATGGTGCGGGTGCCGGAATCGCGCGAGCGTCCGACCGTCGAGTTGTTCACGTTGCAGGTGGGCGAGCCGATGGCCCCCGGCTTTCCCGAAGGCTTCAATGAAAGCAATATCCGCCGGATGCGCATGGAGGGCAATGAGCGCTTGGCCAAGCCGCTCGCCAACGTGGGGTTCGCCCTGGTGGCGTTGGGCGCCCTGCTCTCCGGCGAGTTCAACCGCCGGGGCCGCAACCGACGCGTCATCGCCGCCATCGCCGCCGTTCTGCTGGCCCAGGCGTCGATGCTGGGCGCGGCCAACCTGGCGCGCACGGACACCACATTCCTTCCCTTGCTGTACGCCGGACCGTTGGGGACGGCGGCGCTCGGCCTGTGGTGGATGATCCGCCACCCGCGTCCCGGCCGGGCGGAATCCCCGTGGACCGCCGAGAACGATCCCGCCGGCGCGCCGGGCTCCGCCGCGTCATGAGCGACCCGGTCATGGACGGCGCCGCCGGCGGCGCCCGCCGCCTGCCCATCGGCCAGGCCGGCGCGCTGGTGTGGCACTTCACGCGGACCATGGGCGGGCGCTGGTGGCCGTGGATGGTGGCCGGCGGCCTCGCCATGCTGGTGGTGGCCGGCGCGACGTCGCTGACCGCCTGGCTCATGAAGCCGGCCGTCGACGAAGTGCTGGCGGCGCAGAACCGGAGCATGATGTGGGTGGTGGGCCTGGGGCTGCCTGGCGCCTTCGCCCTGAAGGGCATTGCCAACTACGCGCAAAGGGCGTGCATGTTGTACGCTGGCCTGGGCATGGTGGCCACCGCCCGCGCGCGCCTGTTCGGGCATCTGTTGGGGCTCGATCTCGCGTTCTTCCAGCGCCACCCCATCGGCGACCTGGCCTCGCGCCTGGTCAACGATCTGGACACCCTGAAGACGACGTTCACCTCCACGGCGATCGCCCTGGGGCGGGACGTCGCCACCTTGGTCGCCCTGTTCGCGACCTTGATGGCCATGGATTGGGAGCTGACACTGGCCGGGCTGGCCGTGTTCCCCGCCCTGGTGCTGCCGGTCTTGGCGTTGGGCCGACGCGCGCGGCGCCAGACCACGGCGTTGCAGGAGACCCTGGGGCGCTACGACGCTATGTTGCAGCAAACGTTCGTGGGGATCCGGGTGGTCAAGGTGTTCGGGACGCCTGCGATTGAGCGGGCGCGTGTCCACGGCGTGGTCCTGGAGCTGTTCGAGTCGATGTTCCAGGTCGAGCGGGCGAAGATTCTGGCCTCGCTGCTGGTCGAGATCGCCGCCGGGATCGCCGTCACCACCGTTGTCCTGTACGGCGGCCACCGCGTGATCGCCGGCGACACCACGCCGGGCACCTTCTTCTCGTTCATCACCGCCCTGATCCTGGCCTACCGCCCGATCAAGAAGCTGGCGGGTCTGAACGCCGTGATTCAGGAGGGCGCGGCCGCCATCCAGCGCCTGTTCGAGGTGCTCGACAGCCGCCCTTCGCTGCGCGATGCGCCGGGGGCACGGCCCTTGGTCGCCTCGGCCGGGGCCATCCGGCTGGAGGACGTGCGGGTGACCCACGCCGACGCCCCTACGCCGGCCCTGTGCGGCGTCTCGCTGGACGTGCCGGCCGGCGCCAAGGTGGCCCTGGTGGGGCCGTCCGGGGCCGGCAAGTCCACGGTGCTCAATCTGGTGGCGCGGTTGCTGGATCCGTCGGCCGGGCGCGTTTTGATCGACGGCCAGGACACGGCGGCGGTCACCCGCGCCTCGCTGTGGCGGCACCTGGCCCTGGTCACCCAGGACGTCACCCTGTTCGAGGGCTCTGTGCTGGAGAACATCCTGTTCGGCTGCCCCGAGCCGATCGATCCCCGCGATCCGCCGCCACCCTGGCGCGCGCGCGCCGAGGAGGCAGCCAGGGCCGCCGAGGCGCACGACTTCATCGCCGCTCTGCCCGAGGGCTACGCGACCCAGATCGGCGAAAGCGGCTTGCGCCTGTCGGGCGGGCAGCGTCAGCGCATCGCCATCGCCCGGGCGATGGTCAAGGACGCGCCCCTGCTGCTGCTGGACGAGGCCACGGCGGCGCTGGACCGCGACACGGAACGGCGCGTGCAGGCGGCGCTGGATAGGCTGGGCGCGGGCCGGACGACCCTGGTGGTGGCGCACCGGCTGTCGACCATCCGCGACGCCGACCTGATCCATGTCCTGGATCAAGGCCGCCTGGTCGAGAGCGGGCGACACGCCGACCTGCTGGCCCGCGACGGGCTGTACGCCCGGCTGTGGGCGACTCAGGGCGCAAACGGAGCGGACGAACCTTAACCCACCGGTCGGTCCGGGAAGCAGAGTTCGTGCCGCGCGCGCCATTCCGCGCCCACATAGTTGACGATCAGCGACCGGCGCACGCCCTCGATCGGTCGCCGCTCGAACCCATGCCACGTATCGTCAGCGGGCACGAAGATGGTGGCCGAATTGGCCTCGAACGGCAGGCGTTGAGGCGGCCCCATCGGATCGGCGTAGAGGTCGGTGCCCCAGCCGGCGGCCTCCGGCCCGCTCGACACCGGCACCAGCATGGTGAAGCGCTTGACGCCGATGTCGGTGTGCGGTTCCAGCCAGAAGCCCTCGACATCCTGGGCGAACTCGACGCGCAGGAAGGTGCCGCTCAGGTCGACGTCGCACAGGGCCTCGAACGCGGCCACGGTGCGCGGATCCTGAAGGCTCTCGGCCACCATCCGGCAGGCCGGCACCTCGGCCTGCCGCGCCGGATCCATGTACGCGCGGACGGCATTGTTCTCTTCCCGCCGGCCCTGGTCATAGGTCATGGCGGCCACCGCGAGGGGCAGGTGCTCCAGGTCCCGGGCCACCTCGGCCGGCCACACGCCGGACAGCCGCCAGTGCCGGAACGGCGCCGACTCCTCGCGCGCGCCGGCGATGGCGGCCAGAACCGCCGTGGTGGCCTTTTCGGTGTCGTTTACGCTGGCGCCCTGTTTCACGGCCTCCATGATGCGCCCTCCGGCAATCCGCGACGTCATCGTTCGTTTCGATGATAGCATGAGCCGCCGCGCGCGCCACCGCAACCTCACGGCAAGCAAGGCATGGCTTTCAGACCTTTGACGATCAGTCCAACCGCCTGTTCATCCCCATGAAGACCATCGCGCAACTGATCCAGGGCTGACCCACTTGTGCCAGCGCCGCTCATGGGTCATCTGTCTGTGTCATGCCCCCCTGTCGATCGGAGACGCCGCGCCATGACCACGCCCTGCATCATCACCGTCGCCATCACCGGCTCCGTGCCCACCCAGCGGGACAATCCGGCCGTG